>ENA-OPEC01000809-OPEC01000809.1-human-gut-metagenome-genome-assembly--contig:-NODE-809-length-25236-cov-8.678726_pt1 | contig 25236 bp, 12 predicted proteins | sample MGYA00241622_ERZ501507 | MGnify/ENA primary metagenome ERZ501507 (study PRJEB25962, sample SAMEA2042582) | human gut metagenome | biome: human gut; feature: human-associated habitat; material: faeces... | reverse complement strand
CGCTATTCGGGTATTTCTCTGTAGCTAAATAAGAACCGGGACCTAATGTCCTAGCCTGCCAAGCCCGGATGTCGTTTGCCCCACCCCCGTAATACGCCTCCTCAAAAGGCAATACCTTCATGTTTCCATACGGGTAACCACACCCCACGAAAAGACGTCCCACGAGTGAATTCGCCCGGTTGATATACCAGTTATAACGATATTCGGCATCTGCTTTCACAAATTGCGCGTACCTTACCCCGAAAATTTTGTAATACTTTTCATTTAACGTTCCACTCGCGGAACTTTTACTCCCGGCAATTCCATCTATAACGGAAAGAAAATTCCCCGAAGTTTCCGTGTTCACCCGAAAATAACTATAATTTGCCGTTTTCACGTTCACCTGCTGATCCGTATAAGTGGCAGAGAAAACGGCAGAAAGGATCATATGATCCGTGTAGGCATTTTTGATATATTCATTTTTCAATTCACTGATAAAACTCGAATCGACACTCGGCATCAGCACATAATTCAGATCGATGAGATCGAAATTATACCGCCATTTATTATCTGCCCGCCGCCAAAGGTAACCGAACTTAGCACTAGCTACACGGCGTTTGTAAAACTGTGTATTTTCCTGACTGAAGGAGAGAGAGATCGAAGTTTTAGGAGCAAAATTGCGGCGGAATTCATCCATACGAAAAACCGGCATCCAAAATTGAGGTGTCACTAACTTCAATTCCGTACCGACTTCGGTGGTACTGAAAATTTCATTTTCCTTCAATTTCTCTTTTTTTAAAGCCCCCCATACACTCAAGGTCAGATTCTCCCCCCCATGAAACAAATTGCGGTGATTATAAGCAAAGTTACCTCCGACCCCGATATTCCCGGAATTGTTGGTCCCTTCGAGAAAGACATTATAAGACTGCCGTTTGAGCGGAGTAAGCTGCACTTCACAAAACAACACCGGCTCACCGTCTTCCCTTTGCTCTTCCCGGAAAATAATATTGATAAATTTAAACAGATTCAAGGCTTGCAGGCGGGAATAGGAATCAGCCACTTTACGGACATCATAAAATTCTCCTTCCTTGAACTGGATCGTTTCCAGGATCACCTTCGGCTTAATCTTCATATGGCCACGATAAACAATCCCATATTCACCGTAACGGGTATGCCGGTAAAGCGAATCGAGTCCATTGGCCATCAGCAGGGGATCATAATCCAAATTTACCTGAATGTGCTTTATTTTATATTTGCGGTAAGCCATACTGTCGGACACACTGTTGACGATGCTCAGCAAAAGATGAGCCTGTTCCGGATTACCGCTCCGCGAGGTATCGGCATAATAATGAATAAAATTCTTTGAAAAATTATAATACCCGTTTTGCCGGAGCATATGAGTGATCCGTTCCCGTTCATCTTCCAATATCTCTATATCCATCGGCATTTCCTGATGCAACAAAGTGTGATTGGTATCCCGCAAAACCAATTGTACTAACGGAGAGCTTTCGGATAATCCTCCGGCCCGGAAACTACTGTCTTCCCGGAAAGTAAAATCTTTTACCCGAGTCAGCGGACCGGGATAAATCCGGTACACAACATGAGCCTTTTTCTTTTTAAACCAAACGGAATCCGTCACCTCAGCTTTATAAAAACCTTTATTGTTCAGGTACAATTTCAACTGGGTCACACTTCTGTCGGTCAGGAAAGGACTATAAATCACAGGAGCTTCACCGATGGAACGCAACCATTTGTTAAAGCGCTTATTCTCATTCTTCCCACTCAGGTTATAAAGTCCCAGATGAAAACGAGCCACTCCCAATATCCGCGTATTAGGACGTTGCCGCACCGTTTTTTTCAATTCAGAAAAATTCACCCCTTTCTCTTCTACCCTCACTTTCACCTTATTCAACAGATATTCATCTTTCCCCACATAACGGGTAGGCGAACACGATACCATGACCAGCATAAAGCCCGTCAATAACAAAATTCCCCCTCGCTTTTTCAGTAAGCTGATGAACGGTTGGCTGATAAAATATTCCGAAACAAGACTGTCATTAGCCTTTATATTTTTGATGAGATTCTTCATAATGATACTTTGTTTTGCATCCTTTGAACATTCGCATAGAATTTCAAAAAGCAAATCATAAGTTACAAATATGTCGCCGTGGGTGCGAGAGATAACCTCTGTGGCTTTTTCAAGCGAAAAGTTGATAAATGAGCGTGTCATAACCTCCACAAGGTCAACCTTATCGTCAAAGTACTGATAAAAACTGCCTCTCGAAATGTTTGCGTTCTTTATAATATTGTTTATGCTGACTCTCTCTCCCGACGAACCGGCAAATTCATTGAATATTGCGTCCGTGATTCTCTTACGCTTTTCTTCGGGAAGATTATAAAAGGTGTTTTTAATCATAAAAAATCCTCCAAAATAAATGTGACAGGCAGTCATATGACAACCTGTCACAATTTTAACATCGTTTATTTATTGTGTCAATTAAAGGCGTTTTAGATTTTGCACATATACGATCAAAAATCTTTGTGCATATTAACAACAAAATTAAGCTTTGCCTTTAAATTTTTCAAAAAGTCCCTTGCAGCCGCTGTAAATATCGTTGTATGCCTGCTCAAAATCACCGCTGTACCACGGATCCGATACATCACGATTCATACCTGCAAAGCTCATCATCTTGCAAACCTTTCCGTCTTTGTCATCGCCGAAAATTCGCATAGTGTTTCTGATATTATTAGAGTCCATACAGATGAAATAATCGTACTTGTCATAGTCGGATTTTTTGAGCTGAACAGCCCTCTTGCCGTCACAACCGATTCCGTGTTTTGCAAGCTCACGCTTAGCCGGCGGATAAACAGGATTTCCAATCCCGTTCCATATCTCCTCCGTACTTGTAGCGGAAGATTCAATAACAAACCTGTCCGCAATTCCTGCCTTCTTAACCATGTCCCTGAATATAAACTCCGCCATAGGCGACCGACAAATATTCCCATGGCACACAAACATTATCCTTATCATAACAAAATTCCTCCCGATTTGCCGTAATATGCCGAGGTTTGCAGGGATAATTTGAGTATAACAGAAATGAGTATCACTTTTAATATTCCCTCAAAACACGCAAATCAGGGCAAAATGTAGCATATTATATTTTCCAAAAGTAGTCAAATAGTAGTCAGTTAAGGGGGTGCAGACTACTTCCAAAATCAACCGTATAACGATAGCTTTTGAGTAGGGGGTGCAAAGTGGATCTTTACTTGTTATAACTCAATGAGAAAATTATAATTTACCAATTTAAGCTATCGTTATTGGAGTTAAAAGATGATTTTATTATAGCATAAAAAACTTTTAGTCACAACAAAACAGCACTCATGTCGTAATGATGTGAGTGCATTTTTAATAATCAGATTTTTAGCAATGCAATTGTTGTGAAAGTATTATCCTCACAACTTACTGTGAAATCGCCTGAATATGATTCTGTAATATTTTTTAGAATTTCAATACCAAGTCCTTTATGATTTGGTTTTGTGGATTGTAAATTATCAATGTTATCGGTAATATTATGGTCGCAGTAATTGATGCATTTTACTACAAAGTTATTATCTTTAATTTGCGATGAAAGAATAATAAATACTTTGCTTTTATCGTTAGAGCTAACACAAGACTCTATTGCGTTATCAATTATGTTGGTAAACAATCTACAGAGATCTGTGTTTTTAATATTGATGTTATTTGGAACATTCAAGTTACTTGAAAACTCAATATGATTTGCTTTTATGGTGTCATATTTGTTAATCATAATAATATTAACTAATTCATTGTCACAGAATTTTCTGATTTTGTTGTTCTCAAGAGTTTCGGCCAAATCTTGGATAATTGCATTTGCTCGCTCGCTATTTTTATCACTGTTATCGTTGACCATAGCTTTTACAACTGTAATCATATTACTGAAATCGTGATTCATTTTTCGTGTTTCGGCAATACTTACTTTCATTTTGTTGTAGTATTCAAGTTCTAGTTCGTTCTTTAAATTAGAAAGTTCGAGTGCTTCTTTTAAATCGTGATTTTCAGAATTTACAAGCAAAACTTTGTAAAGTGCGATGTCACATATAACCATACATATGATTGTTGCAAGGACAAAAATCCAAAGTATAATATTTGCACTTGTCGGTTCAAAGTTGTTATTGTTATATACGGAAATGGCGATTGCCGAACTGCACATAAGCTGTGAAACTATGATAATATCAAATTGCCACATTCTTGATGAATAATTTTTGTGCTTAAGATTTTTATCAAAAATTTTTTTGCATATTAAAAGTAAAATCCAAAGAACAAGAATAGCTACAACATTGCTGAGTACATTTGCAACTTTATCGTCACGCAATGAAAATCCCATAAAAGTAAATAACACCATAACCGAAAGCTCTGTTATACACATTGAAGCAAGAAATAGAACATAGGCTATTGTTTTCTGAGAGATTTTATCGCTGAAACAAGTGAAAAATGTTATGGCAATCACTCCGAATAAGATAATAGGTTTAAATGGATTAGCGTTAAATTCCTCGTTTATTCTGGATAAAAAAGAAATAATCATTGTAAAGACAAAGAACATTCCCATTATAATTTTGTAAATAGGTTTGTCCTTTTTTAATGTAAGCAGTTGCAGTGGATACTGAAGAAAAGTAGCAGTTGTAATTAAGTCTAATATAGTTGCAAAAACAAGTAACATTGTTTATCCTCCGAAATTCATAAGATATAAATTTTTAGCATTTTTAGCGTAAGAATCGCTTATCGGAATAATAGATCCGGTTGTCAAAGTAAATTGCCCTGATTGATAAGAGGCAATGTATTTGGCATTTACAATATAGCTCTGGTGGCATCTTGCGAAATATTCGGGCAACTCCTTTGGAAAATCAGAAAGTTTTTTGTAGCAACGATAGATTTTGTCGTCGGTGATAATTTCACAAACTCGTTTAGAACTTTGGATGTATAGGATACTGTCAATCGGAATCAGGTGTTCTTTAAAATCATAGGAAATTTTTAATTTTGCAGTTTTTTTCTTATATTCACTTTCGGCTTGTTTAATGAAAAAGTTCAGAATGTTGTACTGAATCGGTTTTTCAAGAAATCCCTGTGGAGTAATATGCTCGTAAATATTTTCATAATAAACATTGCCGTAGCCGGTTATGAAAATAGTTTTTATATTTGGCTGGATTTTTTGAATATCTTCCGCAAGAAAAATTCCGTTGTCATCTTTGAGAACAATGTCAATAATCAACAAATCAATATTTTCTGAATGTATTACATTCAGAGCCTCTTCTCTGTTAATAGAAACAAATACTTCGTGTTTAAACTTATTTTTTATGTATTTCGCAATGCTATTTGCAATTGAAAAATCATCATCACAAACCAATATGTTCATATTTAATTCCCCCTAATTGGCCCATATTGTGAAAGTTTCTCTTAAAACTTATGCAATCAGTATATCATAATTTGTATAAAAATGAAAGATTTTATTTACTTTTGTAGAATTATGTAAAAAATAGGCGAGCTTATGTAACTTTTCGGGATAGTAAAACAATTGGTGATATTGTATAATTATTTTATTAAATATGCAAGCCTTTTGCATACTATGTCGTTTTGGAGGAGATTAAATGAGAAGATTATTAAAAAGTTTTACAGCCTTTTCAGTTATTGCAATGTTACTATTTAGCTTTTGCATATCTGTTGGTGCGGTAGAGGAAACACATAATTCGCAAGATGGCTTAGTTGCTTCTATCACAACAAAAAAAGACAGCTATGAATCAAACGAAGATATTGACCTAACATTTAAAGTTACCAATACCAATGATTTTACTGTTGAAAATGTATCTTTGGAAGCAATTTTACCAGAAAATTTTGAAGTAAAGGATAATAAAAAGCAGAATGTTGATTATGTAAGCCTGAAATCTGGTGAAAGTATTACTCTTGATATTGTTGCAATAAAAGTAAATAATACAGCAACTAAACCTGATAACACAAAAGCAACCGCTACTTCAAAATCAAATATAGAAGAAACAACAAAGATTTTGATTCCAGATGTACAGGCAGTAACTTCTGCAACGGATGGTGTAAGTAAAAACAGTGTTTTAGCTACACAAAATAGCAGTGTAAAAAGCGAAGAGTCCGTTAAAACAGGAAATAATATGGCAGTATTTTTGGTTGTATCAATTTGCATAGCAAGCTTTGCAGTCATTATTGTATTAAAAAACAGAAAGAATGTCAGAAGATACCTTTCAATAGTACTGTGTTTCAGTATTATTTCAGGTGTCGTAACAGTAGGCGGTATTTCAATGGTGAATGCTGCAGAAATGGAACAAAAATCATTTACAGTAAATAAAGAAATTAATGTATCGGAAAACAATTACACAATAAGTGGTGTAATTACATATAACTCATTTGATTCAGAAGAAGATAATATTACCAGAGCTGAATGGGCTGATATGCTTGTGCGTGAGTTTTCTATGAATACAGAGTTAGGTCAAAATGTAAAAGTCCCATATAATGATATTGAGAGTAGCAAATACAAAGATTCAATTGTAGTAGCATACTATTATGGTATACTTTTAACAGATGTTGATGAATATAATCCGGATGGATATGTTACCAGAGAATTTGCTACATATACTCTTAATAATTGTCTTGGCTTTGTAAATAACGAAACTTTAGTGTGTGACGATATTAAAGAATTGAAGTACCCTGAAGCATCGGCAGCGATGGTCGAAAGGGGGTTCTTTAACCTTGTAGACAACAAATTTGTGTCTGAAAAGGCTGTAACAAGAAGTGAACTTAATAATATTGTTGTATTGATTAAGAAAACTCTTGATAAGACAAAGATTGACACAAATTATGATAATACTGTAAAAATTGAAGATAGTGTTATCTCGTTTGATGGTTCACAAGTAAAGTCTATAAACAACAATGTAGTCACATTAAAATTAGATGATGAAACTTCAAGTTTAAAAGAAGGAGATGTGTTTGTAACACAAAATCCAAATAATTTAAATGAAACTGTAGCATACAAAATCAATAAGACTGAAGTTTCAGATGGAAAAGTAATACTTGATGTTACAGAACCTGAAATGTACGAGCTCTACGATAAATTAGATATTCAGGGCAAAATTCCATCCGGTATGACTGATTTAAAAAAATCAAAGAAAAGTGATAACAGTGTTTCAGCCGGATTTTTTAACAAGGAATCAATAGATATACAAGACACCATAGAGTTGGATGCAAATAAACTTAAATTTGTAAATAAGGAATTCAAAATAGGTGATGTAGCAAATCCAATAAAAATTAAATTGAACGGAAGTCTTGATACCCCTGAGTTAGAATACAAAATCTATACAGAAAAAGATACAAATTTGTTTTCGCTTAATCCCCTGCATATTAAAGATAACTTTGTTTTCTATATTGCCTTGAAAGATAAATTGAAGTTTAGTGGCACAGCACAAATTTCAGGAGGTATAGGTAAAGAAGGAACAGTTGAGATTGCTAAATGTCCTGTAAGAATATTGCCGACCATTGGTGTAAATGTTATAGTAAATTTAACAGTTAAAGCGGATGGTTCGATAACTTTTGAGTGTTCGGTAGAAAATAAAGTTGGTGTATTATGGGATAAAACAGGGTTAGAATTTATTAAAGATTTTAGCAAACCGGAAATTAAAGCAGAAGCGTCAGTAAACGCAACTGTCGGAATTGGTCCTGCTGTCGAACTTACCTGTGCAACGATTACAATCGGAGCAAAATCTGACATAGGAGCAAAAGCTAAATTATCTGTAGGTCTTACTCGAAAAAAAGACAATTTGTTTCACGGGGACATGTCATCATATTTTTATTTCAATGCCGGTGTATATGTTGATGATTCATTAAAGGGTATTTTAGAAATTTTTAATATTCCGACAAAAAAGAATTTTGAAATAGTAAATGAAGAAAACAGTCCATTGAAAATATCAACTCACATGGAGTGTGATACAGATATTCGTTTTATGGATAAGTGTAGCTACAGATATGTAAAGGGTACCGTTGTAGACAGTGAAACTTCTAATCCGATAAGAGATGCAAAAGTTGAAATTTATTCTGAAAATGCAGAAACCCCATTTGCCACAGTAATGACAAATGAATCAGGTGAGTTTGAATCGCTTATTGATGATGTTGACGGTTATTTTGTATTTAAAATATCAAAAGACGGCTATAAAGGATTAAAGTTTAATCTAACCCCAACAAATATTAGGCGTGGAGAGGATACCCATATGGGGAAGTGTAAATTAGTTGTATCATCAAGCAGTGAAAGTGAAGATAAAATATACTATTCCAATGTGATTCAGAAATACAAAGATAAAGTCTATTATTCTTCTTCAGAAGGATCACATGAGGGAATGAATAGACCTCGACTCGATTTTTCAAAAGTAAAACCCGACTATATAAAACTTCCTGTTAAAGCAAATGGTGGAGTCCAGTCATTTATCATATATAATAATAAGATATATTATCTTTGTAATTATACAGCAACTACCGGTACAAAAGGAAACTATACATCAGGTGAATTGTACAGATCAGATTTAGATGGTAAAAATGTTAAATTGATTTCATCTGATGTAACAAATGAATGTATGGAGTTGTCAAAAGGTAAACTCTATTTTAATACCGGAAGAAATTATGATGAAATTATTTATAACAGTTACGATATTGCAAATGACAGTATTACCAAGATTAACGATTATCAGAGTGTGGGTAAATTTCAACTTGGCTGGTTGTTCAGATATGAGCAGAGTATAGGTCAATATATGGAATTTGACGGTGGTTTGTATTATTATGCAAGGGAAGGAATTCTTGAAATTATCAATGGGGAACATGCAAATGTATATTATTACAGAAAAGATAAGAGTACAGGAAAAGTATGCCGAGTTGGCTACAGTTATGATCAAACTATAGCTACAGACTCTTATAAAGATAAACTCATTGATGAACTTTTGGAACACGAAAGTGAGTGGTTTGTGAATCAGGGTGCTACTGTAGGATATCACAGTGCACTTACTTTTAAGGATTTGAATTTCGACGGACGTCCTGAATTTATTATGGAGTGTGGCGGAGGCTCTATGAGAAATAATCCAGCTAACGTCTATTATTATTCAAATAATAAACTACAAAAAGCTAACGGTTCTTTCCAAGCAAATATTAAAGGATATTATATAAAGCAAACTGGTGAATACAGAATATTGGGCACTAGTTTCTGTCGTATTACAGAAGAAGATTGGTGGCTTGGTAATTATATTCTTTCATTTACTGGTACCGATGTGAGTGAAGATTATTATTCGTCTTATACATCTGAAAGAAATTTAGGTATGAAATATTATCGTTACGCTGATTCATATGGAGAATCAAAGGGTTGTGAAGAGATAACTAAAGACGAATATGATTTAATAAACTCACAGCAATTAAAAGGTTTAGTAGACATAAATATGACAAGTGATACAGTATGGTCGGAAGATTGGGTTAAATTGTCACAAACTGAAAAAAGGACAACTCTTGAAAAATTATATGATAGTTTTACATATGATAAATATTGATTGAGGTGGAAAATTATGAAAAACAAAACAACATTAGTTCAAGGTATAATTATTTGTGCACAGGGAATTTTATTTGATGTATTTTCTTTGTATGCTGCAGTACCTTTGTTGTGCAATCTTTGGTTCGGAGATCTTTATAGCGAAGAAAAAACAATAACTATGTTCTCACTTGCAATCTGGATAGGTGTTTCAATTGGTGCTGCAATAGCAGTAAATATCGGAAAGAAAAAGATTTTTGAATATTTCACAGAGCCTTCTGAGACAATAAATCAAAGTACCTCCAATAATTGCTGTACTCCAGGTTCATCTATCTTTAGGGAAAGCAATGCTGCTGTTGCAACCCCATCAAAAGGTGAGTGGAAGTGCCCAAAATGCGGAAAAATAAATTCTAATTATGTTGGTACCTGCGGATGCGGTCAGTTGAAAGAATAAGTTTTAATCATAGTTTGATTTAATATGTTATTTCCTATAAGCTGTATTTTTATCAGCTTATAGTTATCCAAAATAAGTTTGCTAAAAGCGTAGCGATGGTTAGTTGCTACGCTTTTGGCACATTACACAAGATAAGATATGGTATCAATTTAAAATATTTTAAGGAGAATATTTATGGAGTATGAGAATTTTGAAAGAGAAATAAAAAATAATAGGCAAAAGAAAAAAGCAATCATTATTACATTAGTAGTGATTGGTGTGCTAATATTAGTGTCAATTGTTTTATGCCTTACAGTATTTAACAAGCCTAATAAAGAACAGCTTATGAAAGAGGGATTAACTGATTATTTTGAAATCAACGATGAAGTCGGTAATATAGAGTCTGAGTTTAGGGGGAAGAATGGCTATATTACTCGTGATAACAAAGAAAAAGCGATTAGTGCAGTTGGGGAGTATGCTAAAAAATTATTTAACGACAAAGAAATTAAGGAATACAATGTAACCAAGGGTCAATCTGTATGGATACAGTTTAACAGTGGAATTGAGTATGTTTATGTGCCTGCTGTTGATGGTATGGATTCTTCAGAGGTATCTACTTATCAGCCTTGTCTTTCAACATATGATAATGACTTGCAAAAATATTCACAAGAATGTGTTGATCAATCAGCTGAGAATATTCAGAACACATTAGAAGATTATAAGTTTACTAATAACTATGATAATTCGGATGTTGATATTGAAAAATTATCAGATATTGGGAAAAATAAGATTGTAATATGGCACGGTCACGGCGGATATAGCGAAAAAACACATTCATTTATCGCCACAGGAACAATGCTTGATAGAAATGCCTTTTTATATGATGTGGACTATTATATAAAAAACATTAGATATACTGATGAATATCTTAATGGCGAACTGATTTTTACAAATTCAGGTCATGTAGCTGTTGGATATAAATTTTTTAATAATCATTTAAGTAATATTGACGGATGTATGATTTATCTAGGAGCTTGTAGTTCAGGCGTAGATGATACTTTAGCTAAAGCATTTCTTGATAAAGGTGCGTCAACAGTTATTGGAAACCGTGGCTCGATTTGTACTACATATAATCTATCCATGATAAAGACTATATACGAGCAGATGCTATGTGATACCGGTTCTGATAATCATTACGATACAATTCAAACTGCATTGAATTTTGCCTTCGATAAAAACGGTAAATATTGTTGCGAGGAAGATAAAAGTCATCCGATAATTTTTGGTGACAATAATTTTCGCTTGTCTAATAAAGAAACAGATAAAACCTTAAATTCGAACTTTGTGTCAGGTAAATATCTGATTTGTACAGGTGAAAAATATATTTGTGCTAAAAGTGACGCTATATATTACAAAGAAAACATAACTGCGAAGGAAAAGAAAATTTCTTCGGCAGATAATGCATGTAGTTTGTTATCTGATGGAAATATCATTTACTATGTTGAAGGTTCAAGTTCAAACTCTAGCAGTGGACAGGAATATGAAAAGAAAAAAGTTTATAAAACTACTACGAAAGATGGTAAGAGTGAATATCTATTTACTTCAGAAGGAAAATGTGAACTAATTGCATGTGAAAATAACAGTTTATATTATCTGGATGTTGCTAAGAGTGGAAACGATGATTATAAATACTTATTGAAAAAGTATGATATTGGTAAGAGTTCGGTTGTAAATACGATAGCAGACTGGTCGGATAAGGTATCATATTATGGGGATGATATAGCTTATTGTATAGATAATACTATATTTGTTAATGAGCAAGGCTCATTGTGTCTATACAATATTGATAAAGATGAATATACAAAGAAAATAAAATCATCTGATGGTGTAATATGTGACATTATAAAAGAAAAAATATGCTTTGAATATACTAAAAACGGCAAAAAGTATATATCTGCAGTAGATTCAAAAGGCAAAATGAAAACTTCGGCACAAGTTCCTGATAATTTTGATTTTCAAATTATGGATTACAACGGCAAATATGCTTTGTTTTTTAATACAGATCAATCAGATATGGATAAAATGTTTGACTTATATAAATTTGATTTTGAGTCAGGAAAAATTGAAACTTCACAAAATGAAGCAGGCAGATACAAAAATAAAAATTATTTTGTTACAAGAGATTTGAAAGAGCCGGAGAACATTTATTTTATGTATAATCTTGGTTTATATGATGAGTCAACTAACAAAATATTAAATAAAAAACATGACGATTTTGATTTTGATATTACAAAACAAATGTGGATTGTCGATGGTTATGTGGTTGATTGGAATTTTAACACATATAAAATATATAGCGAAACTATAGAAATGACTACCACACCTGTAAATTCGAATACGGATAACAAAGCTGATTGGAAAAATCTCTATGTAGATTATGTGAATTCTTTAGAAGAAGCATATGATGATATTTGGATTGTTGATATTGATGATGATGATGTGCCGGAGTTATTTGTACAGGGTAAATACCATGTAGCAGGTGCAATGTTATGTTGGATTGATAATAATAAGGTTAATTTTAAACCATGTGGACAGAATTTTGGATATAAGAAAAAATCAGGCTCATGTTATGCTTATACCGTGCAAATGGGAGGAAGTATGCTGATAGAATATACGTTAAACAACGGAAACATATCCGAACAAAAAGTCGCTTTTGGTTCGGAAAATAATAATTCATATACATGGAATAACAAAAGTGTAAGTCAAGATGAATATTGGAATAAGTTGAATGATTACACATCAGCATTTACTAACATCAATGTAGCTGACAATATTTCTAGAAGTCAATTTAGTACAGCTATTTCAGCATACTAGTTATAGAAATAAGAGGAGGTATATTCTATGAACAAAAATAGAAAAATTTTTATTATAATGCCAATTGTGCTTTTATTATTTTGTTGTGCTTTAGTTCCATGTTTTTTGCTTTGTAAAAATTCAAATGGGATTATATCAACTAATTCAGCGAAAAATGATAACGGAAAAATTGATGTTAAACTCTGCACATATGAGGATGTATCTTATGAGGATAATACGCTTTTTGTTAAATCTCAATTACTTATTGCAGCAGACGCGGAATACAGTTATAGTGACATAGAAAAAATTATTTCTAAGTATAATGGAAAAATTGTTGGCTATATTGAATTTACCAATGATTATCAGATAGAGTTTGATAAAATGGATTATGATACACTTAATAAAACCGCAGAACTGCTAAAAACATCACTTGATAAGTCAAATATTACACTCAATTTAGCTTATTATCAAGATAATGATACAGATAAAGTGCCAATAAATAAGTTTGAAAAAAAAGATAAGAATGGTAATTGGTGGCGTGATGCAATTAAACTTACTGATCTTGAGAAAGATAATAATTCATATCAGGAGGTTAAAATCGGGATTTTTGATACTTTATTTGATACGGAAAATCAGGATATTAGCTATGCAATAGATTCTAATAATATTTGGTTCAATGATAAAGAAAAAATAAATAAAATAGCCTCAGGTATGCATGGTACAGATGTCACTGGCTTTTTGGCTGCAAAGAAAAATAATAAATTTGGAATTGATGGAGTAGCGAACAATGTTAAAATATATGGCTATGCTTATAAAGGCAATATTCCCGATTATAACCCAGTTTCAATAATGGATATAAAATATTGGAATGCTAAGATGCTAGCAAAGGGTGTCAAGGTGATTAACATAAGTTCAGGTAATACAAAATTGCTTGTTGCAGCACAAAATGGTGTTGCTAGGGCAAAAAAAGCATTAAAAGAAGTTTCTGAGAGTTTGAGTACTTTTTATGGAAAATATATTGATGCCGGATATGAATTTGTAGTTGTAAAATCTGCAGGTAATGAAAATGGAATGCAATTTATCTATTGTACAGAATCAAAGGATAATCCTTACGGAATAAAAGTATATGATAGCAAAACGGATGGTTCTCTAAATAACTGTAAAAAAATAGAGGGAGTTCTTTATGATGCTCAATATGATATATGGGGAGCTATTTCAGATAGTAAGGTGAAAAATAGAGTTATCATTGTAGGCAGTTCATCAGAAGAAAATACAAGAGCTTATCATTCTGTTACAGGTAAAAGGGTAGATATATATGCTCCTGGTGAAAGATTAAGAAGTTTATCAGATGATGCGCCCTCTTATGGCACATCATTTGCAGCACCAATGGTTTCAGGAACTGTTTCGTTGATGTGGGGCACTAACCCTAATATTGAAGCCGAGAAAATCAAGTACTTATTAGTTACTTCAGCAACACAGCCAATTAAGGACGAAAATTATCAAATCAATTCTGATAATAGCGATGTTATTAAAATGTATAAATGTTTACTTGACTCGAAAAATTCTGTTGACAGAGCAAAGACATATAAATCAAAATCAGCTACTGCAAAGAAAGCTAATGGCATTATTTGCGGTATAGTTCGAATTTATGAAGATGGAACTATACTATATAATAAAGAAGATTGTTTGGTGTCAATATATAAAGATAACCATGAAGAAACTTTATATAAAGAACTGACAGCGGATAAATACGGTGAATTTGATACAGAAATAGAAACTGGAAACTATATTATAAAAGCAAAGACAAATGATGGGTCATATGAATCAGATGCTTATAAATTAAAAATAGATTCTGGGGATTCGCAATATATAGATGATTTATATATGTATAGAAGTAAAAATCAAATTATAGATAATATCAATTTTAAAAGTAATAAGTACTTAATTGAAGTTGATAGAGTCATTTATTATGTAGACAAAAATGGTTTGTGGAGAAATACTGGTAAAAGTGATAGTGAATTACTGTATAAATGTGAAGCTACTAATATTGCCTCAAATGGTGAAGTTATATACTATTCTGTGTATAATCATGACAGAAGAGATTATTGTGAAGAACTAGGACAAGAGATGGCATGGCATCAATATGATTTATATTGTTATGATCTTAGGACTTCCCTGAATAAAAAAATATTGTCATTTAATGAATGTGGAGAACCGATTTGTGTTTATAACAATAAGGTATACTATACAGATCAACCAGATGAATTTAAAGGCTATTCTGTTGAATCAGTACAAAAATTATATTCTTATGATTTAAATGAACAAAAAAGGGAACTTATTAGTGATAATGTCGACATAGCTATGCCATATAAGACAAATATTTATTATAGAAATAGAGTTACAACAGTAGATTATAGCAATGCTCCAATAATGTCTTGTGATTTAACAAGTGGTAAAGTCAGTCAAATAACAGATGCAGGTGTTTCATATTTTGACATAAAGGATGATACTCTTTTTTACGAAGAACAAGAACTTCAGGGTGATAATATTATATCTCCTAAAATGAAATTTACTGTACGCAAGTATGACTTATTAAGTGGAAACACAGAAACTTTATATAGTAATGTAGATGACTATATTTATTTACAGTATGTAGATAATAATTACATTTTCTATGCCTTAGATTCAAAAACTGACAATTATCGTTTGAATCTTAGTAATGGTGAAAAAACTTATGTTGATTCAAGTCGATGGTCTAAAAATAGTGTGCAAAGCGTGTATAAAATTGATGACGCAGCGTTGTATTATTCTAATACATATTTCTATTTTTATGAATTGAAAGACGGTGAAAATAAAACTGAAGAATATGAAAAGAGCTACAGTAATGTGTCAGAGTTGCTTTCGATTACAGATGATAGCATATTTGCTGTTTATCATGGTGGAGATTTTTATTTTTACGATATAGAAAGATTTCATTTTGATCGAAAGGTTAAAGAATAGTGAAAAACACTTTATTGTGTAGAAATTCGTGCCTACAAAAGATAAAGTAATAAGCATTTTAAATACAAATTATATTTTTAGGAGTTGCATTATGAATTTTAAAAAAATAACATTATTTTTAATTGCTACTGTAATACTGTTAACACTTGTTTCTTGTACAAATACTAATGATAAAAATACAAACAAGCAAATTATTAACTCTAATGTTGTAGAAACTAATGATGAATACACAAACAAACAAATTGTTAAGTCTTATGTTTTTAATAATAAATACGGTACATATTATACTGGCTCAAGCTTGTTTTTATTAGATGGAGAAAATGTTGTTAAAGTAAAAAGTAATACTGATTCTAAAAACGCAGACTCTTTGTCACCTTATTATTATCCGGGAATATGTATTGGTGAAACAATATATGGTCCAATTGGCGATATAAGAACTGCTTTATACAAAAGTAATTTTGTAAGCAAGGACACTGTAGAAACAACAGAATGGGTAACTAACGAAACCTTACTAAAAAGTTTTATATCACAAAAAGATACTTCTGATAGCTCATCGTATATGCGGAGCATTACTAATCTTCAATCCGATGGCCAGTATGTTTACTTTATAAATATACCACTAAAGGATTTTTGGCCTGTATATAAGAAGAACGCTTACAAATTAGGTAGGATTTCACTTGATGGTTCAAAAATAGAACCTTTTGGAGATATAATTGCAAGCACATATACATTAAGTAACAATTCATTGTATTATTATGATAATGGTTATACTTATAATAAAAACAGCAAAAATGAATATACAATTGATGACTTACGAATAGGAATTTACAAAGTGAATTTAGATGGAAGTAATAAAAAGTTGATATATAATGATTTTTTGAAAGCAGCTGAAGATAAAAGAGGAGAACTTGGCGCTACATATTGTAATAAATTGACCGCAATTAATGATAACTTATACTTTATAGATTATTCAGATAAAGGGAGAGGCAGAATAGCAAAAATTAAAAGCGACGGTAGTAGCTTAGAATATATTTGTGAAAACAGTGCTAACAGCTTTTCGTTAGATACGGAAAATAACAGACTTTTTTATGCAACTGGTAAATACGGCCTTAATCAATTTGAACCTAGTGAAGTTTATCAGGTTTCTCTTGACACAGGAAATGAGAAATTACTGTTTGAAGACTCAATGGATGCAGGGAGAAAAGAATTTTATTATTATAACAATTGCTTGTATGGTGTGTGTGATGCTTATCATGCAAATTCTTTATGTGGTGATATTTATAACTTAAGCACGAAAGAATTTAACAAGATCGGTAGTTACCCTGAGGAAGAACAAATTGATAACAGTTATGACCTTTTTGAGTCAAACAAAAGTAAAGAATACTATGTGTATTCAAAATAGGGCAGGAAATTTAATATGTTTATAGTATATATTTTTGAAGTGCCTATTATAGCATTTGTTCTTTTATTTGCATTAGTGGCAAATACAAATGTTGGGGAAATGGCTATAATTTTTGGAGGTATACCAATTATACCGATGTTGATTCTATGCGTATGGTCATTTGTTAGTTTTATTAATAAAATAAAGAATGGCGAAACAGGCAAGTTTGATAGCTTTCTTTTGTTTATTTTTTCGGTGATGTTTATAATAGCGTCTGTTCGCATATTTCAGTTTGGAATTAATAATCCTAATTTGAGTTTATGGGATATTACAATAGGTCAGTTGTTTTAAATAGGTGCACAAATATCGGGATATCATTAGTAAAAGATAATCGCAAATTGCAATAGCAAGTTGAAACAATTTTTTAAGAATATAATGTTCATTGAAGCAGATATTTGTAAGTCACCGCATCAAGTAATGTTGTAACAAACATTTAAGTAGCGTATATTCTATCTAACTGAGTTTCAAACAGCTCCTCAGGTGTGTGATAGTTAAGAATTTTTCTTGCAGTCGGCACCCCATAAAATTCTGTGTAAATAATAATCCTTCAAGCAATAACAAAACAGCGGACTGCGGTGTAATCAAGCCGGTATTCTGTCCTCAAATATTATCGATAACTGGCTCAAAACTATGTCCCAGTTTCGACATCTTTGTGTCCAGCGTTCGACAATCTTTTGCGACGCTAAATACAACATTTTGCGCAGGCTGTCATCATTCGTGAATGACGGCTTGTTCTTCGTAATCTGCCTGAACTGGCGGTTCAGCCCTTCGATAATATTCGTTGTATATATTATCTTCCGAACCTCGGGCGGATATGCGAAGAATGTGGATAGAATATCCCAATTTTCCTCCCAACTTTTTACGCAGGAGGGATAAGTTTTACACCACTTGTCCTTGAACAAAATCAGGTTGTTCATAGCTTCTTCCTCGCTGATTGCTTGATATACTTTCTTGAGGTCAGCCATCAGCTCCTTGATGTGTTTGTAGCTGACAAACCTTGTGCTTGAGCGTATTTGATGAATGATGCAACGCTGGATTTGTGCGTTTGGAAAAGCCGCTTCAATAGCCTGTCTGAAACCTGTCAGTCCGTCCACGCAGAACAGAAATACATCTTTAACTCCACGAGTCTTGAGTTCGTTCAACACATTCAACCAAAATTTACTGCTCTCATTTTCGCCAATCCATATGCCGAGAATATCTTTCTGACCGTCAAGATTGATTCCCAAAACTACATACGCAGCATTCGTGATATACTGATGATTTTCCTTGACCTTGTAATGAATTGCATCCATAAAAACAAACGGATATACTGCTTCAAGAGGTCGATTTTGCCAAGCAGTCACATCGGGCATAATCTTCTCGCTGATTTTGCTGACAAGCTCGGGAGAGATTTCTACATCATACAGATTTTTGATTTGTTCGGAAATGTCACGCTGGCTCATTCCACAGGCATAGAGTGAGAGAATTTTCTCCTCCATACCGTCAGCATTGCGGTTGTATTTGCCGATTATTTTAGGTTCATATTCGCCGTTTCTGTCCCTCGGAACTTTGATTTCAAGCTCGCCCATCTGCGTTTTTACTGTCTTTTTCGAGTAGCCGTTTCTGTAATTTTTCGACTTATTGCTACATTCATCATTCGACACTCTTTCGCTTTTCTCATAGCCGAGTTCATCGGCAAGTTCACATTCCATAACCTCCTGAAGAATGTCCTTGAACATATCTTTCATCGCTGTCATCACTTCATCTGTTGATGTGAAATTCTGACTTTTTACAAATTCTCTCATCATTTCTGCCGGTGCTTTTGTCATTAAAAAACTTCCTTTCAAGCTTTGATTTTTCTATTCCCATTATTGCTTGAAAGGAAGCTTATTATTCACTTTTACACAAAATTTTCGGCGGTCTCTCTGTCAGTTATTTTAAATTTAATTTCAGCAACAAATCATTTCCAAAAATTTCAATATTGCACTTCATTTTACTACTAATAGTACAATAAAACAGATTTTACAATTATCTTTTACTCGCAAATTGCAATAGCAAGTTGAAACAAATCTTTTAATACCATGACAATTGAACTTGAAATGTGTAAGTTGCCACAATTAGGAGTGTAGTAACAAACATTCAGGTAGCATATGTCTTATCTGATTGCTCTTTGGTGCTATGTCAAATTTCAATTTCGGGTGTGTCTGACAGCTATATGAAATCCCTGCCGACACATAAATTCACTTACACAAACGGCAAGGTAACTAATATCACCGAATACGGCACCGACGGCACAGAGGGAAATCACCTTAACATAAGCTACAAAGCCGACAATACAACCGTGTTTACAGATAAGCAGGGACACAGCGAAACCCATATTTTTGATAACAGCGGTTCAACTGTTTCTGTCCTCAATTCAAACGGCTATGCAACTTCGTCCGAAAACACAGGACTTGTAATTAACAACAGTGCAAACGCATACACTAAAAACTACATCACAGAGTCCTCACAGCAGACAGAAGTTGGCGGAGGCAAATATTACTTCGTGTCAAACGGCACAAAGGGCAGTACCGCAAGTAAAGGCGGTAAAGTAACAGTCGATAATTCTGCCGCAACAGAAGAGGACGGTTACTATCAGTATCTCGGAACAACTTCACTCAAGGTTGAAAATCCGACAAGTGAGAATAACTCCGCATTCTTTACAGGCTTTGCTCATCAGTTCAAAGAAACAACTTTCAACGGCAAAGATGTAACTTTCTCCGCATATGTAAAAACAAAGAATGTAAAGCAAATTTATAGTGGCGGCTCAGTCGGAGCAATCCTCAAAGTTAAGTGTCTTGATTCATCAGGCAAGACTGTAAAAGAAATCAACAGTATCGGACTTACAGGCACACTTGATTGGCAGAGAATCAGCGTAACAGCAAATGTGCCGAGTACAACAGCGTCAATCCGTGTTTATGGATTGATAAGATATGCATCGGGTACAGCATGGTTTGACTGTATCCAGTTTGAAGAGGGTAATTGTGCCAACAACTTCAACGCTCTTCAAAACAGCGATTTCAGCTCAAATGACAACTGGCTCACAGAAGAAAACAAGAGCATTTCAGCCAACAACGGAACTGTAACAATAGGCGGTACAGCAGGTGCATTTGATGATGAAAATGCCGATTCATCAAGCGATGACTCGACAGATGAAACACAGCCGTCAACATACACCAAAACAGTTACAGAAACCGAACCTAATGACAGCATCACCACATATGATGATTACGGCAACGCAATCAAGTCTGAACAGGGATTTGTAACAAGAACTGTAAAGAAAACTTATGAAGTTGAAGAAAATGAAACAACGGAAGAAGTTACAAGTCCAAGTGATTCTGATACAGATAATGATAATTCCGATACCACTGATGATAACTCATTGGGTAACAAGTATATCTATCAGAATATCAAAGTAGGCAGAGCGGGAGTATCGTTTAAAATTAACGGTACAGCAAAGTCAAATTCAGTTCCGCTTTCAAACGAAAACAGAACATTTGGCATTGCACTTAATATTTACTACAATAACAGCAGTACACCTGAATTTCATTATCAGAACTTTAGTGCTGACACAGACGGTTACCAGCAGGTATCACTTTCTGTAACTCCTGAAAAAACAAATGAAGTTGTAAATTATATTGCATTTGCGTTTGTTTACGGTTATAATGAGAATGAAATGACGGTTGATAATGCGGAAGTAAACATTTCACCGTTAATTCAAAGCTCCGAAGATTCTAAGAATGAAACTTCTGAAAAAGAGGCTGTTGACGAAGAAGTCTTATCTGAAAGTATTGATAAGTCAAAGCCGTATATGCAGACAAGCTCTGAATATGACAGCACAGGCAACCATGTAACTTCCGAAACAAATGAGCAGGGAAGTACAACAAAGTATTCTTATGATGCAAACGGCAACAAAACTGCTGTAACAGACGGAAACGGCAATGTAACTAATTACACCTATGATACGAACGGAAATGTATTGTCAATAAAGAACGGTACTTCCGAAAATGATTATTCCTATACAGGCTCAGGCTATGTATCGAAAATCACTCATAACGGTTTTAGCTATTCGTTTAATTATGATGTATTCTATAACCTTGTTTCAACTAAAATAGGCAATGTTGCAATTACAAGCAATACCTATGACAGTAACGGCAATCTCGCAAAAACAACCTACGCAAACGGTGATTATTTTGAATACACCTACGATGATTACGGCAATATTTCTGTAATCACAGGCGAAACAGACAAAATTGCCGAGATGATTTACAACAAGCAAGGTCTTGTTACAAAGGCGGTTGACTATTCAAGCGGCGAAACCTCATATTACTACTACACATTTGACGGTTCGCTTGAAAGCGAATACCGCACATCATCTGACGGCAGTCTTACTCACTATATCATTACAAACGCTGACGGTAATACGGTAGAAAAGACATCTGTAAACGGTCAGACAAAGACCATTACAACAGGCACATATAAAGACGGAAAGTCATTTGTAAGCAATGACGGCGTAACCAACGAAACATCAACCGATGATTTCGGCAGAACAACACAGGTTAGAACTGTTCGCAGTGACGGTACTCTTGTATTTAATACAGACTATGAGTACGCAAACGGCAAGGCTGAAAATTCAACTACTAACCTTGTCAGCAAGTACAGTCAGTCATACGGCAGTGACAGCGTTTTATCCTACGATTATTCTTATGATAATAACGGCAATATTACTGAGATTAAGCAAAACGGCAAACTCATAAACAAGTACACTTATGACAGTCTTAACGAGCTTAAAGAAGAATATGATTATGTAAATAAGTTCTACATTAACTATTCTTATGACGGAGCAGGAAACCTGCAAAATAAATATGAACAGGTTCTTGATCCAAACTACGGTTATCCTACAGGAACACAGCATGGTAATACATACGAGTACACCGATACCAGTTGGAAAGACAAACTGACAAAAATCAATGGTGACAATATTACCTACGATGCAAACGGCAACCCGCTTTCATACCGTGACGGAATGAGTTTTGAATGGGAGAACGGAAGAATTCTCAAGAAAATCAACACTTCCGATAGTTCTATTCAAATGAGTTATGACTCAAACGGTATGAGAACACAGAAAACCGTTGACGGAGTTAAGACCAACTATTACTACGACAGCAACAAAAATTTAATTGCTCTTGTAAAGGGTAATGATACTCTGTTGTTCTACTATGACAGTGACGGAAGTGCAACCTCATTCTCATATAACGGTACAATGTACTTTTATGTGAAGAACTTGCAGGGTGATGTAATCAGAATTATTGACCTCGCAGGTACAGAAGTCGCAAGCTATGTTTATGACGCTTGGGGCAACATAAAAGATACCAATGGCGAGCCGACAATTCGTGAATTAAATCCGATTCGCTACCGTGGCTATGTTTATGATACTGAAACTTCACTCTATTATCTCCAAAGCCGCTACTACGATCCATTCACAGGCAGATTTTTGAATGCGGATGTATATGCTGATACCCAGTCAGGTACTCCGCTAAGCACAAATATGTTCGCTTATTGTGAGAATAATCCTATTGTTAGCGCTGATTATAATGGGAAAGAACTAATTTCTCTCGCTGTATTTGGATTTATAATGGCGGTATCGCTTGGAGTTGGTCTTGCTACCATTGCTGTTGTTAATACTCCGAGCTTTAAAAAGGGATGGTCTGATTTATGTAATAATATTGGTCGAGGGTTGTCTGAGGCTTTAAAGGGATTAGGAAATGCTGTAAAGTGGATTGCATCTAAATCTAAAGAAATAGCAAACGATATATATAAAAGCTTTTCAAAGGTAAAAAATAAACCTAAATATAAGTCAAATACGGAGCTACACCACATTGTAGCAAAAGGCTCTACAAAAGCAAGAGCTGCGCAAAACGCATTAGCGAATGTTGGTATAAAATACAAATCCGATAATAGAAATTTGATAAGAATAAAAACTGGATTACATCGTCGTTTGCATACGAATAAGTACTATGCATTTGTTAATGAGCTAGTTGTTGATGCATATAACAAGGGAAAATCATACAATCAACGGAAGAAAAATGTTGAAAAAGTATTAAAAAATTTAAAAAGTATGATTTCATCAATGAATAAATTAGCTCCATTCTAGAGAGGATGTGTTTGTGTGAATAATGAATTATATAAATGTTTTTTTAAGCATGGATATAACTGTAAAAATATCAAGCCTCAAGAAGAATTTAAATTAGAGTGTAATAGATTTTCTTTAATTGCTAAAAAACATCTACTTGATTGTCAGAAGACATATTCAGCTTTAATTTCTAATATTAAAAGGAAAGAATATTCTACAGGTGGAGAACTTTTGCCAAGGGGATTTTATTGCCCTAGTCCGATATATGATATTGTTACAGGAAACTGCAAAAGAGGAAAGCTTTTAAAAAGGGTAACTTCAAGAAGCAAACCTACATATGAATATTGCTTTGACAAAGACAATAAATTAGTTGTGGTCAATCACCTTTATAATAACAGTTCGGAAATTTTAGAATATATGGGGAATGTGGTGAGGGGAATCACCTTCACAAAAGAAAAAGATGTTGAGATTACTTCTGTGACTGAGTGTGAGTACGATACAAATAGACGAATTGTTTCTTTTATAAGCGCAGACAGTAGTTTCAACGACTGCCATATGGATCATTTGCAAAAAGAAATTTATCTGTATAATCAAGAAGGATTGTGTAAAGCCGAAATGTTTGATTATTTTGATGGAATTATAGATTACTGCAGATACTCATTTAAACACGATGATGATGGCTGTCTGAGTGAGTATGAAGTTGACACACCACTCTTTGAAAATGATATATATAAAATATCAGTTAAAAGGAGAGTTTAGGTGTATTTGACCTCTTAATTCAGTAGGTTAATAAATTGATGTAAATTTTAGGTACACAATCAATTTGATACTGCTCTCAATTACTGCTCTCAATAAAAATCGGTAATGTTGCACTTACAAGCAATACATATAACGATAATGGTAATCTTACAAAGACTACTTATGCAAACGGTGATTATTTTGAATACACCTACGATGATTACGGTAATATTTCTGTAATCACAGGCGAAACAGGCAAAATTGCCGAGATGATTTACATCAAGCAAGGTCTTGTTACAAAAACTGTTGATTATTCAAGCGGCGAAACCTCATATTACTACTACACATTTGACGGTTCGCTTGAAAGCGAATATCGTACATCATCAGACGGCAGTCTTACTTACTATATCATTACAAATGCTGACGGAAATACAGTTGAAAAAACATCCGTAAATGGTCAGACTAAAACTATCACTACAGGTACTGATAAAGACGGTAAGTCATTTGTAAGCAATGACGGTGTAACTAACGAAACATCAACCGATGATTTTGGCAGAACAACGCAGGTTAGAACTGTTCGCAGTGACGGTGTCCTTGTATTTAGTGCCGATTATGATTATGCCGATGGTAAGGCTGAAAATTCAACAACTAATCTTATCAGCAAGTTCAGCCAGTCATATGGCGGTGACAGCGTTTTATCTTGTGATTATTCTAATGGCAGTATTGCTGAGATTAGACAGAACGGCGAACTCGAACTCATAAGCAAGTACACTTATGACAACCACCTTATGGTAATTTGCTTATTATCATAGGAGGCGATTTTATTGTACATTTTGGGAGATTAGTTAAATGAATTTATCTGACAGAGAATGCATAAAATAGTTTGACTAATATATAATATTGTGTTAAAATTATGCGAAAAGGAGGGTGACGGCCCTATGGAGCAATATATGCCGATAGTTTGGGTAGTTTTTGCAATATTTATGTTGTTTTGCGAAGGCTTTACAACACAGCTTGTATCAATATGGTTCGTTCTCGGCTCGGT
>ENA-OPEC01000800-OPEC01000800.1-human-gut-metagenome-genome-assembly--contig:-NODE-800-length-25410-cov-4.898521_pt1 | contig 25410 bp, 17 predicted proteins | sample MGYA00241622_ERZ501507 | MGnify/ENA primary metagenome ERZ501507 (study PRJEB25962, sample SAMEA2042582) | human gut metagenome | biome: human gut; feature: human-associated habitat; material: faeces... | reverse complement strand
GATGTGGCATTGGCAACATTCAGTACATTTGATACGGGAAAGCAGCCTTCTAAAAAAAGCGAACCGGAGCGTTTTTATCATGGATTCGTTCTGGGACTTTTGGTAGAATTAAGAGATCGTTATGAAGTAAAGTCCAACAGAGAAAGCGGTTACGGGCGATATGATGTGATGTTAATACCAAGAGAAACGCTGGATCAGGCAATTATAAAAAAGGAAGAAGCGACCTCAAAATCACTTCTTCCTTTCTTTGTTCTCTTACAGAATTTCAAGATCCATCATTGCTTTTTTCAGAACTTCTTTATGTGCATCTTCCATCTCTGTCAGAGGTGCTCTAAGAGTTCCAACTTCTTTTCCCATCATGTTAAGAGCAGCCTTAACCGGGATCGGGTTCACTTCACAGAAGAGAGCATCAACCAGTGGAAGTGCATCTAACTGCATCTTGCGGCTACCTGCGATATCTCCTGAGAAGAATTTGTAGCACATGTCATGCACGTAAGCCGGAGCTACGTTGGAGAGAACGGAGATAACTCCGATTCCGCCAAGTGCGAGAAGCGGTACAACCTGATCATCATTTCCTGAGTAAAGATCAACGTTGCCATCACAAAGATGCAGGATCTGTGCAACTGTGCTGATATTTCCAGATGCTTCTTTAATACCTACGATGTTCTCAACATCTTTCACAAGTGTTGCAACTGTCTGTGGCTGAAGTCCACATCCTGTACGGCTTGGTACATTGTACAGAATCGCCGGAATATTTACTTCATTACAAATAGCTGTGTAATGAGCAATCAGTCCGTTTTGTGTTGCTTTATTATAATATGGTGTAACGAGCAGAAGTCCGTCAGCTCCATCTTCCTGAGCTTCTTTGGACAACTGGATCGCTGTTCTTGTACAATTAGAACCTGTTCCGGCGATGACCGGGATACGGTGGTTCACACGCTCAATTGCAAAACGGGTTGTTGCTGCATGTTCTTCCTCTGTCATAGTAGCGGATTCACCTGTTGTTCCACAGATGACGATCGCATCTGTTCCGCCTGCAATCTGCTCCTCTAACATCTCATCTAATTTGTCATAATTGACCTCAAGATTCTCTTTCATCGGAGTAACGATCGCTACACCTGCGCCTTTAAAAATTGCCATTCTTTTTATCCTCCTTCAACATGGTGAAACAAAGTATTACTGGTCATAGCAGGTTATTGCGCATAAGTTCCTTGTGAACGATAATTATAATAGCCATGAGCAGTAACTGTTTAATATACATCTATGCAAGAATGCGTAAACTGTAAATAAACATAAAAGAAACGGCAAGATGCGCCGTCCCCAAATATACATTATGTATAATTCAGATAGCTCTCCATCTTGCGATGACAGTCATGCCGCTATTCACGTCATGCCCAAGAACAAGAACTCAGGATTCTTACCCTTTCGGCATCTTTCCCTTTCCGATGAGTTCTTCTGTTCCTGACACATCCGTCACCTTACTTATGAAAAATGCAACCTCTATCTACGTTTCCGTGTTTAAGCAAATAATAACACCGAGGGTACAATGATGTCAACATGGTTTCTGGATTTCTTTCTTATTTATAGTACTCGTGTTATAAGTACACCTTATAAAAATTGATTATAATAAAGTATAACCGATTTTTTGACTTTTTTCTTATATATATGATATCATTAATTCGCTAGATGTGTGAATGACAAAGCTGTTTCATTTGCACTTTTTTTATGCTTGTATGTTTGTTTTTTGAAAAACAATCGCAAGAAACGACATAAGATAACAAGAGAAAATTGCGAGGATGAGAACCGCGATTCTTGGAAAAGGTATGTGGATAGGAAGGAGACCTACTGTGTTAACAATCGGTAATTACGTGAAAGTTAAGACACTGGAGGAGGCTTACGAGCTGAATCAGGCAAGAAACAGTCGTATCATGGGCGGCATGATGTGGATGAGATTAGGAAATGCAAGAGTGAAGACAATCATTGATATGTCGGAACTTGGTTTGAATGAGATTGAGGAGACAGACCATGTATTCCGCATTGGAGCAATGTGTACACTGCGCCAGCTGGAAGAGCATGAGGGGCTGAGAAAATTCTATGGGGACGGAATTGCAGAAAGCCTTCGTCATATTGTTGGAGTTCAGTTTAGAAATCAGGCAACAGTTGGAGGCAGTATCTATGGAAGATACGGATTTTCTGATGTGCTGACTGCATTACTGGCACTGGATACATTTGTGGAATTATATAATGGAGGAACTGTTCGACTTTCTGAGTTTGTAAATAGAAAAGCAGATAAGGATATTCTTGTATCCGTGATCGTTAGAAAGAGCAAGAGAAAATTCCGTTATGAATCAATTCGTCAGACAAAGACAGATTTCCCGGTACTGACATGTTCTGTCGTAACAGGAATTTACAGAGGTCAGGAGTCCTGGTTCTTTTCGGTAGGAGCAAGACCGATGAAAGCGGCATTGCTTGAAAAGCAGTGGGAGATCCCGAAAGATGCTACAGACGAGCAGCTCACAGAGTATGCAAAACGTGTGGCAGCAGAATTTACTTATGGAAGCAATATGCGCGGAAGTGCGGAGTACAGACAGCACCTTGCGGAGGTTCTGCTTCGCAGAGAGATGCGCTCAATTTTAGATGAATATAATGCGGAGGAGAAATAGGATGGAAGTACAGTTTACCTTGAATGGAAAGAAAGTAAGTACAGAGATCGCTGCAGATACAGTCCTTTTGAACCTTCTGCGTGATCTTGGATGTAAGAGTGTGAAATGTGGATGCGAGACAACAAACTGTGGTTTGTGTACAGTATGGATCGACGGAAAATCCCGCCTGTCATGTTCTGTTCTTGCAGCAAGCATTGACGGACATGAAGTGACAACACTTGAGGGTGTGGAGAAAGAAGCAGCAGAATTCGGCTCATTTCTTGCACAGGAAGGTGCAGAGCAGTGTGGATTCTGTTCCCCTGGATTCATTATGAACGTGCTCGCAATGTTCCGTGAATTGAAGAGTCCTTCTATAGAAGAAATTAAAGAATATCTGGCAGGAAATCTGTGTCGTTGTACAGGATACATGGGACAGCTTCGTGCAATCCAGAAATATATGGAAGTTAGAAATACAGCAGTTAACATTACAGTAAAGAAAATGGGCGGGGAGGAGTAAGAATGGAAAGAATAGATAAAGTTCAGAATCTGATTCCTGAGAAACCGGAATTTGTCCACAGCAATCAGGAAAAAGGAGAAGCTATAGAATCCCTGAAGATTGTAAACCGTCCTGTTGTAAAGAAAGATGCTGCTGCACTTGTTACAGGAAAAAGTGTTTATACAAATGACCTTGCGCCGTCAGACTGTCTGATTATTAAAGTGATCAGAAGTCCATATGCACATGCATTAATCAAGGATATTAATACAGCACGTGCCGAGGCAGTACCTGGAGTCGAATGTGTTCTTACATATAAAGATTGTCCGAATAAAAGATTTACAATGGCTGGTCAGACCTATCCGGAACCAAGTCCTTATGACCGTCTGATCCTTGACCAGAGAGTACGTTTCGTTGGAGATGCAGCTGCAATCGTGGCAGGAACTTCAGAGGAAGCAGTTAAGAAAGCGATGAAGCTTGTGAAGATCCAGTATGAGGTCCTTGAACCGGTTCTTGATTTCCGTACAGCAAAGGATAATCCAATCCTTGTGCATCCGGAAGATAACTGGAGAAGCCTCTGCCCGGTTGGCGCAGACAACAAGAGAAATCTCTGTGCACATGATGTATGTGGAGATGGAGACGTAGAAGCAGTTCTTGCAAAATGTGATCACGTGATCGATCGCGTTTATCATACAAAGGCGAACCAGCAGGCGATGATGGAGACTTTCCGTACTTATACATATTTAGATGCATACGGAAGATTAAATGTCGTTTCATCTACACAGGTTCCGTTCCATGCAAGAAGAATCCTTGCCCATGCGCTCGATATTCCGAAGAGTAAAGTGCGCGTGATCAAGCCAAGAATCGGTGGAGGATTCGGTGCGAAGCAGACTGTAGTTTCCGAAGTTTATCCGGCACTTGTCACATGGAAGACAGGAAAACCGGCGAAGATCATTTACACAAGAGAAGAGTCTTTGATCGCTTCTTCACCGCGTCATGAGATGGAACTTCATGTACGTCTGGGAGCAGATAAAGAAGGAAATATTAAAGCAATCGATCTCTATACACTTTCCAACACTGGAGCATTTGGTGAGCACGGACCGACAACAGTAGGTCTTTCTGGTCACAAATCCATTCCACTTTATGGAAAGGCAGAAGCATTTCGCTTTACATATGATGTTGTTTATACAAATGTTATGTCAGCAGGAGCTTACCGTGGATACGGAGCAACACAGGGACAGTTCGCTGTAGAATCAGCTGTAAATGAACTTGCAGAAGTTCTCGGAATGGACCCGACAGTGCTTCGTGAGAAGAACATGGTACGCCAGGGCGATAAGATGCCGGCTTATTATGGCGAAGTTACAAACAGCTGTACACTCGACAGATGTCTTGCCAGAGCAAAAGAAATGATCAACTGGGATGAAAAGTATCCATACCGTGATATGGGAAATGGAAAAGTCCGCAGTGTCGGAGTTGCAATGTCCATGCAGGGATCTGGAATCTCAGCAGTAGATACAGGTGCGGTTGAAATCAAAGTAAATGATGACGGATTCTACAGTCTGATCATTGGAGCTACTGATATGGGAACAGGATGCGATACGATCCTTGCCCAGATGGCAGCAGAGTGTCTTGAATGTAAACCGGAAGAAGTTGTTGTATTCGGAGTAGATACAGACATCTCTCCATACGACTGTGGTTCATACGCATCCAGTACAACTTATGTAACAGGACAGGCTGTTGTTAAGACTTGTGAATCCCTTCGCAAGAAAATCTGCGAGCGTGGAGCAGAGTATCTCGGATGCAAGCCGGAAGATGTAGATTTCGATGGAGAATATGTAACAGAGCTGGCAACAGGAAAGCAGATTTCAAGAAGTCAGATTGGAAATAATGTAATGTGCTTCAGCAACGCACCACTTTCCGCAAGTGAAGCATTTTCCTCACCGGTATCTCCACCGCCATTCATGGTTGGTATGGCAGAAGTTGAGATCGACAAAGAGACAGGTGTACTTGAACTGATCGATTACGTAGCAGTCGTAGACTGCGGAACAGTTATAAATCCGAACCTTGCACGTGTGCAGGTGGAAGGCGGAATCGCACAGGGAATTGGTATGGCACTGTATGAAGATGTTGTATATAACGAAAAGGGAAAGAACTTCAGCAATTCTTTGATGCAGTATAAGATTCCAACTCGTCTTGATGTTGGAACAATCCGCGTAGAGTTCGAGAGCAGCTACGAGCCGACAGGACCGTTCGGAGCGAAGTCCATCGGAGAGATTGTAATCAATACACCATCACCGGCAATCAGCAATGCAATTCAGAACGCGACAGGAGTGATCATTAGAGAACTGCCGATGACAGCGGAGAAGATTTACAGAGGAATTTCTGGGCGTTAGACTTGGGGTTTGTTTGAAAGTATGAAATATGAGAGTTGGAACAGTTACCATATGTGGTAGGTGTTCTGGCTCTTATTTTTCATGTTGACATTGCTGTTCTATTCTGCTATAGTTAACCCACATCAAAATCTCAGACATATATTTTCTATATCTCATTTGTCTGAATGTGTTGTCGAAAGGATAACTTTATCTCATATTCAAGGCTGTATCAGCAGGAGATTCCATTTTGATGAGTTACAAAATAACAAAAGAATAAGAAACCAGGAGGAAGGGTCTATGGGAAAAGCAGATGTTAATGTGAATATCTGTCGCGATTTCGAAAAAAGGATCGATTGATGTAACCTTTTTAATAAAATTTCCGTTTAATAAATGTAAACATAACAAAGGTCAGGCTGACGTGAAATTATATATGTTGTTTACGAAAGGGAGTAAGGAAGATGCTCCAATAGAGAAAAAAGATACAAAAGTTGCATACCAGGCAGACAAAATAGAAAACATTTCTAAAATACAATTGATAGCGTAAATACAAAAGGGAAAGCGATTCTTTAACCGCTTTCCCTTAATTATAACTGTTTGAAATTAATATCCCCAAATGCTATGCGTATTTCGGATACTTACAGAATATCAATATATTCCCCGGCAAGTGCTTTATTCATGCTTCTTACCGCACAGAACTTTCCGCACATGCTGCAGGTGTCGCTGTGGTCATCCTCCGGTTTACGGCTGTCTCTGATTGCTTTTGCCGTTTTCCCGTCTATCGCACATTCAAACTGAGCATCCCAGTCAAGAACACGCCTTGCGTCTGCCATTTTATCATCAATATCCCTTGCGCCCTTAATTCCCTTGGCTATATCTGCCGCATGTGCTGCTATCTTAGAGGCGATAATGCCCTGTTTTACATCCTCCACATTAGGAAGCGCAAGATGTTCCGCAGGTGTTACATAGCATAAAAATGCGGCTCCATTCATAGCTGCGACAGCTCCTCCGATTGCCGCTGTTATATGGTCATAACCCGGTGCAATATCCGTTACAAGAGGTCCAAGTACATAAAAAGGAGCTCCCATACATATCGTCTTCTGAACCTGCATATTGGCTGCAATCTGGTCAAGAGGAACGTGTCCCGGTCCTTCAACCATAACCTGCACATTATGCTCCCATGCTCTCTTTGTAAGTTCACCAAGTCTTACAAGTTCTTCAATCTGGCATACATCCGTTGCATCTGCAAGGCAACCCGGTCTGCACGCATCTCCCAATGAAATTGTCACGTCATATTTTTCACAAATATCAAGAATCTCATCATAATATTCGTAAAACGGATTTTCATTACCTGTCATGCTCATCCATGCAAATACAAGGCTTCCACCCCTGCTTACGATATTCATTTTACGTTTATGATTCTTAATCTGGTCGATTGTTTTTCTTGTTATTCCGCAATGGAGTGTCACAAAATCCACACCGTTTTGGGCATGAAGTCTTACAACATCTATAAAATCTTCCGCTGTTAGTGTGGACAAATCCCTCTGGTAATGGATTACGCTGTCATAAACAGGCACCGTTCCTATCATTGCAGGACATTCCGATGTAAGTTTTTTACGGAAAGGCTCTGTATTGCCATGGCTTGACAAATCCATTATTGCCTCTGCTCCCATATTGACGGCACTCATTACTTTCTGAAGCTCTATGTCATAATCCTTGCAATCCCTTGACACGCCAAGGTTGACGTTTATCTTGGTTCTTAACATACTTCCTACGCCTTCGGGATTGATACACTGATGGTTAATGTTGGCAGGTATTACAACTTTACCTTCTGCCATATATCCCATAAGCTCTTCAAGCTGCATTTTTTCTTTTTCTGCCACAATTTTCATCTGTGGCGTTGCAATCCCTTTTCTAGCGGCATCCATCTGTGTTGTATATTCTCTCATATCTTTGCTTACCTTTCCGTAAAATAAAAGACAGAACTACATAAGGATAGTGTCTGTCTGTCAAAACAAAATATCTCCCTACGTTGGCATTATCCAAATCAGGTTATGGGTATAATCTCAGCCTCCAAGGGCACCCCGTTTTCTATAACATTATATCAAAGTAAAATTAAGTTGCAATAAAAAAATAAAATATTTATACTGATTACAGTATTTTTTATTAAAAAGGACAGGTTATGCTTTATTATTTTACGGATTTAAAAAATATAACAAAAGGACAGCTTGACAGTTTAATGTCTCTTCTTCCTCCTGAGCGGTTAAAGCGTGCTCTAAAATATAAGTTTCCTGAGGACAGGCTTGCCTGCGTAATTGCATACCTTCTTTTCCTGTACGGCTACCGCACTGAATACAGCCTGACAGACACTCCTGATTTTGATATTTCATCGGATGGCAAACCCTACCTGAAAAGCCATCCTGAAATTTATTTCAACATCAGTCATTGCAGCAAAGCCGTCATGTGTATTTTTGATTCATCCCCTGTGGGTATCGATGTGGAAACCGTCCGCAGAGTCCCTGCTTCAATGCTTGCCAAAATCTGTTCTCCCGGTGAATTGAATACAATCCGGTCTTCGTCTGCTCCGGAGGCTGACTTTTGCCGTATCTGGACTTACAAGGAAGCTGTTTCAAAACTTTCCGGTGACGGCGTATTCAAGAGTCTCCGTAAATCTCCTGCCAAATCGTTATTCACCCATCAGGATGCTTTACTACCCGATGTGTATTTCACAGTTGCATCGGACAGCAAAATCAACTTAACTGCAAGGAAACTTACTTTGAGCGATTTTGAGCTGTTTGGGTAGAGATTTGCAGACGCTGTGGCGGAATGCACGGGTGTTGCATCCCACATCCCACGCATTTAATGACAGCAACCCACTCAATGCCTGCGCCTGCCCCATGTTGCATCCCACATCCCACACGCTTTATTTCAATAAAAAAACTTTGGTTACACTTTTTAACTATGCGTAACCAAAGTTCTGTAATTTACTATTATTTTTCAACAAATGTAACAGGACATCCTAATCTGTAGTGACCTTTTATATATTCAGCGATTGTGTGTGAACAGTATACCGTTGTTGCCTCTGTATTGCTGTCCATATCATTGTTACCACACATGATTGCATCCAATTCGTATACCAGATTGGTTCCCGGTGCAAAAGTAATGCTGTCAAGATGGTAGCAGCTATAGAAAGTCCTTCTCAAGCCCTGCATCGTTGATGGGAGAATGACTTTTTTAACAATCTGATTGCTTCTAAATGTGTTAAGTGCAGCTACAACTGGTTTGCCATTGATAGTATCAGGTACGATAACCTCCCTGTCCGTTCCGATATACTTCAACAGACAATATCCCTTTGTCTTAATTCTGTTTTTAAAAGTTTCGGCTATATCGATTGTCTCTCTTTCGCCTTTTTTGTTGATAGAATCGCTTGTGAGGATATCATCTGACTTACAATATACCCATGTGCCATCAGTTATTACACTGTAATGCTCATCAACATTATAAGTCCAGTCATAATATGACTCGTTGTTGCGGAGGCCTTCTTCAGTGTCATCTTCTTCATCAAAAAATTCCACATCGGAGAAAGTTTCTCTTACAGGTGTTTCAACCGCAGCTGCAAAAGTTTCTTTTGCGGTTTCTGCTTCTGAACTAACATCATCATATTTACCTGCTGATACCGGACCATCTTCTTTTTCAAGCTCTGTAACCTTTTCTTCTGCCGGTTCAGCGGTAACATCATCGATTTCTATTTCCTGAACTTCGTCCGAAAAATCTTCATCATTTAATACAAAATTATCTCTCACCGGTTCTGCATCAACCGGTTCTGCAATAAATTCCCTGTCAAGTTTCTTATCAGATATATCAACAGGCTCGTCTTTAACTGACTCCCTGCCAACAACCACTGACTCAAATACAAACGTATCATCAGGTTCTGTTTCCGGCTCCTCAGTTACATCCTGCACATCGGCTGTTTCCGGCTCCTCTGCTACATCCTGCACACCTGCTGCTTCCGGCTCCTCAGCTACATCCTGCACACCTGCTGTTTCCGGTTCCTCAGCTACATCCTGCGCCTCGGTTGTTTCCGGCTCCCTGACTACATCCTGCGCCTCGGCTGTTTCCGGTTCCTCAGCTACATCCTGCACACCTGCTGTTTCCGGCTCCTCAGTTACATCCTGAACATCTGCTGCTTCCGGCTCCTCAGTTACATCCTGTGCCTCGGCTACATCCTGTGCCTCGGCTGTTTTCGGCTCACCGGCTGCATCCTGTGCCTCGGCAGGTTTCTCTGCTTCTTCGTGCTTTGGTTTGAAATCCACGATAGGCTTTGCCTTGGATACTGACTGGAATTCCTCATCTTCTTCGTAAGAAATGTCTTCATCGTAAAAAGATGTGGCTTTGTCATTCTGTGGTTCGTTGTCCTCATCCACAAAAATGTCGTCCTCGTCTGCTGCGCTTTTCTTAGCGTGGTGGGATTCGTTCTTACTAAAAAGCGGAAGTTTGACAAGTTCATCCTTCAGGAAACTGTTTAAACTCTGCTTTTTCTTCTTGCTCTTGCTGACTGCCACAATTGCTGTTGCAACTGCCGTAACTCCTAATACTATGGCACCGAAAGTACCAAATCCATGTTTGTCTTTATCTTTCATGTCTGACCCTCTCCGTTCAAATAGTCTCAAAATTAAGCTACCTCTATTATCGGATTTTTAGGGGGTATTTGTCAACTAAATTGAGTATTAAAATACCCTTTTTTCTTAAATTTTTTCATATAAATTATATAAGTGATAATAAGCGGTACGGCAGCACATACCCATGCAACCGGACCGGCAAAACATACACCGGAAAAACCTATCGCTTTTGGAAGCGTGTATGCGACTATAGACCTTGCTCCAAGTTCAAAAAATCCCGCAAGTAACGGCATTGTTGTCTTACCCATTGCCTGAAGAGCATTTCTGAAAATAAAAATCTGGAACAATGGGATATAGAAAAACATTGAAATATGGAGATAAGTCATTGCATAGGAAAGTATTAATTCATCCCCGCCTTTTATGAAAAGCCGGCTGATTGGTCTGCCGAAAATGAAAATAACACCCATACATAAAACTGCGCTTCCAACCGTAAAAAGACTCCATTTCAATATTCCGTTTTTAATCCTGTCATATCTGCCGGCACCTACATTCTGACCGACAAAATTTGCAACTGTTACGCCACCCGATATGCCAAACTGCATGATAAGCTGTTCCGTTTTACTGGAAGCCGTAAAAGCGGCAATGTAATTCTCGCCAAATACATTTACGGCACCCTGTAGGATGATTGTTCCGATTGCCGTAACCGAAAACTGGAACGCCATCGGAAGTCCTATGGTAAGGTGCGTCTTTATAATTCCCGGATTAATTTTAAAATCTTCTTTCTTTATATGAAGAACAGGGAACTTAACGGAAATATATACGATACACGCAATTCCGGCAACAAGCTGTGCAAGCACTGTAGCAATGGCGGCACCTGCAACGCCCCAATTAAATACGACTATAAAAAGCAAATCCAGACCAATGTTAAGGAGTGCTGAAAAAATCAGGAAATAAAGTGGGGTTTTGCTGTCACCAAGAGCCCTTAGTATACACGAAACGGCATTGTATAGCATAGGTGCAGCTATTCCTGCAAAAATAATAACGATATAATTATAGGACATATCAAAAATACCGTCCGGTGTGTTAATAAGCCTTAGAACCGGCTTGGTTATCAGCACCGAAAGTAAAGTGATAAACAATGTGATTCCGGTCCACAACATAATGGCATTACATACGGAATTACGCATCTTGTCATAATCTTTTGCCCCAAAGCATTGTGCTATATGGACCGAAAAACCGCTTGTTATTCCTATAACAAACCCATTGACAAGGAAAAACATTGACCCGGTATTACCTACGGCAGCCAATGTACTGTTTCCAAGACATTGTCCGACAATAATTGTGTCGGCAAAATTATATATCTGCTGTACAAGATTGCCAATCAGCACAGGGATTGCATATTTTATCATAAGGCTGATTGGTTTTCCTGTTGTTAAATCCTTTGTTTTTGACATTACATTCTCTCCGGTGCTTCGATACCAAGCAAGTCAACACATGTCTCTAACACATCTTTTGTAAGTTTTATGAGTGCAATATAACCTTTCTTTTTATTTTCATCTTCTTCTGAAAGAATCTTTGTTTCATGATAAAAATGGTTAAAAGCATTGGAAAGATCATATATGAATTTACAAATTTTGTGAGGTGCACTTTCTTCATATGCTGTCTTAATCATATCCTGCATGCCTGTGAGCACAAGCATAAGTGAACGTTCGCTCTCGCTCTCAGGGTTAGCAGTATGGATACCTGACACCATGCCTCCTGCATTTTCATATTTTTTAAGAATAGATTTAATTCGTACAATTGTGTAAAGGATATATGGACCTGTGTCTCCCTCAAAAGAGGTGAAACGATCAATATCAAATACATAATCCTTAGATGCCTGATTGGACAAATCACCATATTTTAATGCGGCAAGTCCTACCATCTTAGCTGTATTTCTGGCTTCACTCTCATCCACGGTACGGTTAGCCATGATTTTTTCGTATACCTTGTCTTCAATTTCTTTTATGAGGTATTCAAGACGCAGTACACCACCCTGTCTTGTCTTGAAAGGTTTGCCGTCACTGCCGTTCATCGTACCGAAACCGATGAACTTAAGTTCTGTATCAGGAGATACGATTCCTGCTTTTCTTGCCACACGGAAAAACTGTGTATAGTGAAGTTCCTGTCTCTTATCCGCAAGGTAAATGTATGACTTAGGTGCATATAATTTTTCCCTCTCGATAAGTGTCGCAAGGTCGGAGGTCTCGTAATTGGCTGCTCCGTCCGATTTCTGGATGATACATGGAGGAAGCTCCCTGCTGTCATTTTCCTCAGCTATGTCTACAACAATGGCACCCTGGCTTTCATGGGCTATCCCCCTGTCTACCATATCCTTAACCATATCAGCAATATATGGCTGGGCATCACTTTCACCCTTCCATAAATCGAAATGGACATTAAGGTTGTCATAATTTTTTTTCAAATCAGCAACCGACACATTGATAATGTGTTTCCAGAGGGCTGTGTATCCTCTGTGACCGTTCTGTAAAAGATATGTGGCATTCTGAGCCGATTTCTTATATTCGGCATCTTCTTTTGATTTGCCGCTGGCACATGGATAAATTTCCTCAAGTTCTGATATTGTAAAAGGTGCTTCCGTCGGATATTCACCTGTGAAATTATCATCAAAATATGGTAAATCCGGTTTACGTTCTTTGAGTTCTGTAATAATAAGTCCCATCTGGAGACCCCAGTCGCCAAGATGAACATCACCTATTGTCTTATAACCTGCAAATTTGCAGATTCTTTTTACACTTTCGCCGATTACTGCCGAACGAAGATGTCCGATATGAAGAGGTTTGGCTACATTGGCTCCGCCGTAATCAACAAATACCGTCTCATCCTTAGGTTCACAGTCGCATCCAAACTTATCTTCCAAAGCCATGGCACGAACATAACCACCTATAAAATCGGCACTCATTACCATGTTGATAAAGCCCGGTTTGATACATTCAACCTTCTCAAAGGCACTGTTGTCCTGTAAAATTGCAACCACTTCATCACCAATCATAAATGGTGCTTTCTTATATTCCTTTGCCGCTGCCATTGCTCCGTTGCACTGATATTCACATAAATCAGGTCTGTTGGATATTCCTGTCTTTCCGTATTTATCATCATAGCCGCATTGTTTAAAAGCATTTCCGACTATTTCTGTAATCTGGTCTAATATTTTTTTCATAAAAATTATTCCTCCGTTGGTTATGTTCCATTATACTTTTCATATTTACGGTTGTAAAGAAATTTTAACGTTAAAACAGCTATGAGAGGATTCCGGAAATCCCAGATAAACTCATAGCTGTCATTAGAAATTCTTAATTATTCCATAACAATTAAATTGTTGCTATATCAATCGGTGTCATTGACTGTGTTGCCTGACATTCAAGACTTGTAAGCAATGCATTGGCTGTATCAAGTGATGTAAGAACGTTTACACCGGTCTCGATTGCATGTCTTCTGATAATGAAACCATCGTGGCTCTTTTCAATACCGTTCTCAGGTATATCGATAACAAGGTCAATCTTGTGGTCAAGAATAAGGTCAAGAAGTGTTGGTGATTCCTGTTCAACCTTATTGATCTTAATTGCCTCAACGCCGTTTTCATTGAAATAACGTGCTGTACCTCTTGTCGCATAAATTGTATATCCAAGAGCTGCAAAACGTTTTGCAACCGAAAGAGCATCTTTCTGCTCATGGTCATTAACTGTCATAATCATCTGTTTATGTTTTGGAAGATTAACGCCTGCACCTACAAAGGCTTTGTATAATGCTTCGTTAAAATCTTTTGCTATACCAAGACATTCACCTGTCGATTTCATTTCCGGTCCAAGGCTGATATCAGCGCCGCGAATCTTTTCAAATGAGAATACAGGCATCTTGATAGCAATGTAGTCTGCTTTCTTCTGAAGTCCGGGTGTATAGCCAAGACCTTTGATTGTATTACCGATAATAACCTGTGTAGCAAGTTTTACAATAGGAATACCTGTAACTTTGCTTATATATGGAACAGTTCTTGAAGAACGTGGATTAACCTCTATTACATATACCTGGTCATTGTATACAATAAACTGGATATTAATAAGACCTTTTACATGTAAAGCTCTTGCAAGCTTAATTGTATAATCTTCAAGCATATCCACAATTTTCTGTGAAATACTCTGGGCAGGATATACTGAAATACTGTCTCCCGAATGGATACCGGCTCTTTCAATATGCTCCATAATACCGGGGATTAAAATATCTTCTCCGTCACAAACGGCATCAACTTCAATTTCCTTACCCATAAGGTATTTATCAACAAGGATTGGATGTTCCTGAACCTGTCTGTTAATGATTTCCATAAATTCAACAATATCTTTGTCGCTTATGGCAATCTGCATACCCTGTCCGCCAAGGACATATGAAGGTCTTACAAGAACAGGATAACCTAATTCATTAGCTGCCTCAAGAGCTTCTTCTGTAGTAAAAACTGTCTTTCCTGCTGCTCTTGGAATTCCTGTCTGTTCAAGAATCTCATCAAAAAGCTCTCTGTCTTCTGCCGCATCAACATCTTCTGCACTTGTACCGAGGATTGGAACGCCCATTTCCATTAATGCTTTTGTGAGCTTAATGGCTGTCTGTCCACCGAACTGTACAACAGCTCCGTCCGGATGTTCAAGTTCAACAATGCTTTCAACATCCTCAGGTGTCAATGGTTCAAAATAAAGTTTGTCAGCTATATCAAAGTCGGTACTTACTGTTTCAGGGTTATTATTGATAATGATTGTCTCATATCCTTCAGCCTTGAATGCCCATGTACTGTGAACCGAACAATAGTCAAATTCGATACCCTGTCCGATTCTTATAGGACCTGAACCGAGTACGAGGACTTTTTTCTCAGGCTTAGTCTCAATAACTTCATTTTCTGAGCTATAGCATGAATAGTAGTAAGGTGTTGAAGCCTCAAATTCGGCAGCACAGGTATCAACCATCTTAAATGCCGCATGAATACCATATTCATCCCTTAAAGCCTTAATTTCTTTTTCTGTCCTGCCTGTAAGTCTGCCGATAACAACGTCAGGGAATTCAATTCTCTTTGCTTCAGCAAGAAGTTCTTTGGTAAGTTCCTCTGTCTTGAGGCGGTTTTCCATCTCAACGATAATGTGGAATTTATCGATAAACCACTTATCAATCATGGTAATATCATGGATTGTATCGTAAGAAATGCCTCTTCTTAAAGCCTCTGCAACAACATACATACGCTTATCATCAATGTTGTGAAGAAGTTCTATAATGTCATCATCAGAATATGATGAGTAATCATCGTTCATAAGTGAATCAACGTGCTGTTCAAGTGAACGGATAGCCTTCATAAGTGCGCCTTCAAAGTTAGTGCAGATACTCATGACCTCACCGGTTGCCTTCATCTGTGTCGTAAGCTTTCTTGAAGCAGTAATAAATTTATCAAAAGGAAGTCTTGGAATCTTAACTACGCAATAGTCAAGAGCAGGCTCAAAACTTGCAAATGTCTTATGTGTAATTGCATTAGGTATCTCATCAAGGTTATAGCCGAGTGCTATCTTAGCCGCAACCTTGGCAATAGGATAACCTGTTGCTTTGGAAGCAAGGGCTGATGAACGGCTTACACGAGGATTAACTTCGATAACGCAATATTCAAAACTTGTTGGATGAAGTGCAAACTGTACATTACATCCGCCTGTTATTTTAAGTTCGTCAATAATATTAAGAGCTGATGAACGAAGCATCTGGTATTCCTTATCAGACAGTGTCTGTGAAGGTGCAACTACAATACTGTCACCTGTGTGTACTCCGACAGGGTCAATATTTTCCATATTACATACTGTAATACAGGTTCCGTTGGCATCACGCATTACTTCGTATTCGATTTCCTTCCATCCTGCGATACATCTTTCAACAAGTACCTGGCCTACACGGCTTAATCTTAAACCATTGGAAAGAATGTCGATAAGTTCTTCTTCGTTCTTAGCAATACCGCCGCCGCTTCCACCGAGTGTATATGCCGGGCGGAGAACTACAGGGTAACCAATCTGGTTGGCAAAAGCAATACCGTCTTCAACGTTCTCAACAACAAGAGAAGGTGCACAAGGCTCTCCGATTTTTTCCATTGTTGTCTTAAATTCAAGTCTGTCTTCTGCCTTCCTGATTGTCTCAGCAGTTGTACCGATTAATTTAACATTATGTTCTTCAAGGAAACCTGTCTCAGCAATTTCCATTGCAAGGTTAAGACCTGCCTGTCCACCGAGTGTAGGAAGAATACTGTCCGGTTTCTCCTTGAGAATAATCTGCTCAAGTGAATGAACTGTCAATGGCTCAATGTAGACTTCATCAGCAATATTTTTATCAGTCATGATTGTGGCAGGGTTAGAGTTCACAAGAACAACCTCCATGCCTTCTTCTTTAAGAGAACGACATGCCTGTGTTCCCGCATAGTCAAATTCGGCAGCCTGACCGATTACAATAGGACCCGAACCGATTACTAATACTTTTTTTATGTCTTTATTCTTTGGCATAATTAATCCCTGCCTTTCTTCATCATATTCATGAATCTGTCAAAAAGATAATCCGAATCCTTAGGGCCTGCACAGGCTTCCGGATGGAACTGGACTGTAAAAATGTTCTTGCCTACATATTCAAGACCTTCATTGGTCTTGTCATTAACATTGATAAATGCAGGTCTTGCAATCTTATCATCAAGTGTATCCATATCAACAACATATCCATGGTTCTGTGATGAGATATATACCTTACCGGTCTGAAGATCCTTAACCGGATGATTAGCTCCTCTGTGTCCGTATTTCATCTTATGTGTATCAGCGCCTGTGGCAAGTGCCATAAGCTGATGTCCGAGACAAATTGCAAAAATAGGAACATCTGAATCATATAATTTCTTGATTTCCTTAATAATAGAAACACATTCCTTAGGGTCTCCCGGGCCGTTAGAAAGCATTATTCCGTCAGGATTAGCTGCAAGGATTTCCTCTGCTGTGGTTAAAGCAGGATAAACTGTTACCTCACAGCCTCTCTTATTAAGAGACCTTGCAATATTTCTCTTGGCACCGAAATCCATAAGTGCAACCTTAAATCCATCACCAGGAAGTACATATTTCTCTTCACAGGTTACTTTTTCAACAACCTTGCCTGTGGTATATTCTTTTAATTTAGGGAGAATCTCATCAAGATTATAATTCTCATTAGTGGTAATCATTCCGTTCATAGTACCCTTTTCCCTGAGAATCTTGGTAAGAGCACGGGTATCAATACCTGCAATACCCGGAATGTTATTTTCTTTAAGAAAATTTTGTATAGAATCTTCACTACGGAAGTTACTTGGAACACGTGAAAGTTCTCGGACAATAAAACCGTCAGGCCATGGTCTGCCTGATTCCTCATCAGCATAGCAAATACCATAATTGCCAATTAATGGATATGTCATAACTACTGCCTGTCCGGCATATGATGGATCTGTAAGAACCTCTAAATATCCTGTCATTGAGGTATTAAAAACAATTTCACTGATTACTTCTCTCTCAGCTCCAATGCTTGTACCTTCAAAGACATTTCCGTCACTTAGAATCAAAAATGCTTTCATCTTCACACCTTCAAACCTTTCACATGTATTATTTATTTAGGCAAAAAAAAAACAACTAAACATACTGATAGCGCTTTTTTCTTCAAATTGTAGAAATTTTACCATAAAATCCGGCTGATTTCAAGATGCAAATTGTACTCAACAAATATTTTTTTCATCATATAATATCATGTAAGCATCGATGCTGTCATTTGCGATTAATTTTGCATCGCAGCAATATGAATTATAATATCCGGAAAGGTTAAAATTATGCTTTATAAAAATGATGAAACCGGCTTTTTAAGGGTTAATATCACAAATGAAGAAGGAATTCCCATTGATGCAACCGTCAGCATCTACGAAGGTACGGATGAAGAAAACCCTGTTGACGTTGTAGAAACCAATTCCATAGGTCAGACAGAACAAATCGAACTGCCGGCTCCACCACAGAGCATCAGCGAAGCTCCCGGCATTATCATACCTTACTCCATGTATAATATTGTAGCTTCTGCTCCGGGCTTTGCCCCGGTTTCCATTACCGGTACAAATATTTTTTCCGGAATACTATCAATACAAAATATTATTCTTACGGAAAATCCCGGCATTTATAACATTGGTCCCAATACACTAATCGGCAACTATCCTCCAAAAATTCCTGAGGCCGAGATAAAACCCATTGAAAACACCGGTGAAATTGTTCTTGACCGTGTTGTGGTACCCGAAACCATTGTTGTCCATGACGGTGTCCCATCCGACTCGACAGCAACGGACTACTACGTTCCATTTGCCGATTATATAAAAAATGTTGCCAGCAGTGAAATATACCCTACATGGCCCAGAGAAACCATCAAAGCCAATGTAATTGCCATTATTTCTTTTACCCTGAACCGTGTATACACCGAATGGTACCGCAATAAGGGTTATTATTTTACCATTACATCTTCTACCGCTTTTGACCATAAGTGGATTAATAAGCGTAATATTTTCGACACCATCTCCAATGTTGTTGATGAATATTTCTCAAATTATGTATCCCGTCCCGATGTCAAACAGCCAATCCTCACCCAATACTGCGACGGCAAAAGGACTACCTGCAGCGGTCTCAGCCAGTGGGGTTCCAAGTCTCTTGGGGATGACGGCAAAACCGCTCTCCAGATTCTTCGTAATTACTACGGCAGCGACATATATATAAACACTGCCGAAATAATCGAGGGCATCCCTGTCTCATATCCCGGATACACCCTTGAAATCGGTTCATACGGTCCTCCTGTCACCACCATTCAGGAACAGCTTTCCCTCATCCGCCGTACCTACAGCAACATACCTCCTCTTACTGTTGACGGAATCTACGGTAAGGACACAGCAGCTTCCGTCAGCAAATTCCAGGAGACCTTCAACATGCCCGTTACCGGCACCGTCGATTATGCCACATGGTATAAAATATCCCAGCTATATGTGGCACTGGCTAAATTGTCGTAGATTCACACAGTGATCTAATCCGTATGTTTTCGGCTGTCAATGTACTCTTCTGCCATATTTACAATAATACCAAATCCGTAAATAAGTGCTGTCCTAAAAAGAATAGCAATCATCTGACATATTATACCTGCAGTTTGCAATGTTCCGTAGTTGTAAATAGAAATTGCTGATTCAAAATTTCTATACAGTGAAATATCGTGGCTCACACTGATTGCTATGCAAACTACAAACAAAACAAATCCAACCAGACAATATACGACTGCAATACCTTTGATAAGACTACTTACTCTAAACTTTTTCTTCATAATGCTACCTCCAATTTGTTAAAAAATAATGCGGGACAGAAGCCTGAGGGTTGTATTTTCCAATCCCGTAATAATTATCTCATATTATCTGTCCCAAAAAAAGGACTCATATTATATATTTTTATATGGCAAATTGATATTCATATATGATATAATTTACCATAAATTATAATTTTAAAGGAGGACAAAAGATGTTAATTAACTGGCTTATCATGGGTTATTTTCTGATTCTTTTTGGTGAAAGAATCCAGAGTCTCATACGTTCATTTGCGGATAAAAATCTTTCCATGTGGGGAGATGGGTTCAGCCGGTATGTAAACGGCATCTGTATTCTGTCGCTTGCAGCATCCGTTATTTTATTATTTACAATCAACAGGGATTTTCTTAAGGCACTTGTGTCAGGCGGAACGCAGGTTAATGCAAAGATGATATGTATTACAATCGGCGTGATTCTGGTCTCAGGAATGGTGCATACCGAATATACAATCCCCGGAATACAATTTGCCTCATACGGATTTCTTATAGCCGCACTTGTCATCAGAACAGCTAAAAATAATGCAATGGCAAATGACAGCATATTACTATGGCTTTCACTTGTGTATCTCATATTTTTTTCTATGGCTATTCCGGTTGTATATAAATCACATATTGAATACGCCGGATTATTCCACATAATAGAGGCAGTCGTATCACTTGTGCTTGTCGCTGCTTTTGCATATATGGCATACAGGGTATTCAATAATGATGCAGTCAATCTTTTTATGCTTCTGCCAATTATCATAGCAGTCATAGGCGATGCAGTTATTCTTTCATTGAGATGGAAAGAACAGGTTAATACATTTGTTCTTATATTTATTATTGCATCGGCTGTCATGTGGCTGGCAGGATTTATTGCGAGCAGGAGGTAAGGGGTCCAAAACTCTTACCCCCCAACGCTATTGACTTTACCGCCACATCAACAAACGCAGTAAAGCGGCCTGCCGCTTGAGCTGCATATGGGGTAATTACTCCAATTGCATCCTTATTCTCTTTGTCCATTGAAGTTATAGCCAATCCAAAAGACACAATAGCGCTTAAAATATTAAAACGTGAGTTGTCCGAATTTTTATAAGCAGCACAATATGTTCCACTTAAATCAACAAGACTCATCACATCTCCGGGTAATGGAATCCTCTTTGATATATCACGCTTCTTCTCTACACTTGCATGATTTTTAAGAAGGTTATGATATACCCTTATCATCTATAATCCCAAAATAACTAAAAATATCCCTTTTTAGGAAGTTCGCTGCCTCTGACTGTGCAATTGGAGCCAACTGATTAAAATCTCCAACACATACAAACTTATCCCGTGAATACATAGCTGCACATATAAGCTGTGTAACATATGCCATACTGACCTCATCAAACATTACCAAATCATATTTTACATTTTTAAACATATGATCAACAACTAGTTTAGATACTGTAGTTGCAATCATATTTGCCCTTGAAGCATAAAAAGCTTCCTTTTCTCTAATTGAAGTACGGCATTTCTTCAATTTCTTTTCAACTGTATCCATTTCCTTTGAATATTTCATACCCTGTTTGATTAATTTATCTTTACTAAGGGTTAATGACTCCAGTTTTTCTGCCAAATTCTGATTTCTGTCCAAAGCATAATTATAAGCTACGACATCATGGTTATCAGATAATTTTGTATCCCTTACATAACCATATCGCAATATCTTTCCATTTTTTTAAGCTCTGTCTGTTTGTATTTATATAATAACTCTATGGTTCTATTCTAATTAAAACAGCAATTGATGTGAGTTCCCAAAATGGGAATTTACATTCCACTATGGTTCTATTCTAATTTTAACTACCATGGGCGAAGTCGCAACATGGATTTTATTTACATTCCACTATGGTTCTATTCTAATAAGTTTTGCAACAAATGTATATGCTTACACAGCTTCATTTACATTCCACTATGGTTCTATTCTAATCGTTCGTTCGCCACTAACTCCGCTACGCTACGTCAGAATTTACATTCCACTATGGTTCTATTCTAATTTACAAGATCAATACGAGTAACAGTAACAATCCAATTTACATTCCACTATGGTTCTATTCTAATTGGACCGTGTTAATACTATCGGAAGAGCTGTATATTCATTTACATTCCACTATGGTTCTATTCTAATGAGACATCGAATTCCCAAAATGGGAAGACGGTCAAATTTACATTCCACTATGATTCTATTCTAATCTATAATGAAGAATAAAAGACCGGGCGAAGAATAATTTACATTCCACTATGGTTCTATTCTAATTAATGCTCTCAGCACTCATTGCATAACATTTTACAATTTACATTCCACTATGGTTCTATTCTAATTTTTTTAAAACCTCACACTTACTTGATTTTATGTATTTACATTCCACTATGGTTCTATTCTAATCTGCTTTTCAAGAACATTTATTGAACGTTTTTTTGATTTACATTCCACTATGGTTCTATTCTAATTAATGTCGACACAACTTAAAGTTTTTTCCCCTATGAAATTTACATTCCACTATGGTTCTATTCTAATTGCATCTGATGAGCCAGATGAACCGGATGCATCTGAATTTACATTCCACTATGGTTCTATTCTAATGCAGATGCAATCACAAAAATATATGAAGCGAGGAAAAAATTTACATTCCACTATGGTTCTATTCTAATCATTTTTAATTTTCCTAAACACTTTAACAGCAAGATTTACATTCCACTATGGTTCTATTCTAATACTATGTTTACCAGTCCTATGTGTGGTAAGGTTTGATTTACATTCCACTATGGTTCTATTCTAATTTCCTAAGCCGCTTCCCTGCAATAACGTTAATAAAGATTTACATTCCACTATGGTTCTATTCTAATTGATAAGTGCGTTATACTTAAGCTACAAAAAGAAATTTACATTCCACTATGGTTCTATTCTAATATGTTTTAGCAGATGGACTTGCAGAGCGTAAAAAAATTTACATTCCACTATGGTTCTATTCTAATTGTCCCGAGTATCTGATACCTGCCCTTGCTGTCTTTATTTACATTCCACTATGGTTCTATTCTAATCCTGCTTGGCTTTGGCAGATGATGTGGTATGTGCTATTTACATTCCACTATGGTTCTATTCTAATTGTTTCAAAGAGCAAAACAACAAGGCGTTATCGTAATTTACATTCCACTATGGTTCTATTCTAATACCGCCACATCTTGACCTCGTATTTAACGTGCTTTAATTTACATTCCACTATGGTTCTATTCTAATTGAGTTTAGCTTTAGTATTCTTGATATTATTTTTTAATTTACATTCCACTATGGTTCTATTCTAATTCACATTCTTGATGAAGAATGGATTGACCATTCAAATTTACATTCCACTATGGTTCTATTCTAATATTTACTAGAGCAAAAGCCAAGGATAATACCAGTAGCATTTACATTCCACTATGGTTCTATTCTAATTAAATACTTAGCTTCCCATACCCTGCCATTATCATATATTTACATTCCACTATGGTTCTATTCTAATATTTCAAAATGTTCCTTGTCGCTAATACAGTATGCATTTACATTCCACTATGGTTCTATTCTAATCAATGCACCCACAACGGCAACACCCGGAGCATAGACATTTACATTCCACTATGGTTCTATTCTAATGACAGTAACATTTTAGAAAAAATGTTATTAATATGATTTACATTCCACTATGGTTCTATTCTAATATAATCTCCATTCACATCAGGAATACTGTCAGAAATATTTACATTCCACTATGGTTCTATTCTAATCTTAATCACAAAAGACAAAAGTCAAGCTGTGCTGTATTTACATTCCACTATGGTTCTATTCTAATCTTATTTTGAAATAGCAGATTATTGCAGGCAATATATTTACATTCCACTATGGTTCTATTCTAATCCAATCATTGCCAATGCCCCACCTGTTGCAGCTGATTTACATTCCACTATGGTTCTATTCTAATAGCATCACCAGCTGTTGCCGTTGTACTCTCCCAGTAATTTACATTCCACTATGGTTCTATTCTAATTGTGTGGTTCAAATCCACACCACATCAATCATATGTATTTACATTCCACTATGGTTCTATTCTAATATTTATATATTTTTCCCAGTTAAAAGAGTTAACAAATTTACATTCCACTATGGTTCTATTCTAATATAACTTATCGTTTAAGAAATAAAAACGCTTACAATAATTTACATTCCACTATGGTTCTATTCTAATATATAAAGATATATCAAAATATTATGTTGAAATAATTTACATTCCACTATGGTTCTATTCTAATCGAACGGATTAACCCTACATACTGTATTCGCTACAATTTACATTCCACTATGGTTCTATTCTAATGATATGTGAGAAGTGCTAAATATTCAAGGCGTTTCAAATTTACATTCCACTATGGTTCTATTCTAATATATTCTGAATGACAGCTTAGATATGCGTAAAAAAATTTACATTCCACTATGGTTCTATTCTAATATTATTTGCTGTCCTATCGGCACAACGGGGAGAAAGTATTTACATTCCACTATGGTTCTATTCTAATGCGACAGTATCCTTTTTGATTCGCAAGAGTTACAGATTTACATTCCACTATGGTTCTATTCTAATGCACCAATGGTACAGGAAGTTTTTTGTGATTGCAGATTTACATTCCACTATGGTTCTATTCTAATATATATTAGCAAGTGTGATATTTTATAATCATAAAAAATTTACATTCCACTATGGTTCTATTCTAATTCGTAATCTTTCATTGTCTACCGCTTTATGTAGCAATTTACATTCCACTATGGTTCTATTCTAATGACATTCCACCGATTGCAGATACTAACCCACCATTTAATTTACATTCCACTATGGTTCTATTCTAATTGAACTCTTACAGCAGATATTATTGCAACGCAAGTACATTTACATTCCACTATGGTTCTATTCTAATTATTACCATGCCGATTTAATTCATTGTGTTCCGTCATTTACATTCCACTATGGTTCTATTCTAATAGGTTTTCAAAGACATTGACAGTATATTAACAACATTTACATTCCACTATGGTTCTATTCTAATACATCCTCAAGTGTGAAGATGCAGGCATTTAAAGATATTTACATTCCACTATGGTTCTATTCTAATGCAGAAAGCAAGCCTGGATAATCAACTCACGCCTATTTACATTCCACTATGGTTCTATTCTAATAAGCGGTACCAGAGCATAGTTTCCCCCTTGAAGAGATTTACATTCCACTATGGTTCTATTCTAATTCATTGTCAATTCCTCCGATATTTTCCACCAATGCGGATTTACATTCCACTATGGTTCTATTCTAATTGAAGTCCTGAACGTGTTTTTTTAATTTTAACAGAAATTTACATTCCACTATGGTTCTATTCTAATCTGAATAAGAGGCTTCCTCAATCTCAATATAACAATTTACATTCCACTATGGTTCTATTCTAATAGACATAAGACAGCAGAAGCAGCGAGGGAATACCTATTTACATTCCACTATGGTTCTATTCTAATCTCGGCTAACTCCCGGCAGATTCCATGAATAATGCATTTACATTCCACTATGGTTCTATTCTAATCTGATTGACGAGCTTAAGCAGGATATAGAGGAATTATTTACATTCCACTATGGTTCTATTCTAATTGATAACCTTTAACACGCCACCAACCAATTCCAGAATTTACATTCCACTATGGTTCTATTCTAATTGAAACCGTATAAAAAATATTTTTCCATTTATCAACATTTACATTCCACTATGGTTCTATTCTAATGATATTAATGGAGATTATGACAATA
>ENA-OPEC01000797-OPEC01000797.1-human-gut-metagenome-genome-assembly--contig:-NODE-797-length-25463-cov-3.593081_pt1 | contig 25463 bp, 28 predicted proteins | sample MGYA00241622_ERZ501507 | MGnify/ENA primary metagenome ERZ501507 (study PRJEB25962, sample SAMEA2042582) | human gut metagenome | biome: human gut; feature: human-associated habitat; material: faeces... | reverse complement strand
TGGCTGTTGGCTGCTAAATCGAGCATCAGGCGCAGCGCGTAACGTCCTTTGGTAGATATTTTCATGCTGAACTCCTTTCATATAAAGTATTTTACTACTAATCAAGTAGGGATTCAACAAAAATTTAAAGGGCGGCATTTTGCCGGAAGAAAATTAAAATTTTTAACGGTTTTTTTATATTGTTATGTGTGTTAAAATAAAAGCATAAATTTTATTTTTAAAATTCTACTCCGGAGGAATTGTAATTATGGAAAACAAAGAAAAGATGGATATTGAGAAGGAATTTCAACACTATCTTGAAATTTTCAAGCATGATAAAGAACTTGGCAAAGCCCTGAGCCTTTTGTCTTTTCCGGCACTGTTCAACGATAAGTTTTTGCAGGAAAACAGCAAGTTTACTTCCATGAACGATTTAATAATCCGCAGCGGTTTCGGCATTATGAACCTGCTGGAGGTGGAAAACGTAAACCAGGAAAAATGGAACGCTTATATTGCCAAAAACAGCAACTGCACCACCTGGTTTGAATTTGGCAAGCTTGCCATGATTGAATGGATGAAAGCCAAACTGGAGGAAGTTAAGAACGCTGCAAATTAAAAAATAATGCTTTAAAAAGGAAGTGAGGCCGCGTGGATATTGTACTGCATGCGTTTGAAGGCGTTTTTACCGTCAGCCTGATGGTATTGGCCGGGTATTACCTTGGCAGCCACCACTGGTTTTCGGAAGAAAGCCTGAACCTGATTTCCAAACTGATAACAAAAATCTGCCTGCCGCTGTATATGATTGTGAATTTAACGGAAACGCTTACGCACGATACGGTTATACAAATGAGCAGCGGCCTTCCGGTAGCGGTTTCGTCGATGATAATCTGTTTTATCATCGGGCAGCTTGCCGTGCGCTTTGCCAAAATACCCAAAGGGCGGCGCGGCGTTCTGGCGGCGGTGTTTTTTGTAACCAATACCATTTTAATAGGCCTGCCGCTTTCCACCGAACTGTTTGGTACAAAGTGCATACCGTTTGTACTGGTTTATTATATGGCGAACACGGTGGTGTTCTGGGTTGTGGCGGCCCATATTATTGCTGTTGACGGAACGGAAAACGTACCGCCGCTCTTTAGCGTGCAGACGTTGAAGCACATTGTTAACCCGCCGCTGGCAGGCTTTGCCATTGGCTTTACCTTGGTAATGCTTGAACTGCACCTGCCGCATCCACTGCTGGTTTCGTTTAAATATATGGGCAATATGACAACGCCGCTGGCCATGCTCTTTATAGGCGCCGTTGTAAGCAATGCGGACTGGAGCAAAATTCATTTTGACCGGCAGATTTTACTTGCCCTGTTCGGGCGTTTTGTAGTTTGCCCGCTGGGAATTATTTTAATGGCACCCATAATTGGCATACCGCCGCTTATGACGCAGGTGTTTACCATTCAGGCGGCCATGCCTGCACCTTCCGTGCTGCCTGTGCTTGCCAAAAACTATGGGGCCGATTACGAATATGCCGCTACCCTTACGGTAGTTACAACGGTTTTGGCTGTTGTTGTAATGCCGTTTTATATGTGGGTTGTTTCTTAATTTGTTTGTAGCATAAACTAAAAATACGAACAAATTTTCATAAATATGCTTGACAAAATGCGTTGTTCGTTTTATTATAACTATAACGAACAAACGTTTTGAAAGGCAGTTGATTGTTTATGAAAAAGCTGACGGCAATAGTAATGGCAGTCTTTTTATTATACAGCGGTTACGTGTTCGGCACGGTATCCGCAGCAGATGAAATTTACACCACGCGCACGGTAACCGTGTACAGCGGCGATACCATGTGGGATATTGCTTCCCGCTGGGCGGAAGATGACGAAGATGTGCGCGCCGTTATTTACCGTATCTGCGAGGCAAACGGTTTGCAGAATACCGATTTGCAGCCGGGACAGAAGATTATGGTGCCGGTGCGTGTACATGCCGGTGAGGGCGTAATGCTGGCGGAAGCAACGAACGGAAATTTATAAAATACGAACAAAATAAAAGCAGGCCTAGTGATTTTAAAATCATCAAGCCTGCTTATTTTTTATGCCGTAAATAAAGCGTTTTATTTGTTTTCCGGCTTCCATTTGCCGCTGAGTACTTTAAGGTAGTTTACTTTGTCGGTAGCGCCTTCCGTACTTATTAAAAGTACGCGCGAGTTTTCGTCAAGCCCAAGTTCATTGCGCAGCTGTGCAAGCTCTGGGTCCTGCATCAGCGCTGCCAGAACTCCGGCGGTTACCGCGCCCGATTCGCCCGAAACAATGCGTGCATCGCCGCCGCTTTGCGGCATACCCAAAAGCCGCATGCCGCTGGCTGCATAGTCATCGCTGCAGGCAATAAAGGCGTTTGCAAAATTATTGATTATATCCCAGCTTATGGTGCAGGGCTCGCCGCAGCAAAGCCCGGCCATCATGCTGTTCATTCTGCCGGTTACTTTGTGCAGTGTGCCGTCGTTTGCCGCTGCCGTTTTATACAGGCAGGCGGCTTTGGCCGGTTCGCAGATAACGGTAACAGGCAGGTTGTTCTGCCAAAGCGCTGCAAAATAGCCGAGCACAGCGCCTGCCATGCTGCCTACACCGGCCTGCAAAAACAAATGCGTCGGCGTTATGCCGTTTAGCTGAGCTGTAATTTCCTGCGCCATGGTGGTATAGCCCTGCATAATCCAGGTGGGTATTTCTTCATAGCCGCTCCACGCGGTATCCTGCACAAGCACCCAGCCGTGCTTGCGGCTCATGGCGTAGGCAAGGCGCACGGCACCGTCGTAGTTAAATTTTGTAATTTCCGCTTCTGCGCCCAGCGCGCGGATGTTGTTAAGCCGTTCTTGGCTTGAGCCTTCGGGCAGGTAAACAACTGCTTTATGCCCCAGAAGTTTGGCAGCCCAGGCTACGCCGCGCCCGTGATTGCCGTCCGTTGCCGTTACGAAGGTTACGGTGCCGAGTTTGGCTGTTGCTTCTTCGCTGCACAAAACGTTAAAACTGTTTCCGTCAACGGGTATATTTAATTTGCCGCATAAGTATCTGGCAATGGCGTAACTGCCGCCCAGCGCTTTAAAGGCGTTCAGCCCAAAGCGTGACGATTCGTCCTTAACAAAAATCTGCCTAACGCCGAGCTGTTTTGCCAGATTAGGCAGGCTTACAAGCGGAGTTTGCGCATAACCTGCAATGCCGCTGTGAAATTCAAGTATTGCCTGCATAGCTTCCGGCTGTACGAATTTGAGGCTGCCGGTATTTTTATTTCCTTTATGAAGTACATATTGCAGATTGGCCATAAAACTTTCTCCTGTACTAAAACGGCACAGCCTAAGGCTGTGCCGCAGTTAATTATTCAGTTTATGAACTTTTTAAAACAATTCTTTTAAAATCATGGTTTGTTCGCGGTCCGGGCCTACGGAAACAATGCCGACTTCCACGCCTGCTACTTCGCTCATGCGTTTTAAGTATTTTTTGCAGTTTTCCGGCAGGTCTTCGTATTTGCGTACGCCGCTGATATCGGTCATCCAGCCTTCAAATTCTTCGTAAACAGGTTCAACCTGTGCCAAAACTTTCAGGCTTGCCGGTATTTGTTTGATTTCTTCGCCGTTATATTTGTAGCCTACGCACATTTTAATTACCGGCATTTCGTCAAGAATGTCAAGGCGGGTTACTGCCAGGCAGTCAAGGCTGTTTACTCGTGCGCTGTATTTCAGCATAAAGGCGTCAAGCCAGCCGCAGCGGCGCGGGCGTCCGGTAACGGTGCCGTATTCATGGCCGCGTTCACGCAGGGCGTTGCCGTCGGCGTCAAACAGTTCGCAAACAAACGGGCCTTCACCAACGCGGGTGGTGTAAGCCTTAACAACGCCAACCACATGGTTGATACACAGCGGGCCTACGCCGCTGCCGGTTGCCGCATTGGCAGCAGTCGGGTTGGAGCTTGTTACATACGGATAGGTGCCGTGGTCAATATCAAGGAAGGTAGCCTGTGCGCCTTCGAACAATACGTTTTTGCCTGCTTCAAAAACTTCGCCAAGCACAACGCCGGTGTCGCAAACATGCGGGCGGAGTTCTTCGGCATAAGCCAGGTATTCTTTCAGCACGCTGTCATAGTCAAACGGTTCGCCGCCGTAAATTTTGGTAATAATTTCATTTTTGGCAGCCAGGTTTACACGCAGCTTGTCAGCAAAAGTATCGGGTTCCATCAAATCGCAGATGCGGATGCCGGTACGGGCTACTTTATCCATGTAGCAGGGGCCGATGCCGCCTTTGGTAGTGCCGATTTTGTGTTCGCCGAGTGCAGCTTCCTGCAGTTCGTCCAATTTTGCATGGTAAGGCATAACAACGTGGGCGCGGTCGGAAATCAAAAGATTGCTGCAGTCAATGCCCTGGGCTTTCATGCCTGCAATTTCCTGAAGTACAACTGCGGGGTTAATAACTACGCCGTTGCCGAGGATATTGATTTTATCTTTGTACAGCACGCCGGAGGGCAAAAGACGCAGTTTATAGGCAACATCGTCTACAACAACGGTGTGCCCTGCGTTGGAACCGCCGGAATAACGTACAACAGCGTTGGCTTTCTGAGCCAGGTAATCAACAATCTTGCCTTTGCCTTCATCGCCCCACTGGGCGCCGATAACTACAACAGATGACATAACTATCTCTCCTTATATAATCATAATCCGAAGCGCGCCATAATGAGGTCTACATTGCGCAGCATCGGCATGGGGTCAAAGCAATGCTCAATTTCTTCATCGGTGAGGTATTTTTTAATATCCTCATCGTGTTCAACATTGGTTTTAAAGTCTGCACCTTCCAGCCAGCGGGCCATAGCGTTGCGCTGTACCCATTTGTAAGCGTCCTCGCGCAGTACGCCTTTGCTTACAAGGGCAATCAGCAGGTTCTGGCTGTAAATAAGACCGCCGGTTTTGTTCATGTTGGCAATCATGGCATCCGGATAAACCAGCAGTTTATCAACAATGTTGATGAATTTGCGCAGCATATGGTCCAGTGCAATGGTTGCATCCGGCAGAATAACCCTTTCTACGGAAGAATGGGAAATATCGCGTTCATGCCACAAGGTAACGTCTTCAAGGGCGGCAACGGCATAACCGCGCAGCAGCCTTGCCATACCGGAAATTTTTTCGCAGGTAATGGGGTTGCGTTTGTGCGGCATGGCCGAAGACCCTTTCTGGCCGGGCGCAAAATATTCTTCAGCTTCGCGGATATCGGTGCGCTGGAGGTTGCGGATTTCGGTTGCCATTTTTTCCAGCGAAGAACCGATGATGGCGATGGTGGTTAAATAATCGGCGTGGCGGTCGCGCTGGATAACCTGGGTTGCCAGGCGTGCAGCCTTAATGCCGAGTTTTTCGCATACATATTCTTCAACAAACGGGTCGATGTTGGAATAAGTGCCGACAGCGCCGGAAAGCTTGCCTACGGAAATGAATTCGCGGGCCTGTTTCAGGCGTTCCATATTGCGTTCGGTTTCATCCATCCACAGCGCAAATTTCAGGCCGAAGGTCATCGGTTCAGCATGAATGCCGTGCGTGCGGCCAATCATAACGGTGTGTTTATGTTCGGCGGCGCGGCGTTTTAAAACTTCGTGCAGCTTTTCGAGGTGTTTCATCAAAAGGTCTGCGGACTGCTGCATCATAACGCCCATAGCGGTGTCTTTAACATCGCTTGAGGTTAAGCCTTTATGGATGTATTTGGAAGCATCGCCCACATATTCTGCAACATTTGTTAAAAAGGCGATAATATCGTGGTTGGTAACAGCCTCAATTTCTTTAATGCGTTCAATGCGGAAATCTGCTTTGGTCTGAATGTCATGCAAAGCATCATCAGGCACAATGCCCAGTTTGTTCATGGCTTCGCAGGCAAGAATTTCCACGCGCAGCATGGTGCGGAATTCGTTTTCAAGAGTCCAGATATTGCCCATTTCCGGATTGGTATAACGTTCAATCATATTTTTGCCCCCCAAAGTGTTTTTTACAATAAGAAACAGGAAGCAGCCTCTTTTGTGCCCTTCCTTAACGACAAAACTTATTATCCTTTCTTATCATACCATTTATAGCATTTTACCGCAAGGCTATCCGGCTTTTTTATAAAAATATTCCTGCGGCAATTATAAAACGGCAGTGCCCAAAATTGTAAGGCAGTGCCGTTTATATCAGTAAAAAGCATGCAGCGCATACAGTGTTGCCAAAAATATTAAATTGTCGACCGTAAAAATTACCAGGTACTGCCGCCTTAAATGAGGATACTTTGCAGCAACCTGCTTGTAGGAGATAAGGCTTGCCATGGAAGCGATGAGCGTGCCAAGGCCGCCGAGGTTGGTGCCTACGATAAGCGCGGCGTAGTTATTGCTGTAACCTGAAAGCAGCATTGCCGCAGGTACATTGCTGATAACCTGGCTGACGGCGACGCTTATTAAAACTTCGTTGCCGGCCAGAATCTGATTGATAAAACTGTGCAGGCTTCCGATATGGTTCATATTGCCTACAAAAATAAAAAAGAAAAGGAAAGTCAGCAGAAGCGAATAATCAATCTGTAAAAACAGGCTTTTATTTTTGTATAAAAGCGCGGCGGCAACAATGGCCAGCAGTACCAGGTGCGGCACAAAGTGGGCCACGGTAAGCACGCACAAGGCAAATAAAACAAGGTAAAAGCAGACGGTGCGCTTGTCTTTAAGCCGTTCGGTTTTTATATCCAGCTGTAGGTATTCTTCCGGGTAAAATACAAGCACAACTACCGTCAGCATAAAAGCTGCAAGGCCGGTATACAGCCACATCAGCTCCAAAAATTCCGGCACGCCCATGCCCGAAAGCGAAAACAGGTACAAATTCTGCGGATTGCCGATAGGTGTAAACATACTGCCGAGGTTGGCTGCTATCGTCATCAGTGTAACGGTGCCGCAAAGTTTATCCGTTAAATTAATCATTTCCAAAATCATAATGCCAAAAGGAACAAAGGTAATCAGCGAAACGTCATTGGTGATGAACATGCTGCTGATGAAGCATAGAAATATCAGCGTAAACACAATGCCGCGCCTTGTTTTTACCTTAATTAATATGCGGCTGCCGATAAACTGCAAAAAGTTCTGCTCACGCAGGCCTTCAATAATCAGCATCAGGCAGAACAGCATGATGAGCGTATTAAAATCAATATAGCACAGATATTTAAGGCTGGGCGGTTCAATGAGGCACGAAAGCAGCGCCAGCAGCAGCGAAACGCTTAAAACAATATCATTGCGCAGATAATTTTTTATTTTTGCAAGCACTTGTTAAACGCCTTTCCGTAAAAGCAAAATAAATTCTTAAACATTGTACCATATTTGCAGAAAGATACAAAAGATTTTAATAAAATTTTAGCGGTTTATTTTTGTTTGCTGTGTTTTATTTAATTACGTTTGTTGACATAATTCTTTAACGGAGTTACACTAATATCAATATATTAAAAGAAAACAGCAATATTTAAAACGCTGTTACAAAATTTATTTTGTTTTGAAAGGGAAAGATATTATGAAGGAAAGTGTACAGGCAAAATTAATGCTCAGTGCGGCTATGGTTATTTTTGGCACGCTGGGCGTTTTTACGCGCAATATCGGTGTAACAAGCGGTGAACTGGCGCTGTACCGCGCGGTGCTGGCTTCCGTCCTTATCGGGTTTTACCTGGTATTTATTAAAAAAGGCGGGCTTAATTTAAAAAACGCCGGGCGTGAGCTGCCGATTTTACTTGCTTCCGGCATTGCCATGGGCATTAACTGGATTTTGCTGTTTCAGGCGTACCGCTATACAACAATTTCGGCGGCTACTTTAAGCTATTACTTTGCGCCGGTTATCGTTACGGTGGCTTCGCCGCTTTTGTTTCACGAACGGCTGACGGCGAAACAGATTATTTGCTTTGTAATGTCCACGCTGGGGCTGGTGCTTATTATAGGCACCGGCGGCGGTGAAGAAACTGCCGGTATTACAGGTATTTTGTTTGGGCTGGGGGCGGCGGTTTTTTATGCCGCTGTTATTTTGCTTAATAAATTTATTAAAAACGTGGCAGGCATACAGCGTACCATTTTGCAGATGTTGGCTGCTGTTGTTACTTTGCTGCCGTATGTGGCGTTAAGCAGCGGGTTTAATTTGAACCTGCTGGACGGTACCGGGTGGGCGTGCCTGCTGACGGTGGGCCTGTTTCATACAGGCATTACTTACTGCCTGTATTTTTCCGCACTGAAAGATTTAACGGGGCAGGAAGCCGCTATTTTAAGTTATATAGACCCCCTGGTTGCCGTAATAATTTCCGTACTTTTACTGGGCGAGCCCATGACGCTGATGCAGCTTATCGGCGGCGCGTTGATACTGGGCTTTACTTTGTGGAATGAGAAAGCGTAGCAATATCATAATTTAAAAATTTAAAAGCATAGAGATATACTTCTGCGGCACGGCAAAAATGATGTGGCTTCTTCGATTCCGCCCGGGCTGCGCAGCCGGGCTCTCAAAAAATAGCATGCTGAATTTAACCGCCACATTTTTTGGCTCGTGCCTTGAAGCACATCTCTATGCTTTTGTTGAATTTACAATGTAAAACCCGCCGCATGATAACGGCGGGCTGCTTTTATTATTGGGTTAATAGCCACTTAATGCCGGCGGCGCTGCGGCTGATAATATTACGGTAATGGCCGCCGGGGTTAAGTTTGTAAAAAGTGTTAATGCCAATGCTGCGGTAATGCGCTGCCAGTTCTTCCGTACACTGCTGCACGATTTTAAGGTATTGGTTGCGTGCGCGTGCTTCTTTATCGCCAAGCGAAAAATACAAATGCTGCGGAGTTTTACAAAGCGTGTTTTGTAGGGCAAAATCCTTAAAGCCGGGGTACCATAGCGAACCGCTCATACTCGCCGCGCGGCTGAACAAATCTGTTTTGTAGAGTGCGTATACGGTGAACAAACCGGCAAGCGAATATCCTGCAAGCCCGCGCCACAAAATGCCGTTCAAGCCTGCTTCGGTCTGCGGTATAACCTGCTGCGTTAAAAATTGCAGGTAAGCATCCGCGCCGCCGGTAAACATTTCACTGTACTTAAATAAATTGCCTGCCGCCCATGGCGAAAGCTCCGCTTCCCAGTTCAAGCCGCTGACAGTTACCAGAGTAAAATCCGGGCAGCCGTCTTTTTGAACCTCCGCATAAACCTTGCTGCCGTCGTCGTTGTAAGTTGTTAAATAAATTACCGGCCTGTTTTCCGCCAAAGCGGGATAGAGCGTTATTTTCTTTTTATCGGTGTTAAAGGTTTGTTTCTCCATTTTTAGCGCTTTCTGTTTTTATTAAACTACACACATCAATAAATTGATACCAGCACCGCGCTGTTCAGTTCTGTCATTCGCCTGTAAAATCTTTTCAGATTTTCGTAACAAATACGCAAATCGTCTTCAATTTCTTCTTTTTCTTCTTCGTAACTCCAAATATCGGGATAAATGTTGTTAGCAGCAAATTCCTGCATATTAAAATTTGCAATGTATTTTTCAAAATCAAGGTTTTCCAGCGCTACGGCTATTTCTTTCACTCTGTATGCGTTTATTCCAGCCACATATTCTTCAGCGTCCTCACCTGATAAAGTAAATTCGCCCACTATTGCTTCGCTGATTAAATTATTTTTAAGAAGTTCAGCAGATTTACCAGTTAAAAGAAAATGCAGTGCGTCCCACATTTTATCAATGTCGCACAAAATTACATCTTCATTTTCCTGTAAATCCTCAATATTTTCAAATAAATCCGTGCTATTTTTTAATTCTTGTAATTTTTCATCAGCTATTTGCTGATAATTTGCAATCATGCCCATTTATATTTCCCCTTTCCACATATACGTATGTAAGAAAGCACTTAACTAAATACGGTCATTCAACGCCAAACATCGGCTTGCCGTCTTTTCTTGCTATCATACCAAGGGTAATGTCATCATAAACTTCCTGCGTGTACACATAGGTACCGTTTTTTATACTCGCCACATAATCAACAATAAAATCCTTAAAGGATGGCGCAACAAGTTCACGCTCCGGCGAGTTATACCAAAAAGTAATAACCTGCCCTGCACTGCCGCCTTCTGCCGGTGCAAAATCAAGGCACAGGCAATGTCCGTCAGCCGTTGTGGCAAAAGGCACCCACAATGCGCAGCCCCATACATTTTTTATGCCCGGCTCTGCTTCCGCATGAATTTGCAGAAAATCTTCTTCGTTAAATTTGAAAGCATCCCAAAAATAAAGTATCTGCTTTAAACTGCACAGAAAGAACGTATCAAAAAGTGCGTTGGCATATTCATTCTGCCCATTAAACGCTCGATAAAAGTTTTTAAAATCCTCCGGCAGCGTAATATTCATTTTTTCTTCTGCAGCTTTCAGTTCTGTTTCCGTTGCTCCGGCAAATAAATCCGGCCGGAAACCCTGTATATTTTTAATGGTTTCTGCAAAATCTTCAATAAAGTTCATTTTGCAACACTCCAAACAGCCTGATTAAAAATCTTTCAGAAGATTTCCCCGCTTTTAAAGCAGGAAAGATTTAGCTGACTGCCAACAAATGAAACAATATCTTCATGACATTCGCTGATAAGCCAGTTAAATTTTTTAGAAACTATATAAAAATCTCCTAAACCATTCACTTCACTAATAATACAAATTAATTCCGGCAGGCCCATTTCATAAAGCCAGTATTTGGGTTTGAAATTCAGACTGTCTTCAAACAGGGCGTATACAAATTTTTCATGAGCCGGTATTATTGCTGGCAAATTTTCAATCCACATGCTGTTGCCGGCAATATTTTTTGTCTGGCAGGGCAATGCCGTGTTAAAACCGTTGCCCATATTTGACCAGTGTATATTGCCCCCATGCAGTACAAAGCACTGCTCAATCTTCTTAATTATTAAATTATAACTGCCTTTCAAACATTCAAAACAGTTTGCACGGTTTATTTTCTTTTCTTTAATAACCCGTTCTATTTCGTTGCGAATATACATAAAGCATATCTCCGTTTAACAATTACAGCTTTACTGTTTCGTTATCAATCATCAGCCGGCATTACCGAAAGTTCTTCAATAATCTGCCGTAAAATTTTAACTGTTTCTTCAAGCGGCAGGGCTTTGCTTTCGTCCCATACCATCTGCGGCAGCAGCGGCACATGTACAAAGCCGGTTTTTACTGGCGTGCCGTTAAAGTGGTGCAGTGCGGTGTAAAAAATGTCGTTGCAGACATAACCGCCGGTGCAGTAGCCAAGGTGAACCGGGCAGCCCTGCTTTTGCAGGCGTTTTACAAGGGCGTGCGTGGGTATGGTGGCAAAATACGCTGCCGGTGCGCCCGGCACAACGGGTTCGCCCCAGGGCGCTGCGCCTTTGTTATCCTCTAAAAGCGCGTCGCGCAGGTTTACGGCAACAGCGTCAAGGTGCAGGCGTGTGCTGCCGCTGTCCATGCCCGTCATTAAAATAACATCCGGTTTAATGCGCTCAGCTTCTTCAAGCAGCAGCCGCCCGGCCGTGCCGTAAATATTAGGCAGCAGCATTTTATGCACGCTGAAGCTGCCGATTACTTCCGGCAGGGCCTTAACTGCTTCCCACGAGGGGTTAATGTTATAATGTGCAAAAGGGTCAAAACCTGTCAGTAAAAGTTTTTCCATCATATTCCGGCAGGGTTCATTTGGCCATCTGGTAAATCTTTTCCATGTCGTCAATGTTCAGTGCTTTAAAGCCGCCGATAGTGCGCGTGTTGTTAAAGCTGCATTTATAGGCCAGCTCTTTAATCTGCTCGTCGGTAAGGTGAATATCCATATCGCTGATTTTCGTCGGCATGCCAATGCTTTTAAAGAATGCTTCCATGGCTTCAATGCCTTCAAGGGCAATTTTTTCTTCGTCGCCTGCGGTATAGGGAATGCCGAATACATTAACGGCAAGCTGCGCAAAACGCGCCGGATTGGCAGGCATTACATAGCGCGCCCAGCTTCCCCAAACAGCTGCCAGTCCTGCGCCGTGGGCAATATCAAACATGCCGCCCAGTTCATGCTCAAGCTGATGGCAGGCCCAGTCGCCCAAAGTGCGGTCGCCGGTGATATCGTTATGTGAAAGGGTGCCGCTCCACATAATTTCAGCGCGTGCATCGTAGTCATCAGGTTTTTTTAGGGCGGTTTTTACGTTGCGCATTACGTTTTTAATCAGCGTTTCCGCAATGCCGTCCGTTAAATTAAGCTGTTTAACGTCCGGTTTGGTAAAAAAGCGTTCCAGGCTGTGTACAATAATATCCGTACAGCCGCTTGCCGTTTGGTAAGCGGGCAGGGTATAGGTAAGCTCCGGGTTCATAACGGCAAATTTGCAGTAAGCGTAAGGAGAATAAGCGCCGCGTTTTAACCAGCCGTTTTCATTGGTGATAATGCTGGCGTTGCTCATTTCGCTGCCTGCGGCGGCAATGGTCAGCACTGCGCCGATAGGCATGCAGGCCTGCGGTGCTTTGCCGGTGTAGTAGTCCCATACGTCGCCTTCGTTGGTAAGGCCGTAGCCGATGGCTTTGGCGCTGTCAATAACGCTGCCGCCGCCTACTGCCAGTATAAAATCTATTTTTTCTTTGCGACCGAGTTCAATGCCTTCATAAACTTTGCTGAGGCGCGGGTTCGGCACAACGCCGCCCAGTTCTGTATAGCTGATGCCTTCTGCCTGAAGCGAAGCGCAGATTCTGTCAATCAGGCCGGACTTTTTGGCGCTGTGCCCGCCGTAGTGAATGAGTACCTTTGTTGCTCCGGCTTCTTTGCACAGTGCGCCGGTGCGTGCTTCGGTGCCGCGCCCGAAAATTACTTTGGTCGGTGCTAAATATTGAAAGAATTCCATATGGTTCAGCTCCTTTATAAAACTTATATATTAATGGTACGCCAAAAGAAGGCTTATGTAAATATGAAGAAAAAAGTTTTACATCGGGCAGGCGTTTATAAAAAAACGGCGAAGATAATTATATTGTAAAATTTTTAACAGGAGGTTTTACTATGCAGGGTAAAAAATATATAGCGGCTGCTCTGGTATGCGGCTTCATACTTGGCAGCAGCACTGCTCCGGCGCAGGCCGGAATTTTGGGCACTGTTTTAAAAGGCGGCGCTATCGGCGTGCTTGTAAGCCAGTTTGATGACCAGCTTAACAGCGCCATTAACACTTTAACCGGCAAATATGCCGTAAGCAGTGATTACGCAACCAAGGTTGTGCCTGTAATTACCGTTGGCGACGGCAGTTACGCAGGTGCGGCGCAGGTAAGCGGCCCGCATGCGCAGGTGGAAAAATGCAAGGCTGCGCTTTTGATAGAAGCATCGTTTTTCGGCAGTTTCCGCGCCAAAGCGCTGATACCGATTGACAAAGTTGATATTACCGATGTTAACCGTGTACAGGGCGTAGGCGTATCGGCACAGATTGATGTAAAACTTTAATGGCGGTAACAGTTGTGACGGCAGAAGAATTTATTGAAAAACTACAACAATACAGCAGCCCGCAGGTTTTTAATCCGTGGGCAGATTACGACAGTGAATGTGACATTGGCCCGCAGGCGCCTGTAATACGTGCGGCAAACTTTCTGCGCTATTTAAAGCTGCGCCAAAATGCTCATTTTCTGTTCATTGCCGAAGGGCTCGGCTACCAGGGTGGGCATTTCAGCGGCATGGCCATGACCAGTGAGCGTATTTTGCTCGGCAATCATCCGGATGTTGAGCCGCAGGCAGTTTTGGGTGAGTGGGATTACAGGCGCACCAGCAATCCTGACAGCCCGCGTTTGAACCGCACGCAAAAATTGTACGGCTTTAACGAACCTACGGCGACGGTTATGTGGAACGCCATTGCGCGCCACGGGTTATCTCCTTATGATGCGGTTTTGTGGAACATTTTTCCGTTTCATCCGTATAAAGACGGCAATATTTTAAGCAACCGTACGCCAACCGGCGAAGAACTGGATGTTGGTATTGAGTACGCGCGGCTTTTAATGCAGCTTATTTCCGGCATGAAGGTTGTGGCAATCGGGCGCAAATCGCAGCAGACGCTCGGCAAATACGGCGTTGCCTGCGAGTGTGTGCCGCATCCTTCCATGGGCGGTGCTAACGCTTTTAAAAAAGCTGTGGCAGAGCTTTTTGCCGCACAGGGCGGTGAAAAATAATGGCTAAAACAGATTTTACACGTGACCAGACAATCAATATAGCTGTAAAAATGGGTAAAATTCTGCTGAAAAGCGGCGCGGAAACCTACCGTGTGGAAGATACCATTTCGCGCTGCTGCCTGGCGCACGGCTATGAGGTTGACCCTTTTGTAACGCCTACCGTTATAATTTTGGGCAATGAAGATACCGACAGCTTTATCCGCGTAAGCAGAATTGGCTACCGCAGCACCAATTTAAGCCTTATCAGCGAAATGAACAGCATGTCCTACAATTTTGCCAAGTGGGATATGGGCTACGAAGATACCTGTAAATGGCTGGACAAAAAATGGCGGCAGCCCGCGCCTTATGGTAAATGGATGGTATGCCTTGCCTCCGGCATAGGTTCGGCAGCCTTTGCAGCGATGCTGGGCGGCAACAGCCATGACTTTATTGCGGCCTTTATTACGGGCGGCGCTGCCATGGTTGCCTTAAAGCAGATTGCAGGCTACCACCCCAGCGCTTTTTGGGAAAATGCCGTGGCCGGTGTTGTTATCGCAACCGTTGCGCTTATCTGCTGTGCCATGAGCGTACAGTGCACAATGGAAAAAATTATTGTAGGCGCGCTGATGCCCTTTGTGCCCGGCGTGGCATTCTGCAACGGCCTGCGTGATTATATGGCAGGTAATTTAATGAGCGGCAATTCGCGCATCGCGGAAGCATTGCTGTTTGCTTCGTCCATTGCTATCGGCATTGCATTTGTGCTGCGTGCCTGGTTTATCTGGGGGTGGGATTTATGGAAATTATAACCGCTTTCGGGTTTGCCTGCATTGCCACTATGGCGTTTGCTGTACTGTTTCAGGCGCCGAAAAAGATTGTGCTTATCGACGGCGTTATCGGCGCTATCGGCTGGGTAGTTTTTATATATCTGCGGCATGAGCTTGGCTATACGTCATTTGTTTCCAATTTCTGTGCCACCATTTCGCTGGCACTGGCAAGCGAGCTCAGTTCCCGCATTTTCAAACAGCCGGTAACGGTGTTTGTTATACCGGGCATAGTGCCTCTGGTGCCGGGGCTGGGCATTTATCAGGGCATGTTTGCCATTATTAATAATGAATATAACAACGGAACTTCCATTTTGCTTACGGCAATGACGGACTCCGTTGCCATAGCCATTGGCGTAATGCTGGTTTCCAGTTTGTTCCGCGTGCTGAAGGTGCGCCGCTTTATGCTGCAGTACCGGCGTTCCAAACGGCAGATGGAGTTAAAGGTTAAAGGCAGAAAATAAATAAACAGCACACTGAAAGCATTGTAAAAGCTGCTTTGGTGTGCTGTTATTGTTATAAGTTAAAAAATATCGGGATATTCCGTAGGCAGGTGGGCAATATGGTAAACGTAAATAATGTACTCCACCTTTTTACAGATGCAGATATAGTTCTGGCTTTTTAAAATTTTAAAATTCCTGCTTTTCAGCGGCTCGTATTTAATGCTGTCGGCCGCCGGATAAAAGAGCTTCAGTTCTTTTAAATCACGCAGTATTTTGCCGGTAATTCTGTCTGCTTCGTCCGGCGTAATGTTGCGCCGCCAGTAAGCGCCGATATTTTTCAGGTCGTCAACCGCGCGCGGCAGAAGCCTTATTGACGCTTCAACCATGGCTTTTCTGCTTCAGGCTTGCTTCAAATTCTTCCAGAGCGCAAGCGGCTGCCCCGTTTAATCTTGTGTTTTCGCTTTCCAAAACTACATTGCTGAGTTTTAATACTAAGTCGCGCAGTTCAAACGCCCGGGCGCACATCACCACTAAATCCTTTTCCCCGTTTTTGGTAATGTAAATTGCATCGCCTGTTCTGCGTGCCAGTTCGGCAATTTGGCTGTAATCGGTACGCAGGCGTGTAGACGGCTTAATATAAACCATCATATTCCTCCTATCATCAAATTTTACCGCCTTTAAAAGTGACGGCAAGACAAGATTTTACCATAATCTTTAAACTTTGTAAAGATAGGGCATAAAATTTTTGAAACGCGGCAGCAGGGAGGCTGGCCGGGTTTTAGAATATTGCCAAGCCGGAAAGGCTGTGATATAATTATTAATACAATTTACACATGCGGGTGTAGTTCAGTGGTAGAACAATAGCTTCCCAAGCTATGTGTCGCGAGTTCGAGTCTCGTCACCCGCTCCAGAAAATATGCGCACCTGCATTATTTGCGGGTGTTTTTTTATTGCAGTCTTTAGGATAAGATTGATTTTAAGGCTAATACAATAGTAAAGAAAAACCGGCCAACTGGTTTTGGCATATTGAAAAGGTGTTTTATTTTGCCGTATTTTGCTTAAGGCTCTTTGCCGTGCCACAATATTTGGTGGAATGAAAAAAGATTAAAAAACTGTAAAATTTAGGGATTTTTCCACTTAAAATTGCCGCTATCAGCGATTATTAAAGTTTTGGGCGCAACTCCTTTAAAATTTTGTAATTTCTTTCATTTTCCTATTGTACTTTCTGAAAATTATGGTACAATCATATACGTTAATTAATGCTCAGGCAAGGGGAGAGTGGATATGAAAAAAGAAAAATATTTCAGGCTTAACAAAGAAGAAACCGAGGCGCTGGCCCAGGAATATGGTACTCCGCTTCTGGTGCTTTCGCTGGAGCAGATTGAAAAAAATTACCGCCTTTTGCGCACACATCTGCCGCGCGTTAAAGTTTTTTATGCCATTAAGGCCAATCCGCACAGGCGTATTTTGGAACTGATGCGTGACCTCGGCTCTAACTTTGACGTTGCTTCCGACGGGGAAATTATGGAATTGAGTTCCCTTGGCGTTGACGGCAGCAGGATGATTTACGCCAACCCGATGAAAACGGTAAACGGGCTGCGTGCCTGCCGTAATGCCGGTGTTGGAAAGATGACTTTTGACAGCGCAGGCGAAATAGATAAAATGGCGCGTGAGTGCCCGGGGGCAACGGTACTTTTGCGCATCAGGATAGATAACAGTTCGGCTCATGTAGATTTGAATAAAAAATTCGGCGCTGCACGCGAACAGGCTTTGGAACTTTTGCTGAAAGCAAGGGATGCAGGGCTTGACGCTGCCGGTATTGCCTTTCATGTAGGCAGCCAGACTACGAGCGCCGATCCGTATTTGTATGCACTTGACATTGCGCGTGAAATTTTTGAAGAAGCAGCGGCAGCTGGCATGCAGCTGCGCATTATGGATATCGGCGGAGGATTCCCCATTCCCGAACCGAAGGTACGCTTTAATTTGCAGGAAATGCTCAATCAGATTAACGCACGCCTTGACGAAGATTTTCCGGGAGTGGAAATCTGGGCAGAGCCCGGGCGTTTTATCTGCGGTACGGCAGTTAACCTTATTACCAGCGTTATCGGCGTAACGGAGCGCGGCGGGCAGCCGTGGTATTTCCTTGATGAAGGCCTTTACGGAACTTTTTCCGGCGTGCTTTTTGACCAGTGGGACTTTAAACTCATCAGCTTTAAAGAAGGAGAGCAGGTGGCCGCTACTTTTGCAGGCCCGAGCTGTGATTCGCTCGACATTATGTTCCGCGGCAAAATGACAGTGCGCCAGGAAGAAGGCGATTTAATCCTTGTTCCTATCTGCGGGGCTTATACATCGGCATCGGCAACAACTTTTAACGGCTTCAGCAAGGCTAATTTTGTTGTATGGGAAGATGTAAAGGAAACATTAATGGCGCCGCAGATTTTAAAAGCGCAGTAAAAGAAAGAATATTTTAGCTGTTAGTGCGTTTATGTTATGCGGCTGCGCCGAAAATGTTACAAAAAATTAATAATTTTAATAAATTATAGAAAGACTTGACAAATTTCTTTTAGCAGTGTATAATTTGCATTGTGCAATGATGTTTTTATACATTGCCTTAAATAACGCTTTCCCTTATTTTAGGCTGCTGTGCGCACATCTTTCCATGTGTGCGGCAGCCCTTTTTTATGCCAAAAATATTTTATTATGGTACAATTAAATAAAGCAGACTGACAGGAGGCAGATAATATGGACCAACAGGAATGGATGGGTTATGTTTCCCGTTTGGCTAACGGAGAATACCCTGTGCCGGTAGGCATGATACAGGATTATAACGACTGGCGCTGCCGCTCGATTGTAGGGCGCGCGCTTTACTGGATGGGCGATACCGAAAGCGCAATGCGTGTTTTAAGCACTGTTGTAAATGTAGAGCCCAATATGGATGACGACCCGGAATATGGTTTAAGCGAAGCGGAACACAAGGTTTTGTGCCTGCGCGATATTGCGGAAATAGTTTGGAAACTGGCAAAAAGCGAAGAAGCAGCCCTTACCTATTTGAAAGAAGCATACGACCTGAGCCGTGCTTATAAACACAGCTTTCACAGCTGTGCCCGCGGCGATATGTTTTATCGCAGACTGATGGTGCTGAGCGAAGCAGGAAAAACGCAGCAGGCTGTTGATGAAGCCAAGGCAATGGTTGAAGCTGAAAAGGACAACAATGGTGTGAACCAATATAAATATTTTGCACTGAAGTTTTTGGCAGAAGATGCACACAACGCAGGTGATGACGCTAAAGCAAGTGAAATTTACGCCGAAGCTTTTAAGTATTACCCGCAAAACGATATTGCTGAACGCGACCTGGCTAAAGCCGCAGCGGAAGAAGACGCCGCAAAACGCTATAAAGCCTATGAATTTTGCAGCACCGTGCAGTACAAACCGTGGGAAAAGCAGCGCCCGATAGTGCTGCGCCGCGGTATTGACGATAAATAAAGAACTTTGTACGCCTCTTATTAATCAGGGGCGTATTTTTTTGTAGCTAAAAATTCACAAATCTGTTACAATAGTACCAGCTGCTAATAATTTTAACAGAGGTGACGATGTGAATTTAAAAAATAAAGTTTTAGCATTAGGTATTTTATGTGCTTTGAGCTTGCCGCAGGCTGCCGGGGCAGAAGGCTTTGCCATTAACGAATGGAGTGCCGAAGGCGTTGCCATGGGCGGGGCGCGTATGTTTGCCGAAGGCGACGCTGCTAACGTGGCTTACAACCCGGCATCTATCACTAAGGTGGACGGCGAGGCGTTTAAGGTAAGTGCAACCTACATCAGCCCGCATGGCGAATATGATTTGTATAAAGATAATATTCATGAAAATGGGCACAACCGTGTGCATTTTGGTTTTGCGCCGGGTACTTACTATGTAAAAAAACTGAATGACAAAGACTGGTTTGGCATTGGCGCGTTCAGCCGCTTTGCCATGGTGTCCGAATTTGAACGCGATTCTGCCGTTTCAACTAATGCGTTTTTATCACGCTTAAACGGTGTAAGCGTTACGCCGACTTTTGCGCATAAGTTTGACGATAAATGGAGCGCGGCTGTAGGTGCGGAAATTAACTATGTTGGCTTGACGATGGAGAAAAATTTAGCACTTGGTATGCCGACGCATACGAAAGGCGAAAGCTATGCTTTAGGCTGGAATGCCGCTGCCAATTATGCCTTTGATGATAAGAATGAAATCGGCGTAGTATACCGCAGCCGCATTAAACATTCCATGGAAGCTGACTTTAATGCGTATAATTTTAAGGGAACAGGAAAAACTGTTTCCGGTGATGCTTACGGTGAGGTAACTCTGCCGGAATCGTGGCATATAGGTTACAGCCATAAATTTAATGATAGAACCCGCGTGGAATTAAATGCTGTGCGTACCGGTTGGGATACTTATGATGCTTTAAATATTACAACTCCTTTGGGACTTAGTAAAAACCCAAAAAACTGGGAGGACGGCTGGCGTTATGCTATAGGCGTGGAGCATAAATTAAGTGATAAATACACGCTGATGGCAGGCTTTGCTTATGATGAATCTTCCATTCCTTATAACGGCGGCGATTTTATGGTGCCGACCGGCAACAGGAAAACTTATTCCATCGGCGCACGCTATAACGATAAAGACCAGACTGTAGCTTTGGCACTGGGCTGGATGGATGTAGGAGATCTGAATTTTGCTTTCCGAGAAAATGAGAAGATTACTGGCCACGCCCATACGCACGACAGCTTTACCAAAATTATCGGCATCAGCTACCAGCGCAATTTTTAATTCAATGTAAAATTTTTAAAATCCCTGTTTTTTAACAGGGATTTTTGTTTACTTTGGCGTCTGTAATTTTGAAATTCATGCAGTTTTGTATTATAATTATTAAAGATATGTATTTTACCTGCCTGCCATTTGGGCGGCAGTTATGGAAGGATGATGAAGTATGAAAACTTATGCTCCTGTTACCGAGGAAGTAATTGAAGCATTAAAAGGTGTTGTAGGCGCTGAATACGTTATGACTGACGCTGAAACACTGGAACACTATCAGACTGACGAAGAAACCGACCCGCGTAAATTTCACAAGCCGGAAGTTGTTGTAAAGCCTGCTTCTGCCCAGGAAATTGCGGAAATTATGAAACTTGCCAATAAATTTGATGTGCCCGTTACCGTACGCAGTGCAGGCACCAGCCTTGCTGACGGTGCAATTCCTGTCTGCGGCGGCATTGTGCTTTTAATGGAACGTTTGAATAAAATTATTGAGCTGAATACCGAAGGCATGTATCTTGTTACCGAAGCCGGTGTGCCTACTATTGAAGTTCAGCGTGTTGCGAACGAAGCCGGTTATCTTTACGCAGGCGACCCGTGCAGTGCCGACAGCTGCTTAATCGGCGGCAACCTGGCAACCAACGCAGGCGGCAATAAGGCAGTGCGTTACGGCACTACCCGCGACCAGGTACACGAAATTGAATTTGTAAGCCCGACCGGTGAGATTATTGAAGTTGGTGCTCGTTTGAAAAAATGCTCTACCGGCTACTGCCTGGAACAGCTTATTATGGGCAGCGAAGGTACTTTGGGCATTATTACCAAAGCAACCCTTAAGCTTTTGCCGCTGTGCCCGTATAAGTTCGACCTTGTTGCCGTGTTTACCGATCCGGACAAAGCCATTGATTTGGTGCCGCTGCTTTTAAAGGCAGGCATTGACCCGACCAGCATTGAATACATGGATAATACCTATGTACGCACCACCGCAGATTACTGCGAATATAAAAATGTGCCGCATTATGAGGACGGCATTTATGTTATCGTTACCGTTGAAACCTACAACGAAGACGAACTGGATATGAAGATGGAACGCCTTGACGAGCTTTGCACCGAAGCAGGCGCGGTAGAAGTGCTGGAAGCAGACGAACGTATCTGGAAAATGCGCCGCAACTGCCAGGAAAGCGTGCGTCTTATCAGCCTCGTATCCCTTACGGACGATGTTGTTGTACCGCGCGATAAAGTTGCCGACGCAGTTAAATTTGTTATGAAAACCGGCGAAAAATATCCGTTTACGCCGCTTATCTGCGCCCATGTAGGCGACGGCAACCTGCATATTGTATTGTGCAAATGCGATTTGACCGACGAAGAATGGGAAAACAACGTACAGGCATTCCACGACGAAGTTTATACCTATGCTTACAGCATTGGTGGACGCCTTGCCGGTGAACACGGCATTGGTGCCAAGAAACTTGCCGAAATGGAAAAATATACCCGTCCGGGCGAACTGAATTTAATGCGTACCATTAAAAAAGCCATGGACCCGAAATGTATTTTGAACCCCGGTAAGATTTTTAATGTAGATTAAAAATCTTAAATGAAGGACAGCAGAAAGGATTTGAGAAAATGATGAACTACAAACCGGTCACCGAAGAAGTACTGGAGGCTCTGCGCAAAGCAGTAGGCGCTGAATATGTAATGACCGACCCCGAAACTCTTGATAAATACAAAACTGACGAGGAAACCGACCCGCATTACCATCATCTGCCGGAAGTAGTTGTAATGCCTGCTAATACCGAAGAAGTGGCAGCCGTTATGAAAATTGCCAACGAGTTTGACATACCGGTAACCCCGCGCAGCGCCGGTACCAGCGTATCCTGCGGTGCAGTGCCCGTTTGCGGCGGCATTGTGCTTTTAATGGAACGCATGGATAAAATTCTTGAACTTAACAAAGAAGGCATGTACATGGTTGTTGAAGCCGGTGCCAGAACTTTGGAAATTCAGGAATATGCCAATAAAGAAGGCTTTTTGTATGCAGGCGACCCGTGTAGCGCCGACAGCTGCTTAATTGGCGGTAATATTGCAACCAACGCCGGCGGCAACAAGGCTGTACGTTACGGCACTACCCGCAATCAGGTTTACTCTGTTGAAGTTGTTACCCCTACCGGCGATATTGTAACGCTTGGTTCCACCCTTAAAAAGAACAGCACCGGCTACTGCCTGGAACAGCTTGTAATGGGCAGTGAAGGCACTTTGGGCATCATCACCAAGGCCACTCTTAAACTTTTGCCGCTGTGCCCTTATAAACTGGATATCCTCGCTATCTTTACCGAACTTGACAAAGCCATCGGCGTTGTGCCGAACCTGATTAAAGCAGGCCTGAACCCGACCAGCGTTGAGTTTATGGACAACGGCTTTGTGCGCAGCGCCAGCGATTACTGCGAACTGAAGCTGCCGCATTACGAGGACGGCTATTATGTAATTATTACGGTTGAAACCTTTAACGAAGAAGAACTGGAAAGCAAAATGGAGCAGCTTGACGAAATCTGCACCGAAAGCGGGGCGACCGATGTTCTGGAAGCTGACGAGCGCGTATGGAAAATCCGCCGCAACTGCCTGGAATCCACTCGTGTGCTGAGCCTTATCAGCACTTCGGACGATTTGGTTGTGCCGGTTGATAAAATTGCCGAGTGCATTGAACATCTTAACGAAGTTTCCAAAAAATACAGCTTTAAACTGTTGTGCCTGGCTCATGCCGGTGACGGCAACCTGCATTTCCAGATTTTGAAATGCGATTTAAGCGAAGAAGAATGGGAAAAACAGCTCAGCGAGTTTCACGCCGAAGCCTACGCTTATGTTTACAGCCTTGGCGGACGCCTGAGCGGCGAGCACGGCATTGGCGCCAAGAAGCTGCCCGCTATGGAAAAATATACCGACCCTGTCGAAATGAAAATGATGCGTGCTATTAAAGCCGCTCTTGACCCGAAAGGAATTTTAAATCCGGGCAAGGTATTTAACGTTCGTTAAAAAATAAAATCCTCCGCTTTGTGGCGGAGGATTTTTTAGTTAGTAACGGTAATGTTTTCCTTTGGTATTTTCTGCCAGTCAAATGAAGGAAGGAGTTCTGCGGCTTTTACAGGTTCTTCTTTATCAATCAGCCCGGCTAAAAAGGCGAGCCTGCCAATAACTTCTTCCGGCGTATAACGGCTGCGCAGAGCGCCCATGTCCAAATCCATGTCGCGTTTGGCAAGGCGGCGGCCGTCGGGCGCGGTTAAAAGCGGCAAATGCCCAAACTGAGGCGGCTTAAAGCCCAAAAGCCTGTATAAATAAAGCTGCGGCGCGGAAGAACTTAACAGGTCGCGCCCGCGTATTACTTCCGTAACGCCCATAAGCGCATCGTCGATAACAACGGCTAACTGGTAGGCATAAATGCCGTCGCTGCGGCGCACGATAAAATCGCCCCATTCGCGGGCAAGGTTCAGGCTTTGCCTGCCGTAGTGCCTGTCGTTAAAGGTGACGGTTTCATCCGGCACTTTAATGCGCCAGGAATGTTTATGGCTTTGCATTTTACTGCGGCGTTCATCTTCCGTTAAATTGCGGCAGGTGCCCGGGTAAATAAACTGCCCGTCGCTTGTGTGCGGCGCGCTTGCGGCGTGCAGCTCGGCGCGGCTGCAAAAACAGGGGTAAATTAAATTTTGGGCGGACAGTTTGTCAAAAAACTCTTTATAAATTCCGCTGTGGCGGCTTTGGTAAAATTCATCCGGCGCTTTGCCGGGAAAGGCGCCACTGTCCCAGTCAAGCCCCAGCCACAGAAGGTCATCCATTAAAAGGCGCGCTTTTTCTTCCGTGCAGCGCGAAGTGTCGAGGTCTTCAATGCGCAGGAGCATGCTGCCGTTTTGCGCGCGTGCGCTCAGCCAGGCCAAAAGTGCGCAGAATATATTGCCGAGGTGCATTCTGCCGCTGGGTGAAGGGGCGAAACGCCCGCAGATTTTAGTGTCAGCCATTGTGTCAGCTCCTTTTTGTTTTAATTATATTCATTGTAACATTGATTAAACTAATTTTACAGGTTTTTTGCAGCTTACTTTTACTTTGCTTTTTTGCCTTTTTGCTGTAAAATATAATTATGTGGGCGTATGCCCGTTGATATAAGGAGGAATATTTTGGTAAGAAAAACTTCTGAAATGGTAGAAGCCGGTATTTTGGCGGCTATTGCCGTTTTGTTTGCTATACTAGGCACTTATCTGCCGGTGCTTGGCGTTATTTTTAATTTTCTGTGGGCAGTTCCGGTAGCGGTTTGCGGCATGCGCAACGGCCTGCGCTGGAGCATAATGACTTTAATTGTAGCGGGCGCGGTTATAGGTTCGCTGCTCGGGCCGGTGCAGGCTCTTTCCGTAATGGCAATGTTCGGCCTTTTGGGGCTGGCGCTGGGCGAGTGCATGTACCGCGGTTACACGCCTGCCAAAACTATGGTATATAGTTCTGCGGCAACCTTTGTTTCCATTTTATTAAGCATGGGGCTGGCGATGCTTGTAATGGGCACCAATCCCGTGGATATAATGTTCAGCGGCCTTGAAGAAGCCTTAAATGAAACTCAGGGTTATTACAGGGCTGCCGGAATGAGTGAGGAGCAAATTGCAGCGGCTGTGCAGTCCAATAAAGATATGATTGAGCTTATCCGCTTAATCCTGCCCGGCTCGCTTATTGTATGTTCGCCGATAATTGCTTTTGCCAATTATATGGGTTCGCGTAAAGTGCTTTCAAAAATGGGCGTTGCCTTTGCGCCCCTGCCGCCGTTTAAAAACTGGCGTGTATCGGAATATTTAATCTGGCCTTTCGCGCTTTCCATGGGCTTTATGGCAACTTATCCGGACGCTCCGAAGCTGGCTTTTGAAATTGCCATCAATATTCAAACAGTAACCAGCGTAGCCTTTTTATTTCAGGGCTGGGCTGTAATTTACTGGTGGCTTGAGAAAAACGGCAAGCCTTTATGGCTGGGAGCAGTAAGCGTAGTGCTGGCATTGTCGGTGCAGTTGGTTTCTACATTTATTGTACTTCTGGGTGCGTTTGAATCTGTTTTTGACAATCGTAATTTAAAAGAACGCAGCCTGTAAAGGGAGCGGGTAAAATGTTTAACAAAATCTGGAACTTCTGGAATGATATGAAAGTGCCGTTAGGCATCATCGTTGGCTTTACTGTTGTACTGGCCTTTTACGGCTGGTGGTGGCTTGCCGTTGGCCTTGCGGCGATAGGCTGCTTTTACTGGTATGCCAGACGGCAGTTTTACAGCAAAGAAGTGCAGTTTAACGGCTAA
>ENA-OPEC01000787-OPEC01000787.1-human-gut-metagenome-genome-assembly--contig:-NODE-787-length-25660-cov-4.862996_pt1 | contig 25660 bp, 23 predicted proteins | sample MGYA00241622_ERZ501507 | MGnify/ENA primary metagenome ERZ501507 (study PRJEB25962, sample SAMEA2042582) | human gut metagenome | biome: human gut; feature: human-associated habitat; material: faeces... | reverse complement strand
GGGACGGTGCAAGGTTAAAGTGGTACAAGTCGCCGATACCGCCGTGAGAGGACGGGGTATTGATCACGATACGGCACGCTTTCATACGTGCTGCAAACTGGTCAATCTTTTCTCTGTGGTTGACTTCGTCCACATAGAGCGAAGCCGTATGACCGTAGCCGCCGTCTGCAATAAGCTGTTCAGCCTTGTTGAATGCGTCGTGAATGTCTTCCGCCTTGTACATTGCAAGCACGGGGGAGAGCTTCTCGTGGGCGAACTCCTCGGAGAGATCAACGCTCTCGACTTCGCCGATAAGTATCTTCGTGCCCTCGGGAACGGTTACTCCCGCAAGCTCTGCGATTCTGAAAGCCGACTGACCGACTATCTTGGCGTTGAGTGCGCCGTTTATAAGAATGGTCTTTCTGACCTTCTCGGTCTCCTCGGGGTCAAGGAAGTAGCATCCGCGAGTCGCAAACTCTGTCTTGACTGCGTCATAGACATTCTGATGAACTATAACGGACTGCTCGGATGCGCAGATCATGCCGTTGTCGAATGTCTTGGAGTGGATTATCGAGTTGACAGCGAGGACAATATCAGCGGTGTCATCGATTATAGCGGGCGTGTTGCCGGCGCCGACGCCGACTGCGGGCTTGCCGGAGGAATATGCCGCCTTGACCATTCCGGGGCCGCCGGTGGCGAGGATTATATCCGCCTCTTTCATGACGAGGTTCGTCATCTCAAGGCTTGGAGTGTCGATCCACTCAATGATGCCCTCGGGCGCACCTGCCTTGACTGCCGCGTCGAGAACTATCTTTGCGGCCGCTGCGGTTGATTTCTTGGCGCGGGGATGGGGGCTGATGATAATAGCGTTTCTGGTCTTGAGGGCAAGCAGGCACTTGAATATGGCGGGGGAGGTCGGGTTCGTCGTGGGTATGACCGCCGCGATAACGCCGACGGGTTCGGCAATCTTCTTTATGCCGTATGCCTTGTCCTCTTCAATTATACCACAGGTTTTTGTGTTTTTGTAGGCATTGTAAATATATTCTGCCGCGTAGTTGTTCTTTATGACCTTATCTTCAACAACGCCCATGCCTGTCTCTTCGACCGCCATCTTTGCAAGCGGTATTCTCGCCTTGTTTGCGGCGGAAGCGGCGGCGAGGAAGATTTTGTCTACCTGCTCCTGGGTGTAAGTTGAAAACTTCTTCTCTGCCTCTTTGAGCGAAGCAAGAGCTGATTCGAGTGTTTCAACGCTGTCGATGATTTTTCTTTCGTTGTTCATGATTTTTATCCCCCTAAACGGTTTACTGTTTTATCTGTGTTTTCAGGTGTGCGAGCGAGAGAGCCATGTTTTCATATTGGATTGCTACACCCTCGGGTGCTGTGAGTTTGCACGGCGCAAAGCTCATTATGGCTTTTATGCCGCTTTGACAGAGCTTGTCGCATACTTCCTGCGCCGCCTTTGCCGGCACTGTAATTACTCCGATGCTGACATTGTTTTCTTTGCAGAAATCGTGTAGTCCGTCAATCGGCAGTATAGGTTTTCCGCTTGCGTTATTCTGCGAAACATCCATATCGAATGCCGCGAGAATGTCAAGCCCGTAGTCGGAAAATCCGCCGTAGTCGAGCAGAGCTCTTCCGAGCTTTCCCGCGCCGACTATCACCGTTTTGCCGTTGCGGCTGTCGATGAGACATTCAAGGCTCGCTTTGAGGTCGGATACGGTGTAACCTATCCTCGGCTTGCCGGAGCCGCATATCGCTCCGAGATCCTTGCGAACCTGAACCTCGCCGAAGCCCAATGCCTTTGCTATCGTTGTCGCCGAGACCGTTTCGACATCTTGCGGCAGACTCTCAATAAATTTGAGATAAACAGGGATGCGCCCCAGAGCAGCTCTGGACACGTCCGTAGTTTTCATGCTGCACCTCCCGAAAAGTAGTAGTCTGACTTCTGACCAATACTATTCTATCGCATAACGAGGCAAAAGGGAATTACGACTTTTATATATCGATATTATTGATATCGATATACCTTTACCTTTATTTGGCATAGTTTACAGATAGTGGGGAATATTCAGTTTTTTTATGGTGTTATTGACCTGAAATGAACTCTTTTTTGACGTTTCCGTCGAGATCTTTCCAGACAAATTTTTTATTTTCAAGCGTCATGTAGCCGTGATGGCTGTTCTCTTTCGGTATCGAAACCGAACCGGGATTCATATATGTATAATCTTCATGCTCAACGCACTTCGGAACATGCGTGTGTCCATGCAGAAGAATGTCACCTTTTTTCATGGGCGGAAGATTGTTTTCATTGTATATATGTCCGTGCGTCGCGTAAATAATGCTGTTCCCTAGGTCTATTATCGCGTAGTCGGCGAGAACCGGGAATTTCAGCACCATCTGATCGACTTCAGCTTCGCAGTTTCCGCGCACGCAGAGAATCTCATCTTTCATCGCGTTGAGCATTTCGATGACCTCTTTGGGAGCGTAGCCCTCCGGCAGGTCGTTTCGCGGGCCGTGATAGAGTATATCGCCGAGCAGAAGCATGCGGTCGGCGTTCTCGACTTTGTATCTTTCAAGCATCTTTCGGCAGTAGTACGCGCTGCCGTGAATGTCGGATGCTATAAACCATTTCATTTTATAGTTTCTCCTTTATCCGAAAGTCTTTCGCTTCGCTTTGACAAGCTGCTCTATAAACATGTTGTCAAGCTCGGTCAGCTCATAATCCTTGCGGTGAACCAACACATCTTTATATTTGCGTGTGTTCTCCGGGCAGACGCGCTGGATAAGCCCGTATCTGTCGAGCAGCTCCTGCGGAATGGGGGAGACCCACATGAAAGTATCGGGGTTGCGTGAGAGCAGTTCAAACTGACTCGCTCTCTCGAACACGAATATGCGCCTTTGCGAATTGTCCGGCAGTTCTTCTTTCTTGACTTCGGACAGCGGAAGGGACGGCACATACGGATCGGCGTGCGCTATCTCGATGCGGTCGCGGAGATCGTCGAATGTAATGTCCTCTTTCTCTGCGAGCGTGCTGTTCTTACTCATGAGCAGAACATATTGAAACTCGGTTATAAGCTCGTAGGTGAGCCCCTTTTCGTCGAATGTTGATTTGTAATATTTGTCGTATCCTTCGGCGTAGCGGATTATGCAGAGCTTGTATTCATCCTGGAGAATGTTTTTCATCGAGCGCATGGAGTTAGTCTCTTTGTAGAATATCTCAACCGGCGTGTCCTTGTCGAGAAGCTTTGAGAACTCGGCGAATGCGTCGGTCACATAGCTCGCCCTCGGCACGGATATCGAGAATTTTTTCTTCTCGGTCGTACCCTTGCTGAACACTTCTTCGATAGCGTCGACCTGACGGAGTATCGAGCGGGCGTAACGAACAAAAACCTCGCCGTCCGGCGTCAGCACCATTCCCTTTGCGCTTCGGTCGAATATGGTAACTCCGAGGCTCGCTTCGAGCTCTTTTATCGCTCTGCTGAGGTTGGGCTGGCTGACATAGAGCTTCTCAGAAGCTTTGTTTATAGACCCGGTCTCAGCCACTTCAACTGCGTATTTCAGATGAACAAGATTCATGCTGTGTCCTCCTGTGGATTGCGCCGATAAGATAGGCGGTTGAATGCAACACTATATATGTAAATATAATACCACATATATGCCGCAAAATCTACAACATTATAATAGCTCATCCGCAAGAAATCAATAGCAATATAAAAGCACAAAAAAATATCCGCAGAGCTTAGTCTGCGGATAAAACTTTTGCGGTTATACGGTTGCTTCTTCTTTGCTTTCTCTGTGCGAGAACATCGGATTTTCGGGCGAGAATATGTTCACGGCGCGGTGGAGAACCTTGAGGTCTACCTGTGTTGCTTCGCCGCCGCATTCTCCGTCAAGCGTCCATATCTCGGGCTTTTCAAATGTGAGCTTTACTTCGGAAGCTTTTATGTATATAAGAGAGTCGCCGTCAAAGTCGCGTTTCATTATTCTGTGGAGCATGTTGAACGCCGCAAGCGGATTAGAGAGCTTGCGCACGAGCAGAAGCTCAAACAGACCGTCGTCAAGCTTGACATCATCTTTGTCGAATTTGAAAAGTCCCGCAACAGAAGTGGAATTTGAAAACGAGCCGAAATAGAAATCGTCCTCAAGCACATTTCCGTCATATTCTATTTTAATGTGTCTCGGCTTGACATCGGCGAGAGCGGGGATAAGATGCAGGAAAAAGCCGTTTATCATATATGCGCTGTATCCGAGCAGATTTTTCATCTTCTGCGGGGTGCTGTATGATATCTTTGTGCCGGGGCCGAAGCAGGCAACATATGAAAACTGATGTCCGTTGTAGTCGCCGACATCGTATCCGTTTGTGTGCCCGGAAGCGATAAGCTCGGCGGCTTCGTTGAGCTTTGTCGGTATTCCGAGCGTCACCGCGAGGTCGTTTGTCGAACCCATCGGCAGATAGCCTATCGGAATATTTGCTCCCGCGCTCATCAGTCCGTTTATAGTCTCGTTGAGCGTGCCGTCTCCGCCGCAGCAGATAACAAGGTCGTGACCCTCCGCAAAGTCGCGCGCTATATTCACTGCGTCGCCCTGACAGGTGGTGTATTTGATGGTGAAGTCAAAAACGCCGTCCGGAAAGGCGTTGACTATCTCACCGAGATCTGATCTCGTTCTGTTCTTTCCCGCGCAAGGATTGACTATCAGAAGTGCTTTTTTTCGTCTGTTTTCTGCTGCATTATTCATTTTTGTGCGGCCTCCCAAGTGTTCCCATATAATGACCGCGACAATCGTACCACTCGAATTTAAACAAATTGTGAACAAGTGCCTCGCAACGAAAAATATTCGGTAAAAAATTCTGATATATACTATATAGAAATAAAATCGGTGCTATAATAGTCGAAAAAGTTCGCGGAGGTTTGTGATGATAAGAAATGTGCTCTTTGACTTGGATGATACGCTCTTCGATTTTCATAAGGCGGAGAAAATAGCCCTCACGAAAACACTTGTGCATTTCGGCATCGACCCGACCGAAGAGACACTGGCTCTCTACAGCACAATAAACGCAACCCATTGGAAGCGCCTCGAACTCGGCGAAATCTCGCGAGAAGAAGTCAAAGTCGGGCGCTACCGCGAGCTGTTTAAAACGATAGGCGTCGAGTGCGATCCCGTAAAGGCGACTGCGTATTATGAAAGTATGCTCGCAATCGGCCACTATTTTATGCCCGGTGCACCCGAGCTGCTCGAGGAGCTTTACAGAAAGTATAGACTTTATATAGTCTCAAACGGCACCGCAAAGGTACAGGAGGGCAGGATAGGAAGCTCCGGAATCGCAAAATATATGGACGGCATATTTATCTCTCAGATTCTCGGCGCCAATAAGCCGGACAAGCAGTTCTTTGATATCTGCTTTGCGGAGATACCCGATTTCTCGCTCAGCGAAACGGTCATAATCGGTGACAGCCTGAGCTCTGACATAAAAGGCGGCATAAATGCCGGGATAACAACCGTTTGGTTCAATCCCAAGGGAATAGAAAACGACAACGACATAAAGCCGGATTATACAATAAAAGAGCTTTCGGAAGTTCCCGGTTTGCTCTCTCAGATCAGCTCGAAAATATGAGACACGGCAAAACATAATATAAGCCCTGCGGCGGTCGGCAGAAGTGCGGCGATAACAGCCCATTTCATGCTGCCCGTCTCTTTTTTTACCGTTATCAGCGTTGTTGAGCACGGCCAGTGGAAAAGCATGAATATTATCACGCATATGGCTGTTTTTATGTCCCAGCCGTTTGCTGTAAGCAGTGTGTGCAGTGCGGCGCCGTCAGTCTGTGAGATGCCGATGTCGGCGAGATAACCCATGAGCATTATTGGCACGACTGTCTCGTTTGCCGGGAATCCGAGAATGAACGCAGTCAGAATGACTCCATCCATGCCGAATAGATGCGCAAGCGGGTCGAGAAAATCAGAACAATATGAAAAAATGCTTGTGCCGCTTATTTTTATGTTCGCGCTAATCCATATTATAAGCCCGGCGGGAGCTGCAACAGCCGCGGCACGCCCCAGCACAAAGAGCGTGCGGTCGAATACGGAGCGCACTATAACTTTGCCTATCTGAGGTCGGCGATACGGCGGCAGCTCGAGCGTGAATGATGAAGGTACTCCGCGAAGTATCGTCTTTGAAAGCAGGGAACACGCCGCAAAGGTCGCAAAGACGGACAGAACTATGAGCGCCGTCAGCAGAGCGGCTCCGGCAAACGAGTCAAACGGAGCGGGCAGTGCGCCGACGATAAACAGTGAAATCAGCGATATCAGCGTCGGGAATCGCCCGTTGCACGGCACTAATCCGTTCGTGACTGCCGCCATGAGGCGCTCGCGCGGCGAATCGATTATCCGGCATCCCGTAACTCCTGCCGCGTTGCAGCCGAATCCCATGCACATTGTTAATGCCTGTTTTCCGCACGCGCCGGATTTCTTGAACCTGTGGTCGAGGTTGAAAGCTACCCTTGGAAGATATCCTGAATCTTCGAGCAGCGTGAACAGCGGAAAGAATATCGCCATCGGCGGGAGCATGACCGCAACGACCCATGTCAGAACTCTGTATACTCCGTCAATGAGCGCGCTCGTCAGAATATCGGGAGCGTTTATCAAATATAGTAATTGCCGCAGTTTTGCCCCGAGCGCGTCAAAAGCCGAAAACAGCAGATTTGACGGATAGTTGGCCCCGTATACAGTCAGCCACAGCACGGCGGCGAGCAGCAGGAGCATGGCGAAAATCCCGGCACGCCCCGTGAATATGCGGTCGAGCTTTCTGTCTGCCGCCGAGTGCTTTGCGCTTGTTGTGACGCATTTTTTGAATATATCTTCAGCTCTCATAACGGCGGCTATTGCCGCTTTGTCGCGTATCATTTCATGCGTAAGCCCGAATCTGTCAATTACTTCATTTGCGAGCTTTGCCTCATCTTGCGCCGCGTCGGGAGCTTCAATTTCTCCCGAGAGTATTTGCATTGCATCGCGCCGTGGGTGGCTTGATTTTTCGCTCAGGGCGGGCGTGAGTATTTTTAGTGCTTCTTCGATTCCGCTACCATAATGCACAGGCTCTATGGGAGCGGGCTTTTTTGATATTACCGAGTCAACTGCGTCAATCAGCTCGTCGAGCCCCTTGCCGCTGCGCGCGCTCGTTCCGATTACGGGTACACCGAGCTCGCGCGACAGAGCGGGAATATCAACTGATATCTTCTTTCTCTTCGCCTCGTCCATGAGATTAATGCAAACGACAGTGCGCGGAGTTATTTCAATTATTTGCAAAACAAGATTCAGATTTCGCTCAAGGCATGTTGCGTCGCAAACAACTATGCAGGCGTCGGCATTTTCGCTGAGTATAAAGTCCCGCGCCACTTCCTCTTCAACCGAGTGCGTGAAGAGCGAGTATGTGCCGGGAAGATCGACCAGAATATGATTCTTTCCGTTTTTTCTGAACGACCCGCAGGCGGTGGCAACTGTTTTTCCCGTCCAGTTGCCGGTGTGCTGATTCATGCCGGTCAGAGCGTTGAACACCGTACTTTTGCCGACGTTCGGATTCCCGGCGAGGGCTATCACAATATCGCCGGGATCAGATTTGAGAGCGGGCGTATTTGTGTCTATGCTATGCTTTCCCGTTGAAGTGCGCGTCAATCCCAATTTTACCGCCTCCGCGCCGTCATATCTTGCTGACCGCTATTTTTGCGGCGTCTTCGCTTCTGAGTGCTATGACCGCGCCGCGAATTAAATACGCCGCCGGGTCGCCGGATATAGCTTTGCCGAGGCATTCGACGCGCGTTCCGTCGATAAGACCGATGTCCTGCATTCTGCGCCGGTCGTTCGCGCCGAAGCCGAGGTTGTTTACATATGCCTGTTCGCCGACCGATAATGTATTCAAAGAGACAAGACTCATAATTTGATTCACCCTTTAATATAAGTTTACCCGGGGAAAGAAAGTTTCCCGATACCATAATATCGGCATCTGCGAAAAGGGTGAATGGGCATGGACGGCGGCGAAAAATTTTTTACTTTCAACGGCAGCGAATACAGGGGAGAATACGGACTCACGGCGTCGCAGGAGGATTATCTCGAGATGATTTGCCGCAACTGTCCGCAGTCCGGTTCGGTTCGCCTCGGCGTGCTCGCGCGAAAGATAAATGTCAGCGAATCGTCCGCATCTAAAATGGTGCATAAGCTCAGCGAGACAGGGCTCGTGACATTTGAAAAATACGGAACGATATATCTCACCAAGCGAGGAAGGGGAATAGGGGAGTATCTTATCTTCCGCCACGATGTTATAGAGAGCCTGTTGCGCCGAATGAATTCGAGTGAATCCGAGCTGCGCCAGACCGAACTTATAGAACACTTCCTCGACAGAAGGACAGTTGAAAATATATCCCGCTTCCTTGAGATACACCGATAAGGCTTTATCGATACATTTGCGCTTATATTTTTTGCACTTGAGTGTAATTTTTGACATATAATGCTAAAATATAAAATAAAACGCATTTTAATGTGCTATTATACATCCTGTAATAATGCAAATGGAGGGAAAACACTCATGGCAGAAAAAAAGACAGTGTTTCTCACAGGCGCTTCCGGCCATATGGGCTGGGCAGGCTTCAAAGAGCTTTACAAGAAAAAAGATAAGCTTAACATAGTCCTGCTTCTTCGCGACAGTGAGAAAAACAGAAAGAAATTCGCAAATTACCTTAATGATCCCAGCGTTAAAATCGTCTGGGGCGACCTGAAGAAATATGACGATGTCCTCAAGTGCGTTGAGGGTTCCGATTATGTTCTTCATGTCGGCGGAATGGTCTCGCCTTCGGCTGACTATTATCCGACAAAGACCATTCAGACCAACACCACCGCTGCTAAGAACATAGTTGACGCCGTTAAGGCTCAGCCCAACAAGGACGATATCAAGGTCGTTTACATCGGCACCGTTGCTCAGACGGGCGACAGAAACGCTCCTATCCATTGGGCAAGAACCGGTGACCCGATTAAAATCAGCATCTACGATCACTATGCGATAAGCAAGACCATCGCCGAGAGCATTTTCGCCGAGTCCGGTCTTAAGCATTGGGTATCTCTTCGTCAGTCCGGTATCCTTTATCCCGACATCCTCAAGAACATCGACCCCATCATGTTCCATGTTCCGATAAACGGCGTGCTTGAGTGGGCAACTGTTGAGGATTCCGGCCGCCTTCTTGCAAACATCTGCGAGCCCGACGTTCCCGAGGACTTCTGGAGAAAGTTCTACAACATCGGCAGCGGTAAGGAATACAGACTCACCAACTTCGAGTTCGAGGAGCTGCTCCTTGGCACTCTCGGCATCGGCTCCACCAAGAAGCTCTTTGATGCCAACTGGTTCATCCTCCGCAACTTCCACGGTCAGTGGTATGCTGACTCGGATAAGCTCGAGGAGTACCTGCACTTCAGAGCCAACATCCCCGTGAAGGCATACTTCAAGCAGATGATGACTCAGGTTGCACCTTACTATAAACTCGCTTTCCTTGCAAAGCCCTTCGCTGGTATTCTCAAGAAGACCTTCATGAAGAAGCTTGCAAACACCGAGATTTACGGCACCATGTGGTGGATCTCCAACAATGTTGAAGACAGAATCACCGCTTACTATGGTTCCAAGAAGAACTGGGAAGCTATCGGCAACTGGGATACATTCAAGATCGAGCGTCCCACCGAGGAAGTTACCCTTCTTGACCACGGATATGATGAGAGCAAGCCCGAAAGCGAGCTTGACCTCGAGGATATGAAGAAGGCTGCTGCTTTCCGCGGCGGCGAGTGCCTCTCGACCGAGATGACCAAGGGCGACCTGTTCACTCCTCTCAAGTGGAAGTGCGCTCACGGCCATGAGTTTGAGATGACCCCGAACCTTGTTCTCAAGGGCGGCCATTGGTGCCCGAAGGAGCTTCCCTCCGACAGCGAAGGCAAGAAGTTCCACTGGGCATATGACGCCGAAGCAAAGGTCAATCCGTTCTTTGCTCAGGTTTGGTATCCCCTCCACGATAAGGACGAGAACAACGAGTACGACGAGCGTATATTCAAGGGCTTCAGCGGCTTCGAGAATATATAATCGCTTAAAAAATCAAATTTTTTGGGAGCTGCTCAGAAATGGGCGGCTCTTTTTTTGCGTGATTTTGAAAAAAGTAAAAAGCGGGCATTGACAAATACCCCACAGGGGTATATAATCGGGATAAAGACAGAAGCTGGAGATGATAAGATGGAAAACGGGAATAAATGCTGCGAATGCTGTCGGCATAAGGCGACGCCGAGGAGCGACGAGACGGTGAAGGCGCTGCAGAACAGGCTCAGCCGAATAATCGGTCAGCTCGGCGGAATAAAAAATATGCTTGACGATAACCGATATTGCGGCGATATTCTTATTCAGCTTGCCGCCGCTCAGAATGCACTGAGAAATGTCGGCTATATTATACTTGAAGAGCATATGGAAACCTGTGTCGCCGAGGGAATAAAAAACGGCGATGATGAGGTCATAGCTGAGGTTGTGGAACTCATTAAAAAGCTCAAATAATCGGAGTGAGACAGATGGAGAAATTTGATGTTACCGGCATGACCTGTGCCGCGTGCAGTGCTCATGTCGAGCGTGCGGTGCGCGGGGTAGAGGGTGTAAAAGAGGTGACGGTCAGTCTGCTGACAAATTCCATGGCCGTCGATTTCTCTTCACCCGCCACTGCCGAGAAAATATGCTCAGCCGTATCTGCGGCGGGTTATGGCGCATCGCCGCAGAATCAGGGCGGCAAAAAAGAAAACAAAAAAACATTGCTTGAAAGCAACGAGCCGAAAAAAATACTCCATAGGCTCATAACATCGGTCGTGCTGCTCCTCCCGCTGATGTATGTCTCGATGGGACATCTGATGTGGGGCTGGCCCGTGCCGCAGATATTTGCTTCGGATCCGCTTGCGATAGGACTTTATCAGCTCCTGTTGACGACAGCTGTTATGGTTATAAATCAGCGATTTTTCATCAGCGGAACCAAGAGTCTTTTTCACGGTGCGCCGAACATGGACACGCTTGTGTCGCTCGGAAGCGCGGCGGCTTATATATACAGTACAGCGGTGCTCTTTGAAATGTGCAACGCGGCGGTGAACGGCAATGTTCAGATGGCGATGCACCATCTTCACGGACTCTATTTTGAGTCGGCGGCAATGATACTGACGCTTATAACCGTCGGCAAATATCTTGAAGCCGTCAGCAAAGGGCGCACTACAGATGCGATAAAGAGCCTCATGGATCTTGCGCCGAAAACCGCCTGCGTGATAAGAGACGGCAAGGAGCAGGTTATACCCGCGGAGGAAGTCGTAAAAGGCGATACTTTCGTTGTCAGACCAGGCGAGAGCATCCCTGTTGACGGCAGAGTTATAAGCGGCGAGAGCGCAGTTGATGAATCGGCGCTTACCGGCGAGAGCATCCCTGTTGACAAAGCGCCGGGCAGTCTCGTCAGCGCGGCTACGCTCAATCAGAACGGATTTCTTACTTGCGAAGCGACGCGTGTCGGCGAGGATACAACGCTCAGCCAGATAATAGATATGGTCGAAAATGCCTCGGCAACAAAAGCCCCAATAGCGAAAATCGCCGATAAAGTGTCGGGTGTGTTCGTCCCGACTGTTATGGCGATAGCTCTTGTTGCGGGTGTGGCGTGGCTTATTTCCGGCCGCCCGTTCAGCTTTGCACTTGCCCGCGCAATAAGCGTTCTTGTTATCAGCTGCCCGTGCGCTCTCGGACTTGCAACTCCTGTCGCAATAATGGTCGGCAGCGGTATGGGCGCAAAGCACGGAGTGCTGTTCAAGACTGCGACCGCGCTTGAACAGACCGGAAAAACTCAGATAGTCGTCCTCGACAAGACCGGAACGCTGACTCAGGGCAAGCCGCAGGTCACCGATATCGTGCCCGCCGACGGATTTAATAATGATTCGCTGCTGAAACTCGCGGCTTCGCTCGAAAGCAAGAGCGAACATCCGCTCGCCGCGGCGATAACGCGCAAGGCAGGGGAGAGCAATATAATCGCTGATGAGGCGCAGGGCTTCTCCGCTCTGCCCGGTCACGGAGTCAGTGCGGAGATAAACGAAAAATCCGCGATAGGCGGCAATGCATCTCTGCTCAAATCAAAAGGAATTCTAGATTCTGCAATGGAAGCCGTCGGCGAGAGACTCGCAGGTGAGGGTAAAACGCCGTTGTATTTCGCCCTTGACGGCAAGCTTGCCGGTATAATCGCGGTTGCCGATGTAGTAAAAGACGACAGCAAACAGGCAATATCCGAACTCCAGAGCATGGGCGTCAGAACCGTTATGCTCACGGGCGATAACAGGCGTACGGCACTCGCTGTGGCAAAGCAGATAGGCATTTCTCCGTTTTTCATGGCATAACGGCCGAAATCCTTGTTGTTATACAATTCTTTCAGTTTTGCCGGCACCACGAACTCGAAATTATCCGGGTCTTCTTTTTCCATTACGCCTTTCAGTGTCGTATAATAACTGTATTCCACTCCGTCCTTCGGGCTGTAAGAGCCGATTTTTCCGTAAGTGAGACGTAATGTAGAGTTGGCATCGGGATAAATGGGCGTGCCTTCATGTTGTTTCAGTTTCATCATACCTTCCACCCATGTCTTGTGTGCAAGGTTGTATGCATCCGTTTCTGCTTTCATAGCCTGGTCGGTCTTTTCATACCCTTCGTCTACAGATTTGGCATATTGCACCATCAAGTCGTTTTCTATGGTTTTGGCATCCGGTTTGGCCATGAACCGGTCAAAGGCTTCACGACTGCGGAAGATAGAAGTATCGAAACAGGCATCTACAAATGCATCGATATCTCCTTTGAACTTCTTGTCTATCACCCGGAATATGCTGATGCGCTGTTCGGCAGGAATCAGTTCGGCATAAGTCTTTAACAGTGCCTTTGAGACTTTGCGGTCTACTTCGGGACTGTAATCTTTATTAAAGAACTTGTCGGCCTGTTTACCCAACCGGCTCAATGCATGATCCAGCGGATTGATTTCTTTGGTAGCGTGGGGCACTTTGTAGCCTTGTTTCAGTGCTTCCAGCACTTGGTCTGTGGAAGGAATTTTATAGAATTCCGTTCCCAGTTTGCAAACTTCATAGATGGCTTGCTGGTGATAAACAGCGTCATGGCGTTTGCTTACGATTTCGCGGATGGCATCAAATGCTTTTTGATAAGTATCTGTTCCCGTTTTGCGGCCGTATGCCAGAAGTTTTTCTTGTTGCTGCTTCTTGGTGTCGAGCACATTGAGGTGAATCAGTCCTTCGTTCATGCCGATGGCATTCTTCCAGTAGTTGGCAGAAGATGCATACTTGCTGGCATACTGGATGCGTACTTTATCACTTTTCAGCATTTCTTCGAGCAGATTGTTGAGGCGTACCGTACGCACTGTCTTACGCATGAAATTGGTAGTCTGCATACGTTCTTCCACCTCATCGGAAATCATATAACGCCAGTTGCGTCCGGGGAATCCCATTACGAAAGTAAAGTCGCCCTCTTTCACACCGCCTAGATTGATCGTAAGGTGTTTCTTCACTTTCAGGGGGATATTATTCTCATTGTATTCGGCCGGTTTGCCATCGGGGGCGGCATATATGCGGAACATGGAGAAGTCACCGCAGTGGCGGGGCCACATCCAGTTGTCTGTGTCGGCTCCAAACTTTCCGATGGAAGAAGGGGGAGCACCCACCATGCGGACATCCTTGTAGATGGTCTTTACAAAAAGATAGTAACGGTTTGCTCCGTAGAAAGGTTTCAACTCCAAGGCCGTGAAGGGAGTGACTTCTATGTTCTCCTGCTTGGCAAAGCGTTCGGCCACTTTGCCAAGGTAAGAAGGAGAGAGGTAGTTCAGGCCTTCCGGGTCCTTGTCCTTAGCCAACTGTTCTTTTACATAAGGAGTGATATCCAGAATTTTGTCGATAAAAGTAACGGTCAGCCCCTCGCAAGGCAATTCCTCCTTGCGGGTCATCGCCCAGAATCCGTCTGTCAGGTAGTCGTGCTCCACCGAACTGTGTTGCTGGATATATCCGTATCCGCAATGGTGATTGGTCAGCACCAGTCCTTCTGCTGAAATAACTTCACCGGTGCATCCTCCGCCGAAATGTACCACGGCATCTTTCAGGCTGATACTGTCGGGGCAATATACTTTGTCAATGCCGATGTCCAGTCCCATGTCGTACATGGTGGCGGCATTTTGTTCTTTCAGGTCTGTCAACATCCACATACCCTCGTCGGCATGGCCGGCAAGGGTGGTGAAGCTGAGAAGTGATAATATGATTGTCTTTTTCATTATTCTACTATTGTCATTTCGTCAATCAGGTGACCGCAACCACCCAGTTTGTCGATAATAAAGAGTACATAGCGGATGTCTACGGCAATACAGCGTTGGAGGTTATTGTCAAAGTTGATATCTCCACTCAGTGATTCCCAGTTGCCGTCAAAGGCAGTACCAATCAGTTCACCGCTGCCGTTGATGACCGGAGAACCTGAGTTACCACCTGTAATGTCATTGGTCGTGAGGAAACAAGCCGGCATCTCACCGTTAGGCAATGCATAACGTCCGAAGTCTTTGGCAGTATAAAGCTCTTTCAGTTTGGCGGGAACTACGAATTCGGGGTTGGTGGGGTCTTCTTTTTCCATTACACCTTTCAATGTCGTATAATACTTGTAGTGTATACCGTCTTTCGGATTATAAGATTTCACGTTACCATAAGTCAGACGAATGGTGAAGTTGGCATCCGGTGCTTTAGGTTCGGGAGAATACATTTCACATAAGCCGCGTACATACGTTTTGTGCAGCAGTTCCAATCCATTGAGTGCAGTTGACAATTCCTTAACCAATTTATCACCCAGTGCATATTTGGATTTGACAAAAGCATACATCGGGTCTTTTTCAAGAGCTTTTACATTGGGCTTGCTGATGAATTTATTGAAATTCTTTTCATTGGAGAAGATGGAATTATCATATAAATTGTCGATATATGCATCATAGTTTCCTTTGAAATCGTTTTGGATTGTCTGGTAGAAAGAAGGCAACGCGTCAGCTTCTACCATTTCGGCATAGAGGGGCAACAGGGCTTTGGCTACTTTGCGGTCTACTTCGTGGTCATAATCCTTGTTGTGAACGGATTCATAAACGCTCTTCATCATATCGGTATATTTTTTGATACCGGCTTTATCTTTGTTCTTTACCGCTACTTTCAGGCTGTCCATTACAATATAAGGAGTACCGAACTCAATGCCGCTTCTCAAAATTTCATTGAAGCAAGTGAATTGATAAAGAACAGGGTTGCTCTTTTCGATAATGGCATCGATTTCTCCTACCACCTTTGCATAGTCGGCCCGATTGTTATCCTTTGCAAACTTGGCAAAGCGGGCTTCCTGAGCCGCTTTCGTTTCCAGTACTTTATTGTCTGCGATAGCTTTGTTCATACCGATGGAATTCTTCCAGTAGTTGCTGCTTCCCGCATATTTGCTGGCATACTGAATGCGCACTTTGTCGCTGGCTGCCATTTCTTTTTTCAGTACATCCTGACGGGTACCGCGAATGCGGATACGGGGCTCATTGCTGGCGGTCATTCGCTGTTTGACTTCGCTTTGAGTCAAGTAGCGGCTGGTGCTTCCGGGGAAGCCCATAATCATGGCATAATCACCTTCTTCGATACCTTTCAGTGAGATAGCCAAATGTTTCTTAGCTTTGAGAGGAACATTGTTTTCATTGTATTCGGCCGGTTCACCGTTAGCGTCTGCATAGATACGGAATACAGAAAAGTCGCAAGTATGACGGGGCCACATCCAGTTATCGGTTTCCCCACCGAATTTACCGATAGATGAAGGAGGTGCGGCAACCATACGTACGTCACTGTATGTTTTTAAATAAATCAGATAAAATTTGTTTCCGGCATAGAAAGGAAGCGCTTGTGCACTGATACCCGGCTTTCCGTTCAGGTCGCTTGCTTTCAGTTCCTCGTTGGCAAATTTATGTAAGAAAGGCTGACCGAATGTTTCTTCTTCCTTCACTTCTCCGGCTTTTACCTTTGCATTTATTTTATCTGTGACATCCACAATACGTTCTACAAATTTGAACTTCAAGCCCGGAGTAGGGAGTTCTTCTTTACGGCTTTTTGCCCAAAAACCATCCGTCAGGTAGTCATGTTCTACTGAACTGTGTTGTTGGATAGAAGCATATCCGCAATGATGATTGGTCAGGATAAGTCCGTCGGGAGAAATAATTTCTCCGGTACATCCTCCGCCAAAGATACCTACTGCATCTTTCAGCGAAACTTTGTTGGGGTGGTAGATGTCGTCGGCATCCAGCTTCAGACCCTGTGCTTTCATGCGGTCTGCCAAGTGCTGTTCCTGCATGAGTTGCAACAACCACATACCTTCGTCTGCCTTTGATGGCAAGAATGCCACGCACATTAATGCGAGCATTAAGAGTTTAAATCTTTTCATGTTGTGTACTAAATGTTATTTCTTTATACTTATATCGGTTACAAAAATAGAAAAAAAACGGCAAGTATCAGTCAAAAAACTCAATCACAGTGATAATCTTATATTAAGTTTTAAATTATAATAAAAAATTTTTGTCAGTGGATTATAGATTGTACCTTTGCTCACCAAAAAGTAGTAAAGGGTGTGTAGATGAGCATGAATAAACTTTTTTTCTCTGTAGTGTCTTTATTGACTTTGACCTCGTGTGCCAGCGAATATAAAATAGAAGGTAGTTCTTCTGTTTCGAGGTTGGATGGAAAGATGCTGTTTATAAAAGTTCCCGATGGTGACCGCATGGTGAAGGTTGATTCTGCCGAGGTTATTCATGGGATATTTAAAATGGAAGGAGTTTTGGATTCGTCCGTTATTGCTTCTTTATATATGGATGATATAAATATCATGCCTTTTGTTATCGAAAAAGGGAAGATAGCCATTAACATAGACAATGCCCGCATCGTGGTAAGCGGAACTCCGCTCAATGACCGTCTTTATGATTTTGTGGGAAAGAAAACTTCGCTTGATGACCGTGCCTACGAGTTAGAGCGTAAGGAAAGCCGTATGATTATGGATGGAAAAGACCCCAATGAGATTCACCATGTTATTATGACAGAACGTGAGAAACTGGCTGCTGAGATGAATGACTTGGCAAAGCAGTTCATTAAAAAGAATTATGATAATGTATTGGGACCGGGGGTATTTATCATGATATGCAGTAACTTTGATTATCCGGTCATGACTCCGATGATTGAGGAAATCGTTAAAGATGCTCCCGACAGCTTCAAAAATAATCCGATGGTGAAGGAGTATATCACGGTAGCTCGTGCCAATATGGAGAAACTGAAGAGTACACAACCTGTTCCCCTCGATTAAAGATTATTGATCGGGGTTGTCCACTTTTCCCTGATATTCTTCCGGCAATGATTTTTCTATTTCTTTGTAAGCTTCTTCCATGGTTGCTTTGATATTGTCTATTCCCTGGCTTTGGGGATATATGGGTTTATGAATGACCAATGTCATCGGATGCCATGAGACGAAACCTCCGGTACGCGGGAGAACATTGAATGAACCGACAATAGTAAGCGGTACGACCGGCAGTTGTAACTCATCCGCCAACTGGAAAGCTCCTTTCTTAAAATATCCCATGTGTCCTGTAAAGGTGCGTGCCCCTTCGGGAAATACGACCAGTGAAGTTCCGTTCTGCAATACATTACGGGCATGTTCGATTGTCTCTTTTACTTTCTTCGGTCCGGATTTATCTACAAAAATGTGACCTGCCGCTTCGCATGCTTTACCAACAAAAGGCATTTTCCGCAGGCTCTTCTTCATCATCCATTTGAAATTGCGGCCCAAAAAGCCGTAAATGAGGAATATATCGAATGAGCCCTGATGGTTGGCAACAAAGACATATGAAGTTTTGTCCAGTACTTCGGGATGCCCTACTACTTTTACGGGAATCAGCAATACATAACAGAATAGTTGTGACCAGATTTTTCCGGGGTAATATCCCCAAACATGCGGGTCGCCTATCCATGAACCTACAATAGTGACAAGGGCCGTAAGTATTGTCAATACAAGAAGTATGGGAAGTGCTATAAAAATCTGATATAAAATATAGAGTGCTTTCATTGTTCTCAATTTTTAAATCATACAAAGATAGAAAAAAAAGATAATTTATCAGGCAAACAGTAATAACTTATAATTGGAAAACATTTGATTATTCTTTTTTCAAAGTGATGACTGTTATTTCCGGCCATGCTCCGAGGCGCATGGGGAACATCAGATATCCCAGTCCTACATTGACAAAAAGAGCCTGGTTGCCTTCCCGGTATAATCCGTTGTGTTCGGGGTAAACAAATTTAGCCGGAGAGAATCCGAAGATGCTGAATTGCATTTCGTGGGTATGTCCCGATAGCATTAATTGCACATCACTTTCGGGCAATACTTCGCGGCGCCAGTGTGTCGGGTCATGGCTGAGTAATACTTTAAATATTCCGTCTGTACCCTTTAAGGCTTTGGGAAGATCGCCATAATTGGGAAAAGGAGGATTACCGCTATTTTCTACGCCCACTAAAGCAATGCTGTCATGTCCCCGATGAATGATGGTGTGTTCATTATTCAGCACTTGCCAGCCCATGCGTGCTTCTTTGGCTAATAAGCTGTCGAGATTGGTTTGTTGCTCTGCTTTTGTATTCCATTTGATATAGGGAGAATAGTCATGATTTCCAAGTACTGAGTAGACTCCGTCTTTTCCTTTTATTTGGCTGAGTATAGGTATGAATTCATCCAGTTCGGTGGCTATGTTGTTGACAATGTCACCTGTAAAAACCACCAGGTCTGCTTGTTCGGCATTGACCATATCCACAGCTTTTTGTATTGCTTTTCCATTTCGTGTCCAACTGCCCGAATGGATATCCGAAAGTTGGAGAATGCGATAGCCGTCAAAAGCATCCGGCAAATCTTTATAAGTTATAGTCACTTCTCTGATTTGAAAATGCTGTTTTCCTTCGGTGGCACCATATACGACGTATGCCAATGATGCCAGTGCCACTACACCTGCAATATATCCTCCATAGAGTCTTCGTCCCGAAATGAGGAAAAGCAGTTTCATGATAAGGATGACGATGACAAATATGGCTTTAGGTACGGCAAAGCATAGGAATATCAACAGAAAATTGCTGAGCCGGTACATGGAATCGGGCATTGGCTCGTGAATAGAGAAAATCACCGTCATCCCTGTAACCAGGAATAATGTTGGTATCCAATAAGCCCGGCGAATCCATTTTTGTGATACACGATGGATATAAGCTCTGTATATATACCAGTCGGGCAATATCAACAGTAATAAGAAAAATATAAAGAGTTTTATTAGCATCATGGCAATTGGTCTTTATAAAAAATGAAATCTATAAATTGGCAGCCAGAAACTTTTTCATTTCTTCTATGTTCATTCCACGTCGGTTGGCATAATCGGTCAGTTGGTCTTCACCTATTTTTCCGATGGAGAAATAGCATGAGGCAGGATGGGCGAACATCAGTCCGCTGACAGAGGCATGAGGCTTCATCATGCCATTTTCGGTCAAAGAAATACCTATCTGCTTCATGTCCAGCAATTCATTCAACACAAAATTGACAGATTGGTCGGGTAATGAAGGATAGCCGACGGCAGGGCGGATTCCCTGATACTTCTCATTATGCAAATCTTTTACACTGAGATTCTCATTGGGTGCATATCCCCATGTCGTCTTGCGGATATCTTCGTGTAATTTTTCAGCGGTTGCTTCTGCCAGACGGTCAGCGAGAGTCTGTACCAGCATCCGTTTATAGTCATCTTTGTCATAAAGATGCTCCATATCGGCATCCACGGTGGTGGCAAATGCTCCTACTTTATCTTTGATGCCTGAAGACAGAGGACGTACGAAATCACTTAAGCAGAGAAACGGTTCGTCTGCTTTACATTTGACTGCCTGCTGGCGCAGTAATGGGAAACGTGTGCTCCCGTCCAGGTATAGGTTGTCGCCATCGGCATTGGCATCCATTAAGCGAAAAATGCCATGCGTCTCAAAGTCGGCATCCAATTCATTCAACATTCTGTGGGCTTCTTTCAGCAGTTGCATTGCTTCTGCAGCTTTCGGTCGCTCTTTTTCGGGAAAACCGGCCAACCACATGGCACGACACGAGTCACACCCATGTATATCGGCTATGGCAGCATATTTAGGCTGGAAACCCCATGCATGAAAAAAATAAATCCAGTTTATGTATTCACTGACTTGATGTATTTTGTAATGTACGATCATCGCTTAAATCTTAGTTCTTTTCCTCTGTGGGCTTTGTCTACTTGGTGGTTATGGTAGACCAAATGCCCGTTAACAAACGTTTTTTCTACTTGTGAGTGGAATGTCTGTCCTTCCATGGGACTCCATCCGCATTTGCTCAAGATGCAGTCGGAAGTTACTGTCCATTGACTATCGGGGTTTACCAAAACCAAATCGGCATAATACCCCGGTCGGATAAATCCCCGCTTTTCTATATGATATAATTCAGCGGGAGCATGACACATTTTCTGTACCAATTGTTCAATGGTCAGCACTCCTTCCCGTACCAGTTCCATGATAGCCACCAGTGAGAATTGTATCATCGGCATACCCGAAACGGCCTTTAAAGCACCACCTTGTTTTTCTTTCAGCAAATGGGGAGCATGGTCGGTGCCGATTACATCGATACGGTTGGTGGCCAAAGCCTGTCGTAATGCTTCACGGTCGGTTGCAGTCTTGATGGCTGGATTGCACTTGATGCGTGCTCCCAGCGTTTCATAATCTTTATCGCAGAAATAGAGATGTGAAACACATGCCTCCGATGTTATTTGCTTTTCACTCAATGGTTTGTCTTCAAACAAATCTAGTTCGCCGGCTGTGCTTACATGTAGAATGTGCAGGCGTGCTCCTGTTTCTTCGGCTAGTTTTATTGCCAGGGAAGAAGAATGCATACAGGCTTCTGCACTCCGTATTTCGGGATGATATTTGATGTCCGGGTCTTCTCCGTATTTTTCTTTGAAAGCAACGGTATTCGCACTGATAATAGCTTGTTCTTCACAGTGGGTGGCAATCAGCATACCGGCATTGGCAAAGACTTTGCGCAACACTTCCATGCGGTCTACCAGCATATTGCCGGTACTGGCTCCCATGAAAAGTTTCACACCGCATATACGGGTTTTGTCCAGTTGAGACAGCATATCTGCATTATTGTTGGTTGCACCGAAATAGAATGAGTAATTCACTACACTTTTCGTTGCAGCATCGGCAAACTTGGCTTCCAGCGCTTCGAGATTGGTGGTCTGCGGGGTTGTATTGGGCATATCCATAAAAGAGGTCACTCCTCCGGCTGCTGCGGCTGTACTCTCTGTATGCATATCCGCTTTATGGGTCAGCCCCGGGTCGCGAAAGTGCACATGATCATCTATCACACCCGGCATCAGGTAGCACCCCCCGGCATCTATTTCCTCATCACAGGGATGGAGTGGGAGAGTGCCGTCTGCTATCACTTCTGCTATTCTGTCATTTTCAATTACAATCGAACCGTGAAAAGTCTTTCCTTCATTCACAATTCGCGCATTCTTTATCCAAGTACGTTTCATAAGTTTTTCTTTTGAGGATATTTATGGAACCAGCTATACCATTTCAGTTGGATGACTCCCATAATCGCTTCACCAAAGATGCTGCTGTTCATTTTGGAAGTTCCCAATTCGCGATTGACAAAGATGACCGGAACCTCGGCTATTTTGAATCCGCATTTATAAGCAGTGAATTTCATTTCTATCTGGAAGGCATAACCTTTGAAACGGATTTTGTCCAATCCGATAGTTTCAAGTACCTGCCGGCGATAGCATTTGAATCCCGCTGTGGTGTCATGGATGGGCAGACCGGTGATTATACGTACATATTTCGATGCAAAATAAGACATTAAGACACGTCCCATCGGCCAGTTTACAACATTTACTCCACTGACATAACGCGAACCGATGGCTACGTCATAACCTTCGCGGGCACATTTGTCATACAACCGGGGCAAATCATTGGGATTATGGCTGAAGTCGGCGTCCATTTCGAATACATAGTCATATCCTTTTTCTATCGCCCACTTGAACCCGGTGATATAGGCAGTTCCCAATCCCAGTTTACCCTTGCGCTCTATCATGAACAGGCGGTCGGGAAATTCCTGCTGCAACCGGCGTACAATAGCTGCCGTGCCGTCAGGAGAGCTGTCTTCTATGATTAAGATATGAAAGAACTTCTCCAAACCGAATACAGCCCGGATAATATTTTCTATATTCTCCTTCTCGTTATAGGTTGGTATAATAATGATGCTATCGGATTTCTCCATACGTTTATTTGTATTAGCTGAATAAATATCATACAAATGTAATTAATATATTATGAACCTCTGCAGAATTTAATTTTATTAAATAAAAAAAGAAGGGTTAACCCTGCTTTTACGCATGGATAACCCTTTCATCTTACAGAATAGTTTAGTTTTCTTTAGAAAGCCACACCTACGCGGAATCCGAAGTTTTGCAATTTATCCATGTCATAGTTAAACACGGTTCCCTTGTTGGTGGAATAGTTGTAAAATCCTGCCAAATGAAAGCCGATACTGTTGGGCCATGGGTAAATATTTACACCGATTTCGGGAGATACATAGAAGCCCCATGTGTCGTCCTTTACTTCGTAGATGTAGAAATCACTGGACATCTTTGTATAGTTGGCACCCAATTTCAATCCGATATAAGGTTGGCAGATACCGTCACTAAAGCGATAGTGAGTGGCAAAACCGAAAGGCAACTGGAATACGGAATGTTGTTGGTCGGTGGTCAGTGCAGACGAGCTGTTGATAGGCAATGTCTGACGTGGAATGTATTCATTGTTAGTGTGATAATTAATAAATGCACCGATAGACAAATCAGGTAAGACATAATATCCACCTTCAAAGTTCATACCCCAGCCGCTTGCTTTGTTTGAAAAGTTGTTGCTGATAGGAGCACTGAACTGCCAGTCTACATTAAAGTAGGTCATCGGAGTAATTTGTGCTTTTGCCGGTAGAGCAAAGGCAATGGCGATGGCAGCTACCGCCATTATTCTATAAGTAAAATATTTTATGGTTTTCATAAACTTGCTAATTTATTAAAATGATTTATTTGTTTATTTCTTCAAATAAGGGCTTTGTGCAAATGCCTGATTGATAGCCGTTGTAGCACGGTTGACATTCAGACTGCCGCTGCTGCCGATCAGACCGCTGATATAAGCATTCCATACAACAGGCAGTTTTTCTTTAGCTCCTTCGGGCGCACCCAGATTGACTAAATCAGCCAATAATGAACCGGTGCTGTAGCTATAAGTGATGGAGTAAGGATAGTACCATCCGCCTCCCCAATAGCCGCCCCAGTATCCGGGAATCCAATAACCGGGATAATAGTTCCACCATGGACCGTTGTTGTAATAACCGCTAAAGTAGTAAGTGCTGGCTACGTAGCTCAATTGCAATCCGAGGTCGGCATCTTCCTTGTCTGGTGTACGCATGTAACCGGCACCGTCCATTTTGGCAACGAATGCACTGATAATCAGTTGTGCATTATCATCTTTCCAATATTCCGGTTCTTTAGAATCTCCGATTACAAGAATGCTGTCGGGAACGTAATAAGTGCTGAAGCTGTTGAATTTAGCACTAGTGTCATGATTGGTAAATACTAGATACTCATTGTCCAGTTTGTCCATGTCCGGGTCTTTTTCGCAAGATACCAAGGCAAAGACCGCCAGTAGGATAGGAATTAATTTTTTCATGTCAAGTTTTTGTTTAAGTTAATACTGATTTTTTCGTTTGTTGTACTCCTAAAAACGGAGGAGTTACGCTTTTGTTCACTACAATCGCTTTTTTTGTGAACTTTTTCTCAAAGGACAGAGCTTCTTGTTAAAGTTTCTTTTTGAGCGTATAGTTCAGTTTTGATATCGCTTTTTTGAAATCTTTGCCCACCATAGTCAGTGCGCTGTCGCCTTCGGCTACAAAATTGGTCTTTTCATGGCCGGGAGCTGCCGAAACAAGTTGGTAGATAATGGCGGTGCTGTCATTGGGGATGCCGATAATGGTTACAACGGTACCGCTATCGGTAAATACCTGATCTTGTCCGTTGTTGACACCTAAATAAGTGGTAGTCAGATTATATGTACCCAGTGAGTCTTCTCCTGTTTCTTGCAGAGTGAGCAGATAGTTGATACCCGAGACGTCAGCGCCGGGTAAAACGCCTTCGTAAGTATAGGTTTGTAAATCGCCCAAAGTGCTGTCATTAACGGCAAACAAAGAGTCACTTTCGCTTTCAGCTATCATTTCGGCAGATTTATTTCCTTTGGAGCCGCAAGAAACAATCATGGCAGCCAAGGCTGCTGCAATAAATACTTTTTTCATTATTAAGTCAGGTTTTTAATGGTTATTTGGCTAAATAACACCTGTCTGACTTATTTTGTTTAGCAGAGTGAATTTTTTTGTTTTCAGCGTAACAGTACCCCGTTTATTTTCTTTCTGCTGAGTGAGTTGTAAAGTACTTTTGCCGATTGAGTTTCTGTCTCTTCCGGTTTTTCCGCATCGGGCATTGTGCCGGTAGTGATTAATGAAAGGGTATTTTTCAGCATCAATTCGTTTTCATCGCCCAACGGGAGAAGAGGAGAGATAAGTCCTCTTTCGTTCAATTTGTAATCGGGAGTGATACCGTTTACATAATCCGCTTTGCCGTCGGCATTGACCTCAAAGCCCTCCGGCACGGTGCTGGGTCTGCAGGACGCCCAGAACGAGCTGGCAAAGCAGACCTCCGGCGAGGATTACAGCGGCGACTGGGGCGAGCGGCACGACGAGCAGCTGACCGACAGCACCGCACAGCAGACCTCCGGCGAACCGGAGACAGAGCCCGAAGCCGCCCCGCAGGCAGCCCCCTACACCGAGCTGCCGCTGGACGCGGAGGGCTACCCCGTGGAATAGGGACAGCATTCGGGGGAAAAACGACCTTTTTTAAGCTCTTGTCCGGCAGTTGCACAAACTGCCTAGTTTTTACAAACGATTCGACAAAAATTAGACAAAACACGGATTTTTGTAGCATCCGTATGTTCAAATATAACAAAAAATTCTTGTAAAAATCAGCAATATGAAACGGTGCAAAAAAAACGGTACGGGTTTATAATAGTAGTATACCGATCCCTGTTGGCAAAGCCATGTTCCGGGGCTGAATGTGCAGCCCGGGCAGAGGGATCCAGTAAGGAGAAAATGATTATGAAGGAATTTCAGTACACTATTAAGGATGCCTGCGGCATCCATGCCCGTCCCGCCGGCCTGCTGGTCAAGACCGTGAAGGGCTTTGCAAGCACCGCTACCCTCGAGAAGGACGGCAAGAGCTGCGATATGCGTAAGCTGATGGCTCTGATGGGCATGGGCGTCAAGCAGGGCGAGACCGTGACCATCAAGGTCGAGGGCGATGATGAAGAAGCAGCCGCAGAGGCCATCCAGAAGTTCCTGAGCGAGAACGTCTGAGCCGCGGCTTAAAAGCCGAGCCCTCGCGGGAAAACTGCGGGGGCTTTTTTGACAAAACGCCGGGCGCTGCACGCCCGG
>ENA-OPEC01000772-OPEC01000772.1-human-gut-metagenome-genome-assembly--contig:-NODE-772-length-26010-cov-3.621268_pt1 | contig 26010 bp, 19 predicted proteins | sample MGYA00241622_ERZ501507 | MGnify/ENA primary metagenome ERZ501507 (study PRJEB25962, sample SAMEA2042582) | human gut metagenome | biome: human gut; feature: human-associated habitat; material: faeces... | reverse complement strand
GTCGTGCCCAAGCTCACCGTCGATACCCGCAAGACGCATTCCGACAAGCGTATCGGCATTGTCGCTTATCAAATAAAAACGCATAACTTCCGTTCCTTTCAACGCAGCGTAAAGTTATATTGCTTTACACTGCCGTTCTTCTGCCCTGCGGGCGTCAGACCTTGTTGAGGATAAGTATGGAGATAACGACACCGTAAAGGGCTATCGACTCACCGAGGGCGACGAAGATAAGCGCTTTACCGAATGCCTTGGGATCCTCGCTCGTTGCGGCGATAGCTGCGGGAGCGCCGGCGGCAACTGCGATACCGCCGCCGATACCGGCAAGACCGGTAACAAGACCAGCGGCAAGAAGTCCGAGACCCTTGGAGTTATCTTTAACGGTTGTCGCTTCTGCGCTCTCGGCGACTGCGTCGGAAGCTTGAGCGGCGGTTGTATCAGCCGGAGCTGCTGTAGTGTCCTCGCTGCCGGTTGCAAAAGCGCCCATAGCGCAGCCTGCGACGAGCAGAACCATGACGGCGAAGGTTGCCGCGTTCATGCGAAGACTCTTTTTGATGCTCTGACCCTCAGAGTGCTTCTTCATTGTGTACACAACGGATGCGAGAAGCACCGCCGCGGGAACTACGATCATAATGGAATAAAAAAGAGTTGTCATTTTACTTTACCTCCGATTAGTCTTTATTGGCTAAAGCCTTTTTGGCCTTTTTACCGGCAATTTTAGTTTTCAGATTCGTCTGAGCCTGCTCGAGCTTGGCGGGTGTGAACGCCCTGCCGCCGCCTTCATAGAAGCGGCTGAACATCTCGTAGAACTCAAGACGCAGTCCCTGAATGCCCGAAAGCAGACCTTCAAGGGCGATGACGATAATGTTGCCTATGATGATAACGGGGATGTTGCTGCCGTCACCGCCGAGGGTGAACACGACCATCATCATACTGGCGTGGACTATAACAAACGCGCCGACACGAAGGAAGGACACAGTGTTGCTGAAATAGGACAGGACATATTCGATAAGCTCGAACAGGTTCTGAAGCAGGAAGTCAACGATGCTGTCGGGCTTCCAGTCCGGATGCTTGTCGATAATGCCGATCGGTATCTCTTTGATATAGAGCAGCACGGCGCAGACGCCCATGACGCTGAACAGCACGCTGTTCGGGAGAACCTGAGGACCGTTCATGAACGCTACGCAGAACGCAACGCCCGCGAGATAGAACAGTATGCCGACGAGTCCGTTGTTGCTGAATATCGCTTCGCCTATCTTTTTATGCTTGAGACAGGATATTACATTCAGAAGCATCGCAGTCACGACAAGTACGACGCCTATGCCGATAGCAACTATCAGAACGGTGTTTATCGAATCCATAACGCTCAGCGGCTTTGACGCCATGCCCAGCGCATGATAAACGGGGTCGAGCATATCTTCATATCCGAACACCGAGCCGAACACGAAGCCGAACACCGCACTCGAAAGACCGCACGGAATAAGTATGCGCGCGAGGGGCATCTTCTTTATCTTCCAGCCGAGGATACCAAGCAGGCGGATGGACGGGGTATTTCCGGGCATGACGCATGCAGTGATCCGGTGCAGACCGAGATCGCCGAACATGATGCCGAACAGCAGTGTATAAGTTATCGCAACGAAGCCCGTGACATCGATATCCGAATATGACGGCAGACCGTACATATCGACGAAGTATTCATAGGGCTTGAATATCGCGGGGTTTCTGAGCTTCACGGGCGGAGTCTTTCCGGAACTCTTGTCGGGATCGTTCTCCTCGACTTCGACATTCTCTATAGCTTCCGCTTTCTTCTCAAACGCCTTTGAATCATGCGCGAGCACCCAGCCGACATAGAAGAAATACTTGTTGTGGCACGCGGCGTAGCGGCGCATCTCAAAGACTGTATTGAGATCGACGAGCTTCGTATATATCTCGTTGCAGCGTTTGCGGTTCTCTTTCCAGAGTGCCGCGGCGCGCTCGTCAAGCTGCTTTAAGTCGCCCTCGATAATCTCGATATTGCTCTTGAGCTGATCTATTACCTGCTCAACGGTACCGACTGCCGAGGGAACCTGGAGACGCTCGAAATTGAGTCCCGCGAAGATGCTGTCGACCTCGTCGACGCGCTCTCTCGGCGCGCAGTAGACGCCCCAATAGTCGGTCGCATCGGTCGAGCATGGGATGAAGAGCACATAGGGGTCGTCGTCATAGGCGACGAGCTTTTCGTAGCTCTCCTTTGGCATATGACCGAAGCGGGTTTTGATGAACTTGCAGTTGAACAGCTCATCGAGTCCGACATCGAAGCCCGTGAAATGCTCATATTTCGCAATGCCGTTTCGGCACTGCTCGAGCTGATCCTCAAGCTCCTTGTACTCGTCGTGCATCGCGGACAATTTTTCGTCCAGTTCGTCGATGTAGGCGCTGGTCTTATCGTCGAGCTGAATCTCGCGCGAGCGGTCGCCGACTATCGTCGGGTCGGGCGCGGAATCATTCTCGCGGATAAGCTCCTCTATTTTTTGCAGCATCGGCGCATACGGGTTTTCCTCGCTGAGCGTCGAATAACCCATTGACGCAGACATATACTGCGTTGCCTGCTCGGGATGGAACGATCCGTCCAAGCAGCAGGTTGAAATGAAATTGTTAAGCTGGTCGAGCGGACCTGTGACTTTAACAAGCTTCATTTTTGCAACTGCCAAGGTTTATCACCGTCCTTTTAAACTCTTAAAAAGCTGTCAGTCGCCCACGCCGATAAGGAACCGGCTTATTTCTTCGGGCGGAATATTATATCTTATACCCTCAATAATGTGGGTAAGATTTTCTGCTTCATTCTCCGCGAGCGCGACATAACTCATCATCACGACGCTCGGGAAGGTTGAAAACCGCACAAGCCCTTTCGCACGGTCATATCTGAGCTTTGCACTCACCTGCTCGACCGATCGGTCACCCCGCTCGGCAAATGCGGCATACGCCGTGCCCTTGAGCGTTTGGAGTGCCTTTTCGGCATCCGGCGCTTCCATAAATCCTGTCAGCGCTTTCTCATCGAGCGTTCCGCCGGGCATCAGCATCGTGGTGAGCACACTCTGCGGCATATTGGTAAGACGCTTGAGCCTGTAGAGCGAGACGATATTCTCGGCATCCGTATCGAACGCGTGCATCGCGTCAAGCTCCTTGCGTTCCTTGCCCTTGTAGTTCTTTTTGATGAGCGTCTCCGCCTGCGAGTGGAGATATTTGTTGAGCGCCAGCTCCATGGCGAAATAATCGGGTCTGCCGTCGGAACCGACAGAGGCAAACGGGGCAAGAACCGCTTTATACGGTGAGCCCTCGACTGCCGCTAAGAGCAGATCAACATTTGTCGCGGTCTCAAGCGCTGCGGCGTTGAGCTCCGAGTGGCGCACGAAGAAGTCGGGCACCTTGGCGAGGTTCTTCTCCGGGTGGCGGCTGTTGAGATAGCGCACCGAATGGAGCAACATATCAACGTCGCTCAGCGTCACGAAATATTTATAAAAGCCGTCGCCGATGGATTTTTCATATCTGCAAAGGGAAGCGAAGTTGTTTGAAAGATGCTCCCTGAGCAGTATCTCTATCTGCCAGCGTCTGAGCGAGCCCATTGTCACGCCCTCGAACGCATCGGCATAGACAGTGTGGGCTTTCAGATAAGCCGCCGCCTCGTTGACGGAACGGCAGGCAAGCAGATCGGTGTAGTTCTGCGCGGTCAGGCGTTTGCCGTACATAGCACGAGCCTTTGCGAGCACTGCGTTTGCGGCGGACGAAACTGTCATACGGCACACTTCCTTTCAAAAAAATCTGATCAGTCGGCGTTCACGGCTCTGTCGGCGAGCTCCTGCGCCCATTTTTCGCGGTTTGCCTTGCTCTGCTCGTCGAGAGTATCGGAGACTGCCTGAGCCTTCTTCTCTATCTCGTCGAGAGCCGCTTTCAGCTTTGCGTCATATTCGGATGCGGTCTTTGCTATCTCGCTGTCGGTGCGCTCCTGCTCCTCAGCTTGAATCTTCTTCGCCTGCTCGGCAAGCTCGGAATCCGCCTTGTCGAAGAACTCCTGTTCCTCCATGGTGCGCTTTCTCGCGCGCTTGTCCATATCGACTATCGTTTTAATGATGCTTTCCATAACTGCACCTCTTTTGCGCTGTTTTGGTATACATCTTCGGTATACCTATTATATATACTATTTCTGCTTCTTTCAGCTACTAAATTATATCACCAACATAGCAAAAGACAATATGCAAAAATAATAAACAATCTTCATTTTTCAAATTATTTTTGTACCGCGACACAAAAATTTAACAAAGATATCAAAGTTATAAGAAAAAGTGCTTTCAAAGCACAGAGCACCCCTCCGGGAAAAGCCAGAGAAGTGCCGCAGTTTACTTTTTGATGTTATCCTCGATGAGGATTCTTATCTTCTCGGCGATGAGCGCACCGAGAGCGAAAGAATGGGAATGATAGAACTTCATGAACTTCTGACCCGCTTCGGTCTTGAAGACCCAGAGCACCCAGCTGGGGACAGGCTTATCTATTCTGCCCTTGTACTGAAGCTCGAACGGCTGAGAATAGGTCACGCCGCCGCTGCCCTTCATCTGGAAGCGGATATAGCAGCCGAGATCCTTTTCATAGTCGTTGAGGTCTATGGTGTTGCCCGTGGCGATAACTTTGCCGTCGGCTATCCACTCGATGACCCGGCAGTCGCGGGTAGGATCGGTGGCAACGGTTATCGTGTTCGCTTTTTGGTCGACTTTGATATCGGTCACGAGCGGCACATTGCCGTCGCCGTCAAAGTCGCCGACTCCGTCGGTGGTCTTGTAATATTTGCTCGCGGCAAAGAAGTTGCCGTCTTTCATCGCTTTTTTGACATTCGCTTCGTTGTTCTCGGGCAGGACGAAGAACTCGAAAGATCTGCCGACCTCGTTAAGCTTTTCGGAATCGTCATCGGCAAAAGCCCAGATATTTCTGCCCTTGGGGATAACGACCTGAAGCAGCTCATCCCAAAGCTCGCGGTCGCCGCGGGTGACTCTGTCGGTGTTGTTGACTATCTCCATGCCGAGGCAGCTCGGGCAGTCGATGAATATGCCCGCGAAATAGGCTATGTAGACGTTCCAGTGCGAGCGGTGCGGGAATCTGCTGGAATCGACCCAGTCGCCGACATGGTTGAGCACGGAATAGCCGCCCGCCTTTTCGATTTCAACGGGAGCGGTTCTGTAGTCGTTTTCGATTCCCCACTCTCCCTGTCCGTAGGTGGTGAAATATCCGTTGACATGAGTCTTCGAGATAACAGCCATATTGCATTCGATTCCGCCGCGGATATCGGTCATGCCTCTGCCGCCGCGGTCAAGTCCCTTTGTGATGCGCTCGTAGTTTTCTTCGCTCATCGGGTAGACTTTTCTGAACTTGTTGAAAATTCCGTTCGTCTCTCGCTCACTCGTCCAGCCGTTTTTGATAACGCCGTGGTCGGTCATCGCAAGGATATCATAGTCCGCCTTATAATATTCCTCGACCATCTCGTCGAGCGTCGGGTCACCGTCGCTCGCGTCGCAGTGTGCGTGGAGGTTTGCTTTATAAGTTTTCCATGTGCTCCAGTCGACCTGCTCATAGGGGCTGATTATCGTATAATCCGTCTCTTTCGAACCGAACGCGAACGCCGCCGGGAAAGCGGTGAACAGCATCACGACAACCAGCGCAGCCGACAGAACGCGCTTGAAGTTCTTCTTCATTTATATATTCTCCTTAAATCAATATGCGTCGAAGAAATGATCGAAAACATTGTAGCCGAGGAAGAAATACTTGAACGCCCAGACAATGGGATTGAACTTGAAATAAGTCCAGTCGAGCACTGTAACTGTGGCGCGCAGGGCGGTCGAGAGATCGTGGGTTCTCGGAACTCTGACCTTGCCGAAGTCCTCGCCGTTTCTTCTGATAACGAAGGGCTGCGAATAGCAGATGCCGTTGTCGCCCGTGATATAGAATCTGACATAGAGATATGGCGTGTCGAGCAGATCGTCCGCGCGGAGATCGAGGGTCGCCTTGCCGCTGTCTATATCCGTCTCGCGCTTGATAACATTGCAGTTCGAGACCCAGGTTATCGCATTGAAGTTCGTGCCCTCGATGCTTATCGTGTCGTTTTCGTCGTCGACGGTCACTCGGGTGACGAGCGGAGTGTCATCGCGCAGATAAGCCTCGGTGTCATAGACCTTATCCTCGTCGAAGCCGGGCATCTCTTCCATGCCGTTGAGCTCAACGCCGTTTGAATAGTGGGAGACTGCGAAGCACCAGCCGTTCTCCATACCCTTGCGGACATTCTCGTTTGTAAACTCCGGCAGAACCATCATGGTATAGGCGTCGTTTATCGAGCGGACATCGTGGGAATCGGAGAAAGCGAAGCCCCACGGGACAACATTATTGGGTATGGTCTTCTGGAGTATCTGATCGTAAAGTATACGGTCGCAGCGGGTGTGTGCGTCGGTGGCGCTGTTGATGCCCATGCCGACGCTCGAGCCCTTGTTGTCGAGGAAGATGCGCGCAAATTTGTTGGCATAATAATCGTCTATCTTCTGACCGACATGGTCTGCGCTGTCCTTTTCGGGATAGACATACTCGCCGACATGGGAGAGCATGGATATTCCGCCCTTGCGTCGCACGCCCTTCGACGGGGTCTCATAGTCGCCGTAAACGCCGGCGAGACCCTGACCGTAATCGGCATAGTAGCCGGTCAGATGGCAGTCGCACTTCGGGGTCGCCATATTGAGCTCTATGCCCTGCGGGACATCGAGCATACCGTTGTTATGCGTTCTCGTCTGCGATGCGGCAGTGCCGGTCGTATAGGCCTTGTACTCCTCATCGGTCAGCGGGTAAATGGGCGCGAGCTTCGTGCGCTCATATTTGACGAGTCTTATCAGCGGCACGAGCTGCGGCTTCTGATCCCAGCCCTTGTTTATCGTGCCATGGTCGGTGAGCGCGAGGATATCGTAGTTGAGGTCATAGTGTCGCTCAACGACTTCGTGGATCGGCAGATAGCCGTCGCTCGCGTTGCTCTGGGTGTGCAGCTGAGCCTTGTATATTCCCCAGCTGTCCCAATCGACATCCGCATAAGGGTCGGTTATCTCGTAGCTTATCTCCGCAGGAGACACCTCGTTCTCCTGCGCAAAGGCGCAGAACGCGAGCGAAGGCACCGCAACAAGCAGGCAGAGCAGCAGCGACAGGGGGCGTTTGAACATTGTCATTCCTCCGTATGTTAATTTTTTATTCTGTAACATAGTTTAAAACATTCGGCAAATTAAGTCAACAAAGTTAACATAAATTTTGCAGCAAAATATAATTTTTTATATATTTTTTAGTCACGCTTTTCAAATTTTCCCCATGTGTTTGTTCAAATTGACATTTTTCGGTGAATTTTCGTTGACAAGTTTTGCATATTTTGATATACTCAATTTGAGATTGACCGAACGGAATTATTCCGTGAAGTCTTCTCAGGGAAAGAAAAAAGAAAGTCAAAAAAAAAAGAAAGGAAAAGACAATGAAAAGAAAACTTATCTCCGCCGTTGCGCTCATCATGTGCGCGATAATGTTCCTCTTCTGCGGCTGCAAGTCGAAGAAGAACGGAGACGACACGACAGCCCCCTCCGAGAGCGGCGCATCAGTCGATGTCGCCATTGACGAGAGCACCGAGCCCTCAACGGAGGGAACAACGGAGCCCGAAAAGAAAGAGCCCGCTTCCGACGCCGTCAGAAGGGTTACAGACATCTCAAGAAATCCCGGTCAGGTCAACACCACCACTCCCTCGGTCAGAAAGCCCGAGTGGAAAAAGGCCGGCAAATACACCTGCGGCAAGAACCTAGCGGCAGGCGAATACTATGTAGTTCCCAACTCAAAGAAATGCTCGCTTATGCTTACCGACGGCAAAGACGGCGAGCTTGAATTTGATATTCTTCCCTGCGGACTGTTCGTCACCATGAAAGCCGGATATACTCTTGAAGTCAAGAACGGCAAATTCATCCTCGCCTCCGAAGTCAATAAGATGGGCGCCACAAACGGTAAATACAAGCTCGGCTCCTACAGAGTCGGCGTTGACATCCCCGCAGGCATAACCACTCTCGGTTCATCCGAAGGCTCGTTCTTCACTGTTTTCTCATCAAGCGATTATTTTGACGAGGACGCAACGGCAATCATGTTCGCCGAGGATTATCCCGTTTATTACAACCTTGAAAAGGGTCAGCGCGTCCTGTTCATGGAAGACACTTCCCTCGGGGTAAAAATCCCCGGTGCAAACAGCGACGGCAGCTACAACTCCGGAATGTACAAGGTCGGCAAGGACATAAAGCCCGGCAAGTACACCCTCGTTCCCACGGATTCCGAAAACGGATACATGGTCTATTACGATCTGAGATATATCGAGTTCTCCATCAAGGACTACAAAGAGAATGTTAAGGCAGGCACTGTAATCACACTCACAGATGGCACCTATTTCCGCAGCAGCGGCTTAAAGCTTGTTCCGTATGTCGAGCCCGGCACAACCGCCGCTCCCGAGACTACAACAGAAGCTCCCGAGACGACCACAAAAACTCCCGAGACGACCACAAAAACTCCCGACACCACAACCACTACAGCTCAGGGAACTCCTTCCGAAAGCTAAATAACAAACCAACCGATTGAAGAGTCGCAGAGATGCGGCTCTTCCTTTTTTTACCTTTTTTGCCCGTGTTGACTTGAATGTTCAGGTTTGGTATAATGGACAAAACGGGTAAGCCCGCAATAATCCTCACGAAAGGGAAAAAAGATGAAAAAGCTTATATCTATTATTCTCTGCATGGCTATGCTCGCCGGTGTTCTGGCGTTTGCAGGGTGCAAGAACAATAAGGACAATCAGGACACAACAGCCGCCTCGACGGGCATCGACGCTGTCGACGCCGCCGACACGACCGAGCCCTCTGCGGACAGCACCGCGGCTGAAAGCTTCACTGCAAAAGAGACAAAGCCCTCGGGCAGACCGACTCAGACTGTCCCCGCCGCGGCAACGACCGAAGCGCAGGTTGTCACTCTCCCGATCAACTCGACCGAGAAGCCCGACGACGGCAGCTCCACCGGTTGGAACGGCGCGGGCAACTACAAATGCGGCAGCGGAAGCGGCAAGCTCGCTCCCGGCGAATATTATATTGTCAAGACCTCTTCAAACTACTCCGCGCTCCTCTGGGACGGCAAGAAAAAAGATGACAAAGGTCAGCCCCTCGCCTATGACATAACGATAGACGGCACGCATACGCTCGTTACTCTTGAAAGCGGCTACGAGCTCTACATCAGCGGCTCATCAACACCGCCAGCGAGCATCCCAAGGCGGTCAACGGCAAATATACCCCCGGCACATACAAGATAGGCAGGGATATTCAGAAGGGCGAATACATAATCAAGAAAGCCTCCGGCGCATACGGCGGACTCAGCTTCAAAAAGAGCGTTGACCCCTATGTTCAGAATGTTGCAAGCGATTTCAAGATGGTCGATGTCTCTGTCTATTATACGCTGTCAAAGGACGGATATGTCCACATCACAGGCTGTGAGCTCTATGACGCAGCTTCGCACGACATGGCTTCGATAGGCTGCGACGGCACGACTCCCGCAATGTACAAGGTCGGCAAAGATATAAAGGCCGGCACATATACAATAACCCCGGACGGCAGCGGAAAAAGCTACTACGCGGTCTACAAAAATTCAACGGATGCCACAGACTCCGCGAGAATCGCTGAAACGCGCATAACCAAGGCTACAAATGTCGCTGTCAGCGACGGCGAATACATCTGGTTCTACAGGGCTTCGATGAAATACTGCCAGAACCCGAATTCCGGACTCGATTTTGACGCTACGGCAGCTTCGGAATAAGCAGATATTTTAATCAATTGAAAAGCGAAAGGACATCGGGGCAAACCTCGATGTCCTTTTATTATTTTATTTGGAGATAAATTATGCTCAGATTTGTTTTCCCGACCGAGGACAGTCGGCAAGATGTGCAGTCATTTTACAATGAGTTTAAATCGGACGGCGGCAACTACATAGGCTACGGCGGATACAAAAATTTTGACCGCTGGCTCGCCGGAATGAATAACAGAATAAGCGGCAAAAATCTTCCCGCCGGATATGTCCGCGAGAATTTCTATCTCTGCTACGACGGAGACGACATGGTCGGCGTATTCAACCTCAAGTTCGAGCTGACCGAGTTCCTGCTGAACTTCGGCGGGCACATCGGATATGCGGTCAAGCCGTCGCGCAGAAACAGGGGCTGCGCCTCGCAGATGCTGAAACAAGGGCTCGACATCGCCCGCGAACTCGGATTCGTGCGCGTGCTGTGTGTCTGCGACGAGGACAACATCGCCTCGGAGCGCGTGATAATAAAAAACGGCGGAATATTCGAGAACAGGCTGTATGACGATGAAGAAAAAGTTTTTGTAAAAAGATATTGGATAGATTTATAATATAGGCGAAAATCACGCTGATAAGATTTGTGTTTAATATAAATCATCACAATACATTTGCACAAAACAGAATCCTGCCCACGAAAAGCCATGGGCAGGATTCGTCTTATAAAAAATCCCCGCGCCTTTCGGTGCGGGGAAAATTTTATCTGATATAGGGCAGCGGGTTTACTGTGCTGCCGTTTATGATTATCTCGAAGTGAAGATGCGGACCTGTCGCGTTGCCGGTTCTGCCGACTCGCGCTATCGCCTGTCCTGCGCTGACATGCTGTCCGACGCTGACAGATATAGAGCCTGCAAGGCAGTGAGCGTATCTCGTCTTGACTCCGCCGCCGTGGTTGATGACAACGCAGTGTCCGTAGCCGGAATTGCTTCGGCGCACGCTCTCGACTGTACCGTCGAGTGATGCGACTATGACCGCTCCGGTCGAACCGCCGCCGGGAAGAGTGAGGTCGACACCGGTGTGGAAATCTCTGTAACCGCGCAGGGTTCTCCAGCCATAAGGCGAGCTGACGAATGTACACGCGGGTGCAGGCCATACAAAGCCGCGTCCGGAAACCTTGACATTATATCCGCCGCTGACGCGGGTCGACTTCGTGCCGATAAGCTTCTTTTCGGTCACGGGCTCTTTAGTCCTGACGCGTGAGACCTCCTGCGAAGTGACGCGCTGACCGTCGATATATGTTACAAGCTCGGTTATCGTATCTTCGCCCTTTTCGCCCTTTCGGGTGACGCGGGTAGTACCCTTGAACATCGAGGCGTCGTTGGTCTTTTCGGTATCATAATCGACCTCGACCGTTCTCGTCTCGGTTCTCATGACCTTGACGCGGACATAGTTGACCTCGTTTGAAACCACTATCTGATCGCCGGTGTGGATATACTCGCCCATATCGGGGTTGAGCGCCATGAGCTGCTTTTCGGTCAGCCCGTTCGCAACCGCTATGCCGTATATCGTATCGCCGTCCTTGACGGTGTAGGTCTTTTTCGCCTGCTTAGTCTGCTCAAGCTGCTTTTTGAGCTTCGATGCATCCCACATGGTCTTCGGGTCGTCAGGATAAAGTCCCTGGACATACTCGACCTTCTCAACGAAATCGACAAAGCTGTTGCTGTCGGTCACCTTGTGCTTTTCAAGAATAGCATTGAACACGCTCGCTGCATCCGTCTCGTTCTTGACGGAGCAGATAAATTCGTCGTCGATATAAATTCCGCAGGCGTTTGTGACATTGCTCTCGGAATTTTCGATTATTCTGTCGCAGAGTATCGAAGAATCGACAAGCTTGTTGACGCTGACAAGTGAAAGCTCATATGTCGGATCATCAAGTTTGGCGGAAGAATCCGTCTTTGTAGTCGTCATTCTCGCCTTTGCGGCGCTCTGAGCCTCGTTATACACCGACTCGTCGGAGATATAGCCGAGCTCCTTGTTGTCGTAGCTGACCTTGAGCGCGAACGTGACACTGCTCCAATAGTTGACGGTCAGCACAAAAGCGAGCACTGCGGCAACGGGCAGAGCGAAGTTCGCTATGGTCTTGAACATCTGCGTATGGGTGGTGAAAGCCTTCTTCACATAGTGCCCGAGTATCGGAAACAGTGTTTTCGGCTTATGGCGGCTCTGCCTGAGATAATTCATAGCCGAGCGCACATCGCGCCTGAAGTCCTTGACCTGCTCAACGAATGTATGAGAAATTATGTGGATAAACTTCTTGAATCCGAGCCAGAGGAAACGGAAGACATATCTGAAAAAGCCGACGATATTTCTGCCGAGCTTCTTAGGCTTCGCGAGCATCTTTTTAAAAGTTGTGCCGGTTGCGAGTCCGAGCGCCGCGATATAAGAATAAAGTACGGCTCCGGCATCGCCCTTATGAGCCTTTTCTTTCTTTTTCGCGTGCTTGTCTTCGGCAGTTTCCTGCACTTCGGGCTGCGCCGCAGAATCAGCATCCGAAACTATTTCGTCCGCCTCTATCATCACGTTTTCGTCAACGGACTCTTCTTCGTCAGCGACACCGCCCGCTTTTTTCATGGCGGCTCTGGTGCGCTTGTCGAGAGTTTTCTCATATGTTGCGAGGATATCGTCATAATCGCTGTCGACATCTATCTTCTCAAAAAGCTCCGAATACTTTGCAGTTTCATTTATTCTGTTTTTAAGCTCGTTCCCGTCCTTTGCGGGCGACTCTGAGCTGTGCAAATCAGGATTGGCAATATTGCCCTTTTTCTTTCCCGACATTGCTTCGCCCCCTTAAAAATATTACAAAATGATTACAAACATTATAACGCCGCCGAGCAATTATTACAAGTCTTTTTGAGAAATATATTGTTAACAATGCTTGGATAGTGCAACACATGACGCATTTTTGAGATAGAAAAATGAGCCGCCGAAAAGGCAGCTCATATCTCTCATAGGATGATTATTTCTTGTCCTCTGTCATGTTGAAACGCTTCTTGAAGCGGTCAACGCGTCCGCCGGTATCGACGAGCTTCTGCTTGCCGGTGAAGAACGGATGGCACTTTGAGCAAATATCGACACGAAGATCCTGCTTGGTGGAAGAAGTCTTGATGACCTCGCCGCAAGCGCAGCGGACCTCAGTGGGCTCGTACTTAGGATGGATTCCTTCCTTCATTATTGTCACCTCTTTCGGATTATCTGCATATAACTTTGTCTTTAAGCTTAGCAAACGAAATTTTATCATACACGGGGCAAAAATGCAAGCCCTTTTTTCATATTTTTTAAACTGTTCCGACTTTAACGGTCGAATTCATGAAAAATGAGTACAAAAGCGTCTCTTTGACGGGCATTCCGAGTGCCTGCGAGAGTGCCTCGCGGTATATCCCGAGCTGAGCCGAATATCGGTCGAGCAGAGCCTCGGCGTCAACGCCCGTGTCGGTTTTATAATCGACAATGACGAGTTTTCCGTCCTCGACGAACACGCAGTCCGCAATGCCCTGAACGACGATTTTTTCTTCAGCCGCTTCGCCCGTCAGCTCAGGATAAAAGAACTTTGCCGGGAAGAGCGCTGCAAATTTTTTCTCGCGCATGACGTTATCGGAGGCGAAGATTCTCTCGGCAAGCGACGACATAAAGAACCGTTTAGCCGCGCCGATATTCACAGCCTTGCCCTCATCCTCCGAGAGGAAGCCGCCGTCAACGAGCCGCGCGAGTTCGGATTCAATGTCGGCGCGCGCCGCAGCGTAATTTGAAAACTGCATGAATTTGTGCGTAGCCGTGCCGCGCTGAGCCGGGGTCAGTCCGCCCGAGCTCATGAACGCCGGGCGCGACGAGGCGAAATATTCGCGGTTTATGCCGCGCTCCGAGCCGTCCGAAGCGGCGCGCTTCGCGGGCACAGACGAGAGCACCGAGCGCGGGTCGGAATAATCGAGCCGTTCGCAAACTTCGTCGAAGAATACGGGCTTTGCGGCTATCTTTTGCTCATTTGCGGATTCGGTCATGAAGCTTTCCGAATCGCTGACGACAACTTTGAGCTTGAATCTGTCTTTTTCGGGCAGAAATATCGGGACATCTACGCCGGAAAGCTTTCTCAGCTCATCTGCGGCGGGATGGCGCATGAGCGCCGTGAGCACAAGATCTGAGAAGTTGTTCATTCTGAGCACGGCGAACGGGTTCGCCCGCTCCCCTATTCCGCATTCGACGGCAACCTTCGCGAGTCCCTTTTCGGGGTTCGGGACGGATGTGACCATAATGAGATTTTCTTTTGCTCTCGTCAGCGCGACATAGAGCACTCTCATCTCCTCGCTTCGTCCCATGCGCTCGGAAGTAATGACTGCGGCGCGGCGAGAAGCGGTGTCATAAACGCTGATTCCATCCTCCGTGCGCCTCTTCATGCCGAGCCCCGCAGACGAGCTTATGAGCACTGATTCGGTGTTGTCCCGCTCGTTGAACACATGCTGCATATCGGCGAAAATACATATCGGGAATTCAAGTCCCTTGCTCTGATGGACGGTCATTATGCGGACGATATCCGCATTTTCGGACGGGCGCGCAGCGGTCGCCAGATCGCCGCTCGTGCGCGCGACTTTGTCTATAAATCTTATAAATCCGCTGAGTCCGAGGTTCCCCGCCGCCTCGTATTTTTCGGCATAATCGCACAGCAGACCGATATTGAGTCTGCGGCGCTCACCGTCCGGCATCGCGCCGACAATAGCGTCGAAGCCCGTCTCTTCGCACACTCTGCGGACGAGTTCGCCCGCGCTAAGGGTCAGCGACAGTCTGCGCAGGGATTCGATTTTTTTGAGGAATGCCGCCGCTTTTTTGCTGCCCTCGTCAGCCGACGCGGCGACGCTGCGATAGAGCAGCTCGGTCTCGCCCGCCTCCAGGCGTTCTTTCGCCGAGGCGCGTATATCCGCAAGCTCACCTGCGCTGAAGCCGAACAGCGGGGAGAGCATGACAGCCGCGAGCGGTATATCCTGCACGGGATTGTCGAGCACGCGCAGGAGCGAGAGTATAAAGCTTATCTCGGCGGCCTCAAAGAATCCGCCGGTCTCAGGGGAGAAAACCGGTATGCCGCGCTCGGAGAGCGCGTTGGCATAGACCGAAGAAACATTTTTTGCCGTGCGCAAAAGAATACAGAAGTCGCCGTAGGATGCGGGATGCAGAGCACCGCCCTTTGTGACGAGCATTTTTCCCTCTCTGACCGTACGGTCAATATATCTCGCAACATAGCGAGCCTGCGCTTCGAGCGTATCGGCTCTGTTGCCCTTGTCCGTCACGACATGCAGCTCGCAGTCGGGAGTGTCGCGCTCGGGATATTTAGCGGCGGCGTTGAGTGCCTCGGAGTCGTCATATTCGAGCTCGCCCGCCTCCGTGCTCATCAGCTGGCGGAATATATAGTTGACGCACGAGGTAACTCCCACGCGGCTTCGGAAATTCGAGCCGAGGGTTATGCCAAGTGGGTATTTTCCGCTCTCGAAGCTGTGTGTTGTGCTACGGCGGCGCAGGAATATCTCCGGCATCGCCTGACGGAATCTGTATATGCTCTGCTTGACATCGCCGACGGTAAAAAGATTGTTCTCGTCGGCGGATATTGCCTTGAATATCATATCCTGCGCTTCGTTTATATCCTGATACTCGTCGACGAGTATCTCGACATAATGCGATGAAAGCTCGCGCGCAAGGTCGGTTTTTATATATCCGCCTCTGCCGTCGGAAACCGCAAGCAAATTGAGCGCGCGGTGCAGGATATCAGAGAAATCGGCGGAGTTCATTTTATCTTTTTCGGCGGAATACTCCCTGCCGAACTGCTTGACGAGTTTGATAAGCTTCGTCACGGGACCGCGCATCAGGCGCACATCTTCAGAATGTTCTCCGGACGAGACGCACATAATATTAGGTACTTTTTTCAACAGATCCTTGAGCTTTTTGCGGGCGGTCATGACCGCGTTTTTTGTCTCGCTCTCATAGCCCTTCGGCACACGCCCGAGACCCATATATTTGACTGTGTTAAATGCTTCGAGAGCCTCGTCCCAGTCTCTGTTGACTTTTTCGCGAAGCTCGGCGTACATATTTATATCGCTCTGCACCGCCGCTCCGTAGGCGTCCGCGACAATAGAATCAGACTCCATGGCGGTCATCATATCATTGCTTGATGATACGCAGTAGTCGAGCATATCGCAGACATATTTTTTTATTATACCGCCCCAGCGGCTCTTGTTGATATCGGGCTGTGAATACTCCCCGATAAGCGAATCGAGCCACAGATCGGGGAACGGATAAGCGGTCGAGATATCATACATTTTGATTATCAGCTTCGCGAAATCCTCGTCGCTGCTGCCGGAGGACATCATATCGCTGAGCTCCGAAAATCTGCCGTCCAAATTCTCTTCGTATGCCCGCTCGAGCATTGCCTCGCAGACATCGTTTTTCATTATAACTGCCGTTTCGTTGTCGAGCAGCGAATAGTCCGGGGATATGCCGAGCGCGTGGAAATTTTCGCGCACAAGGTCGTTGCAGAAGCTGTCGATAGTGCATATTTTCGCAAACGGCAGGAGCATATACTGGCGGCGAAGATGCCTGTCCGTCGGATCCTCCGAAAGGCGTTTGAGTATCGCCGCGCCTATCTTCTCGCGCATCTGCGCGGTGGCGGCGCGGGTGAATGTAACTATCAGCAGATCCTCCGCCGAACAGGGGTTATCTTTGTCCGTCAGACGGCGGATAACGCGCTCGACAAGCACCGCCGTCTTGCCAGAACCTGCCGCAGCACTGACAAGTACAGAACCTTTACAGCACTCTATCGCGTGCTGCTGATCAGTCGTCCACTTGACTCCCATTCTTCATCCCCCTCTCCGAGTTTTCGGTTATCGTCCAATTCTCTTGCAGGCATATTATTTTCATGCGTGCAGATGTTCCAATATTCGCATTTCGAGCAGATTTCCTTGTAGTTTTTGCCCTGTGCCGGGAGCGCGGAAATCGAGCCGCGATGCAGCTCTTCGCCCATGTTTACAAGGTTTTCGTCAACTGTGTCCCAAAGCTTTGACAGCTCTCTGAGGTCGAGGGTCTTGCCCTTTATGTTGCCGTCCTTATCAATTCTTGCCGGGATATACACACCGTCGCCGTCATGCTCCATGGCGACTATGACATCGGCGTTTTCGAGCACGAAACCCTGCATTTTTTTGTCGTTCGGATTGCCCTGTTTGCTGAGGTCTTTGCCTCTCTCGGCTGTAAAGGCAGATGCCTTTGCAGGCATATAGAGCACCCCTGCGGGGATCGCATCGCCGTAGCGAGCCTTTCCGTTGCTCACGAGCGTGAAAAGATATATAAGCATCTGCATATTGAGTCCGTTGAGCACATCGGAAACGTCAAAGGGCTTGCCCGACGACTTGTAATCTATGACTCTGACATACGGCTCTCCGTCTATCTCTGCGAGATCGACTCTGTCCACCTTGCCGGAAATATTGATGTGTCCGCCGGAGGGTATTTTCAGATCATACGGCTTTATCGTGCCGTTATGCGATATATCAAGTTCAAGATCGATCGGGCGGAATTCGCAGTTTTTGAACTCGTCCGCAAGCCGCGCCGCGACCGCATCTATGCTGCGCGCGAGGCGTTCATATAGATAGAGGAATCTCTTTGACCTCTGCGAGCGGTCGAGGAAGCGTTCGAGATAAGAGTCCAGATATCCGCGTATTTTTTCATAGCGTTCATCGGGATCGAGCTCGGAGAGCTCCTGCGCGCTGAACTCGCTGAGCAGCTGTTCGAGCACGAAATGTATAACCGTGCCTTTCTGAAGCGGGTCGAAGGTCGCGCTCTTGTTCTCCTGAAGCTTCAAGCCGTAGCGGCAATAGTAAGAAAACGGGCAGCGGTAATATGTCTCAGCCCGTGAGGGCGAGATATTCATGTTCATGCCGAAAAGGCGCGTCGCGCTCTCGCGGCTGTCTATCTTGAAGGTTCTCCCCTCCGCCGCGCTGTCGAGCGACGCGAGTCTGCCGGAATAATCGGCATCTTTTTCAAAATATTTTCTCAGCGATTCATAGAGCTCGCCGCCGTTTCGCATCAGCGCTGCCGTCAGCTCAAACGCGGGCTTCTTGCCCTCGACAAGGTCGATTTTGTCCACCGTGAGAGTGTCGGTCTGATGCACCTGCGGGAAGTGCTCGCGGATGAAAGTGATTATCTCCGACTCGCTGAGTTCTTCGCCCTGCGCGCTCTTTGAAGAATAACTGACTATCAGCGTCTCTTTTGCGCAGCAGCACGCGGTATAAGCGATAAATCGCTCTTCGGCAACTCTGTCCTCACCGTATATCGCGGTCTCTATGCCCGCCTGCGCGAGACGTTCGCGCTCGCCGGCGTTGAGCATACCACCCTGAACGGGATTGAGCGGCAGTTTCCCCGCATTCGCGCCGAGGACGAACACCGCCTTTGGCGCGATGGGTCTTATTCTCTGCGCCGAGCCTATCGTCACCTCTTCGAGGGAATGGGGTATCTCGCCGAGGGTGACAGTGGAGAGCATGAGATCAAAAAGTCTCGAAAAGCGCGAGGCTTTTACCGGGGTCTTGCCGAGCGTCTGCGCCGCGACATCGAGCAGAGAGCAGAGGGTGTCCCAGAGCCGCTCTGTCTCAAGAGCGAGCACATTTTCGCCCGAATCCTCGAGATAAATCGCGAGGTCTTTGAGTCTCTGTGCCGTGTCGAGCTCGCACAGCAGCTCGAACACAGCCTTTGCGCAGCCCTCGCCGTCGTTATCTTTGAGCTTGCATCTGAACTTTGCAAACGGTTCGACCGCCTTTTCGCGCAGAGCGTTCAGCCTCTCAAGCTCCGCCGCTGCGTTTTCGGTCATCTCGCCGAATCCGTCGGGGCTCGACTCCCATTTTTTCAGCCAGCCCGAACCGTTTATCTGCCAGAGATAAGTGTAGTTTTCAATATCCGATATCTCATCCGCCGCAAGCGGGCAGAGACCGGTTTTCAAAGCGCGCAGGACGCTGTCGGTGTCGAAGCCCGTGTCGGCTATTTTCAGCGCGGCACGAACGAGCGTCATCAGCGGCTGATTTATAACAGGTTGGCGTCTGTCCTCGAACACGGGTACACCGCATTTTGCGAGCGCGGTCAGCATCGGGCGGATATACGAAGTTTCGTCGCGCACGATAACCGCTATATCGCGGCTTCGGTACTCGCCGGTTCTGAGCATTCGCTTTATATGCGCCGCGGCATAGGCACACTCGCTGCGGATATCGGGCGACGCGACTATAGATATGCTGTCGCACGCGTCGGGGAACACATCCGCCTCGGGGCTCAGAAAGTCACTCGCAAACGCATCGAGCGCGGGATCGCCGTTCGGGTCGCTTATCACAACGGGCTTTGCGCACGGCACGCCGACGCTGTTTGCGAGCTTAATGAGCTTCTTTGCGGTATTTTTTGTATGGTAGAATATATCGTCGCTGTCCCGCTCGACAAGGTCGGGCGCAGTCAGCGCGGCATAAACATCGTCCGCCTGGGTGAGTATCTTGCCTATAACTCCGAACTCCTGCGCAGTGAAGCCGCGGAAGGAGTCGAAGAACACCGTTTTATTTTTAAAATACCCGCTTTCGAGAATTTTGTCTTTGAGGCGAGTCAGCATGCGGCTGTCGTCAAGCCAGCCGTCGGAGACGAAAGAATCATAGACCGAGAAAACGAGCGAAATATCGGCGAGCTTGCTTTTCAGCAGCCCGTCTTCCATGTTGTTCATGGCGGCGGTCATATCCTCCGGAGATATCGCGCACTGGCAGAACTCCTCATTGAGGCTTAGCAGCTCGCGCACGACCGCGGGGCTGTCCGCGCTGCGGGAATAGACATTCAGTTTATCGGCACACTGTTCGAGGGCGCGGCTCATCAGAAGTATTTTTCCCGCTTCATTGAGGCGTTTGCCCTTGTCCCAGCCGACGGCGTTAAACACGGTATTCGCAAGGCGCGTGAAGCTCAGCACTTCGACACGCTGGGCGTCCGCCGTTCCGAGACGTTCGAGCACTATGCGCTCGGCGGCAAAGGAATACTGTTCGGGCACTATCAGCACAGCCTCGCCGCCCGAAGAAGCGATCGAAGCCGCCGTATCATAGAGATATCCTGCGGTGCCGCCCACCGAGGGCGAAAGTATCAGTCGCAGCATTTCAAACCTCCGTCAGAAAGATTTCACACAAAGATTATATCACATCCGCGGAAATTTGCTATACCATATTTGGGACATTGATATTGTATATCCAAAAACTCTCTGATATAATAACATCAAAATGACTTATAAGGCGGTGCGCAGTATGAGAATATCAACACAGACAGACATTATTTTTCCGGCTTTCGGCATTGACGAGGGCATGAAAATATTCAAAGAGGCGGGCTTCGACGCGCTCGATTTTTCGATGTTCTATATGAACAGCTCGTTTGAAAGCGTGCTCGGCAACATGAGCGAGGATGAGCTTGTCGGCAAGCTTTTGGAATCGAGCGAGAAATATTCGCTCCCGTTCAATCAGGCGCACGCCCCGTTCCCGAGCTACCGATTCGGCAACGAGGAATACAATAAATTCGTCTATGAAAAGCTGAAGCTCTCCATCCGCATCGCGGGCAAGATAGGCGCAAGCCAGATAATAGTCCACCCGACCGCCTGCCCGGACGGCGTGGATCAGAAGCAGTTCAACATCGATTTCTATAATTCACTCAAGCCCCTTTGCGAGGAGTTCGGGATAAAAATAGCTCTCGAGAATATGTTCGGCCACGACGACCGCCGCCATGTCATGCTCGCAAATGTTTGCAGCTACGGCGAACAGCTCGCCGAATACTATGACGCGCTCGATCCGAGATATTTCACGGTCTGCCTTGATCTCGGCCACAGCGGACTTGTCGGCGACGACGCGGCGCACGCGATAAGAGCGCTCGGTCACAGAAGGCTCACGGCGTTGCACGTCCACGACAACAACTATATGGAGGATCTGCATATGCCGCCCTTCACCTGCAAGCTCGACTGGAAGGCTATCGCGCAGGCGCTCCACGACATAAACTACACGGGCGATGTCACCCTCGAGGACGACGGATTCATCGCAAAGCTGCCGAAACGCGCCCTCATAAACGGCACACGCCTCGCCGCAGACCTCGCGTCCGAGCTGCGCGACATGATAGCTCTGTAATAATTATATTTAAAAGCCGCATTCACCAGGATGCGGCTTTTTCTTGCAATAACAAATAGAGTATGATATAGTTATATTTAATATACATATGCGTAAAACGCAACTGGAGGAATCATTTTGACTACCGGAAGTTGGGTGCAGATAGTATGCCTTGTTCTGCTCATACTGTTCTCGGCATTTTTCTCGGCATCCGAAACCGCTTTCACTTCCCTCAACAAGATAAGACTCAAGACCATGGCTGACGACGGCAACAAAAAAGCCGCCAAGGCATACAAGATGGCGGAGAACTATGACAAGCTGCTCTCCACCGTACTTGTCGGAAACAATATTGTCAACATCACGGCGTCATCCGTGGCGACGGTGCTTTTCATCAGGCTCATAAACGAGAGCAAAGGTCCGACGGTCTCGACGATAATAATGACCGTGCTCCTGCTCATCTTCGGCGAGGTTACGCCGAAGACGCTCGCAAAAGAGATGCCCGAAAAATACGCGATGTTCGCAACGCCGTTTTTGAGGGTGCTCACAGTTATATTAACCCCCGCCGTGGCGTTCTTCATGCTCTGGAAGAAGCTTCTGAGCAAGATCTTCAAATTCAAGAAGGACGACACGATAACCGGCGACGAGCTTTTGAATATCGTTGACGAAGCGGAGTCCGGCGGCGGACTCGACGAGGATGAGAGCGATCTTATCCGCTCGGCCATCTCCTTTTACGAGTGCCCCGTCGGCGATATCCTGACCCCGCGCGTCGATGTCATTGCCGTTTCAAAAGACGACAGCGTCGAAAAGATAGCCTCGGTGTTCAACGACTCCGGTTTCTCGCGCCTGCCGGTCTATTCGGACGACACAGATGATATAATCGGCTTCATTCACATCAGGGACTTCAACAAATATGTGCTCACGAAGAAGCAGCCGATATCTTCGATAATCAAAAAGACCGTCTACATAGCAAAGCAGATGCAGATAAGCGAACTGCTCAAGCTCATGCAGCAGAAAAAGACGCACATGGCGGTTGTCGCGGACGAGTTCGGCGGCACGCTCGGCATAGTGACCATGGAGGACATTCTCGAAGAGCTTGTCGGCGAGATATGGGACGAGAACGACGAAGTTATTGAGGACTTCTCTCCCCAGCCCGACGGCACGGTAAAGGTTCTCGGCGGCGCGCAGCTCGACAAGATGTTTGAATATTTCGACATGGATGAGGACGAGGAGTCCGAATCCGTATCGGTCGGCGGCTGGGTGCTCGAACAGCTCGGCAAAATGGCTGAAGTCGGCGACACATTTGAATACAAAAATCTTTCCGTCACCGTCACAGATGTTGAACAGCGCAGAGTTATAGAGATCTCCGTGAAGGTCGAAGAGCCGAAAGAAGAGAGCGAAGAAGACAAAGAGGACTAAAAAAATATATAAGAGAGCCGGATTTTTCCGACTCTCTTTTTTGTTACATCGTACTTGCAAGACCGATAAGCAGCGGCATGGTCACTATCGAAATGAAGCTGACTATTGCGACCGTTTGGGACGCAAGTCCCGTGTCTTTGTTGTACTTCGCCGCAAAGACAACCGTTATGTTTGCGGGCGGTGCGCTCGCCGCAATTATCATTGCGGTCAGCAGCGCTCCCGTGATGCCGCAGAGTCTGAAAACGCCGAGGCATATGAGCGGTATAACCGCGAGCTTTATCAGCGCGACGCAGAGTATCCGCCACTCTTTGAGCGCGGATTTTATCTTTGCGTTCGAGAGATATGTGCCGAAAATCAGCATCGCCACGGGTGTGTTGAGCGCGGCAAGATAGTCTATCGGCGCTTCTATGACATTGGGCAGTCTTATCTTCAGCAGATACAGCGGCAAGCCGATTATGAGCGATATAGTGCCCGGATTTATCAGGATGTTCTTGAAGTTGAACTTCGTCTTCTCGCCCGTCTCGGAGCGCGACATCAGCCAGATGCCGTGGGTGAACGAAAATAAGTGGAACATCATTATAACGACCGAGCCGTAGAACACGCCCTCGTCGCCGAGCACGGCATAGGCGAGCGGCAGAGCCATATACCCGCAGTTACCGTAGACGCTCGAATATTTGAATATTGCAGCTTTGCCTATCGGCGATTTGTTGAACACAACGGAGCTGACCGCCACGCCGATAATATGTATCGCGGCGCCGCAGGCAGCGGCTATCGCAAGGCGCGTCGCCGATTCGCGGCTGAACTCCCTGGAGATGAACGACTGCACTATCTTTGCGGGAGTGATGATATAAAACATCAGATCCGTGCACAGGCGCGCAGCCTTCTCCGTGAAGAGCTTTGTCCTGTCGGCGATAAATCCAACCGCGACGAGAATATACAGTATCGCCACCTGCTCGGCGGCGATGAGAAAATTATCTAAAAACATCAGCTCTCTGTTTTCTCAGCCGTTTCGGCAGTCTCGGTGTTTTTCCCGCCGAATCCGACTCTGGTCAGGAGCAGCGCACAGATGAACACTGCCGCGCCGAGGTCGCACCACTCTATGGGCGACTGATTGCAGAGCAGATAGTCCCTGCCGACAAGGGTCATTATGAATCTCGGCAGGAAGCAAATCAGAGAGAACATCATTGCGGGCAGTCCGTAGCCGACGAGCTTCCAGTCGAAGCCATCGCCGCCGACCTTTGAGTTGAGCTGAGAAAACGCCATTAAGAATGCCATAAGGAACACGCACATAAACAGCTCATAGAGAAGATCGGAAACGTTGAGGAAATTTATCGTGCGCATAAATCTGTGCATGAGTCTGAAGATGCACCAGAGCACCGGGAACAGCGCCATGAGCTTTGACTCCGAGGCGTTTGACTTGCCCTTTAAGTGACCGTAGCCGAAGAGGACGAAGAACACCGCCGCAACAACGGCGCAGAAGCCCTCAAGTCCCCTTGAGACAAGACCTGTTTTGAGATACTGAACCGACTCGGTGCCGTACATGAGCGCGGTGTCGGTAGCGGTCGCGAACACTGTCTTATACTGCGAAACAGCGTCGATCATCAGCGTCAGAGCGAACATGAACGCAGCTATCGCGAGCCCTGTCGAGCCGAATTTTTCGGTCGAATAAGATATCTTCTTTCTGCTTGCTATCGCAATTGCAAGAAACGCAACGGCAGATACGGCAAGCAGGATATACGACAGCCAGATGCTCCAGTCACTGCCGCTGTAGAACCCTGTCGTGGGTTCAATCACTCCTGATGCATACTGATAGCAGCGCACCGGAATCAGCACCAAAAGAACTGCAGCAAGGGCTATCATCATAATTTTAAGCATTGAAACTTTTTTATCTTTCGGCATTGTATCAAGTCCTAAAAATTATTTTTGTCTGTTAGGCGTGCTCGTCGCTGGGGATATATCTGAGCTCGCCGGGATAATTATCGAGTCTGTCATCAAGTTTTACATAGTTGCGCTGGGCGCAGACGCTCTTATATGCCGGGCGGATTATTCTGCCGCCGGTCATCAGTTCTTCCATTCTGTGCGCCGACCAGCCTGCAACGCGGGCGACGGTGAACAGCGGGGTGAACAGATCCTCGGGGATGCCGAGCAGTTTATACACAAGACCGGAATAGAGATCGACATTTGCGCACATGACTTTTTTGTCTCCGCGCAGCTCGGCAAGAATCTGCGGAGTGAGGGTCTCGATAAGCTCAAGGAGCTTGAACTCATCCTCGAACTCGGTGTTCTCGGAGAACTTGCGCGCGTGCGATTTCAAAATAACCGCGCGGGGATCGGAGAGAGTGTAGACCGCGTGACCCATGCCGTAGATGAGTCCCGAGCCGTCGCCCGCCTCTTTTTTGAGAATCTTCTTTAAGAACTCGGCGACCTGATCCGCGTCGGTGATATCTTCAACGCCCTGCTTGATATATTCGACCATCTCGGCGACCTTTATGTTCGCGCCGCCGTGCTTGGGGCCCTTCAGGCTGGAAAGCGCCGCCGCAATGACGGAGTAGGTGTCCGACCCGGACGAGGTGACGACGCGGGTCGTGAAGGTCGAGTTGTTGCCGCCGCCGTGCTCCATGTGCAAAAGCAGCGCGATATCGAGAACGTGGGCCTCAAGGTCGGTGTATTTCTGGTCGGGGCGCAGCATTTTCAGCAGGTTTTCCGCAGTGGACAGGTTCGGATCCGGGCGGTGGATGTACATGCTGCCGCCGCACTCATAATAATTGTAAGCGTGGTAGCCGTAGACCGCCAGCATCGGGAAAACGCTGATGAGCTTGATGCACTGTTCCAGCTGGGTCTGCAGGTCGGTCTTGCCGATGTCGTCATCGTAGTTGGCCAGCGTCAGCACGCTGCGGGTCAGCGAGTTCATCAGGTCGTGACTGGGGGCCTTCATGATGACGTCGCGCACAAAGTTTGTCGGCAGGTCGCGGCATTTGGCAAGGCAGGCGGTGAAGCTCTCGAGCTGCTCTTTGTTCGGCAGGTCGCCGAGCAGCAGCAGATAGGCCGCGCCCTCAAACGCATAGCGCTTGCCGCGCAGACCGCGGATCAGGTCGTAGACGTTGTAGCCGCGGTACCAGAGCTTGCCCTCGCAGGGAACCTTCTGGCCGTCGCGCTCCTCAAAGGCGTCGATGCGAGAAATGTTCGTGATGCCCGCCAGCACGCCCTTGCCGTTTTTGTCGCGCAGGCCGCGCTTGATGTCGTATTGGGCAAACAGCGTGGGATCAATGCGGTTGTTGGTGACACATTCCTCGGTAAAAATGCGGGCTTCCTTTTCAATGGCTGCGTAGTCGCTCATGGTGACGGCCTCCCTTTCCCTTTCTTGTCCGTGTGTGGCAAACACTTTGTAGCAGCGGCGGGCTATTCTACAAATCGTATAACGTATAAATCTATTATACAGGGAAATTGGACAGTCTGTCAAACAAAGTTTTTGTGAACAAAATGACAAGTTGCCACGCTGTAGGGGGCGGCGTCCCCGACGCCCCGCGGAGGGGTCAAGACCCCTCCCTACAAAGCGACCATTAAACGGGGG
>ENA-OPEC01000771-OPEC01000771.1-human-gut-metagenome-genome-assembly--contig:-NODE-771-length-26021-cov-3.706732_pt1 | contig 26021 bp, 21 predicted proteins | sample MGYA00241622_ERZ501507 | MGnify/ENA primary metagenome ERZ501507 (study PRJEB25962, sample SAMEA2042582) | human gut metagenome | biome: human gut; feature: human-associated habitat; material: faeces... | reverse complement strand
GTGGCTCAGTAGTCGCTTGGCAGGACATCGTGTCCTGCCATTGCTGTTTATTGTAAGAATAGCTTGGAATATTCGCCAATTGTCTTATAAAACACAGCACCACACCCCGCCATCAGCAAGCCCCTCCCCTGCCTGTATTGCGATAAAATGCAACAGCTGTACAGCCGTAGTTGTATAGAGCTTCATAATTTAGAGGAAAGCCAGAACTATATGTAAGAGTTATGCTGTTCCGATGATAAGTCAGCGTACATAATGATACAACCAGCAAAATGGTGAGCGAATACGCAATGCGATGAGCGAGGCGGGCGGGTGACACAGCTAAAGAGGATGATTTATAAAGACAACTGAGATATTCTTAGCCTTTCTTCCCCATAAACCAGCAATGGCAGGACACGGTGTCCTGCCAAGCGACTACTGAGCCACGATGGCGAATAGGAGCGTATGCGTCCGTCCTCACCACCTAAATAAGAAAGGCTTAGAATATCCAATTGTCTTCATACAATACCGTAGCTGTGTCACCCGTTCGTCCGCTCATCACAGCGTGTATTCACCCACCATTTTACGTCCGTCCGCCACCCAATAAAGGTAGAAATCAATCATCAAATGACACATTATTTATATTTGAAGCCCTCCTAATTAAGCCTCAAATCTATCAAACTTAGGCATAAGTGCAACCCCAAGTGCAGTAGGACCTGTATGGCACGAAGTAACAACACCGATACGTGTCTTGAATTCAACTCCTGACTCTAGAAGCTTAGTGCTTATAGCTTCCTCAACTTCTTTTCTGTATTCACTTGCTTCTTCAGGGTTAGTACAATATCCAACTGTTATATCATAATCATTGATATTAAGTCCTGACTCCTGAAAATGCTTGCATAATAATTCGATAACCTTTGCTTTAGCTTTCTTTCTTGTTCTAAAGAAACCGCCAACGCCTATTTCCCCACCCTTCATAATAATAATAGGGCGAAGATTTAACTTGCTTGTAATCATAGTAGCTGTCTTTACAAGACGTCCACCTTTAGTTAAGTAATCAAGAGATTCTGTTGTGAATATAATTCTTCCAAAAGGACGCATAGCTTCAAGCTTCTTAACTGTATCTTCATAAGAATATCCAGCATCTCTCATACACATAGCTTCATATACGAATAAAGACATAGAAGCTGAATTCTGTAAGGAATTGATAACGGTAATCTTAGCATCCGGATAATCTTCAATAATCATATCCCTTGCAGTGCAGGCTGAGTTGTATGAACCAGAGAAATATGTTGTTATACAACAGCATATAATAGGTACACCAGCCTCAACTGATGGCATAAATGCATCAACATAATCTTGAATAGAAGGAAGAGAAGATTTAGGAAATGCGTTCTCATCTGTCATTTTTCTATAGAATTCATCATAGCTGATTTCAAATTGCTCTTTATAATAAGTCTGTCCGTCAAATGTAGTATATAACGGAACTAATGTAACATTATGTTCTTCTGCGTACTCCTTAATCCAGTCACATGAAGTATCACTTATAAGTTTAAACATATGTGCCTCCAACATTCAAATATTTATTTATATATGATAACACATAGTATTCAAAACCACAAGACATAATGATAAAAATGTTTTCAGCTTGACTAAAAAATAATCAGTTATAATTGAATTAAAGTTGTAATTAAAGTGTTATAAAGTATGGTATGAAATAACAAAAAGTGATATACTATAAAATAAATTGATTTAATTAAAATTTTATAAAAACAATACGCTAATAAATAACATTTTATAAAATATCGGTAGATTAAGACATTAAGTAGAAATGGAGATTAATAAATGAAAGTTTTAGCTTTTTTAACAGATGGATTTGAAACTGTAGAAGCACTTGCAGTTATAGATATATTAAGAAGAGCGAATATAGGTGTCGACACTGTATCAATTACTGGTAATAAATCAGTAAAAAGTGCACAGAATATTATAGTTGAAGCTGATAAGCTTATTGAAGATATTAACTGTAACGATGAAGATGTATGCTTCCTCCCAGGAGGACCGGGACACAAGACATATTATGATTGTGACAAGCTTATTGATATGCTTAAGGTGCATAATGAAGCTGGTGGCAGAATTGCCGCAATATGTGCCGCACCAAGCGTACTTGGAAAGTTAGGCTTCCTTAAAGGAAAGAGAGCAACAGCTTTCCCGGGCTTTGAAGATATGTTAGAAGGGGCTGAGGTTGCACCTAAGACAGAGAGAGTTGTTACAGATGGTAATATAACAACTTCAAGAGGAATGGGAACTTCTGTTGATTTAGGACTTGAACTTGTTACTCTTATTAAGGGTAAAGAATTAGCCGATGAACTTGCTGTCAGTACACAGTATATTAATGATTAATTGTATCTGGGGGCAGTATGAGTGAGTATTTAGATTATGATGAAGCTGTCAGAGCCAATAGAGCAAGAAAGAAGAAGGCTATGGCAATGAAGAGAAAAAGACAGGCACAGATAAGACTTATCAAGAGAAATTTATTTGCAGCTATATTACTGTTAGTAATATCGGTTGTTGTCACCAAGTCAGTTAAAGCAATAAGTTCGCGTGCAGATGATAGTAATGCACAACAGCAGGCAGTGCTTACAGATAATGTTATAGAAGATAATAATATAACAGTTATACAGCAGGAATCGGTATTTAAGTGTGCCGCAAAGTCACCAGACTATAAGGAAATGCTTGATGGTGATATACAGTCACCTTATGTGGCACTTCTTGATGTTACCAATAACCAGCTTATAGCAGGCAAGCAGGCAGATACAAGAATATATCCAGCCTCTATGACAAAGGTAATGTCACTTATAATAGCGGTTGAGAATATACAGGATTTGAATAAAACGTACCGTTTTGGTTTTGAAGAACTTAATAATCTGTATATACAGCAGGCATCAGTTGCAGGTTTTAGTGTTGATGAAGAAGTGACAGCCAATGATTTATTATATGGACTTGCACTTCCCTCAGGAGCAGATGCGGCATACGGAATAGCACAGATAACTGCTGGTTCAGAAGAAGAATTCGTTAAGCTTATGAATGAGAAATGCGAAGAAATGGGATTGAAGAATACGCATTTCTGTAATCCGTCAGGACTTCACGATGTCAATCAGTATACAACGCCGGCAGAGATGGCGATGATTATGGAATATGCTATGAGTAATGAGGTGTGTGCAAAGGTTCTTGGAACATACCAGTATACAACTGCGTCTACACCACAGCACCCTGATGGAATACATCTTACAAGCACAATGTTCTCAAGAATGGTCGGTAATGAAGTGCCGGGAGTAACCATTAAGGCAGGAAAGACGGGCTATACAGATGAAGCACATAACTGTCTTGTTAATTTTGCAGAAAAAGATGGAAAAGAATATGTAACAGTTATGGCTGCGGCAGGCAACCGCTGGTATGTAATATTTGACGGTTTTAAGATATATGAAAGATATCTTCCATAAATTGGTATAATAAACAGACGGTATAAGCACATAATAATACCAAGATAAGCAATGAAGCTTATCTAATAAAGAATATGTCTAAGGACATAAGGACGGAGGTTTATTATGGCTAATTCAAGTTCAACTTCATCAAAGACTAAGAAGAATGCACAGGATGCACTCGACAGATTTAAGATGGAAGTAGCATCAGAAATCGGTGTCAACTTAAAGGAAGGCTACAATGGTGACCTTACTTCCGCTGAGGCTGGTTCTGTAGGTGGTAATATGGTTAAGAAAATGATCAGAAAGCAGGAAGAACAGATGTCACAGGGTGGCAACTAGGTAAAAGCCATATATTAGATAAATCTAATAATGACATTTTTAAACTGCTGATACGCTTAACTAAACAGTATCAACCAATTTAATAATAAAAGCCGTCTTGCAGGCAGGAATTTGATAATACAGTAATTGTTATATGATAAATAACAATTGCTGGCTCAGTTAATCAATGAACTACTTGTAAGGCGGCTTTCTTAAATATATTAATATTAATCTAAAAATTTATCTACCCAGCATTTCCAGGAAAAATGCTTATGTGCGTAAGCTCTTGCATTATCGGACAATGAATTAATATTTTCCAGAACACAATCTTTATCGGATAATGAATTAATAATTTCTGGAACACAATTATCATAAGCTGTGTTATTTAGAATATCCATAATGATATCAGGCACAGCTTCGATATTTTCAAGAGAGTATGTGTATACACCTTCATTTTCACCAATATTCAGAACATCAGTTAAATAGGTGCTTGCGTCAGTCAATGAAAGACAGCCATTCATAAGTGCAAGTGGAATTCTGTCGTGCATACCGCCTTTAAACCAGGGCATCTGGTTTAAAGACAGACGTGCATTTGAATATATGGCTGGAAGCCTGTTATAAGTAACTTCCTTTCGTATATCAAGATACTTAGTGTACTCGGGAATTAAGATATCACATTTATCGGCAAAAGCATCCCAGCCGTGTCCGTATATAGTTATTGGAATTCTGTTTTTAATTATTGTGCTTACAATCTCTTCACGGATAATACATTGCAGATATACATCTATTAGGAAATTATTGTGAAGATATTGTATTGTTGAAGAAGAATTGTCTAATATATTAAGGCTTCTAAGATATTGGACGGCTTTCTCCTGCGTAAATGAAGGATTATTAAGAAGTGCATTAAGCAGATAATCATTATCTATATCCTTAATTAGTGTATTTTTAGTGCTGTTATCGTTGATATCTTTATCGTTAATATTATTATTTTGAATATTTAAGCCACTTTTGTTATATAAAAGTGCAACCTTTACAGGGTCAGTGTAAGTGCTTGTAAATAGCAGTTTTACCGCACGTTTACTACATTTATGGTATGATAAAGTGTTGTAGCTGCTGTCTGAATTAGTATCAGCCATATTGTCCTGACAGTATTTTTTAGAAATATTACTGATGGAATATTCATCAGCACTTAACGGAATAACCTTTACTTCCCTGATATGTGGGAAACTTTCCCTGATTAGCTTTGCGTGAAATGTATCAAGGCATATTACATTGTAATTGTTAAGCTGCACTTTAAGAGCCTTATAGTGGTAGAGTGGGTGGTCAAGAATGTAATGCCATACAGGAATATCAAAATTATTAAGAATGTATCCATTGTTATATTTAATACAGGGAATAGTCGTATTAATATCAATTATGGCATCTAAATCTGCGTTAAAATAAGGCTTAAGCAACATATATGCTGTATCAGCTAATGTGCCGCTTAAACCTTTGGCTGGCTTTGGAATATTAAGATGTGTAACTTTAATACCAGCATTGATGAGTTCTTCTGATATACGCTGTTCAAAATATGATGTTGAGTTGTAGCATATATCTTTATAACTTAAGAATAGAATATGTCTGTATTTGCAATTATCCATATTAATCCTCATTATAATTATAAAAGTCTGTGCATTATAAAGTCATATATATCCTGGCTTGAGTCTTTCCATTTGTCACACATATCTTTAGCCTGGTCTTCTAAAGGTACTCCAAGGTTAAGCTCAATAAGTGTGCTGTCCCCTTCTTTAACCAGAAGATGTGCGATATAAGTTCCATTGGTAGTACGATAGTAGTCAGAAGTAGTTCCAACCTCGGATTTTAGTTCGTATTTGTTCCTTGCAAGATATGAATCAATATCTTCACGTATTGCAGGTGAAATCTTAGTATAGAAAAACGCTACAGTATCTTCGCCTTCCTGTGTGAGTTTGTACTGTGTACTGTTTCTGTAATTCATTTGCTGGATAAAGGAATCTTCAACTAATGAATTAATTGTTTCCTGAAATGTAAAATATGAAGTATATTCATTATCGAGCATAAAAGTTGATATCTGTACATTGGAAAGCGGAAAATTGACCTTGCTTAACATATACAAAATCATCAGCTTATAAAGCGTTGTCGAATCGGTATTCATACATAGTTCCGTCCTTGATAAATATTATTATCTTTGAAGTGTTTATTGAGTGAGTTCAATACAAGCTTCTTGTTAGAACTCCATAAAGGAGCTTTAAGTATTGATTTGGGACCATCGCCCGTTATTCTATGGACAACCATATCAGGTGGCAGATGAGTTATTATCTGTCCTGCAATATCCATATATTCTTCTAGTGAAAGCACATTAAAAAGACCTTTATCATAATCCTGGCAAAGGTCAGTACCTTGTAAAATATGTAAAAGCTGTATCTTAATTCCTGATGCACCACAGTGTGCGATGTAGTCAGCAGTATTTAACATATCAGTCATATTTTCATTGGGAAGCCCTGCTATCATATGGACAATTGGACGTATTCCAATAGAACGAAGAGTGCTTACACACTCATCAAATGTCTTAAGAGGATACCCACGCCTTATATAACGGGCAGTGTTCTCGTTGGTAGTCTGTAAGCCTAATTCAACCCATACAGGTTTTATTAAGGAAAGCTCAGCTAATAAATCAAGAACTTTATCATCTATGCAGTCAGGTCTTGTAGCTATAGATAAAATGTCTATGTCATCACGCCTGATAACCGGCATATAAAGATTACGCAGATAATCTATATCAGCATAAGTATTAGTAAAGGACTGGAAATAGGCGATAAAATGACCGCCATTATATTTGTTCTTTATTAATGCTTTGGCATTATCTATCTGTGTGTTAATATCCATATCGGATTTTCTGCCGCCTGCGAAGTCACCTGAACCTCCGGCACTACAGAATATACATCCTTTTGTATCAATTAGCCCGTCACGGTTAGGGCAAGTCATTCCACCGTTCAGGGCTAATTTGTAAAGCTTATGGCCATATTCTTTTTGAAGAAATTCGTTAAGGGAATAGTAATATGGTAACATATATTACTTAATTAAGTCCATAACGGCTTTGGCAACAACATCGGTTACCTTAGGGTCAAATGCTTCTGGTAAAATATTAGTATCTGAAAGTTCTGAATCTGGAATAAGGTTAGCAATTGCTAAAGCTGCTGCAAGCTTCATTTCCTCAGTTATCTGTGTAGCACGTCCCTGTAATGCACCTTTGAATATACCAGGGAATGCGATGACATTATTAACCTGATTAGGAAAATCTGAACGGCCTGTACCGACAACTCTTGCACCAGCGGCTTTCGCAACATCTGGCATAATCTCTGGAACAGGGTTAGCCATAGCAAATATAATAGCATCCTTATTCATAGTCTTAACCATATCAGCAGTAACGATATTAGGAGCAGATACACCTACGAATACATCAGCACCGACTAAAGCATCAGCAAGTGAACCAGTCTTACCTTCAAGGTTAGTAACGTCCATCATAGATTTCTGCATCCAGTTAAGACCTTCACTATTCTTAGAAAGAATACCAGATTTGTCGCACATAGTAACATTTTTAAAGCCGTAGGTAAGAAGAAGCTTAGTAATAGCAACACCGGCAGAACCAGCACCATTTATTACAACCTTACATTCTTCCTTGGTCTTTCCTGTAACCTTTAAACCATTGATGATACCAGCTAATACAACGATAGCTGTTCCGTGCTGGTCATCGTGGAATACAGGAATATCAAGAAGCTCTTTTAATCGGCTTTCTATTTCAAAGCATCTTGGAGCCGATATATCTTCAAGATTAATGCCGCCAAATGCAGGTGCAATATTAACAACAGTCTTAATAATCTCCTCTGTATCCTGAGTATCAAGACAGATAGGAACTGCATTAACACCACCAAATGATTTGAATAACACAGCTTTACCCTCCATAACAGGCATAGCGGCGTGTGCACCGATATTTCCAAGACCAAGAACGGCACTTCCGTCAGATACAACAGCAATAGTGTTAGACTTTATTGTATATGTATAAGCGGCTTCTTTATCTTTGGCAATAACCTTACAAGGTTCTGCTACACCAGGAGTATATGCTAAAGCAAGGTCTTCCCTTGTTGTAATACTCATCTTAGGAGTTGTTTCAAATTTACCATTCCATTCTTTATGAAGCTGTAAAGCTTTTTCTGCATTAGTCATAAGATATATGTTCCTTTCATGAATAATATTATAGAATAATCATATAGACTATATAATAACACAAGCTGAAATTATCATCAATATAAGTCTTTTATTTTTGGGAAAAATAATGTATAATAAATTACGAAATCTAAGATACATATTCGTATCGTTTCCCAGATTAATTTGTTATATATAGTTATTTTACAATTGATATTAGATTTAATCATAGTGTATATCCGGTATTTATGAGTAATAGCATTTTTTATAATCAATAAATACTGGAATAAGTTAAGGAGGTTTAAATGCGTGAGAAATTAGAAACACTTTCAGTAAGCGTATTAAGGGATTTTGCAAAAGACAAGAAGATAAAGAACATATCTGCTATGAGAAAGAGTGAGCTTATTGATGCTATTATTGCAGCAGAGGAAAATGAGAGTACTGTGGGATATACTGATAATGAGGCAACTGTTAATACTGTTACTGAACGGACAGTTAATAATTCTGAAACAGCTAATACTAATAATGAAGCAATAAATAATACTAATAATAATGAAGCGGTGAATAATAATCACAGACAGCACCAGAACGAAAGATATGAGAAACGCCCATATCAGGAGCGTCAATATCAGGAACGTACATATCAGGAGCATACAGTTAATGAAGGTAAGGCTTCTTATGATGAAGCAAAAGAGCCAGAGATGGCGGATGGAATACTTGAAGTATTACAGGAAGGCTACGGATTTATAAGATGTGAGAATTTTCTTCCTGGCGAGAATGATGTGTATGTAGCACCATCACAGATAAGAAGATTTAACTTAAAGACAGGTGATATAATAAGAGGACCTAAGAAAGCCAAGACACAGGCTGAGAAGTTCTCCGCAATAATGTATGTTGAGTCTGTAAATGGACTTAATCCGGTTGTTGCACAGAGAAGAAAGGCGTTTGAAACGCTCACACCAATCTTTCCTAATGAAAGAATTCATCTTGAGAGGAATTCCAATACAATAGCGATGAGAATGGTTGATCTTATATCACCTATAGGCAAGGGGCAGCGTGGTATGATAGTATCACAGCCTAAGTCAGGTAAGACAACACTTCTTAAGCAGATTGCCAATGCGGTTACTAAGAACAACCCGGAAATGCACCTTATGATTCTTCTTATTGATGAAAGACCAGAGGAAGTTACAGATATTAAAGAGTCAATAACAGGTGATAACGTAGAGGTAATATATTCAACATTTGATGAACTTCCGGAAAGACATAAGAGAGTATCTGAGATGGTTATAGAAAGAGCTAAAAGACTTGTAGAACAGAAGCAGGACGTAATTATTCTTCTGGATAGTATTACAAGACTTGCAAGAGCCTATAATATGACAGTTCAGGCAAGTGGACGTACATTATCAGGTGGTCTTGACCCGGCGGCACTCCATATGCCTAAGAGATTTTTTGGTGCAGCACGTAATATGAGAGAAGGCGGAAGTCTTACAATACTTGCAACAGCACTTGTTGAAACAGGAAGTAAAATGGATGACGTAGTATTTGAGGAATTCAAGGGAACAGGTAATATGGAACTTGTACTTGACAGAAAGTTATCCGAGAAGAGAGTATTCCCGGCAATAGACATAGCCAAGTCGGGTACAAGAAGAGAAGACCTTCTTCTTGATAAGGAAGAACTTGAGGCAGTAGACATAATGAGGAAGGCCCTTAACAGCCTTAAGACAGATGAAGCTGCAGAAAGAATACTTGACCTGTTCACCAAGACAAGAAATAATGATGAATTCGTAAAGACAATCATCAAGAACCGTTATGTATAAAAATATTATATATAAAATATAAAAGCTGCGTTTGTTAATTCGTATTAATATATGGAATATATGGAAGTTAAAAAATTGGTAAGTTTTTTGTAAGTTTTTAAAATTAGTACTTGCATTACATATATGTGTATGATACAATAACAAAGCTGTTTATCAAAATGATAAAAAGAAATAAGGATAAATCATATAAAGATATTGTAAAGAGGTGAAAGTAATGAGAGAAGGAATACATCCAGCATACTATCAGGCAAAGGTTGTTTGTAACTGTGGTAACGAATTCGTAACAGGTTCTACAAAGGAAGAAATTCACGTAGAAATTTGCTCAAAGTGCCATCCATTCTATACAGGACAGCAGAAGGCTACATCAGCTCGTGGACGTATTGATAAGTTCAACAGAAAGTATGGTGTTAATAACTAGTTATGAACATAAAGTTGAGGTTGTCAAGACCTCAACTTTTTTTTGCGCGAGTAACGATGAGAATAGGAATATATAATGCTGTGAATCCTGCTTGCAGGAATTCACGGTATTATATATTTCTATTCGAGGAGCACCGCGACAGTGACAGAAGCTTTTGCTTCTGGAACGGCATCGTTACGAGTTAGCCACAACGTAAACCGATCACCTACCGCTATAACAGCCCCAAAGCTCTATAGCGAAGCGCCTAGAGCTTGTCCGACAGGTCAATGAACAGGCACTCTACAGCAAAGCACCTAGAGCTTGTCCGACAGGTCAATGAACAGGTGCTCTACAGCGAAGCGCCTAGAGCCCGTCCGTATATCTAAGCCCGTCCGGTTTACACACATTGTCCGCTAACCTCACCAATATTCCATCAAACAAATTGGAGGTCCAAACTATGAAACCATCAGGTATAGGTGGTCAGGCAGTCATCGAGGGGATTATGATGCGCAATAAAGACAAATACTCTATTGCCGTAAGAAAGCCTGACAATGAAATCGAAGTTACCGTTAGAGAAAGTAAGGTTCTTACTGAAAAACATAAATGGATGAGTTACCCTGTAATAAGAGGTGTAGTAAGTTTCATAGACTCACTCATAACAGGAATATCAACAATCAACTACTCAGCATCATTTTATGATGATCCAGATGAGCAGAAGAAGACCAAGGCTGATGAAATCGGCAAATCAATATTCAAAGACAAGTTTGAATCAGTACTTATGGCACTTACAGTTATAGTGTCAGTATTTCTTGCAGTTGGTTTATTTATGCTTCTGCCATACTATGTATCAAGACTTGTTAAAGGATACGTTGCTTCAAAGACACTTCTTAATCTTATAGAAGGCCTAGTCAGAGTTGCAATATTCATACTATATCTTGTTCTTATATCATTGATGAAAGATATTAAAAGGACATTTATGTATCATGGTGCTGAACACAAATGTATCAATTGCATTGAGAATGGTGCAAGGCTTACAGTAGAAAATGTTATGAACAGTTCAAGATACCATAAAAGATGTGGAACAAGCTTTTTATTTATAGTAATGTTTATAAGTGTTGTATTCTTCATTTTCATAAGAGTTGATAATACAGCACTACAGATTGTTATAAGACTGCTTTTAGTTCCTGTAATTGCAGGCGTATCTTATGAATTTATAAGATGGGCAGGACGTAATGATAATGGGTTTACAGTTGCTTTAAGCAGACCGGGAATGTGGCTTCAGAAGCTCACAACAAGAGAACCTGATGAGGATATGGTAGAAGTTGCCATAAAGGCAGTTGAGGAAGTATTTGACTGGGAAGCATTTTTGAAGGAATATTATCAGACTTCACTTGATATGGAAGCTGATATTAAGGCGGCAGAAGCCAAGCTTGCCCTGACAGGTGAATTAATACATAAGCCTAAGAAGACAAGAAAGATTGATGCCAGGGAAGTTGCTATGGCAGAAACTTTGAAATCTGTTGAAAGTAAGTCACTTGCAGGTTCGGATAAAGATAGTTCTAAGTCAGATACAGAAAATGGTAATTCTGACACATTAAATTCAGATACAGATGTTGTGAAGACTGATACAACTGATACAGGCAATGTTGAAGCTGAGCCAGACAGTGAGGCATTACAGGAAAATGCAGAGTCAGATGATAAAGCACAAGAAAGCACAGAAGCTGATAATGAAACGTCACAGGAAAATGCCGATGATGATTTACCTGAGGGCTTTGAGATAGAAGACCACTACGAAACTGTTGAAAAAATCAAGACAGAAACTGGAAGCAAATATGCTTTTACAACAGAAAACGTTCAGGAAGATATTGACGAGTCTGAGAATATGTCTGTTGAAGAAGTAGAAGCAGCTTTCGAGATAGAAGAGACAGAACAGGAAGAAGAAAATATCAGTGCTGACGAAGTGCCATTATTTAAGCAGAGAGATAGAGAATAAGGTAGATATATGCAGTTAGATAATGTTAAGACTTTAAGGGATGCTGTTAATTATGGAAAACAGTTTCTTGAGGATTTCGGTATAGAAAATGCCCAGTATGATGCAACCGAGCTGCTATTGCTTGTGATGGGCATTAGTAGAACACAATATCTTATTAATTCAATGGATAAGATAGATAGTGGAAAGCTTGCAGAATACGCAGAACTTATTAATAAAAGGGCAGAGCATATTCCTTTACAGCACATTACCGGAATTGTGAATTTCTATGGCAGGGAATATAAGGTTAATGCCAATGTGCTTATTCCAAGGCAGGATACAGAAATTCTTGTAGAAGAAGTTATGAAGCTGACTAACTCTGAAAGCCGTGTGCTTGATATGTGTACAGGTTCAGGCTGTATAATTATATCACTTGCTGCATCAGGGCATACTTCTGAAAATGGAGCTGTTGCCATAGATATATCAGATGATGCACTAAAAGTAGCTGACTATAATAAAAAGTATAATAATGCAGATTATATTAAGCTTATAAAGAGTGATATGTTTAGTTCTTCGGAATGTGAGCAATATAAAAATGAGGATAACAGATTTGATGTTATAGTATCTAATCCACCATATATACCTACTAAAGATATAGATGAATTATCAGAGGAAGTAAGGCTGCACGACCCTGTGCTTGCACTAGATGGTGATACGGACGGTCTTAAATTCTACAAGGCGATAACTAAACAGTCTGTAAATTATTTAAAAGAAAATGGATATTTATGTTATGAAATAGGTTATAATCAGGCAGAAGATGTCCGTAATATAATGGAACAGTGCGGCTATTCTGGCATTAAGGTTATAAAAGATCTTGCAGGACTTGACAGAGTTGTAATTGGCAGGCTTAATAATATTAATTAATACCGTTAAACGGAGAAATGGAGAAATACAGCAATGAGTATGTTTGACAGATTAGAAGATACATTACGCCGTTATGAAGATGTAACAGCGGAACTTGGCAATCCGGATATTGTAACTGATCAGGACAAGTTCAGAAAATATATGAAAGAACAGAGCAATCTTGCACCTATCGTTGAAGCTTACACAGAATATAAGGCAAGCAAGCAGAATATAGAGGACAGTCTTCAGATGATAAGTGAAGAAAGTGATGAGGAACTTTTAGAGATGGCAAGAGAAGAGCTTGCTGACTCTAAGAAGAAGGTTGAAGAATTAGAGAAGAAGCTTAAAATATTACTTCTTCCTAAAGATCCTAATGATGATAAAGATATCGTGGTTGAAATCAGAGCTGGTGCAGGTGGAGAAGAAGCAGCACTTTTTGCCGCAGAACTTTTCCGTATGTACTCACACTATGCAGATACTAAGGGCTGGAAGATAGAAGTGGTTAATGCTGATGAAACTGGTATCGGCGGTATGAAGGAAGTAGAATTTATGGTTAAGGGACAGGGTGCATACTCTGTTATGAAGTACGAAAGTGGTGTACACAGAGTACAGAGAGTTCCTGTAACAGAATCTAACGGAAGAATTCAGACTTCGACAGCTTCTGTAGCAGTTATGCCAGAGGCAGAGGAAGTTGATATCCAGATAGATGATAAGGATATCCGTATTGATGTTATGCGTGCCTCAGGTAATGGTGGACAGTGTGTCAACACAACTGACTCAGCAGTCCGTCTTACTCATTATCCTACAGGTATAGTTATCTACTCACAGACAGAAAAGTCACAGATACAGAACAAAGAAAAGGCTTTCGCACTCTTAAGGGCTAAGTTATATGACCTTGAAACACAGAAAGCACACGATGCAGAAGCAGATGCAAGAAGAAGCCAGATAGGTACTGGAGACAGAGCTGAGAAGATAAGAACTTACAACTTCCCACAGGGACGTGTAACAGACCATAGAATAGGTCTTACACTTTATAAGCTTGATAAGATTATGAATGGTGATATTCAGGAAATTATCGATGCCTGCATAGCAGCCGACCAGGCGGCTAAGCTTGCTAAGATGGGTGAGGAATAAAATATATAATAACAAGTTGTAATATATGCAGTAATTGCAGTTGTGTCTATGGGTGTAATCGTGTTTGTAAAAAGACGTAAGACAGCTTAATTGAAACACATCTATTCACATATATATGAATATATATTTATAAATGTATATCAGACCAGTAAATTCTTAGTAGTTTACTGGTCTTTTTTATATTTAATAAAAAGTAATCATTTTAAAAGGCAGACTCTATTGTAGCTAGTGGAAAGAATACATAGCATAATGTCAGACCTTTTTGCATTATTATATATTAATTATTGTATATTAAATGAGACTTATCGTACAAAGTGGCTATATTAAATAATTACAATATTAGCACAATCCATATCTTCGCCAAGATTGTATACACGACCGCTTGTTATGCCGACTACAGTAGGGCGCAGTATATAGCTGTTGTTGTTGCTTACAACCTTGGCTTTCTCGCCATTGCTTAATTCCACGATTGAGTCAACAGGGTACAGAATAATACTCTCAAGAAAGCTTTTCATAGCCTTGATGTCAAGCTCCTCTGTCATAGACATAATAAGCTCGATTGCATCTTTCTGGGAAAATGCTTTCTTGTAAGGACGTTCTGTGACAAGTGCATCATATATATCGGCAACTGCAAGTATTCTTGCATAAGGAGTTATTCTTGGAGCGTCAAATCCAAGAGGGTATCCATTGCCGTTAATCTTTTCATGGTGCTGTAGGACAGCCATACATATATCGTTATTAAATTCATTACGTTCCTGTAACATATGGTATCCAAATACAGAGTGCTGTTTCATAACAGCGAATTCTTCATCTGTAAGTCTGGCAGGTTTGTTAAGTATTGAAGCTGGTACTTTAGTCTTTCCGATATCGTGTAGAAGTCCGGATACACCAAGCTCATATATCTGCTTATCAGGCAGACACTGTTGTTTGCCGATAATCATAGCCATAGTTGCCACGTCAACACTGTGCTTGAAAGTGTATTCATCACTTGTCTTGAGTGTGCTTATATCAATTGCTATTGCATTGTTGGCATTAATAGCGTCCATCAGGTTAGAAGCGATGCTGTCAGCAGTGTCTGAGAGTTTTTCAGATTCTGTGTTAGCATATATGTATTGAATTCCTTCAGCGACACGGTTCTTGACACTGTCAGAAAGCTTTACCTTGGCAGGGTCATCTTTGTGGAGTCGTTCAATATGTTTCTTAGCCTCAGGAGTTATCATCTGCTCGATATTATCAGGTTCAGGTTCACCCTCCTGTATGTATACGTTCATAATGCCCATTCGTAAAAGAGAGTCAATTACATAATCGTCAAGAATAGAACCTCTCATAACGAGGTTTCGTCCTGTACGGTCCAGAATTGTCTGGTCAAGCTTCATTCCTGGTTTAAGCTGCCTGGTTCTCATAAAATGTCTAGTAATCATATTACTCCCCAATTCCTAATATAAATACTTAATTAAATGTCAAATCTTAGCTTAATATGAGTTTATTATACTATAGAATACCTGCTTTTTCTATAGAAGCAGTTCATTAAATTTCCACAAATTTTCCATTATTCAATCACAAATTTTAGTTAACATATGTTCAAACAAAAACATCTAAGTAAAAACAAACATTTTTACATAGAAATGGAGGATTACAATGAGAAAAAAGATTAGTGCAAAAATACTTGTGCTTGTTGGTGTATTGTTTGCGGCAGGTGCGGCAGGAATAATAATGGGAATGATACTTATTAACAGTATGAATGATAAGAGCCAGAATATATCCAATGAGTGTATGCAGGCAGTAACATTGATGGCAGATACACAGACATCAATTGAAAAGGTGCAGAAATATGCCAACAGCTCGGCAGCATTCAGAATGCAGAGCCGTGTTAATGGCGGCAGTAATAACAATACAGCAGGCAGTAACAGTGATAATAGTGGAAATAATATAGCTGATAACAACAGTAATAATGCTGGTGGCAACACACAGCCAGCAGGAGCTGCTGATAGCAGTGCAGGGCAGTCGGGAACAGATACAGCAAAGCAGGGTATGGCACAACAGTCAGGTGATACTAAGGATAATGCTACAGATATGCAGGAAAATATGGAGAATGTAATTCAGACATTGACAGATACATTTGATGAGCTTGAAGCTGTAATTAATAAGTTCGGCAATGCAGATGTTCTTGAAGGACTTAGTGAATATAAAGAAGTATATGATGAATACAGCAGTAAAATCCAGTCAATCTTAAGTGGTGACAGTTCAAGTATGGATGATTTCTTTGAGCTTACAGCTGAAGGTGATGATGGCATAACAACTAAGCTTGAAAATGCGGCAGATAACCTTAACGCTTTAATAAGTGCACAGGTAAGCAGTGCCTCAGATGAACTTAACAGCCAGTATTCTTTATCAGTAAAAGCATTTTCTGCAATACTTGTAGTTATGATTATTATGGGTGTGGCAATTACTTTAATGATATTTGCAATTATAAGACCTCTAAAGTCAGCAAGCAGCCAGCTTAATAATATGATAGAAGATATTGAGGATAATAATGGCAACCTTACAGCAAGAATTAATGTTATGTCGGATGATGAAATTGGCATATTGGTAGACGGAATTAATATATTTATTGAGAAGTTACAGCTCATAATGAAGGATATTAATGTACAGTCTGAGGTGCTTAGGACATCATCAGATAATATGAACTTACAGGTGGCAGATGTTAATAACAATGCTAATGAGGTATCAGCGGCAATGCAGCAGATGGCGGCTTCTATGCAGGAAGTGTCTGCAACAGTAGAACAGATTAATGCAGGTGCAGATAATATATTTGAGGCAATTGTCAATGTCAATGAGCAGATAGAACAGGGCAATAAGATAACTGGTGATATACAGAACAAATCCGTTAAATATATGCAGGATACTAATCGTGGCAGGGAAGCAGCTAATGCTATGGTACAGAATATAAGAGAAGGACTTACAGGTTCTATTGAGAACAGCCGTCAGGTTGAAAGAATACAGCAGCTTACTGATGATATTTTAAATATATCATCACAGACTAATATGCTTGCACTTAATGCAAGCATAGAGGCGGCAAGAGCCGGAGAAGCAGGAAGGGGATTTGCGGTTGTTGCAGAGCAGATAAGAAATCTTGCTGATGAGAGCAGAAATATAGCTAATAATATTCAGGAGATAAGTCTTATTGTCACAGAAAGCGTATCAGCACTTACAGGCGATTCACAGCGACTTATAGATTATGTTGATGAAAGCATACTTGCAGATTATGAAAAATTTAGCGGCATTACCAATGATTATAGAAATGATGCTTCAAGAGTTAATGATATATTAAAGAATTTTGCAGAAAATGCCAGAACTTTAAAGAACACAATGGCAGAGATGAATTCAGGAATTAGTGATATTTCAACTACAATAGATGAAAGTACTAAGGGTATTAATGAAGCGGCTGATGGTGTGAGCGGAATTGTCAATTCTATAGATGATATAGAAAAAGAGGCAGAGAATAATATTATTATAGGACAGAAGCTTCAGGGTTATGTCCAGGTATTTAAGAAATTCTAATATATAAATTTAATATATAGTAGCTTCACACTATACTTAATCTTCCAAATGTAATATAATAGTTTAGATTAAGATAATTTAACTATATATTATGTTTGGAGGATTTTTATTTTGAAAAAGTCTAATGCAACAGCATTATTGCCGGTTTTAGTATTTCTGGTGCTATACCTTGGACTTGGCATTATATTTGAATATATATGTAAGATACCAATGGGATTTTATAACATACCTATTATTGTAGCATTTCTTGCGGCAATACTTGTAGCGTGTATACAGAACAGAGATGTATCTTTTGATGAAAAGTTACAGATTATGGCAGGCGGGCTTGCTGATAAGAATATTATAACTATGCTTCTTATATTCCTGACAGCAGGTGTGTTTGTAGGTGTTGTTGGAAGAAGCAGTGCAGAAAGTGTGGCATATTTTATGCTTAATCTTATACCAGCTAAGTTTGCAGTTGCAGTGCTTTTTATTGTTGCATGTTTTGTGTCAACAGCGATGGGTACATCAGTTGGGACGATAACGCTTATAACACCGATTGCGGCTGCGGTATCAGAGGCTTCTGGATTTAATATGGCACTATGTGTTGCATCTGTTATGGGCGGTGCGATGTTTGGTGATAACCTATCATTTATATCAGATACAACAATTGCGGCGTGCAATGGACAGGATTGTGCTATGAGAGACAAGTTCAGGGAGAACTTCTGGATTGCATTTCCGGCAGCGGTTGTCACACTTGTAATTATACTTATACTTTCATTTGGAACAGATATTTCAGGAAGAGTAACACACGAGTATAATCTTGTTCAGGTAATACCATATGTATTCGTGCTTATTGGTGGAATAGCAGGAATAAATGTATTCGTTGTGCTGCTGATAGGAATTGTAACAGGAACATTTATTATGCTTGTGACAGGTCATATTGGTGTATTTGAATTAATAACAAGTATGGGTTCGGGCGTATCTGGAATGTTTGAAACCTGTATGGTTGCCATTCTTGTGTCTGCTATGTGTGCCTTAATAAGGGAATATGGCGGATTTACGGCACTTTTAGGCTGGGTTAAAAGAACCTTTAAAGGAAAGAAAGGCGGACAGCTTGGTATGGGGCTTCTGGTCGGGGCTATGGATATTGCAACAGCGAATAATACAGTAGCGATAGTTATGGCTAATCCAATTGCTAAGGAGATGTCAGCAGATTATGGAATATCCAATAGAAAAGCAGCTTCACTTCTTGATACATTTTCGTGTGTATTTCAGGGGATTATTCCTTATGGAGCACAGATGCTTGTTGCTATATCAGCGGTTAATGAGCTTGGTTATGAGATGTCAGCATTTCAGATACTTCCGGTTCTTTTCTATCCGATGATGCTGCTTATAAGCTCGCTTATATGGATATTTATAATTCCTGCAGACAGATAAACTTAACTGGTAACTTTTAACTTCACGCCAATTAATATGGAGGATTTTCTCATGGCTAAAGACACTAAGGATGGTAACAATTTAAACGAAAAAAGCTATGTTAATAAAAAGCTGCTGCAGTGCTACTTGATTATATCAATGGTACTTTTGGCGGCATATATAATGGAACTTGTTAAGGGAAATAGAACGGCAGGATATGTGTTTGTATTTTCGATTATTCTTATTGTGCCGGTTATTATGGCAGTATTCGCATATAAGAAAAATGCTGAGAGTAAAATAGTCAGGTCAATTACGGCAATAGGCTATGGAATATTATATGCCTTTGTATTATGGACATCAGTAAGTATTCTTTCATTTACTTATGCAATTCCTATGATAATTGCAATATCTATGTTTGCAGATAAAAAGTATACCTTAAAGGTTGGTATTGCAAGTGCACTTATTAATATTGTATATATTATTATCCAATATGTTAATGTTGGAATAACAAGCAGTGATATGGTTGATTATGAAATACAGATTGCATTTATGACACTTGTTGTAGCATTTTCTTATATTACAACAGATGTACTTGGACATATATCAGCTTATAAGCTTGAGACAATTGAAGCAGAGAAGGCTAAGACTGATGATATGCTTGATAAGATAATCAAAGCTAATGATAACCTCTGCAAAGAGATTGACAATATCAATGATGAGTCAAAGAATATGCAGGAACAGGCGGAAGGAAGCCAGCTTGCAGTATCACAGATGGTATCAGGTGCTAATGAGCTTGCAGGAACAGTGCAGAACCAGCTTGAGATGACAGAGAGTATTGGGGAGCTTACAGAGAATGCAAGAACGATTATTGAGGATATCAAGAAGCAGTTCGATACAACAACAGATATTACTAAGACAGGCAATATCAATATGGAACAGCTTGAAAATGTATCAAAGAACAGCAGTGATATTGGCAGTGATGTAAGTGGTGCTATGAATGAGCTTACAGCTAAGACAGAAGAAGCTAAAGTGATTCTTGGAATGATTAACGGAATTACAAGACAGACAGCACTCCTTGCACTTAATGCAAGCATAGAAGCTGCGAGAGCAGGTGAGGCAGGAGCAGGTTTTGCAGTAGTTGCACAGCAGATTAAGCAGCTTGCAGAGGAGACACAAAAGTCAACAGAGGAGATAGAGAATATTATCGTAGCACTGGCAGAGCAGGCTGAGAAAGCTGGGTTTAGTGTTAATAATCTTCTTTCGGCCAATGAGAACCAGATGGAATTAGTGAACCAGTCAAAGAAATCATTTGATGCGATAAGAGATGACATAAGGGATATTCAGGTAAAGATAGACGAAGAATACAATTATATGGATAATATCACAACAAGCAACAATGAGATTACACAGCAGATAGAAAGCCTTAGTGCATTCAGTGAAGAGCTTCTTGCCAACACAGAGAATACACAGGAACTCAGTAATAAGACTATTAATGGAAGCAGGAATATTAATAATCTTTTAGATGATGTAATGAAAGAAGTCAGCATTTTGCAGATGATAATAGACAGTAAAGACGAATAGAGAATAGTACTGTAACGCTGAGTTAAGTTGCAGGAAGGAACGAGGAGTAAAATGTCAAAGAACAATATTATACTTATAGGTATGCCGGGAAGCGGTAAAAGCACACTTGGAGTTGTACTTGCCAAGAAGATAGGATATTCATTTATAGACTCTGATATTGTGATTCAGGATACATATAAAAAGACGCTTGAGCAGCTTATAGAAGAAAATGGCGATACTGGCTTTATTAAGATTGAGAATGATGTGAATTGTTTAATATCTCCAGAGCATACAATTATAGCAACAGGTGGAAGTGCTGTATATGGAGATGAGGCTATGGAGCATTTTAAGCAGATAGGAACAGTTATATATTTAAAAGTTTCAGAAAAAGAGCTTGAGAGCAGATTAGGGAGCCTTAAAGAAAGAGGTGTTGTATCCAACGGCAAGTCTACAGTAGAAGAAATCTTTGAGGACAGAAAAAGGCTCTATGAGAAATATGCAGATATAACAATTGTTCAGGAGGGCCGTGATATAAGAATGATTGTTGAGGATATGTATAAGAAGCTTACAAAGCTGATATAAAAGTGAGAAATAATTGCAATAATTATAAAACTATAGAAAAATATCTCCTTTTGTGGTACTATTAAAGATAGTAAAATACGGAGGAGGTATTTTTTTAATGCAGGATAAATATAAATACACAGATGTGAGTGAAAGAAACAGAAGAATGAATAGGTTCTATATAGTGGCGACTTCTCTACTTGGTTTGATGTTTCTTTTTTATCTGTGGATGAAGCAGTTTAATCACAATATTCCATCAGTAGTTGTGTATTGTAACACAGCACTTATTGCTGTATTTGCAGCTGTTAATGTCATAGTTTACAGAAAGAATACAGCGACAAGATATTTAAAGGTTATGTCAACTATTGAGATTGGAATAGAATATCTGTTAATTGGTGTGCAGACAGATGCAAGCTTTATCAGTTATGCTATTCTTGGAATATTTATACTTCAGATTCCTTATTATGAGAAGAAGTCGTTGAAAAGAACTGCGGCAGGAATGTTGATTTTATACATAATTGTAACTGCTGTGCAGGCTTCAAAGGGAATATATGGACAGGACGTTAATGCAGTATGTTCAATATTTATGATAGTGCTTATAGGTGTTGTTATATTGGAAGTTGGTAAATTAACAATTCTGTTTAATGATGATGCTGTTAATTCGGCTAAAGATGAACATAGCAGAATAAAAGAGATTTTAGATAATATAATTATGGTATCAGGTGTTGTCAGCAATGAAACTAAGAAGAGTGATAAGCTTATCAATGAACTCGTTGATACAACTAATACAGTAACTAACAGTATGAAAGAGATATCTGCGGCAACTAATATGACAGCGACAAGCATAGAAGAGCAGAGCAGTATGACAACAACTATACAGGAGGCTATTGAACATACAGGAAAGGCTTCTGATCAGATGGTTGAGCTGGCTGTTAATTCTAACGACAGTATACAGAAGAATATTGTTGTTATGGACGAATTAAGAAAGCAGTCTGAGCAGATAACAGATACTAATAAGTCTGTTACTGAGTCTATGCAGAGATTACAGGAAAAGACTAAGAACGTGGAAAATATTGCTGGAATGATACTTAATATATCAAGCCAGACTAACCTTTTAGCACTTAATGCTTCAATTGAAAGTGCAAGAGCTGGTGAAGCAGGAAGAGGCTTTGCGGTTGTTGCTGAGCAGATAAGACAGTTAGCAGAACAGACAAAGAATTTTACAGAAGATATTACTAAGATAACTAATGAACTTAATGATAATGCAGATGAAGTTGTTGTATCTGTTAATTCTTCCGTTGAGGCAACTAAAGAGCAGGGCGAGAGAATAATTGAAGCGGCACATACATTTGAACAGCTTAACAAGAATATAGAAACACTTATAGAGCATATTGATGTTGTTAATAAAGAAATAGCAGGTCTTTCAGACTCTAATAATAAGATTGTAGAGAATATTTCACAGTTATCAGCAGTTACGCAGGAAGTAACAGTCAATGCCGAGCAGGTACATAATATGAGTGAACAGAACCTTGAGTATGCAAAGCGGGTTAAAGAAGCTGTTGGCAATATTAGAATTACATCAGAGAAAATGGAAATAGAAGAATAAAAGTATTTGGATGTACAAAATGATTGTTATAAATTTATCGAAAATTATACGAAAAAACGATTAAATTGTTGAAAAAAATATTAAAATGTTGTAAAATATTGATAACATATAATCAATTATTTGATCGGAGGCGTGTAATATGTTGTTTCAGATTTATGGCGAAGGTGCCATTTACCAGTTATTAGGCTGTGTTCTTGTCTTTGCAGGACTCGTTATCTGTAACGAACTTGCAAGACGTTCTAAATTTGGTGGATTGTTATTCTTTATTATAATTCCAATCGCACTTACAATCTATTTTGTGGCTATCCAGATAGGAGCTGCACAGGGTGCTTCATGGGCACTTAATAATACTACATATAGATATATGAATGGATGGTTCCATTATGCTAAGCTTTATGCCGCTACAGCAGGCTGTATCGGATTTATGATGCTTAAGTATAAGTGGAGCATAGGTAAGACAGAATGGTTTAAAGTATTCCCATTCTTAATCGTTGCCATTAATATTCTTATCGCTGTTTGTAGTGATTTTGAATCAGCAATCAAAGGTGGAATTAATGGCGGCTGGTGGTTCTCTAACGAGGGTGTATGGCTTTACGGTGGCTGGTGGAACTGGCTTAACGGTATCGCAGGCTTAATCAATATCTTCTGTATGACAGGCTGGTGGGGGATTTACTCATCAAAGAAGCAGGATGATATGTTATGGCCTGATATGACTATATGGTTTATAGTTGCATATGATATATGGAACTTCACATATACATATAACAACCTTCCAACACATACTTGGTATTGTGGTGTTGCATTACTTCTTGCTCCTACATTTGCTAATGCGTTATGGAACAAGGGTGGCTGGATTCAGAACCGTGCTAATACACTTGCAATATGGTGTATGTTCGCACAGGTAGTTCCATTATTCCAGGTTGACGGAATATTTGCTACACTTCCAGTCCTTTACAAGTACACAGGAGCTAAGTCAGGAATGGAACTTACACATTATACATTAGAGCAGATGAATGCCGCAGGTGCATATCCAGTTGCTCAGGGTGTAATGGCTATTCTTGCAGTAGTAGCTAACGTAATCTGTATCTCAGTTATCATTAAGAGAGCTATTGAACAGAAGAAGAATCCATACAAGAACGAAATCTTTGCAGGAACTAGAGATTTTGAACAGGCTATGGACAGAGCATAATATATGTGGGTTAATATATCAGTATTGTGATAATTATATATAGATATTGATATATATGGATACATTAAGTATCAAAAGATAAAACAACAAAATACAATGATTATATGAAGATAAGAATACCTTTCTGTTGCAGGGACAATCCTTAACAACAGAAAGGTATTTTTGTATTATAATTATTGCCGTAGTTATATAGTAAGTTGCTAAAGAATACTTTGCTGTGCTATACTAATAATATTAATATGCACCTTTGATGGGTGTAGGAATGGAGGCACATTATGATTAAAAAGATTAGGGGAATTAAAATCGAACTTATAATTATATCAATAGCGTTATTTGTGTTAGGTCTTTTCCTTACAATATTTCCTGAGGTATCACAGATTATCATATGCAGGGCAGTAGGAATTGCATTATGCGTATGGGGAGTGTTAAGGCTTATGACATATTTCAGAATGTCAAGGGAAGATGTATTCGTATCATTCGGACTTGTACAGGGTATATCATTACTTGCATTTGGAATATTCTTTGTTATGAGACCAGAAGCTATTGCAGTATTTTTTGGAACAGCTATTGCCATAATAATTATTATTGACGGTATATTAAAGCTTCAGTATGCAATAGAATTCTATCATATGGAAGCACAGCGCTGGTGGATAGAGGCAATTGTTGCAGCATTAATGGTTGTTATGGGTGTTGTTGCATTATTTAACCCATTTGGTTCATCAACTGTACTTATGATGTTTGTTGGAATTGTGCTTATGGTTGAGGGCCTGAGTGACCTTATATCTATTATAAGAATATCTTCGTTTATTAAGAATTTAAGAGGATAGTGTATTGTCGGGAGGCGGAATAGAATTTGTCTCTGGCATAATTAAGATTAATACAATTATTGAAGTGGTAATCGTAACTGCTGTTATTAATGAATTATTATAATGAAATTATATTGCTGTGGCGGCAGCCAGGCCTTATAAATGTAAAAATATGGAGGAAATAATTAAAATGTCGGATAAAGTAATATACGCAGCTATACTTGGAGCAGGAACAGTAGGACTTGGAACATACAAATTATGTGAGGCTATGAGTGATGAGATAAAGCATAAGACAGGAGCAACACTTGTTATTAAGAAGGTTCTTGTAAGAAATTTATCTAAGAAAAGAGAAGGTATTCCAGATGAAATTCTTACAGATAAGTGGGAAGATATAATTAATGACAAGGATATCAGCATTGTTGTTGAGCTTATGGGTGGAATTCATCCAGCTAAGGATTATGTTCTTGAGGCGCTTAAGGCTGGCAGGCAGGTTGTTACAGCTAATAAGGATCTTATTGCTGAGTATGGAGAGGAAGTTGGCAATGCGGCTAATAAAGCAGGAGCAGACCTTCAGTTTGAGGCGGCTGTAGCTGGTGCAATACCAATTATCAGACCATTAAAGCAGAGTATGACTGGTAACCATATCACAGAGATTATGGGTATTGTTAATGGTACTACCAATTATATGCTGACAAAAATGTCGCAGGAAGGCATGGAGTTTGGCGATGCACTCCGTCTGGCACAGGATATGGGCTATGCGGAAGCAGACCCGACTGCAGATGTGGAAGGTCTTGATGCCGGTCGTAAGGTGGCAATCCTTGCTTCAGCAGCGTTCAATTCCAGAGTGACATTTGAAGATGTTTACACCGAAGGCATTACCAAAATCACGGCGACCGATATCCAGTACGCCAAAGAGATGGGATGCACGATCAAGCTGCTCGGTGTGGCAAAAGATACTCCGGAAGGAATCGAAGCCCGTGTTCATCCGATGCTGATCGACAGCAATCATCCGCTTGCAACCGTCAATGATTCCTACAATGCCGTATTCCTGACAGGCGATGCGGTACAGGATACGATGTTTTACGGACGAGGCGCCGGAGAGCTTCCGACTGCGAGTGCTGTT
>ENA-OPEC01000751-OPEC01000751.1-human-gut-metagenome-genome-assembly--contig:-NODE-751-length-26342-cov-7.160536_pt1 | contig 26342 bp, 24 predicted proteins | sample MGYA00241622_ERZ501507 | MGnify/ENA primary metagenome ERZ501507 (study PRJEB25962, sample SAMEA2042582) | human gut metagenome | biome: human gut; feature: human-associated habitat; material: faeces... | reverse complement strand
GGAAAATCAAGGTTTTCCGGGGTTTTCTTATACCTAAACGGGCTGATATAGTTTGGCTTGATTTGACCAAACGAGAGCCGTTTTCACCCGATTTTTAGTGGTTAAATATAAGACAACCAGAGAGCAATTTCGGGGGTATTTTTGAGGGTGATTTGGCACTCTCAGACACTGGATTTTTCGCTGGAGGGTTTGGCATAATCTGACCAAATCTGAACAATTAAATACGATTCTAATGCAGGCACTCTGGACTATACCCCCCAAACGGACAGTGAAAAAAAGCACCTTCTGTTGTAGAATAGAAGCTACAACAGGAGGTGTTGTCATGTCCAGACAATATACAAAAGTAGAGGCGCTCAGTGAGGAAGTGTTCCGGCGAAAAGCCGCGGGAGAAACGAACCGGGAGATTGGTGCCCGTTTCGGACTGAGCAAAGAACAAGTCAAAGGGCTTGTTAGTCACCAAAACCGCAAACAACGGTTGCTCGCCAACGGCTATGTTCCGCAGCCGAAAGGCCGACCGTGCAAAGGCTCGATCAGCGAAGAGCAAAAACGGAACAACGAGCTGATCGAGCTGCGGATGCAGGTGGAGCTGCTGCGAAATTCTCTGTCCGAAGCTGGGAGGAGGTGAATCTGAAATACCGGGTGATTGAGCGATTTTGCGAGAAATATCCGATCGGATCCATGTGCCGTATGTTTGAAGTTTCCCGCAGCGGTTACTATGCCTGGCGAAAACGGCAGGGCAAGCCAGCCAAAGGCCCAACGGCTTGTTGATCTGATCATCGACTGCCAACAGCGCTGTAAACAAACCTACGGCTGCCGCCGTGTTCGCCGATGGCTGAAATGCCGACATGGTAAAAATGTCAATCTCAACGCCGTTTTGCGTGTAATGCGTAAGCTTGATCTGCTTTCACAGGTACACCGCCGCAAGCCGTATCGGCATTAGCAACAGGCGGTTCACAAATATCCAAACCTGTTGCAGCGTGCGTTTGCCCAGCCTTTTCCTGACCGCTTTTGGGTGACCGATATTACCTACACTCCCACAGCTAAAGGAATGTTGTATATGTGTGCCGTGTTGGATCTATGCGGGAAGATGGTCTTGGCTTACCGGATCGCCGGCGATATGACGTCTTCACTGGTGACGGATACCATTCGGGATGCCTGCAAAAAAGAGAAGGTCGCTGATGGACTAACCTTCCACAGCGACCAAGGGTCACCATACACATCCCAAGCATATTTTGACCTATCTTCCACAGAGAAGTCCTCGCCGCTCTGATCCGCCTTGCTGTTGATGTCGCCGCGGCGCGCCAGCACCACCGCCGTCTTGCCCAGCTATCTCGACGTCGTAGGCACCTTGCACGCCGGGGATGGGTCTGTCCTGCGCGTCATAGAGCGTGATACGCAGCTCGTCGGAGGGCATGGACGCCAGCCGGCCGTTCACGATGGCTGCATCCGCGTCGTAAGCTGGTTGCCGGAGCAGGCCAGCCGCCCAGAGGCGGTGTTGTTCGACACATTCAGCGATGTCAGCCGGTTTTTCTTACAGTACAGATATTCCAGCCGGCGCAACTGGACATATCCAGCGATGCCAGGGACTTTTTTTATAAAGGTAACGATCCGCAGCCGGGGGTTATTGCGGAAGCTCACCTGCTTGAGCTGGGTGTCGGTGTCCTTGAAATACGTCAGGGCGGGGAAGCGGGACAAATCCACCGAGGTAACGGGGCTTTGCAGCAGCCCCAGCTCCCGAAGCCGGGTGAATCGCTCGATGCCTCAGGTGTTGGCCACGCCTCTGCAGAAGATGCTGCGTACCAGCTCGACGGAGATGATGTCGAAGCCTTCGGTGCCCGATGCCGTGAAGGTCACGGTGTAGCGGTGCAACTCAGGCTGCACATCATAGTAGAACCACCGTGTGCCGTCCTCGTCGTACCAACCACCCTCGCCGTTCTCAAGCAACTCCACGCCGCCCTCCACTGCGATGCTCTCCACAAGGGTGGGCGTTTCCGCTCCCGTGGCGCCGCTGGCGGGAGCCATGTGCGACGCGCCCGCGTGATCCGCGGAGAGGTAATACGCTACCGTACCGGCATCGTCCGGCTCGGTGTACTCCCCGCAGAGGTTGCTCTAGTGGGTGAAAAGGATGCCCTCCACCGGGCAGCTGCATCCTCGTCCGCCCCCGCTGCCTGCTGCGCAGGCAGCACTGGGCCTTGGCCCAGTGTACTTCGCCTTGTTGCCCTGTAATACGAAAACCTTACCATAAAATGGCTAAAGAGGCAATAGGAAGCCAGGGGATATATGTGAAAAGTCAAAAACCGCCCCCTCCGCGGAGAAAGCGGAGAGGGGCGGATAGAAACGGGGGAGGCTATATGCGGAGCGCCGCAGCCTTCGGGAGTTACGGGGCAGATAGCAGCCGCCTCGTCAGTGACATAAGCTCCCTTGTGTGGCTGGGATGAGGGCGATCCTTTTTGCTGACCAGATAATAGGGGACCTCCAGCGTCGGCGACTTTATGGGAAAGCTGTAAAACGGCTGACTGTAGCTCCCGGCGTGGTTTTGGAAAAGTGGAAGCCGGTCTGCCACCAGCAGCGTAAAGCCCTTGTTGGACATGACCATCTGCATGGTGGCCTCTGCGGTGGGGTTTTCCAAGCGAGTGATGAGCGTCTTTTTCTCCTGCTCGCAGTAATTGTGCAGGAGCTTTGTGACCACATAGGAGTTGGGATACCCGAAATAGGGGATGTCGAGGAAATCTCCCAGATCCACACCCTTTTTCAATTCGTCCAGACAGAGGGTGTCCCCCTTTATCTCCCGCAGCGTGGAGTCGGAGACGACCAAAAGGAATTCCTGCGTGAACAGGCGCTCGTAGCTAAGCGCTTTTTGGGGCTGCATCACATTCGTGCAGCCGAAATCGTATATGTTGTCAATCACGCCAAAGGCGATATCATTCGGGGTGGTATCCACAAACCGCACCAGGGTGTTTGGGTATTGTGCGTGAAAAATAGAGAGAAGCTGTTTTTCGGTATAGTAGCGCAGAGCCGAGCTGACGACACCGACGCTGATGATCGGGTCATCGTCCTTCATGCGAAAGATCTCCTCCAGCTGCTCAAAGCTTTCGTCGATGATCTTGGCCTTCTCTAAAAGGAGCTTTCCCTCGGGGGTCAGCGCGAAGACGGGCTTTCTGACGAACAGCTCGGCTTGGTAATAGTCCTCCAGACGACGCAAATAGGAGCTGAGTCCCTGCTGGGAAATATGTATTTGCTGAGCCGCTTTGGAAAGGCTCATGCAGTCGGCGATGGTGATAAAGTATTTCAGGTATGGATACTGCATTTCAGTCCCTCCAATCGATTTCCGGGTTTTGAAGACGACCCAACAACTTGTTTCATAAAGCACAACGACATACTGTTAGGCAAACACCGCTTTTTCCATTATACTACGGACAGGATAAGGATGCTATACACGGGAGAATATGAAAAGCGGTACAAATGTCCTGCGCAGAGCGAGATATCGAGTCCGGCAAGAAAAAGGCCCCCTAAGAACCGTCAACGCACCTAATATACCACATTCCTCGCCATTTGCCAATGTCAAAATGTGCGAATAATTTACCAGGAACCGGCGCGGTTTCCCACCTGGACGGTAAGCTCCGCGGAAGCGCTCCGCGACTGCGGGCGCTGCCGACGGCAAAGGCAGCAAGAGAGAAGCTTTATTTCACATAAGGAGGCACAACGTGTCATGTCAAGAACTCACAATTGCGCGGCGCCATTCGACCCCCATCTCTATCGCTATCCCTCGCGGCGTACTGTGGCCTACGCCCAAAACGGCATGGTTTGCACATCCGTACCTCTTGCCGCTCAGGCGGGCTTGGATATCTTAAAGAAGGGCGGAAATGCCATTGATGCCGCCATCGCCACGGCGATGGCTCTTACCGTGTTGGAGCCGACTTCAAACGGCGTCGGCGGCGACGCCTTCGCCCTTGTTTGGACGAAGGGGAAGCTTTACGGAATCAACGGGAGCGGCTGGACACCGAAGGCGCTGAACGCGGATGTGATCAAAAGAATGGGCGCGACCGCCATGCCCCGCCGAGGATGGGAAACGGTGCTCGTGCCAGGGATCCCCTCCTGCTGGGCAAAGCTGACGGAGCGCTTTGGAAGCCTCTCACTGAAGGACAACGCAGCCGCAGCCATTGACTATGCCAGAAACGGGTATCCTGTGTCCCCGGACGTAGCAGGATTTTGGGCGGCGGACTATCAGGAGATGTGCAAGGAACTGGTCGGCGACAAGTACCGGCCATGGTTCGACACCTTTGCACCCAACGGCGTCACGCCTGAGGCCGGGAGCATTTGGAAATGCGAGGACTTGGCCAATACCCTTGCGGAGATCGCGGATACGAACGCGGAGAGCTTCTACCGAGGTCGTTTGGCGGAGAAGATGGTGGATTGGTCCCGAAAAACAGGCGGATACCTGGAGCCGGACGACCTGTCGGATTATCAGGCCGAGTGGGTGGAACCCATTACCGTCAATTACAAGGGGTATGACATCTATGAGATACCCCCTAACGGACAGGGAATATCCGTCCTGATGGCTATGAACATTTTGAAGAAGATGGAGCTGGGGGAGCAGCGGGAGAGCGTTCAGACGTATCACGCTATGATCGAGGCGATGAAGCTGGCTTTTACGGATGCCAAGGCATTCGTGGCGGATCCCCGAAGCATGAAAACAAAGGTAGCGGATATGCTCTCCGACAAATACGCCGCGCGGCGGAGGGCGCAGATCAGTCAGGATCAGGCTATTTTGCCCACCGTTGGTGCCCCCTCCTGCGGCGATACGGTTTACCTCTGCACCGCAGATAAGGAGGGGAACATGGTCAGCTACATTCAAAGCAACTACTTCGATTTCGGCTCAGGCCTGGTGGTGCCGGGAACCGGTATACTACTGCAAAATCGCGGCAACAATTTCAGCCTTGACCCCGGCAGCGACAATTGCATCGAAGGACGCAAAAAGAGCTATCACACCATTATCCCCGGTTTTTTGTGCAAGGATGGAAAGGCCGTCGGCCCCTTTGGTGTTATGGGCGGATTCATGCAGCCGCAGGGACACGTGCAGGTACTGGTAAACACCATCGACTACCATATGAATCCGCAGGAGTGCTTGGACGCTCCCCGCTTCCAGTGGGTCGGCGAAAAGCGCGTACAGGTTGACCCGTGGGTGCCGGAGGAGGTCGTAGCGCAGCTGGCCGCCATGGGACACGACGTGGAGGTGACCCGCGAGCCAGGCGCCATGGGGCGTGGACAGATCATCTGGCGCACGGGAGAGCATTCTTTGGCCGCGGGTACGGAGTCCCGATGCGACGGCATGGCAGCCCCGTGGTGAGAATCCGCGTGGAGAGGAGATTGAGCAAGTGAACATATATTTGGATCTTTTCCTGACGTTCGCCCGGATAGGCGCGCTGACCTTCGGCGGGGGCTATACGATGCTTCCCATCATCCAAAAGGAGGTCGTGGAGAAAAAGAAATGGGTAGACTCGGAGGATGTGCTGGACTACTACGCAATCGGTCAGTGCATCCCCGGCATTATCGCCGTGAACACCGCCATTTTCATTGGCAATAAGAAAAAGGGCGTTTGGGGCGGGATCGCCGCCGCGCTGGGCGCGGTCTTCCCCTCGCTGATCATCATTATAATCATTGCGGCGTTCCTGACAAACTTTGCCGACATCCCTGCTGTGCAAAATGCGTTTGCCGGCATCCGCGTCTGTGTCTGCGTGCTGATCCTTAACGCGGTGCTGAAGCTGCGGAAGAAAGCCGTGCCGGATCTGCCTGCCGCCATTATTTTCGTGGTCGTGTTTCTGACCGCGTCCTTTACGAGCCTGTCCCCTATACTTTTCGTCCTTGTTTCCGCCGTGGCGGGGATCCTGCTGAAGGTTAGGAGGGTGACGCAAGAATGATTTTGCTCAAGCTTTTCTTTGAATTTGCGCGGATCGGCCTGTTTACGATCGGCGGAGGCATGGCCTCCGTTCCCTTCCTGATGGACTTGTCGGAGCGGACGGGCTGGTATACGCAGGCGCAGCTGGTAGACATGATTGCCATTTCCGAGTCCACGCCCGGTCCGATCGGGATCAACATGGCCACCTATGTGGGCTATATGACAGCCGGTGTGTGGGGTGCCATCGTGGCCACCTTGGGCGAGGTGCTTCCCTCTCTGATATTGGTGTGCATCATTGCCAAATTTATGCAGCGCTTTAAGGACAATCGATTTGTGTTGGGCGCCATGTACGGCCTTCGCCCCGCCGCCACGGGGCTGATTGCTGCCGCCGGCTTGACGGTGGTGCTGATCGTTATCGTCAATACGGAGGCGCTGCTGAGCGGCGCGCTTAGCGATGTCGTGGATCTGAAGGCGGTGCTCCTGGCGGCGCTTTTGCTGGTGCTTACCAATTTTGTCAAACCCACAAGAGACCTTCACCCGGCGTTGTTTATTGCATTTTCTGCGATAGTGGGGATCCTGTTCAATTTTGCCGGTTTGTAACGCTTAGAGAGAGGCGGAGGCGAGACCCATGGAGCTGATACTGTACAACGGAAATATCAAAACGATGGAGGAGGCGCAGCCGAGGGCCGAGGCGGTGGCGGTGTGCAACGGCGTCATTGCGGCGGTAGGAACAAATGAGGCGATCCTCTCCTTGAAAACGGCGGACACGGCGGTGGTGGATCTGGAGGGCAAAACGGTGCTTCCGGGATTTCACGACAGCCATATGCACCTTCTGAGCTTGGGATACGCGGAAGAAAAGCTGGAGCTGAGCGCCGTGCGGAGCCTGGACGAGCTGATCCGAGAGGGGCGGCGGTATGTGGAAAAGAACCCCTCCGTCCGCTGGATCCATGGCCGCGGGTGGAACAACGAGCTGTGGGAAGACAAAACGCTGCCCACGCGCTATGATTTAGACCGCATTTCCGCGGAGATCCCCATCGTTTTGGCAAGGGCCTGTAACCGAATGCTGGTGACAAACAGCCGTGCGCTTGCGGTCGCGCGGATCACGCCTCAAACGCCTCAGCCTCCGCGGGGACACTTCGATACAGACGACAATGGAATGCCGCTGGGGTGCTTTTGGGACGAAGGGCGGGAGCTGATATGGAGGGCGATGCCTCCCATGCGCCCGGAGGATATGCGCCGACTCATTCAGAAGGCCGGCTCTGGCCTTCTGCGCTACGGGATCACCAGCGTCCATTCGGACGACTTTGAGGCGGTCACGGAAAAGGACTTCGACGACCTGATGAGCGTCCTCGTGGACATGGACGAGAAGGGTGAACTCCCCGTGCGCCTTTTCGCACAATGCCGCTGGACGACACCCGCCATGGCTGAGCGCTTTCTGGATCGAGGTTACCGTTCCGGCTTCCGGAGGGATCGGTTCTGCGTGGAATCCCTGAAGCTGCTGGCCGACGGCGTGCTGGGAACGAGAAGCGCCCTGCTTTCCCGCCCCTATGAGGATATGCCGGAAACCTCCGGCCACGCAGAGCATTCTCAGGAGGAGCTAAACCGGCTGACGCTGCTGGCGCACCGGAGAAAAACGGCGGTGTCCATCCACGCCATCGGCGATCAGGGGCTGGATATGGCTCTGAACGCCATTGCCTACGCGAAGAAAATGTGTCCGGAAACCGCTGTCAGGCACGCCGTGATCCACTGTCAGATCACAAGACCCGACCAATTTGAGAGGATGCGGCTTTTGGGGGTAACGGCACATTTGCAGCCTATTTTCATCGACACGGATCAGCACATCGTCCCACTGCGCGTGGGTGAGGAGAGAGCGAAGACCAGCTATTGCTGGAGGACGATTGTAAACGAGGGGATTCCCTACGCCTTTGGCTCGGACAGCCCTGTGTGTACCAGCGAAGTAACAAAGGGCATTTACTGCGCGGTGACAAGAAGGGATTTGGCAGGCAACCCGCCGGACGGCTGGATGCCCGAGCAGAAATTGACCGTGCGGCAGGCCGTCCACGGATATACGCTGGGTGCGGCGTTCGCGGCCGGCGCGGAGGACCGGCTGGGCAGTATCACAGTGGGCAAACAGGCGGATCTCGCCGTGCTGCCAGATGACATTTTCGCCGTCCCCCACGACGCGATCAAGGACCTCCGTGTGCGGATGACCGTGCTGGGCGGCAGGGTCGTGTACCGGGAGTGAGAACCCGTTGTTTCCCCCGCTCCCGCTTTCTCCGTCGCCGGACGGCGGAAAGCGCGGATTCTCAAGGCTTTTTCTTCTGCCTTGGTGGGAGCGTATGCAACAACTTGTTGCATAAAGTGCAACGACATGCTGTTAGACAAAAAGTTTTTTTCAATTATACTAAGAGCATAACAAATCTGCACAAGTTTTCCTACAGGTGCGATGGAATGTTTATTGATTTTGTTGGAGAGAGGTACACCCTACGGAGAACGAACCGGAGGCAGCGGCGCTGCCGTGTGAACCATTAAGACATCTTTTCATTCAGGACTTGCGCCCCGAGAAGCGCGGGAAGCGCCTTTGGATAACGAATGATGCTGGGAGGTTTCATATTATGCGGGATTTTGTGGAAAAGAGAGTGGCAAAGGTATATACATATACGGGGCTGCGGATCCTGCTGCTTGCCTTGGGCGTTTGCTTTTTCCTGCCTGTTTTCATCTACTACTTGATCCACCGGAACAACAATGAGTTTCTCCAAAAGCTGGAGCAGGAGAAGCAGCGTGTTGACCGGCAGGCGCTTCAGGATGAGGTGTACGCCCAGGTCAAGAACAAGCGCGAATTCTTCCACCGTGACCTCTCCAATATTGAGGCAGAGGTCGATAAGGAGGTCAACAAGCGCGTAACGGAGCAGGCTATGGCGAGTATGCGCCAGTCCGACCCGGCGCTCAAGCAGAGCAGCTTTCTGCAAACCGTGACCGCCGCCTTGGATCGCCCCTGGGGTCTGGCCGCCTTTATTGTGGCGGGTTTTCCCGCGTTTCTCTTTATCCTCATTGTGGGCAATGCCTTTGCCCGCTATACCTTCCAGCGTGTAATGCTGATGGCCTTCGTGATCATTGGCGTCACCTTTCTGGTGTTTACCATCCTCTATATCTCCCCCATGGACGCAGCCTACAACATCCTTGGTCAACTGGCGCGTCCGGAGCAGATCGAGCAGTTTAACGAATCCTACGGTCTGAATCAATCCTACTGGGTGCAGATGTGGGAGGCGCTGAAGGGCATCGTGACCCTCAACCCCGGAAAGAGCTTCCTTGGCGGCGAGGATGTCATCAGCATGATTGTCAAGCGCTTGCCCATCACCATGGAAATGACCTTTGCCTCCCTTCTTTTGGCGGTGGCTATGGCGGTTCCCGCAGGCATCCTGTCGGCGCTCCGCCCCTACTCCGTTGCCGACTATGTGGTGATGATCATTACCCTGATCGGCTTGTCCATGCCGGCGTTCTGGATGGGGCTTCTCCTAATCCTGTACTGCTCCATCCAGTTGGGAATCCTCCCCGTTTCGTATAATCCGGGCAACTGGATGTCGCTGATCATGCCGGTGATCGTCTTGGGTACTGGTATGGCCGCCAATGTTGCGCGGACAACCCGATCGTCCCTGTTGGAGGTCTTAAGTCAGGACTACATCGTGACTGCGAAGGCAAAGGGTCTTGGCTATTGGAAGGTCATCCTGCGCCACGCTCTGGGAAATGCCATGATCCCCATTGTCACAGTCGTCGGACTCCAGTTCGGCTCCATGATGAGCGGCGCGACCGTGGTGGAAAAGGTGTTCAACATCAACGGACTCGGCTTCATGCTGGTGGAAAGACAGTTTATCCCGGACATTCCTGTCGTGCTGGCGGGCGTGGTGTATATTTCTTTGGCGGTGAGCTTGGTGAACCTGTTTGTGGATCTTCTCTACGCCTTCCTTGATCCCCGCATAAAAGCCAAGATCAAGGGATATTAAGTGTGAAAGAGGTGATTTGCGTGAAACGTTCCTTAATAGAAAAGAAAACCCGTTCCCGCCGCCTGAAAAGCTGCCCGGAGCTTACGATCCTGAATATCGGCTGGGGTGCCAGCCTGCTTATCGGTCTGCTGATCCTCAACGGGCTGCGCGGGAAAGAGAGCGCGGACGGAGGTCTTGGCCTCATCGCCTTCGCCACACTGTATTTTATCGCCGCGATCATCAACTTCATCATGGCCGTTCTCAGCCGGACAAGCGTCCTCAAGGGGGAGGGGATCCCCGCTGCTTGCAGAAAGCTCGGATATGTGGCGCTGCCCTTCGCACTGCCCGGCAACATATTCTCCGCGATCAGCGGCTTTGCCGTCGCAAAAGAGAAGAAGAGCGTGGAGTACAATTTGGGCTACTATGCCCTGTTGAATAACCTGACGGCGTTTCTGGTTTCCGCACTGAACCTCTTTAAGGATGAGCTGGCGGATATGTTCTTCTTGGGCATGGGACTCTTGGGTCTTTCACTGGTGTTCTATGCCATCGCCCTGCTGACCGTGGAGAAGGCGCTGGAAAACGGCAGGTACGAAAGGCTCAAGCCGCTGGCGATCATCCTGATGGTTTTCGGCCTGACAGGGAATCTGTTCTCATTCCTGCTGGGTCTTGTCATCGTCACCAAGATCCGTCACCGCAACGACCAGCGCACGGTGGAGTGGATCGACATGATTCGCCGGATATTCCGGAACTATATGGCCGTGATGGGTTTCTTCGTGATCTCACTCCTGCTGACGCTGGCCGTATGCAGCTATCTGACCTTTAACTATCAATACGCCATCAGCAACGATTACAGCAACCTGCTGCAGGTACCCTCCCTGAAGTACCCCTTTGGCACGGATAACGTGGGGCTGTGCGTGTTTACGCGAATCGTTTTCGGCACGCGCATCTCCCTTATCATCGGCATTGCCGCAACGGCGGTGCCCGTGGTGATCGGCGGCCTGCTGGGTGCGGCGGCGGGGTATTACAGCGAGCGGCTGGACAACGGCATCATGCGCGTGCTGGACATTTTGTATGCCGTTCCCTCCACGCTCCTGACCATTGCCATCGTGGCCGCCTTTGGCGCGAACACCCTGAATCTGATTATCGCCCTGAGCATCAGCAACATCCCAATCTATGCCCGTACCATGCGTGCGCAGGTCATGACCATCACCAATTCGGAATTCGTGGAAGCCAGCCGCGCCTGCGGACGGCGGGAACACGAGATTCTTTTAAAGCACGTGATACCAAACTCCGTGGCGCAGGTCATCGTGAGAGCCTCCATCAGCATTGGCATCGCCGTGCTGTCCACCAGCAGTCTGAGCTATCTGGGTCTTGGCGTGGAGCCGCACATTCCCGAGTGGGGCAACATCCTGAAGGTCGGAAGCCCGTATTTGGAAACCAATCCGTATTTGGCGATTTATCCCGGCTTGTTCATTGTCATCCTTGTTATGGCGTTTAACTTCTTGGGAGATGGCCTGCTGGATTCCCTAGACCCCAAGTTGAAGTAAGGAGAATCACATGGAAAAGCAAAAGGTTCTTGAGATCAAGGATTTGGAGGTCCGCTTCCTTACGGAGGAGGATACGGTGTGCGCCGTGAACGGCATAGATCTTTCCATCAATCAGGGGGAGAGCCTGGGGCTTGTGGGCGAGACCGGCGCAGGAAAGACGACCACCTGCCTTGCCATTATGCAGCTGATCCCCGACCCGCCCGGATTGATCACAAAGGGTGAGATCACGTTTTGCGGCGAGAATATGCTGCAAAACACAGAGAAGAAAAATGCTGAGATCCGAGGGAAGGGCATTTCTATGATCTTTCAGGATCCCATGACGGCGCTGAACCCCGTGATGACGGTGGGCGAGCAGCTGATGGAGGTCGTCCGCACCCATGAAAAGCTGAGCAAGGCGCAGGCAAAGGAAAAGGTGATAAGGGCCCTTGAGATCGTCGGCGTTAAGAGCGACCGCTTCAACGATTATCCGCACCAGTTCAGCGGCGGCATGAAGCAGCGCGTGGTGATCACGATGGCGCTGCTATGCAACCCGGTCCTCCTGATCGCGGACGAACCCACCACAGCTCTGGATGTTACCATTCAGGCACAGGTTCTGGAGCTTATCAAGAATTTGCAGGAGAAGACGAACACTGCCATGCTTTTGGTGACCCACGACTTGGGCGTGGTCGCGGAAACGTGTGACAATGTAGCCATCATGTATGCCGGCGAGATTGTGGAGTATGGCACGGTGGAGGAGGTCTTCCGTAACGCGCTGCACCCATACACGAAGGGTCTGTTTGAATCCATCCCCAAGATGACGGGCGACAGCAAAAAGCTGATCCCCATTGAGGGGATGCCGCCCAACCCGGCCGATTTGCCAAGGGGCTGCTGCTTCCATCCCCGGTGCAGATACTGCACGGACAAATGCAAAATAGAAAAGCCTGTGCTTAGGGGAGAAGGGCATCTGCACAGATGCCATAACGTTTGAGCGGTGGAGGGATCTTTCATATGAGTGCTTTATTGGAAGTGCGCAACTTAAGCAAGTATTTCAAGGTCGCCGCAGGAGAATTGCACGCCGTTGAAAATGTTTCTTTCTCTATTGAAGCCGGAAAGACGCTTGGGATCGTCGGAGAGTCCGGATGTGGAAAATCGACACTGGGCCGCGTCATCCTGCGGCTGAACGAGCCGACCGCTGGCCACATCCTGTTTCGCCAGATGGACATCACATCCTTCAACAAGAGCGAGATCCGACAGATGCGGCGCCATATGCAGATGATCTTTCAGGACCCGTATGCCAGCTTGGATCCGCGTCTGACCATTTCGGAGAGCATCGAGGAGCCTCTGCTGGTCTTTGAGCCGGATATGGACGCTGCGGCCCGGCGGGCGCGGGTAGAGGAGCTCATGAACCTGGTGGGACTCTCCCGCCGAAATTTCAACGCATACCCTCACGAATTTGACGGCGGCCGCCGCCAGCGCGTCGTCATCGCGCGGACGCTGGCCGTGAACCCACAGTTCATCGTCTGTGACGAGCCTGTGTCTGCCCTTGACGTCAGCGTGCAGGCGCAGATATTGAACCTGATGATCGAGCTTCAGCAGAGCCTAAAGCTCACCTACATTTTTATCTCTCACGATTTGAGCGTCGTCCGCCATATCTCGGATCATGTGGGCGTAATGTACCTTGGCGAGCTTGTGGAATACGCGGACAGGAACACGATCTTCGACTCGCCGCTGCACCCGTATACGCAGGCGCTTTTGAGCGCGATCCCTTCCGTTGATCTGGACAACAGACGGCAGCGGGTAACGCTGAAGGGGGAGATCACTTCCCCCATCAACCCGGCGCCCGGATGCCGCTTTGCGCCCAGATGTCCCTACGCGGAGAAGCGTTGCTTCGAAGCTTCCCCTCCGCGATACGAGGTGGAGTCCGGCCACATGGTGGCCTGCTTTAGGATGGAAAACAGACATTGCTGATGTGACCCCGCGCACAGACAAAGGCTATTAAGGGAAAATCCCTTTGGCAAATATTAAACATGGGAGGAACCGATAATGAAGAAAACAGTTTCCCTCGTTTTGGCTTTCGTACTCTTGGCCACACTGCTGGCCGGATGCGGAACCAAGACTCCCGACAGTTCCGCAGATGAAAAACCCAAGGTTGTGATTCTCGCCAACGCAGGCTGGGGTGACGATGCTTACGCCAACGTCATCCGCGACCAACTGGAAAAGGCAGGCTTCGCTCCCAGCATCAGCCTGCAGCCCGACTATGCAAGCTGGCGCTCTCAGGTGGATGCAGGTAACTTCGATTTGGCCATCACCTATTGGGTGACCACCAACGGTTCGCCCGACTACGCGGTGCGCGGCGTCTTCAGATCCGACGGCGACTTCAACCTGTATGGCATCAACGACCCCAAGCTGGATGAGTACATCGATACCGCTGCCAAGCAGACCCCAGCGGAGTATATGCAGACGTATTCCGATTTAGAGGACTACATGGTCAGCGAGATGGCCTATGTGCTGCCCATCTATGTGTCCATGCGCACGGAAACCTTCAACACGGATGTCCTCAACGCGGACACCGTCCGCATGCCCAAGTCCCGCGCTCTGGTCTGGGAGGAGCTCCGCTTCAAGAATCCGGATGACAACGCCACCAGAACGTATGTGACCAGCCAGCTCTACTCTGACCTGCTCCCGCTGGATCCCATCCGCTCCGACGACAGTTCCACCTTCCTAGGCATCACCAATGGCTATATTCGTCTGCTCAATTTAGCGGATGACGACACTCTGACCACCAAGAGTTCTCTGACCCGCGGTTACACGCTGGCGGAAAACGGCACGGACTTCTACTTCCTGCTGAGAGATGACGTCCACTTCTGCAAGGTGGAAAATATGCACGCTGTGGACACCGGTGAGATTGTCAGCGCCGAGGATGTGGTGTACTCCGTCGAGAGAATGATGGATAAGAACGCCGCCCCCGATAACGTGAACTACGGCAACTTTGAAACCGTAGACAGTGTGGCGGCCATTACCGATCTGGAGTCCCTGAAGGGGATCCAGACTAAGGATGGCGGCAGCGTCTACGATGAGCTCCAGAAGTCCGCTCCCTCCGACATCACCGCCCTGACCGACAAGGCCACCGACGTGAACAACGCCTCCGGCACCTATCAGGTGATCCGCCTGTCCACGAAGTATGTGTTCCCGCAGGCGCTGAACGCCTTTGCCCACAACGCTGGCGGCATCGTGAGCAAGAAGCAGATCGAAGCGGTGAACAAGAAATTCCTCACCGATCCCGCCAGCTATGATGTAAAGACGGATATGCTCTACGGCGATCAGATGTGGTATACCGAGGGTGCCGCCTATGACAACAATATGGTCTGCAGCGGCCCCTATATCCCCATCAAGCGCACGGACTACGGCATGACCTTCGAGGCCAACCCCTACTACATGCCCACCGAGGATAAGTACACCCCCAAGATCAAGACCATTGAGGTGAAGTTCATCAGCGACATGGAGAACGCCTTTGCAGCTCTGCGCGCCGGTGAGATCCACGCCCTCTACTGTATGCCCGCCGAGAAGATCGCCCTTGCGAATAAAGAAACCAACCTTATGACCAAGGAGGTGGCCAGCAACGCATACAACTATTGCGCCTTTAACTTCAAGGGCATCTTCAGCGATGTCAACCTGAGAAAGGCAGCCCAGTTCGCCGTCAATCAGGAGCAGATCAGCGCCGTGTTTGACAACCGCCTGATCCCCACATACAGCCCGCTGACGCCCGTTTTGAGTACCGGCAAGACGATTGTGGCGGACGCTGAGAAGTCTGCCGCTTACCTGAACGCGTGGCGCGAGGCCCGGCAGTGACCTGAGCGGCGCGGCAAGAACCCCTCTTGAGAAAACCCCTCCCACGCAGCGGTGTGCAAACGCCGCAAAGCCCTTTGAAAGCCCTTCTTAAAGGGCGATGCGGTGAAAATTCCATGTGAACCCCCAAAAGCAGGGAAGCTGTGCAATGTTGCATTTCACAGTTCAGTCTGCCGAGGAACCCAGTCTGTGATTAGGAGCAGGCTGGGTTCCTCGAACATATACGAGCGAAAAAACAGCAAGGCGAAACGAAGGCAGCAGATCCCTTCATTTCCACACGGCCAGCTTTTTCAAATTCATCGCCGCCAGCTTGAGCTTCACCCAGTTTGTGATCTGAGCCAAGCCTCTGTATTGTGTATAACGCATCGCGTGTTTTTCCTTAGTGTCTGCGAAGACCCGTTCAATGCTTTCTTTGCCTCTCTTGTAAAGCTCTCTTGTATTCAGGCTTACCTGCAAAATGCCGGAAACCGCCGTGGTTTCCGGCATTTTTTCTATGCCTAATACCTAATAAGGCATAGATTGACAATTCGACAAAGTGTGATATAATTAGCCCGTCTGAAAAAATATAAAGTTGTAGCACAGAGGTGTCTGCTCAAAAGCAGATGAAAAGGGAATCCGGTGCGAATCCGGAACGATGCAGTCACTGTGTACGGGAGCGGCCTGCAAACCACTGGGAAACCGGGAAGGGCAGCGCCGTGATGAGCGAAGTCAGGAGACCTGCCTCTGTGTGGAATCTCAAACCTGCTGCCAACAGGTTGGTTTTCCTACGAACTTATGATCCGCTGCGGGTCACCGCGCGGATGTATATGTAGTAAGAAGCACCGAGGGCGGCTGTGTGAGACACAGCCGCTTTTATATTTCTTTCAGAACAAATAATTTGGAAAGAGGTAGATCCCCCATGAAGAAAGCACTTGCCTTTCTGATGGCGGCTGTGATGCTGATGAGCATGCTGACCGCCTGCGGCAACAAGGACAATGCTGCCGACAACAATGACAACAACGATGTGAACACCGAGGAGACCGACAAGGCCGCCGCCGACAAGGTCGCCGCCCTGATCGACGCCATCTATGTGCAGGAGCGCACCGAGGAGACCGACGCCCAGTGCGAGGCCGCCAAGGCCGCTTGGGATGCCCTGACCGACGCCCAGAAGGCGCTGGTGGAGGGCGAGGAGGCCAGCCCTGAGTACTTCGGTCTGGACACCGGCGACGCCTCCAAGGACGATCCCCGCAACCAGGACGAGATCGGCGAGAAGGAGCTGCTGGTGGTGTCCTTCGGCACCTCCTTCAACGACAGCCGCGTAGCCGACATCAAGAGCATCGAGGATGCCCTGCAGGAGGCCAACCCCGACTGGTCCGTGCGCCGCGCCTTCACCGCGCAGATCATCATCAACCACATCCAGGCCCGTGACGGCGAGAAGATCGACAACATGGAGCAGGCTCTGGAGCGCGCTGTCGCCAACGGTGTGAAGCAGCTGGTTGTCCAGCCCACCCACCTGATGCACGGTGCTGAGTACGATGAGATGTGCGCCGCCATCGACAAGGTTCGCGACCAGTTTGACTCCGTTGAGATCGCCGAGCCCATGCTGGGCGAGGTGGGCAACGATGCCACCGTCATCAACGCCGACAAGGAAGCCGTCGCCAAGGCCGTCGTGGCTGCTGCCCTCGAGGAGAGCGGCTATGAGTCCACCGCTGCCGCCAAGGATGCCGGTGTTGCCTATGTGCTGATGGGCCACGGTACGGCTCATGTGGCCAAGGTCACCTACAGCCAGATGGCTACCCAGATGGCCAAGCTGGGCTATGAGAATGTGTTCGTCGGCACCGTGGAGGGCGAGCCCGAGGAGACCTCCTGCGAGGCCGTGATCGAGGCCGTCAAGAACGCCGGCTACACCACCGTGGTGCTGCGTCCCCTGATGGTCGTGGCGGGCGACCACGCCAACAACGACATGGCCGGTGCGGATGAGGATTCCTGGAAGACCATGTTCGAGGCCGCCGGCTTCACCGTGAACTGCCAGATCTCCGGTCTGGGCCGTATCGCGGACGTGCAGGCTCTCTATGTAGCCCACACCAAGGCTGCCATTGATGCCATCGCGTAACAAGGACTGAACGGGCTCCGGGGCGGTACACCATCGCCTCGGAGCCTTTTTCAAAGCAAGGAGGACTTTACCGTGAAAAAAATTCTTTCGTTTCTGCTGGCCGCTCTGATGATGACGGCGCTGCTGGTTGGCTGCGGACAGCAGCAGGCCGACGCTCCCGGCAGCGACGAGCCCGACCAGCCCGCACTGGCGGACGGCGTGTACACCGCCGACTTCAACACCGACAGCAGTATGTTCCACGCCAACGAGACCTGCGACGGCAAGGGCGTGCTGACCGTGAAGGACGGCCAGATGACCATCCACGTCAGCCTCGCCTCCACCAGCATCGTCAACCTGTTCCCCGGTCTGAAGGAGGACGCCCAGAAGGACGGCGCCGTGCTGCTGCAGCCCACCAAGGACACCGTCACCTATCCCGACGGTCTGACCGAAACGGTCAACGGTTTTGATATCCCTGTTCCCGCGCTGGACGAGGAGTTCGACGTGGCCCTCATCGGCAAGAAGGGCGTGTGGTATGACCACAAGGTCTCCGTCTCCAACCCCGTACTGAAGGAGGAGAGCGGTGATGACGCTGCCGCCATTACGCTGGCGGACGGCACCTACACCATCGAGGTGGGCTTCGAGGGCGGCTCCGGCAAGTCCCACGTGCTGACCCCCTGCACCCTGAAGGTGGAGGACGGCGCCGCCACTGCCACCATCGTGTGGAGCAGCCAGAAGTACGACTATATGCTGGTGGACGGCCAGCGCTATGACGTTCTCACCACCGAGGGCGGCTCCACCTTCGAGATCCCCGTCCGGGCGCTAGATACCCCGCTGACGGTGATCGGCGATACCACCGCCATGAGCACCCCCCACGAGATCGAGTACACCCTGACCTTCGATTCCTCCACCGCCGTGGAGGCCGCCCAGTGAGGCGCTTTCTCGCCGGACTGCTGGCGGCGCTGACGGTCTTGTCCCTCTGTGCCTGCGGCGCGACTGACGCCCCCGCCAAGGCAGATGGGCAAACCGCCGCCGTGTCGTGGGACGAGCTGGTCTTTGACCGCACCATGCCCCTGCGCTACGCCCAGCAGTTCACCGTGGAGTACGCCGGTGAAAGCTACAAGCGTATCACCATCCACGACGACCGGGTGTACCTGCTGGTAGCGGAGGGCGCGGCGGTACCGAAGGGCGTCCCCGCCGGCGTCACCGTTTTGCAGCAGCCGCTGGATCAGATCTATCTGGTAGCCGCTGCCGCTATGGACTACTTTGACAAGCTGGATGCCGTCGGGTGCATCACCCTCAGCGGCAAAAAGCAGGCGGATTGGTACATCCAAAGCGCCAAGGACGCCATGGACAGCGGCGCGATGACCTACGCCGGCAAGTATTCCGAGCCGGATTATGAGCTGATTTTGTCCAACGGCTGCGATCTGGCGGTGGAAAACACCATGATCTACCACTCCCCGGCGGTGCTGGAGCAGCTGGAGCGGCTGGGTATCCCCGTGCTGGTGGAGACCTCCAGCTATGAGACCCTGCCCATGGGCCGGATGGAGTGGATCAAGCTGTACGCGGCGCTGCTGGACAAGGAGGACGAGGCCGAGGCGCTGTTCAACGCAAAGATGGACAGCATGGCGGATGTGCTGGAGCAGCAGCCCACGGGCAAGACCGTGGCGTTCTTCTACATCACCAGCAGCGGCGCGGTGAATGTCCGCAAGTCCACGGACTATGTGGCGAAGTGCGTCGCCATCGCCGGCGGCGACTATGTCTCCTTCGACGAGTCGGCGGAGGACAACGCCCAGTCCACCATCAATATTCAGATGGAATCCTTCTACCACGGGGCGGTGGACGCCGACGTGCTGATCTACAACAGCATCATCGACGGCGAGCTGCACACGCTGGACGAATTGGTGGCACTGGACCCGCTGCTGGCCGACTTCAAGGCTGTCAAGAGCGGCAACGTGTGGTGCCTGACCAAAAACTTCTATCAGGAGTCGCTGGAGCTGAGCGACCTCATTCTGGACGTCAACCATGCGTTGAACGACGCGCCGGACACGGCGTTTCACTTCCTGACACGGATGAAGTGAGCATTTTTTACATCATTGCATTATAAGGAGGAGCGGCATGAAGAGGACCCGAACACTTCGCATCTGGGGAGGCTTTTTGCTGCTCCTCCTGCTTTTATTCACATTTTTGATTTGGAACATCTTCGCGGGAAGCGTTTCTCTTTCCGCGTCTGAGATATGGCGGATCCTGCTGGGCGGCGATGTGGACTTTACGCAGAGCCAGATCATCACGAAGATCCGTCTGCCCCGGCTTCTGTCGGCGCTGATCCTGGGCGGGGCGCTGTCCCTGTCCGGCTATCTGCTGCAAACCTTTTTCCACAACCCCATCGCCGGTCCCTTCGTGCTGGGTATCTCCTCCGGTGCGAAGATGACGGTGTGCGTGGCCATGCTGGCGCTGCTGAGCCGGGGCAAGACCACCTCCTCCGCCATCCTCATTGCGGCGGCGTTCGTGGGTGCCATGGTGTCCATGGGCTTCGTGCTGCTGATCTCCCAGCGGGTCAAGCGCATGAGCCTGCTGGTGGTCTGCGGCGTGATGATCGGCTATATCTGCTCGGCGCTGACGGATTTTCTCGTGACCTTTGCCGACGATTCCAGCATCGTGAACCTGCACAACTGGTCGCTGGGCTCCTTCTCCGGTATGAGCTGGGAGAATGTAAAGACCATGGCCGCTGTCTGCGGCGTCACACTGCTGCTGACCTTCCTGCTGTCCAAGCCCATCCGGGCGTACCAGCTGGGCGAGGTCTACGCCCAGAACATGGGCGTGCCGCTGCGGGCGTTCCGGACGGCGCTGATCCTGCTGTCCAGCGTGCTGTCCGCCTGCGTCACGGCCTTTGCCGGCCCCATCTCCTTTGTGGGCATCGCCGTGCCGCACCTGATGAAATCCCTCTTTAAGTCGGCGGAGCCGCTGGTCATGATCCCGGCGTGCTTTCTGGGCGGCGGCGTGTTCTGCCTGTTCTGCGACCTCATCGCCCGTACCGCCTTCGCCCCCACGGAGGTGAGCATCAGCTCCGTCACGGCGGTGTTCGGCGCACCCATCGTCATCTACATGATGATCCACAGAAAGGCGGCGTGAGTATGGCAGCATATCTGGAAACAAAAGACCTGTCCGTGGGCTACCACGGCAAGCCGCTGATCGAGGATGTCGCCCTCCATGTGCAGCGGGGCAAGATCGTGACGCTCATCGGCCCCAACGGATCGGGAAAATCCACCATATTGAAAACCATTATCGGTCAGCTCTCCAAGGTGTCCGGCACGGTGTTTCTGGACGGGAAGGCCATGGAAGCGCGCAGCCGCAACGAGATCGCCCGGCGCATGGCCATTCTGATGACGGCGCGCATGGAGCCGGAGCTGATGACCTGCCGGGACGTGGTGAGCAGCGGCCGCTATCCCTACACAGGCCGGCTGGGCATTTTGCAGTCGGAGGATCAGGCCATCGTGGAGCGCTCCTTGGAGCAGGTAGGCGGCATGGAGTTTGCCGACCGCCCCTTCTCCGCCATCAGCGATGGGCAGCGCCAGCGCATCCTCTTGGCGCGGGCGCTGTGTCAGGAGCCGGAGATCATCGTGCTGGACGAGCCCACCAGCTTTCTGGACATCCGCTACAAGCTGGAGCTTTTGACGGTGCTCAAGCGTATGGTGCGGGAAAACGATCTGGCGGTACTGCTGTCGCTCCACGAGCTGGAGCTGGCGGAGCGCATCTCCGACACCGTGGTGTGCGTGGCAGGCGACCGGATCGACCGCATCGGCCCGCCGGAGGAGATCTTTACGCGAGCGTATATCGCAAGGCTGTACAAGATGGAGCATGGGAAGTATGACCCCTGCTTCGACAGTCTGGAATTTGTGCCGTAAGGAGCAGCGACATGGAAAAACAGGGTGTTTTTTACGCCGTCAGCGTGGGCCCCGGCGACCCGGAGCTGCTGACCCGGCAGGCGTGCCGGGTGCTGGAGGCGTGTGATGTTATCGCGGCTCCCCGGATGAAGTCCGGGCGGATGCTGGCGCTGGACATCGCCGCCGGGGCGGTGGATATGCAGGGCAAGACCGTCTTGCCGCTGGACTTCACCATGGCGCGTGACGCGGCGGTACGGGAGGACAGCTACCGCACGGCGGCAGCCGCTATCAAAGCCAAGCTGGCGGCGGGGCGGGACGTGGCCATGGTGAATCTGGGCGACGTGTCCGTGTACGCCACGGCCTACTATATTCTGGAGCGCATCCGCGCTGACGGGTTTGAGACGGTGATGTGTCCCGGCGTCACCAGCTTCTGCGCCGTGGCGGCGCGGCTGGGGCGCAGCCTCACCCGCATGGAGGAGCCTCTCCACATCCTGCCGGGCAGCGCCGAGCTGGACAGCGCGCTGGCGCTGCCGGGAACGAAGGTCATCATGAAGTCCGGCAAGGCCATCCACGAGACGGCGGCGGCGCTGGAGCGCTGCGGTATGGCGGCAAACGCCGGGATGGTGGCGGACTGCGGGCTGGAGACAGAGCAGGTCTACACCGACCTGCGGCACTTGCCGGAGGAGATCAGCTATTTTGCCACCATCGTGGCGGATTGAGAGGGCGCTATGGAGCAGAAAGTCCCCCGGCTGGTGCTGGCCGGTACCAACAGCGGCTGCGGCAAGACCACCGTCACCTGCGCCGTTTTGCAGGCGCTGGTAACGCGGGGTCTGCGGGTAGGCGCGGCAAAATGCGGCCCGGATTACATCGACCCCATGTTCCACAGCCGGGTCATCGGCGCGAAAAGCTCTAACCTCGACCCGTTCTTTTTTGACCGCGACACCATGCGCTATCTGCTGGCGCACAACAGTCAGGGCTGCGACGTTACGGTGATTGAGGGCGTCATGGGATACTATGACGGTCTGGGCCTCACCTCCACCCGCGCCAGCACCTATGAGGCGGCGCGGGAAACCGAAAGCCCCGTGGTGCTGGTGGTCAACGCCCGGGGCGCGGCGCTGTCGGTTCTGGCGGCGGCGGAGGGCTTTTTGCGCTTTGCGCCGGACAGCGGCATCCGGGGCGTCATCCTCAACGGGTGCAGCGCCATGAGCTACGGCCCGCTGGCGCGGGAGCTGGAAAACCGTCTGGGCGTCCGCGCCTGCGGCTACCTGCCCCGTCTGCCGGAGTGCGCGCTGGAGAGCCGCCACCTGGGGCTCATCACCGCGGACGAGGTAGCCGACCTGCAAGAGAAGCTGCGCAGGCTGGCAGCCGAGGCGGAAAAAACGCTGGATATAGCCGCTCTGCTGGAAATCGCGGCTGCCGCTTCGCTTTACGCCGCCGGTATTGCCGGAAAAGGGCGCGCCGGTGCGGATCGGCGTGGCCCGTGACCGGGCGTTCTGCTTTTACTATGAGGACAGCCTCGACCTGCTGCGGCAGCTGGGTGCGGAGCTGGTACCCTTCAGCCCGCTGGCGGATGAGCGGCTCCCCGACGGCGTACAGGGTCTGTACTTGGGCGGCGGCTACCCGGAGCTGTACGCGGCGCAGTTGGCGGAAAACCGCACCCTGCGCGGGCAGCTTCGGGAGGCCGTACACGCGGGGATGCCCTGTATCGCCGAGTGCGGCGGCTTTATGTACCTGACGCAGACCATCGCGGGCCACGCCATGGTAGGTGCGCTGCCCGGTGACTGCTTTGACACGGGAAAGCTGACCCGGTTCGGCTACATCACTGCCACGGCGCAGGAGGACAGCCTTCTCTGCCGCGCCGGAGAGCAGGTACCTATGCATGAATTTCACCACTGGGACACCCCCCAGCCCGGCGGCGCTTTTCTGGCGGAAAAGCCCTCCGGCAAGCAGTGGCGCTGTGCGTATGCCACGGACACGCTGTACGCGGGTTTCCCGCACTTCCATTTTTACGCCAAGCCTGCCATGGCACAGCGCTTTTTGGCGGCTTGCAGAAAGGAGACGCTATGATGGAGCAGATGAAGCCTATGGATATCGAGAAGCGCAGCTTTGCCATCATCACCGAGCTGCTGGGTGATCGGCGGCTGGACCCGGAGAATGAGCTGGTCATCAAGCGGGTCATCCACACCACGGCGGACTTTGACTATGTGGACAATCTGGCCTTTTCCGACCACGCGGTGGAAAAGGGCATCGCCGCCCTGCGGGCGGGCTGTGACATCGTCACCGATACGCAGATGGCCAAGGCCGGGATCAACAAGTCCATCCTCGCCTCGCTGGGCGGGGAGGTACACTGCTTCATGTCGGACGCGGACGTGGCTGCGGAGGCCAAGGAGCGGGGCGTGACCCGCGCCTTCGTATCCATGGAGCGGGCGGCGGCGCTGGAAAAACCCTGCATCTTCGCCATCGGCAACGCCCCTACGGCGCTTTTCTCGCTGGAGGCGCTGATGGAGACCGGTAAGCTCCATCCCGCCCTCATCATCGGCGTGCCGGTGGGCTTTGTGAACGTGGTGGAGAGCAAGGAGCGCATCATCGAGGCCGCTGCCGCGCCCTACATCGTGGCACGGGGGCGGAAGGGCGGCAGCAATGTGGCGGCGGCCATCTGCAACGCCATGCTCTACCAGATCAGGCGGTAAGCCATGAAGGAATTTGTGATGCGGGACGGGAAAAAGCTCCGTCTGGGCTACACCACCGGCTCCTGCGCGGCGGCGGCGGCCAAGGCCGCCGCATGGATGCTGCTGCGGGGCGGCAAAAAGGAGACCATCCGGCTGCTGACGCCCAAGGGCATTGAGCTGACGCTGGCGGTGGAGGATATCCACAGCTCCCCGGACTGTGTGCGCTGCGCCATTCGGAAGGACAGCGGCGACGACCCGGATATCACCCGCGACACCCTGATTTACGCCGAAGTGCGGAAAACGGAGGACGCGGGCATTGTCATCGACGGCGGACAGGGCGTGGGCCGTGTAACCAAGCCTGGACTTGACCAGCCGGTGGGCGCGGCGGCCATCAACTCCGTACCCCGCCGGATGATCCGGGAGAATGTGGAGGAGGTCTGCGGTCTGCTGGGCTACACCGGTGGTCTGCGGGTGGTGATCTCCGTCCCGGAGGGGGAGGCGCTGGCGAAAAAGACCTTCAACCCCCGGCTGGGCATCGAGGGCGGCATCTCCATCTTAGGCACCACGGGGATCGTGGAGCCTATGAGCGAGCAGGCGCTGGTGGACACCATCCACGTGGAGCTGCGGCAGCGGCGGGAGAGCGGCGCGGACTATGTGCTGCTGGCCCCCGGCAACTACGGCGCGGACTATATCAAGGACGCCATGGGTATCGACCCCGCCACGGCGGTGATGACCTCCAACTTCATCGGCGATGCGCTGGAGATGTGCCGGGAGCTGGGCTTTCACGGGGCGCTGCTCATCGGTCACATTGGCAAGCTGGTGAAGCTGGCGGGTGGTATGTGGAACACCCACTCCCGCTACGGCGACTGCCGCACGGACATTTTGACGGCCTGTGCCGCCGCGGAGGGTCTGGACGCGGCAGCAGCGGAGGCGCTGCTCCACTGCGCCACCTGTGACGACGCCCTGCGGATCCTGCAGGAGCAAGGGCTTTACGAGGCGGTGCTGCACCGTCTGGCGGGACGCATCGACGCGATGCTGCCCTATAAATGCGGCGATATGGAGGCAGGCGCCATCCTGTTCTCCAAGGAATACGGCTATCTCTGCGAGACAAAGGACGCAGCGGCACTGCTGCGCCGGATAAAGGAGGACTGACAATGGTACATTTTGTGGGAGCGGGCAGCGGCGCTGCCGACCTTATTACCGTCCGGGGCGCCAAGCTGCTGGGCGAGGCCGACGTGGTGATCTACGCAGGGTCTTTGGTAAATCCCGCGGTGCTGGACTATACCAAAGCGGGCTGTGAGATCCACGACAGCGCCAAGCTGACGCTGGAGGAGGTCATCGCCCTCATTGAAAAAGCGGAGGCCGCCGGCAGGACCACGGTGCGCCTGCACACAGGGGATTCCAGCATTTACGGCGCGGTGCGGGAGCAGTTCGACGAGCTGGAAAAACGCGGCATCTCCGTGCCGGAGGACGTTTCCGTTGTCGGCTTCGACAATTACCTGTATCCGGGTTTCCCGGATCTCAAGATCACTTCGTATGAGATCAATACGAAGGCGATGGTAAAAGTAGCGCTCGAAAAAGCGCTGAAGCAGATCCGCGGCGCGGCATCCGGCAAAAATATGGAAATTGTCTCTGGACAGCTGGTGCCGAAAGAGAGCGTAAAGCTTTGATTTTTATAACTGAATTATAAATTAAGAAACGGGGCATTTTGAAATGCCCCGTTTTTGTACATATTACACAACAAAGTCACTTAAAAATTGACAGTATCTAACGGAACTTATTTTTTAAGTAATTTCCAGTTGAAAAATTAATCATCTATGTTAAAATTAAGCTAAAGGACTGGGCGTGAGGGTGATAAAACACGGCGGTTCGGAGAAAAAAGAATGAAAAAACAAGATTCTGTCCACTAACAGAAACTTAAAAAAACAAAGTACAACTCATAAACAATATTTTTCATGGAGGTTTCAAAAAATGAGCGAAGTTAAAATTATTGGAGATGCTGTCAAAAATATGCCATGGCAGGAAGGCCCGGCTGAATTTTCCGGTGCACCGGTATGGAGATACGGCGAGAATCCGATCATCGGAAGAAATCCGGTGAAGGAAGTAGCAAGAATCTTCAACAGCGCCGTTATGCCGTACGGCGACGAGTTCATCGGAGTATTCCGTGGTGAGCAGACAAACGGAATCCCGTACATCTACCTTGGAAGAAGCAAAGATGCGATCCACTGGAATTTCGATGAGAACAAAATCCAGTTCGTTGACGAAGAAGGCAAACCGTTCATGCCGGTTTACGCATATGACCCGCGTCTTGTAAAAGTAGAAGATACCTACTACATCATCTGGTGTCAGGACTTCTACGGTGCAGCCATCGGAATGGCAAAAACAAAAGATTTTGAAACCTTCGTACGTGTGGAGAATCCATTCCTTCCATTCAACAGAAATGCCGTTCTCTTCCCGAGAAAAATCAACGGCA
>ENA-OPEC01000732-OPEC01000732.1-human-gut-metagenome-genome-assembly--contig:-NODE-732-length-26755-cov-6.348127_pt1 | contig 26755 bp, 27 predicted proteins | sample MGYA00241622_ERZ501507 | MGnify/ENA primary metagenome ERZ501507 (study PRJEB25962, sample SAMEA2042582) | human gut metagenome | biome: human gut; feature: human-associated habitat; material: faeces... | reverse complement strand
CCCCGCCGGCAGAACGGCCCTGCCGTAGCCGTCCTCGTCCGTTTCGCTGCTGCCGACGGGCGTTCCCTGATAGGAAATTTCGATTCGAGCGCCCTTCGGCGCGGGCGCGGCGAGCCTCCAACGGACGCGTCCCTCCGGCAGCTCCGGCGTGAACAGGAGCGCCTGCACATAGTTCTCCGGCACGTGCTCGGCCCAGACGGTCTGCCAGATGCCGCTCTGCGGTGTGTACCAGATGCCGCCGCGCTTCGTCTTCTGCTTGCCGCGCGAGAGGGGTACAGCGTCCGTATCGTCGCGCACGGCGACAGTCAGGATGTTTTCGCCATCCCGCAGAAGCTTTGTCATATCCAATGTAAAGGCCGTATAGCCGCCCGTGTGCGTCCCGGCAAGCAGGCCGTTGACGTACACCCATGCCCGCTGGTCAGCGGCACCGATGTGCAGCAGCATCCGCCCGCCGTCCGGCTTTGCAAACGGCAGCGTCCGCCGGTACCAGAGCACCTGACCGGGCTTCAGAATTCGGCCCACCCCGGACAGCGGCGCTTCCGGCGAAAACGGCACGAGGATCTCCCCGTCCCACGCGCCGGGGCAGGCGTCGGAGGCCGTGATGGCGTAGTCCCAGAGGCCGTTAAGATTGTAATAGCTTTCCCGCACGAGCTGCGGGCGGGGATATTCCTGCAAAACAGCGTTCTTGTCCAGCGCTTCGCCCCAAGGTGTCAGCATTTTGTCCCCTCCTTCTTTTTAAGCGCCAGCACCGGCGGCAGAATCAGCAGCAGCACAATGGCAGCCGCCAGAAAAATGGACGGCGTCGGCACGGTTTTTACCACGCCGAGGTCAACATAGGTCGAATCGCTGCCGCGAATGACCGCCGCGCCGATAGCCGGGCCGAAGATCATCGGCAGCAGCACGCCGAAGATCATGCGGATGCCCTGGAAATGTCCGGCTTTGCCGGCAGGCGTATGGTCGCGGATGACGCCGGACAAAATCGCCGTGACCAGCATATAGCCGGACATCATGACGCAGCCCGTCAGAATCACGGCCAGCATCGAGCGCGCGAAGAACATCCCAAGCAGTCCCGCGAACATGACCCCCGCCGCCGGGAGCACGCACCGCAGCTCGCCGAGCCGGTCGATCACGCGGCCGGAGAGCACACTCACGACCGACGCGAAGATCAGCACAATGCCCAGCACAAGGGCATAGCCGTCAAAATGCAGATAGTTCTGCATATAGATGATGAGATACGGGAAAAAGACCTGCACGGCCACGGAAAACAGGCAGAACGCCGCGAAGGACAGATAGAGCGCCGGGTTTCCCCGCACGACCGACGGGCGAAGCCCGTAGACAAGGTTTTTTAGACCATTGTCCCGTCTCGGCTCCAGCTTCGGCTCCGGGATCAGGAAGACGGACACAACTCCCGTCAGAACAACGAGTCCGCCGAAGATCGCGAAGAATTTCTGCCACTGCCCGCGCTGTGTCATGCCGTCGAACAGGCCAAAAATGACGAGCATGGAAATGAGCGGCAGAATGGCCAGCACGGATTCTGCCTTGCCCCGCGCCGCGTTCGGCACGGTGTCGGTGATCCACGCGTTGAACGCCGCGTCGTTGGCCGTCGAGCCGAAAAACGTCATGACGCAGTCGAGCACGACGATCATCACCGCCGCGGCAGCCGCCGCAGAGGCCGCCGGGAACAGCTTCGCCGCGTTTTCGACTGTCACGAGGCCGAACGCCGCCGTAGAAAGGCCCCAGAGCAGATAGCCGCCGCAGATAAACAGCTTGCGCTTTCCCACGCGGTCGGACAGCGCGCCCATCAGCAGCGTCGTCAGCGTGGCGGCAGCCGCACTCCAGCCGACCATGGCGGAGATATAGCCGGGGTCGGTGGAGATGGTATTATAAAGGTAGACATTAAAATACATATTTTCGATCGTCCAGGCAAACTGGCCGACCATGCCGACGAGAATGAGCGTCAGCCAGACGCGCGGGGACAGCTTTTTCATATCCGGCATCCTCCCGTTATTCTGCTTCTGCGCTGCCGCAGTATTTCGTATAGAGCGCAATATGGTCCTCAATACAGAACTCGCCTGTCCACGCGTTCGCCGTCACGCAGATCACGCTTCTGCCGTCCGGCGTTTTTCCGGCGCTCGCGCAGCAGTTCATGGCTTCGGCGGTATAGCCCGTCTTGGCGGCTGTAATTTCCGCGCCGTTCAGGGCATATTCGTGGTGGACGCGGTAGAGGAATTTGTTCGTCATGGCAAGCCCGTCCGGGTGCTGCTCCGTTTCGCTGGCCCGGTAATTTTCCGCGCTCAGTATTTCGGTGCACGTCTCGTTTTCCAGCGCTGCCTGCAAGATCAGGGCGATCTCGCGCACCGTGGAATAGTGGTTCTCGTCGTGCAGGCCGCTGGTGTTCATAAAATGCGTGTTTGCAAGCCCCAGCGCCGCGGCCTTTTCGTTCATCATGGCGACAAACGCTTCCTCGCTTCCGGCCACGGCCTGTGCCAGCGCCTCCGTCGCCTCCGCGCCGGAGGGCACGACTGCGCCGTACAGCAGATCGCGCATCGTGACCGTCTCGCCGTTCACATAGCCCGCCATCGACGCGCCCGCAAGATACAGCGGATCGATAATGGCCTGCGTCATGGTGAATGTCGCGTCGAGATCCGGCAGATTCTCCGCCGCCACCAGCAGCGTCATGACCTTCGTCATGGATGCGGGGTAAATTTTTTCGTCCATGCCCTTTTCGGCCAGCACCTTCCCGCTCTGCACGTCGACCAGCACGGCGGAAGACGAATACAGCTCCAGATCGAGCGTTTTTGTCTGCTCTGTTGCCTGTGCCAGTGCCAGGCCGGGCTGCTCCGGTTCGGGTTCCGGTTCCGGTTCGGGTTCGGGCAGCGGTTCCGGTTCAGGCTCCTGCACCGGCTCCTCCGGGACGGCGGCCTCCGGCTCAGAGGGCGTATCCGTCTCGCCGCTCGTGACCGGCGTATCGAGATAGGGCTTTACGATCTGCCGGTGCGCGTAATAGACTGCGCCGCCCAGAAGTGCCGCGCACACAAGAAGCGTCAGCGCGACGCGGAGCACCCGGCGGCGCTTTGCGCGCCTGCGGTCGCGCAGGCGTTCGAACGCGGGTGCGTTTTCAGGGTCAAACTGCTGTTGTGATTCATGGTTCATAGGAAGCTCTCCTGTCTGGAATTCGCGATATACCCTATTCTACCACATCTGCGCTCTGCCGGAAAGAGGCAATGTCATCAGCGCAAGCCCGTGTCCCGCCAATTTTATGTGCGTGCTGTCAAGGAAAAACACTTGACAGCCGGGATAAAATCTTGTATAGTATACCGGAACGATTGATCTGGGGGTCTTGCCATGCGGTCTGATGCGCTCACCATGACGCTGCTGTACGACTATTATGGCGAGCTGCTGACCGAAAAGCAGCGGGGCCTGTTCGATCTCTACTATAATCAGGACTATTCTCTCAGCGAGATCGCATCCGCTGCCGGGATCAGCCGACAGGGCGTCCACGATACGCTTGCCCGCGCCGAGGAGCTGCTGGAGGGCTATGAAGCTGCGCTCGGCTGCATCGCGCGCGACCGGCGGCTGGAATCCGCGCTGGATACGATCACACAGAACGCGCAGGCGCTTGCTTCTGTTCCGGGGGCTGCGCCGCAGGCCGGCGCGATCCTGCGCGCCGTGCGGGAAATAAAGGAGTAACACATGGCATTTGAAGGCTTAACCGAAAAGCTCTCGAACGCGTTCAAAAAGCTGCGCGGCAAGGGCCGCCTGTCTGAGGCCGACGTCAAGGAATCCATGCGCGAGATCCGTCTGGCGCTGCTGGAGGCCGACGTCAACTACAAGGTCGTCAAGGACTTCATCAAAAAGACGACCGAGCGCTGCGTCGGCACGGACGTGCTCGAAAGCCTCACGCCCGCGCAGATGATCGTCAAGATCGTCAACGAAGAGCTGACCGCGCTCATGGGCAGCGAGAACCAGAAGATCAAGATCGCTTCCCAGCCGCCGACCGTCGTGATGCTGGTCGGCCTGCAGGGCGCAGGCAAAACGACCAACGGCGCAAAGCTCGCGGGCTTATTTAAAAAGCAGAACAAAAATCCTCTGCTCGCGGCCTGCGACATTTACCGTCCCGCCGCCATCAAGCAGCTGCAGGTCGTCGGCGGACAGCTCGGCATTCCCGTTTTCGAAATGGGCCAGACGAACCCGGTCGACATTGCAAAAGCCGCCGTCGCTCACGCCGTACGGCACGGCAACGACATGGTCTTCCTCGACACCGCAGGCCGTCTGCACGTCGACGAGGCGCTCATGGACGAGCTGAAGGCCGTCAAGGCCGCAGTCAATCCCGATGAAATTCTGCTCGTGGTCGATGCAATGACCGGTCAGGACGCCGTCAGCGCGGCAAAGACCTTCGACGAATACCTCGATATCACCGGCGTCATGCTCTCCAAGCTCGACGGCGACGCAAGAGGCGGCGCGGCGCTTTCCATCAAGGCCGTGACCGGTAAGCCCATCAAATTTATCGGCACCGGCGAAAAGCTCGACCAGATCGAGCCCTTCCACCCCGGCCGCATGGCCTCGCGCATTCTCGGCATGGGCGACGTGCTCACGCTGATCGAAAAGGCGGAGGCCGCGTTCGACGCAAAGAAGGCCGCCGAGCTGGAGCAGAAGCTCAAGAGCAATAAATTCACCCTTTCCGATTTCTACGATCAGCTCTCGCAGCTGAAAAACATGGGATCGCTCGACGAGATCGCGGCCATGATGCCCGGCATGAACGCCGGAGCGCTCAAGGGCGCGCAGGTCGACGAAAAGGCCATGGCCCGCACCGCCGCCATCATCCAGTCCATGACCCCGTATGAGCGTGAGACCCCCTCCGTGCTCAACTCCAGCCGCAAGCGGCGCATCGCGCTCGGCTCCGGCGTGAAGGTCGAGGACATCAACAAGCTGCTCAAGCAGTTTGACATGATGAATCAGATGATGAAGCAGTTCTCCGGCCCCGGCGCCTCGCGCAAGATGAAGCGCATGGGCAAGCTCGGCGGCATGGGCGGCCTCGGCGGCTTCCCCGGCCTGTAAGCATCCTGTCAACACATCGTTTCAGCCGTAACAGATTTGGCTTTACGAAATAAGAAAAACTCGATTTATTTTTGGAGGAACAATCATGGTTAAGATCAGACTGAGAAGAATGGGCGCCAAGAAGGAGCCGTATTACCGCATCGTTGTCGCCGATTCCCGCTTCCCGCGCGACGGCCGCTGCATCGAAGAGATCGGCACCTACGACCCGAAGAACGAGGCCAACGCCATCACCATCGACGCCGACAAGGCCAAGCAGTGGATCAAGAACGGCGCACAGCCCAGCGACACCGTCCGCGGTCTTCTCAAGAAGGCAAACGTCCTGTAAGTCTGGGGTACCGGCATGAAGGATCTTTTGCTGTATATGGCAAAAAGTCTGGTCGATAATCCCGACAGCGTTACGGTCACTGAGGTAGAAGGCGAGACGACCGTGCTTGAGCTTCGCGTTGCCCCTGAGGACATGGGCAAGCTCATCGGCCGTCAGGGCCGCATCGCCAAGGAGATCCGCACGATCATCAAGTCCGTTGCCCAGCGCACCGGTCAGAAGGTCAGCGTCGAGATCGTCGACTGAACGAATGCAATCAGAACCGGGCCGTCCCTCTGCGGACGGCCCGGTTTTTGCGCGTGCCCCGGTGCAGGCTGCGCCTGTTTTATGCAAAGAACCAAGGAAACCCGGCTGCAATCGGCAGGGTTCCTGTTCCGCCCGGCGAAAGCAGAATTATTTGTGAAAAGCCGCAGCAGATCTGTATCCGCTTGCTCATTTGGCTGCAGGGTCGATGCGTTACCCATCCAGCTTCCGCATATCGAAGGACAGCGTATAGCTTCCGGTCGTATTTCGCGGAAGCTCCAGTGAGCCGTCTTCGGCAAGGCCGGTGAAGCCGGTCATGGTGAGGGAATAGTCGATCTGATAGCCTGCGGCCTGTGTGTGAAGCTCCTGCAGCGGCTCGTCCAGCAGCTGCCGCGCGGCGGCGGCAAGCGCTTCGTCGGCAGAAGCAGCGGTTCGAGCACCGTCGAAGGCCAGCATGGTCAGATAGAGTTCCCGGAACGGCAGACCATAGACCGGACTGGTGCAGGCTTCCGCGCCCATGTGCAGGGAAATGTCGATCAGGCTGCCGTCCTTTGTCGTGTAGCTGAGATTCGGAACGTTTTTCGTGTGATGAATGACCTGAAAGCCGAGCTGCGTTGCGGGCGCCCATGTGCCGTCGTCATACAGCTCCCGGCTCAGGAGGCCCTCTGTGCTGTGAATATAGTCGTAATTTTCCGCAAACTTCCGCACGGTCAGGTCGCCGGTATGCGTCGGCTGGCAGGTCTTGAGGCCCACAAGTACTGTTGCAGCCAGCAGCGCCAGAACCGCTGCGGCCCACGCTGCACCGCGCCACGCTTTCCATGGCGCAGCCCGCAGTTCGCTGCCGTCCTCCCATTCGAGCGGCTGTTCGGCCTGCTCGGCCTTCCAGCTGGTGTAGAGACGGACAATGCTGTAGACCGGGATAAAGCAGCCGTACCCGTACCACAGGGCACGCCATGTGCGCCTCCATGCGGCGGCAAGCGGCAGCCTCTGTCCATTTTCGTCCGTCACGCGCAGACCCATGAGCCATTTGCCGGGCGTTGTGCCGAACAGGTGCAGAAGCAGCGGTTCGAGCACAAGCATTGTAACCATGCCGAGTATGCTCAGCCAGATAGAAGTCAGCCTCGCCTTGGGGTCCACGCCTGCGGCCTGCAGCACCAGATACCACGGTAGCGAGCACAGCAGAAGATCAAAGCTGCGCGCGATATACCGGCGCACCGGAGCATGGACATACGGCTTCACATCCTGCCGCAGCGCGGTCTGGGACGCAGCGAGAAGCTCGCCAAGATAGCCCGCCGCGTCGAGCGTGGAAAACTCCGCATGCGCCTGCCGCAGTCCTGCGGCGACGCGCCCGGCGGCGTCCAGATTCTCCTGCTCGGCGTGCAGCTCCTCCAGACGCGCATCGAGCGCGTCGCCCAGCATGAGCGTTCCTGCCGCAAGCGATTTGATCGTGTCAATGCGCAGGCCGAGCGCCCGCAGCAGCTTCACGCGCAGCAGCACCTCTGCATCGGCCTGCGAATATTCCCGGTAGCCGTTCTCCGCCCGCTTGGGCGTGATCAATCCCTCCGATTCATAATACCGGATGTTGGCCCGCGGCAGTCCAGACAGTGTTTCGATCTCCTTGATCGTCATATGCATCCCTCCTGCCCTCAGCGTACAGTATCAAGCAGGTTTACAGTCAAGCTTTTTTTGATTTTTTTCGTAGATTCCGCAGGAATATCCCCGCTGCGGCGATCAGTATGAGCGCAGGTGCTGCAAGCCAGCCGCGCTTTCCGGTTTCCGGCGCTTCCCCGGCCTCTGGCTGAGGCTTCGGTTCCGGCTGCGCTGCGGCATAGGTCACGCGGAAGACTGTCCCCTCTTTCTGCACCTCCGCGTCGAGGTAGCCGGAAACGTTCTGCTCCGCAAGTGCCCAGTAATGCGCCGTCGGCAGACTGCTCCATGTATAATGCCAGTCCTGTTCTTCGGATAAAAGACCCGGGCGGCCATAGGCTTTCCCGTCGCACATCAGCTGGACGGGCAGCGATCCCGGCCGCTGCTCCGGCGTCTTTTCATCGTCCCAGACGATCTGGACGGAATAATCCGCCTTTTCCGGACTGCGGGTCAGCTCTGGCTCTGCCGCGCACTCCGCGGGGCAGACGATCAGCATAGGCGACGGCGTATAGATCTGCCGGTTCACGCAGACGCTCTGCCCTCTCAGCAGATACAGGCCGGGCCGCAGCGCGTCAAGGACTGCCGTACCATCCTCGTCTGTCTCCGCAGAAGCGTCCGGCAGGCAGGCTTCCTCCATCAAGGCCACCTTTTCCAGCACGCGCGCAAGCGCGGCCCACGCGTTCCCATCGCCGCTCTGCGTTTCCAGCCGCGTCTGGTACGCTTTGAAGCGCGGCTCAAGGCTCCACGTCCCGCCGCCGGAACGGTCTGCGACCCGGTACACGTTAAACCGCATCCCGGCAAGCGGCAGCTGCCCTTCAAACACGGCCTGCACCGTCAAAGGCTTTGCCGGTTCCGCTGCCAGAGCAGCCGTCTGAACCGGCACGCATAGGAAAATGGCCAGCCACGCCAGCCGAAGCAGAAACCGCCTCATCGCGCGCCCTCCTTTTTCTCCATCATACCATATCCCGAAATATTTGCAAACCGGAATCTGGACTTGCCGGTCGGACATAGGCTTTCTGTGGAGGTGAAAGCCTATGCTTTCCGCAGCAGTCTGGCTGATGCTCAGCAGTATGCTCACATCGCTGCGCATCTCCGGCGGCGGCTCATTCCCGAAGCCGCTCACCGCCGAAGAGGAGCGCATATACCTGAAACGCAGCGCCGAGGGCGATCTGGAGGCCCGCAACATTCTGATCGAACGCAATCTCCGCCTGGTGGCACACATTATGAAAAAATACTATTCGCAGTCCGCCGATCAGGAGGATCTGATCTCGATCGGCACGATTGGGCTCATCAAAGGGATCTCAACCTTCGACGCCAGCAAGGGCGCCCGGCTCGCAACATATGCAGCAAGATGTGTAGAGAATGAGATCCTGATGTACTTCCGGTCGATGAAGAAGACGGCGGGGGATGTTTCGCTTTCGGACTGCATTGAGACGGGGAGGGACGGGAACGCGCTGTCGCTGATGGATGTTTTATGCTCGGACGAGGATCTGTTCGAGGACTTGAGCGCGCGGCAGACATACAAAAAGCTCTACGAGGTCATGAACGAGGTGTTGTCAGAGCGTGAGCGGATGGTCATCACGCTGCGCTATGGACTCGGCGACCGGACGCCGCTGACGCAGCGGGAGATCGCCGCAAAGTGCGGCATCAGCCGGTCGTATGTGTCCCGCATCGAGAAAAAGGCCCTTGCCGCGCTTCAGCAGGCACTGCAGGACTACACGCAGACGGCATAGGCGCCGCACAGCACTTTACAATGCAGCGGCGAACCGCTATAATGACCGCAAAGACAGTTCAAGACAGGAGAGGGTTCCATGCGGGATTATGCTGCAATGGCAAAGGCGGCCGGATTTACGGACGCAGCAGTTCTGCCGGTGCGGGAGCTGGTCGTTGTGCCGGAATACCGCAGGTTCTGTGCGCAGAACCTCTGCGGCAATTACGGCGTTCTCCCGGCCTGTCCGCCGATGAGCGGAACGGTCGAGGAAATGACGGCGGATATGCGGCGGTACCAGACGGCGCTGATCCTGATGATCGAAACAACCCCCGTCGATTATTGGGATATGGCGGAGCAGAAGGCCGCGAAGAAGCACCAGAATCTGCTGACCGAGCAGCTTATGGAGCAGATGCGTGCGGACGGTCTGACCGATCTTCTGATGATGGGCGCAGGCCCGTGGAAGCACGCGTCCTGTATGTCGGCCTACTGCGTGGACGCGCAGAGGATGGCCGACGCTGTTCACATGAAATGCTGGGCGGACGACGGGAAGATCCGTTACTTTTCTCTGATCCTGTTTCAGTCTGCCTGACCCCGTGCATCGCGCGGCTCTGCGGAAGCGCAGCTGCTTGCGGAGCGGCGTCATATTTCACGCGCATTTTCATGCGCGCCTCCATATACTAGTCTGAATCGTGAAAAAAGGAGGCAGCGAATATGACATACAGAAACAACGGACCCGCCGACTGCGGCGATCTGGACGATTGGATCTTCCGCGACGAAGATTATGAGGTCAGCAGGCGCTGACCCAGGCCCCGGCTCTGCCGGGGCTTTGTCATGCCCTGCGGTGCTCCTGCAAATAGAGGCTTGCGCGGGACTGGATATTCCGCGCGGCCTGCTCCGCCGTCATGCTGCCGGCAAAATAACCGGCCGTCTCCTCCTGCAGGATCTCGGTCAGCTGGCCGTCCAGCTCCGCCAGCACGGTGATGCCGTTCAGCAGCTCGTAAAACTGCGCCGCATCCGCCTCGCTGACCGTCCTCTCTCCGCCGTCCGAGTCAGCGGCCCTGTATGCCGCCAGCTCCGACTGCAGGCGCTGGAAGCTTGCAGGAAGCGCACCGTCCTGCGAATAGGAAAAGCAGAACTCGAAAAACGCCTTCGCGCCGTCCGGATCGCTGCACTGCTGGCCGAGGCCGAGGCTCGACAAAACCTGATACGCGCTGCCGCTGCCGGACTGCGCTGGGAAGCCCGCATAGGTATATCCCGGCTCACCGAACCAGTTTTTCTCTACATATTCGCTCCGCCCGGCAAGCTGGTCAACGCCCCGGATGCTTGTAAGCTTGACCAGCGTCATCTCCGGCTCCTCCGGGGTCGAGCCGTCGCCGCCCCATGCCTTGCACCACGCGAGGCAGTCATTAAAGCCCTGCGTTTCAAAGTCGCAGGTTCCGGCTTCCCTGTCTGCATACGCGCCGATGCAGAACGGAACGCAGAAGGCGAACAGGTTGCCCGGCGTGTTCCACGAATCGATGGGGACCCAGCCGTCCGGCATCTGGCTGCGCGCCTGTTCAAATTTGGCAAACGTCGCGCCCGGCTCCGGGATGAGGCGCGACGGCGCGACGAGCGTGTCGACTGAGACGGTCAGCGGCAGCTGATAGAGCGCGCCGTCCGGCTGCATCAGGTCGAATAACCCCGGCAGAAGCGCGTCGCGCGTCAGTTCATCGCCCAGCAGCGGCAAAAGATCCGCGCAGACGTCCTCCGCCGCAAGCGGGACGGGGGTATAACCGTTGGTATAAAATGCGAACAGATCCGGCCCGCGTCCGGCGATAAGCTCCGTGCGCAGCAGATCGGCCGGTTCGCCGTCCGCGTACTGCGAATCCGTGTAGAGTGTCCAGTCGATCCGGTACGCGTCCTGACTGAGATTGAAGTTCTGCAGCATCTGCGTAAACGCTCCGAACGGTGTATCGCCGCACACGACCGCCAGCGTCAGAACCGTCCGCTCCGGCGCCTGTCCGGGAACGCGGCGCAGGCGCTGGAGCGATGTATCGCCCGGCGAAAAGAGCAGATATCCGTCTTCCAGTTCCCGCGGCTGCTCGGCGAGCACGTTCGCCCCAAGCTCCTGCCAGCGGACAAGCGGTTCGGTTTTTCCGGAACCGGTATCATACGCGAAGAGCTCTTCCCTGTTCCCCATCAGCAGCCGTCCGTCCGCGCACAGGCCAAGCCCGATGACCTCCGAGGTGCAGGTATCGGCCTCCAGCGCAGAAAGCGTATCCGGCGCGAATTTGCGCAGCTCCGGCAGCTCCTCGCCGTAAATATTCCGCGTCAGGACATACAGAGCGCCGTCCGCCTCCTGTATGGCCGCGAAGCTCCAGCCGTCCTTTGCGTCCAGACTTTGCCGCGACGTTTCCGCGCCCGCCTCATCCAGACGGATAAGCAGCGATGCACTCATCATGCAAAAGCCGCCTTCAAGCCTGCACAGCTGGAAAAAGCGGTCGGTGTACTGCGTCTGCAGGAGCACGATCTCCTGCAAGGCGAACGCAGCGTCATAGTGGGCCAGCGCAAGCTTGCCCTCCGGCTCCTTTGAAAGGAACCGGAAGTTTCCGAACGCATCGAAATAGCCCTTCGGCAGGCTTCCGCAGAGCAGCCACGCCCCGCCTGCCCCGTCCGGGCAGAGCGCGTAGAGATGCTCCGTGCTGCCCGGAAGCGGGAGTTCTTCGCTTTTTCCCTCCGCCGTCAGGCGCACGAGCGCAAGCCCCGTCTCCGAAACGCCGCCGAGAAGGAACGTGCCGTCCAGCACGGTCAGCGCCGTGACGGCCGAAAGCGGCTCCGGCAGCGCGGTCTGCTCGTATTCCAGATGAAACACGCCGGGTTCCGGTTCTGCTGAAACAGGCGCGGGTTTTGTGCGGGTTTCCGCAGATGTCTGCGGCATGACTATGGTATCCGGGGCTGTCGGTGTCGAGCAGCCGCAGAGTATAAGTAAAAGCAGAAAAACGGCGGTCAGCCGTTGGGTTTTCTTCATCATGACCTCCTTTGGATTCGGGTGTGTGAGGGTGGGATGCCTCCGGCGGCCCCTTCTTTTCCGTCTTGTCGGAAAAGAAGGAGGAGAAAAGGGGCGCTGATTACGATTGGTGCGTTCTGCGGATACGGTTCAGGCCGGAACCGGTTTTTTAATCGTTGCGAACACACCGAGTCACCTTACGGGCACGATTCTACGCGCTGCCTGTCACGGTACAACGAATTTGAAAGCAGCTTCCTTTGAATGGCTGCGGTAAATCCGCTCTGCGTTCAAAATTTGCAGGGCAGTGCGGATTCGCCGGAGTCCTGTAGGGGCCGATGCCGGTCACAGCCGTTCGCGACGAAGGAGCGTTACGGATGTGGGTCTGCCGCTTGCCGGTACACATCGGCCCATTGGGCAGCTGCAGATTTGTCGCAGATTCCCATAAAAACCGAAGCGGCTTTTCTGGTCGCTTCAAGGGGTCTCCGGGGGGAAAATCGAAATCCCCCCGGGCTCGTTTTCTTTTTGCAGCTTTTTCTTTTGGAGAAGCAAAAGAAAAAGTTGGACGGCAGCCGCAAATTTCTAATATGCGTTTTGTCTTGCTGTATGTATGGTTGGTTGTTTGTGTAAAAGGGATGCGGAACCTCCTTTCCTCGTTGTACTATCGCGATAGTCTATTTGTAAACTATCACAGTAGTCTGCGTTTGTCAAGTCCTCTTGACAGATTTGGACGAATGTGATAGTCTGGACGTAAGAGTTGGAATGGGAGGCTGTTTATGAAGCTGTTTGATTCGGAATGGAAGGTCATGGAAGTGCTCTGGCAGGAGAATGACCGCACGGCAAAGGAAATTTCCCTGCGGCTGGCGGATTCCATCGGCTGGAACAAGAACACAACCTATACCGTGATCAAAAAATGCATCGACAAGGGCGCGATCGAGCGGCGGGAGCCAAATTTTGTCTGCCATGCGGCGATCACCAAGCGGCAGGCGCAGAAGGAGGAGGCCGATTCGCTGGTCGACAAGGTCTTTGGCGGCTCGGCAGAGCTGCTGTTCGCATCGATTTTGTCCGACCGCTCGCTGTCCAAAGACGAGCTGGCGCGGCTGCGCGCGCTGGTGGAGGCGCAGGAGGCATGAAGGGTGTGCAGGCGGCAGTCCTTGGCGGAAGCGCGCTGGTTCTCCTGATCCTCGCGCTGCGGCTGACGCTGAAAGATCATCTGCCCCGAAGGCTTTTCCCGGCGCTCTGGTGCACCGCCGCGATTCGGTTCCTGCTGCCGGTCGAGATCCCGACGCGGCTGAGCGTCTGGAACCTGCTGCGCGGCACGGCGGAGCCGCAGACCGCGCCTATTGCGTCTGCGCTGCTCCCCTTCCCGCAGCTCTCTGCGGCGCAGACCGCGTCCGCCGCCGGATCGGGGACGGACTGGCGGCTGCTGCTCTGGTTCGGGATCGCAGCGCTGCTTGCCGCGTATTTTGCAGCCGGCTATGTCTGCATGACGCGCCGGTTCCATCCCCGGCGCATTCTGCCGCAGCCGTCCGTCGACGCGCTGCTTGATCGGTTCCGCTTTGCGCGCGACCCGAAGATCTGCGTGACCGAAAGCCGCCGCGCGCCGCTGACGTTCGGCGTTTTCCGCCCGACGGTACTGCTGCCGGACGATCTGCCGGCCGGTCAGCCGCAGTTTCAGCTTGTTCTGGCACATGAGCTGGCGCATATCCGCCGCCGGGACTGCCTGCGCAAGCTGCTGCTGATTGTCTGTTTGTGCCTGTACTGGTGGAACCCGCTGGTTTGGATTATGGTGCGCCTTGCGGACCGCGATATGGAGCTGGCCTGCGACGAGGCCGTTCTGCGTGCGCTCGGCCCGGCCTGCAAGAAGCCCTACGCGCTGGCGCTTCTTGACATGGCGCAGCGGCAGACGAAGCCCTCTCCCCTTTGCAGCAGCTTTGCAAAAAGCTGTGCGGAGGAGCGCGTCCGCGCGATTCTGCGCTTCCGCAGACTCCCCGTCTGGACGGGCGCGCTTACTGCGGCGCTGTTCCTGCTTGCCGCAGGCGTACTTGCAACGCAGGCGCAGACCGCCGCACGCGTCCCGGAAGCGCCCGCCGCCATGCAGGAGCAGGCCGAAACACCCGAAGCGCCGGTTAATCAGCCGGTCATTCACATTGACCCGGTTATAACTCCGGCCCCTGCCGCGCAGGAGCCGGAAGCAGAAGCCCCCGCCTACGTCTGGCCGCTGGAGGACGCGGACGCAGCCGTGACGGATGCGTATGGTTGGACAGTCCACCCGCTGACGCAGAAGGAATCGTTTCACAGCGGCGTTGATCTCGAAGCCGAGGCGGGACAAAATGTGCTGGCCGTCGCGGCCGGAACGGTGCTGGATTGCAGCTACAGCGAAGCCTACGGCTATCATGTGACGCTGGAGCATGAAAACGGCGTGCAGACGATGTACGCACACCTGCGCGCATTCTATGTCGAATCCGGGGACACAGTTGCGCAGGGGCAGGTCATCGCCGCCGTCGGCGAGACCGGCTGGGCCACTGGCCCGCACCTGCACCTGAGCGTTTTCCGCGACGGCGAAGCCGTCGACCCGCTCGACACACTGGCCTCCGCACTGGAATGAGGTCTGCGGGCAGAAATCCATAAAAAAGCTGGAATGCACAAGGGTCTGTGCATTCCAGCTTTTTGTAATTTTAATTCAAATTAATACAGCTTTGCGCCCGCGGGGATGTGCGGGTCGAGCATCAGAAGATGGAGTTTTTCGACGCCTTCCTCGTGGTGGACGGCGGAAATGAGCATGCCCTCAGAGGCAATTCCCATCATGGGTCTTGGCGGCAGATTTGTGATGGCGACGCACGTTTTTCCGACCAATTCTTCCGGCTCGTAGTATTCGTGGATACCGGAAAGAATCACTCTGTCAGTGCCGGTTCCGTCATCCAGCACGAATTTCAGGAGTTTTTTGGACTTCTTGACCGCTTCGCAGGATTTGACCTTCACGGCGCGGAAGTCGGACTTGGAGAACGTCTCGAAGTCCACGAAGTCCTTGAACAGCGGCTCGATCTCGACCTTGGAGAAGTCGATGACTTCTTCCTTCTTGGCTTCTGCCGGAGCTGCATCAACCTTTGTATTTTCTTTCTTCGGAAGATCCAGAGGCTTCATCGTCGGGAACAGGATGACGTCGCGGATGGTGTCTGCGCCGGTGAAGAGCATGACGGCGCGGTCGATGCCCATGCCCATGCCGCCTGTGGGGGGCATGCCGTATTCGAGCGCAGTGAGGAAATCCTCGTCGAGCATTTCCGTCTCGTCGTCGCCGCGTTCGCGCTGCTCGACCTGCTTCATGAAGCGTTCGCGCTGGTCAATGGGGTCGTTCAGCTCGGAATAGGCGTTGCCCATCTCGCTGCGGCAGATGAAGAACTCGAACCGTTCGGTCAGGCGCGGGTCTTCTGGACTGCGCTTGGTCAGCGGGCTGACCTCGACCGGGTACATCGTGATAAAGGTCGGCTGCACCAGATGCTCCTCGACCTTCTGGTCGAAGCAGGCGTAAAGCGCGTTGCCCCACGTCTTTTCGGCAGCCTCCGCCAGCTCGACGCCGACTGCCTTTGCCGCAGCAACGGCCTCCGCGTCGTCGGTGATCGCACCAAAATCAACGCCGACATACTGCTTGACAGCGTCTACCATCGTCAGCCGCGGCCAGCCGGGGGTCAGATCGATCATTTCGCCCATCCAGTTCAGCTCATAGGTTCCGAGGTATTTCTGGGCGAAGGTGGTGTAAACGCCCTCGGCGATGTCCATCATGTCGTGGAAATCGGCGTAGGCCTGGTAGAGCTCGACCGTGGTGAATTCGGGGTTGTGCTTGGGGTCCATGCCCTCGTTGCGGAAGATGCGGCCGACCTCATACACGCGGTCCATGCCGCCGACGATCAGGCGCTTCAGAGGAAGCTCGGTCGCGATACGCATATACATATCGATATCGAGCGTATTGTGGTGCGTGATAAAGGGTCTTGCTGCCGCGCCGCCCGCGATGGTATTGAGAACGGGCGTTTCGACCTCGATATAGCCCATATTGTCCAGATAATCCCGCAGATGCTTGATGAACTGCGAACGGATGATGAAATTCCGCTTGACCTCCGGGTTCACGATCAGGTCGACGTAGCGCTGGCGGTAGCGCGTCTCCTTGTCGGTCAGGCCGTGGAACTTCTCAGGCAGCGGCAGCAGGGACTTGGACAGCAGCGTGATGGTCTTCGCGCGCACGGACATTTCGCCGCGCTGCGTGCGGAAGATCTCGCCCTCGACGCCGACGATATCGCCGATGTCGTATTTCTTGAAGCGGTTATATTCGGCCTCGTCCATTTCGTCCTTGCGGGCGTAGAGCTGGATGCGGCCTGTTTTGTCCTGCAAGTCGCAGAAGGACACCTTGCCCATGCCGCGCTTGGACATGAGACGGCCCGCAATGGAGACGGGCTTGCCCTCCATCTCGTCAAAATGCTCCTTGATCTCCTGTGCGGTCGTGGTGCTGACGAAGCGGGTGATGGCAAACGGGTCCATGCCCTCCGCCTGCAGCTGCGCGAGCTTTTCGCGGCGGACCTTGATCTGGTCGCCGAGGCTGACCTGCGGGGCCGCGTTCTGCTGATTCCTGTTTTCCTGTTCCATAGCTATCCTCTTTTTCTGATTCGTTACTTTTCAACCGTCAGGATCTTGTACTTGAGCACGCCGATGGGGGCCTCAACCTCGACAATGTCGCCGACCTTGTGGCCGAGCAGCGCCTTGCCGAACGGGGAGTCGTCGGAAATGCGGCATTCCATGGGGTTGGCCTCCTGCGAACCGACGATGGCGTAGAGTTCCTCGTCGCCCGTTTCCATGTCCTCGACCTTGATGGTGCAGCCGAGGCCGATCTTGCCCTCGGAGTCCTCTGTCTCGTCAATAATGACGGCGTGGGCGAGAATATTTTCAACCTCGGCGATGCGGCCATAGAGCTTGGCCTGCTCGTTCTTGGCCTCGTCATATTCGCTGTTCTCAGAGAGGTCGCCGAACGAACGCGCCTCCTTGATCTGCTCGGCGACTTCCTTCTCGCGGGTCGTCTTCAGATAAAAAAGCTCCTGCTCCAGCTCCTTGAGGCGGAGCGCACTGATTTTAAATTCTTTTGCCATTTTACGATCGTTCCTTCCATAATCGATCGGGCAGAAAACGCCCGGTATTTACAGTGATTCAGCAGACATTATATCGGGCAAAGATAGGGATGTCAAGAGAGTTTCTGGGTGATTTCGCGGATTGCGGCCTGTAATTGTGCGTCATCCGCTTTTTCCAGCTGACCGTAGTAAAGTTTTGCGTCGTCCTCGTCGGAAAGCGTGATTTCGATGTCCGGTATGACGCCGGTATCGGTCAGACTGCGGCCCTGCGGCGTGTAGTATTTGCCGATGGACAGGTTCAGCATGGAGCCGTCGGAGAGCGTAAAAGCCGTCTGGAAATTGCCCTTGCCGACCGTCTTCGTTCCGACGACCGTACCCCAGTCATATTCCTGGATCGCGGCGGCGAAAAACTCAGCCGCGGAATAGCTATCCTGATTGACGAGCACGGCCATGGGCAGGTCGATGCAGTCCGCGTCCGAGCGGTCGATTTGCTTCGAGCCCTGATAGTCCTCGCTCTGGAACAGAATGCCCTCCGGCAGTATTTTATCCAGTACCTTGACCAGCTCGTTTTTATATCCGCCGCCATTGTTCCGCACGTCGAAGATCAGCGCCTTCGCGTCCTGCGCGATCAGCTCATCCATGGCGGCGTTTGTCTCCTCCGCGCAGCGGGTGTCGAAATTGGCGATCTTGATATAGCCGATCTGCCCGTCCAGCATTTCATACGTCGCAACGGGCGTCTGGATGCTGCGGCGCTCGACCGAAACGGGGAAGCTTTCCTCCCCGCGCAGGATCGTCAGCGTCACGAAGGTCCCCTCCTCGCCGCGCACCTTTGTGCGCGTCCCTGTCATGCCGAGGTCAAGCGTTTTTTCGCCCTCGACCTCGGTGATGATATCGCCGGTGAGCAGTCCGGCCTCCTCCGCCGGGCCGCCTGCGGTCACAGCCTCAATTCGCATTCCGCCGAGTTCTTCCTGCGCGGTGATGGTCACGCCGATGCCGACGTAGGCGTTCTGCATCTGCTCGTCGTAGCTGCTCTTTTCCTCGGCGGTCAGGTAATAGCTCCAGCGGTCGCCGGTCGCCTCGACCATGGCGGACGCGGCAGCGTCGGCAAGCGTATCTTCATCATAATCGTCGATGAAGAACCGGTCAAGATACGCGCCGATCTCCGCCGTTTTGGCCTCGGCGGGTGTTTGCTCCCGGTACGTAAGCTGCATGGTCACGATAGCCGAGCCAAGGATCGCGACGGCAAATGCCAGCACAAGAATCAAACTTTTCTGCCATTTTTTCAAAATGGGCACCAGCCTTTCTATGGAAATTTTCGGAGAATCCGTAAGCACGTTCCTGTTTCGACGTAGGGGCGGACGCCTTATCCGCCCGCCGGGAGATGTTGCATCTGCATGAGAATTTGCGGCGAATTCGCAAGCGGTTCCCTATTTCGTTGTAGGGATCGATGCCCACATCGACCCGCTGGGAAGTTACGAATTCGCCGCAGATTACCGTAAAAACGGTGCAATCTGCCGGGCGGACAGAGTCGTCCTCCCCTACGCGGTGTAGTACGTATTCGCCGAAAGGGTTTCAGTTGTTCGTTTGTTTGCCGCAACCCCTCAGTCGGCTCCGCCGCCAGCTGAGCCTTGAGCGGTGCGTCACTTCTTGATCTCGTCCCAGTAGCGCTTGGCGGCCTGTTCGGTTTTGTTGTCGCCGTAGGTGTAATAGACGCGGTCTTTGATCACGTCGGGGAGATACTGCTGCCGGACCCAGTGGTTCGGGAAATTGTGCGGGTAGAGATAGCCCTGGTCGCGCTCGAAGCCCGTGCCGTCGGCGTGGACATTTTGCAGCTCGCGCGGGACGGGGCCGGTTCTGCCTGCCTTCACATCGGCGATGGCCGCATCGATGGCCATGCAGCCGGAATTGGACTTCGGGGCCGTGGCAAGGAGAAGAACCGCGTCGGCCAGCGGCAGACGCGCCTCCGGCAGGCCCAGCTGCAAAGCGCTGTCGACGCAGGCCTTGACGATGGCGATAGCCTGCGGATAGGCCATGCCGACGTCCTCGCTCGCCGAGCAGAGAAGACGGCGGCACGGGGTCACAAGATCCCCCGCCTCCAGAAATCTTGCGAGATAATGGAGCGCCGCGTCCGGGTCGCTGCCGCGCAGCGACTTCATCAGCGCGCTCGCGCAGTCGTACATTGCGTCGCCGCCCTTGTCGTAGCGCATGGCACTGCGCTGTGCGACCTGTAAGGCGTCTTCACTTTTCAGCAAAAGTTCGCCGTTCGTGACGTCCGCCGCCTCATATAAAAGCTCGCACGCGCTCACGGCCTTGCGCACATCGCCGCCGCACTGCTGCGCGATCACGCGCGGCACGTCCTCTTCCCAGGAAAGCGGCAGCTCGCTGCGCGCTTTCAGGATACCGAGCGCGCGCTCGACCGCGGGGATGGTCTCCTCCGCGCTGACGTTTTTGAATTCAAACACTGTCGAGCGGGATAAAAGCGCGCCGTAAACATAGAAATACGGATTCTCCGTCGTCGACGCGATCAGCGTGATAGAGCCGTTTTCCATGAATTCGAGCAAGCTCTGCTGCTGCTTTTTGTTGAAATACTGAATTTCGTCGAGGTAGAGCAGAATGCCGCCCGGTGCCATCATCGTACCAACATCGGAAATGATGCTCTTGACGTCCTGCAAGCTTGCGGTCGTCGCGTTCAGGCGATAGAGGGTCTTGTTCGTGCGGTTGGCAATGATGTTGGCGATCGTCGTCTTTCCCGTGCCGGACGGGCCATAGAAGATCATATTCGCGCTTGAGCCGGACTCGATGAGCCGGCGCAGCAGCGCGCCCTTTCCGAGCAAGTGCTTCTGCCCCACGACCTCGTCGAGCGTCAGCGGGCGGATCTCATCCGCCAAAGGTCTTTTTTCACTCATATCAGTTGTTCCTGCTGCATTTTTCCGCGTCGATGGCCAGCACGACCATCAGCGCACCCAGCGCGTCCTTGGGATCGGCGACGTCGATGACGTAGGTGTCCGTCCAGCGGAAGAGCTCTTTTGTGATGGTGGCGATGCAGCCGCGCGAAGGGCTGTCGATCGTGTAGTCCCACTCCATGAAGCTGCCGTTCACCTCCCAGTCGCTGCACTCAAGCGTGAAGCGCGGGGTAAAGAATGTGAATTCCTTGCAGATGCAGCCGTAATACTGCTCACCGATGTAAAGCTCAAACTTGGGAAGAAAGGTCAGCACCCGCTGCTGCACGGTACCGATGTGCTCGCCCGCGGCATTCAGGATATGCAGGCAATGTCCCCACGCGAGTTTGCCCTCGACCGTAAAGACGGTGTTGCCGTCCTCATCGTAGATATCATAGCTGTCGAACCACGAAAAAAAGCGCTGCTTGAATAGTAGCCGCATCGCACAAGCCTCCTTTTTCACAGATGGAATGATTATAGCACGTTTTTTCTTCACTGCACAGACTTTTTCTGTCGATTTTTCCGTGTCTCTGTGCTATACTGTCGGCAGTATTGATGAAACGCAGGAGGTCTCGCCATGAAATCCAAAGCCGCCGTCCGCCGCATCGTGGAGGCGCTCAAAGCGCTCTACCCAGACGCGCGCTGCTCGCTCAACTATCAAAAGGACTACGAGCTGCTTTTTGCCGTGCGTCTTTCCGCCCAATGCACCGACGCGCGCGTGAACATGATCACGCCCGCGCTCTTTCAGAAATATCCGTCGCTCGAAGCCTTTGCAAACGCCAGCTATGAGGAGGTCGGCGAGGTGATCCGCTCCTGCGGATTTTACAACACCAAGTCGAAGGATCTCGTCGAGTGCGCAAAAATCCTGCTCGAACAGCACGGCGGCAAGGTCCCCGGCACGATGGAGGAGCTCACGGCGCTGCCCGGCATCGGGCGCAAGACGGCGAACCTCATCCTCGGCGATATCTACGGCCAGCCCGCCTACGTCTGCGACACGCACTGCATCCGCATCACGGGGCGATTGGGTCTCACCGATGGCAGCAAGGACCCGCTGAGTGTGGAAAAGCAGCTGCGTCAGGTACTCCCGCCGGAGGAATCGAGCGATTTCTGCCATCGCATGGTGCTCTTCGGGCGCGACACCTGCACCGCGCGCAAGGCAAACTGCGACAGTTGCCCGCTCAGAAAGGACTGCGATTACGGCAAGGCGCAGAAATAATATCTTCCAAAAAGCGGCTTTGCCGCTTTTTGGAGAAGGCCGCGCTGCGCTCCGTGCCTCGCCACCAATATGGCAGCTCGACACACGCTCCGCGAGAGGTGTTTTTCACCACGTACACGCCGCGGCGAAAAACGATCTGATTTTATTTCGTGCCTGCGGGCACGAAACTCTGCGAGGCTTTCCCCAATAGGAGAAAGGTTCCGCACAGCATCGCTGTGCGGAACCTTTCTCGTTTTTCTTTCAGTTGTTGAATTCGTTGGGCAGGATATACTTTGTCGTGCTCGTTGCGTAGCCGTTGCCGCGCTTGATGGTCATGTAGATCGTCTTCTCGCCGCCCTCAAGCTGCACGTAGCAGACGCCGTCCTCGTCGAACTTGTCCGTGACGTCGAGCTTCTGGTCGAGGTAATAGACCGTGACCGTGCCGTCCTCGCGCTCTTCGACCTCGGGCGCGTTGAGATGTTCTAACATCTCTTCCTCGGTCAGCGGGCGCTCCGTGCCGTCGTCTTCGATGGCAATGCCACCGCCGCCCATTTCGTGCTCGGTGCCGTCCTTGTCCGGATAGCGCAGGGTGTAGCTTCCCTCGTTTACCGTCAGCGTTGCGTCCGTCATCTCACCGTTGAGCCAGAGCTGCACTGTGCGCTGGATGCCGCCGAGATCCGAGGCATAGGCGACGCTGCCGAGCGCCAGCACGAGGGCTGCCGCGAGGCCGATGGTCGCGGCGCGGCGCAGCGCGGGACGTTTCGTTTTTTGTTCTGTCATCTTCATTACCTCCGTCATCGTATCCGGGGAGGCGTGCAGCGGCGCGAACGCGCGTTGAAATCTCTCTTTTTCTGTCATTGCTTTACTCCTCCTCCAAAATCGTTCTGAGCTTCGCCCTTGCGCGGTAAAGTCTTGTGCTGACGGTCTTCTCCGCGATGGAGAGCATCGAGGCGATTTCCGCCGTCGAGTATCCTTCGTAGTAAAAGAGCAGCAGCGGCACGCGGTATTTTTTGTCGAGTGCCATCACGGCTTTGAAGAGCTCGCCGTCCCGCGGCTGCTCGAAGGACAATGTCTCGGCGTAGTCGTCGATGTCCTCGTGCCGGCGCCACGGCGAGCGGAAGAGCATCTTGCAGCGATTGACGGTGACGCGGATGAGCCAGTTTTTCAAATGGGCGTCCGACTCGAACGCCTTACCTGTTTTGTACAGCTCTATCAATACGTCCTGTGTCACATCGTTGGCGTCGTCCGGGTTTTTGAGCCAGCCGTAGGCCACGCGAAAGACCGTGTCCATGTACTTTTCTGCATTTTGGGCAAATGCTTCGTTTGATAACATATATGTTTCTCTCCTCAAAGGCCTTACACCATACATGTGCGCGGGCAGGCCGTTTTCTTTCACGGATTCCGAAAATTTTCAGAAATTTTGCCGCAGCGGCACAACTTTCTCCTCACCGTCATATACTGCCTTGAAAGACAGGAAACGGAGGCACAGCTATGGATCACAGCACGCAGCAGCTCATCGACAAGTTCAAGCGCAATCCTGCCATAGCGCAGTCGCTCCTGCAATCGGGCGACGGTCAGCGACTCATGCAGATGCTCACCGCGCAGGACGGCGGCGCAGCGCTCAACCATGCGGCACAAAGCGCCGCAGCGGGCAACACAAAGGAACTGGCCGCGATGCTCTCAGGACTTATGAAAAGTCCGGAGGGAATGGCCGTCATGAACCGCATCAACGACAGCGCGAAAAAGTAAACGATCTCAGGGGGGCGTCACGATGAGCGAGTGGGAGGAAAAACTGAATACCCTGCTCTCCGATCCGGACGCCATGGCGCAGGTCATGCAGATGGCACAGAGCCTGTCGCAGCAGATGGGACAGCCGGGCGGCGCGGCGCCGCCCCCGCCAAACGGTGCGGCAGCACCGCCGCCTTCGCCCCCGCCGCAGGAAGGACAGGCGAACGCTTCTTCCCCGCTGCCCGGCGGCATCGATCCCTTGCTCGTTCAAAAGCTCCTGCCGCTGCTCTCGCAGCTGAACCGACCCGAGAGCGGCGAGACCGCCGCCTTCCTGCACGCGCTGCGGCCGTTTTTGAAGCCGGAACGGCAGGACAAGGTTGAGCGCGCGGCACAGCTCGCGCGCTTCATTCATCTGGGAAAGACGCTGCTGCTCAGCGAAGGGGGGACGCACGATGTATAACCGCTATCTTCGCAACGATGACGGTGTTTACACCCGCATGCCCATGCAGGATCTTCCACGCGGAGAAGCGCCGCCTCCCCCGCCCCCGGCAGGCGGAAACGCACCGCCGTCCAAAGCGGCGCAGGATAGCTCGCCCCCTCCGCCGATAAGCCGGGAAACCTCGCAGTTTTTCTCACACCTTCTCGACAAGCTGCCGCTCAAGGGTGTTGACAAAGCGGATCTTTTGCTGCTGCTCATTCTTTTTTTCCTTTTCGAGGAAAAGGCGGACGACGAGCTGCTCATCGCACTGGGACTGCTGCTCATCTTGTAACATACCGAAAAACAGGCCGTTCGATTGGATTCGAACAGCCTGTTCTATTCTTTATGCTCGTTTTTACGGTTCGTCTGTCTCTCCGTGGAGTACCGTGCCGTCCGGCAGCGTAAATACGTCCGCATCGGGCGCGGTCGTATCGATCGTCATGCCCGCCATGCGGTAAACAACGTCCTCGCCTTGCAGCTTCTCCGCTGCGCAGAGCAGTCCGTCGTTTACACTGACCCAGTAGCGTTCAACATAGCCCCCATCATCAACGGCAGTCTCTACAAAGATGCAGTCCACGGTGTCAAGCAGGCGGTAATCCGCCGCCGCGATCCGCTGCTTTTCGAGATGCAGAATATTCTCATACGTCGGGATCCCCTGCTCTTCATCGGCGGTGAAGGCCGACGCACTCTCATACCAAAGCTTGCTGCCGCCGTACCAGACCCAGATCTTTTCTCCGTTTGAGATCGTGTGGCTCTGCGAGCCGCCTGCCTTCTCCGCATCGACACGCATCCACGCCCCATCAACACTGACGCTGACATGATCCACACCGCTGCCGCCGGAGTAGTAGCGTTCAATGGTAATATCGCGCGAATAGCGCGCAGGGCGTTCGAGCGTTGCAATGGCCGACTGCACCGTGTCGGGCCGCACGGCAATACGTCCAACAGCGCTGTCGTCAAGCGCGGCATCGCTTGCATCGCTGCTGCTCGATTCCTGCGGCAGCACAACACGCGCGGGACGATGCAGCGCACCGCGCAACACAAATAGGAGCACCAGCAAAACGAGCGCGGCGAAGGCAGCGCCGATGGGCGTCACTCTCCGTTTTCTCATCTTGCTTCACTCCTTTCTTTTTCCGTCAGGCGTTGAAGTCAGCAGGGCGCTCCGCCTTTCGGCCAAAGTGCCAGAGGATCGCGTCGGCAATGCGCGCGCAGGCGTGGCCGTCGCCATAGGGGTTGACGGCGTGTGCCATCGCGTCGTAGGCCTCCTTGCTGCGCAGCAGCTCGTTGCCCATGCGCAGCACATCGTCGTACTCGACGCCGCAGAGCTTCACCGTTCCGGCAGCGACCGCCTCGGGGCGCTCGGTCTCTCTTCTCATCACGAGCACGGGCTTGCCGAGCGCGGGCGCTTCCTCCTGGAGTCCGCCGCTGTCGGTCATCACCATGTAGCAGCGTGCCATGAGATTGTGCATCTCGTCCGCGCTCAGCGGGTCGATGAGATGCACGCGCGGCGTACCAGCAAGGAACTTCTGCGCGTTCTCGCGCACGACAGGGCTGAGATGTACGGGATAGACCAGCTCGCAGTCTTCGTTCTGGAGGGCAATATCGCGCAGCGCGGTCATGATGTTCTCCATGGGCTGACCGTAATTCTCGCGGCGGTGGCAGGTGACGAGCACGACTTTTCTCGAATAGTCCAGCTCGTTGAGCGCTTCCGTTGTAAAGTGATAATCCTTGCGCACCGTTGTTTTCAGTGCGTCAATGACCGTATTGCCCGTGATGAAAAGGCCCTCGGTCACGCCCTCTTTGAGTAAGTTCTCGCGGTTATTTTTCGTCGGGCAGAAATAGAGATCAGCGATAGCCGTGACGAGCTTACGGTTCATCTCCTCCGGGAAGGGCGAATATTTATCGTAGGTGCGAAGGCCCGCCTCCACGTGCCCCACGGGCACCTTGTGGTAAAAGGCCGAGAGCGCACCGGCAAACGTCGTGCTCGTGTCGCCGTGGACTAAGATCATGTCAGGCTTTAATTGCTCAATGGCGTCGTCCATACCGAGCAGACACTTGCTCGTGATGGTCGAGAGCGTCTGCCGCGGGGTCATAATATCAAGGTCGCAGTCGGCCTTGAGGTCGAAGACCTTCATGACGCTATCGAGCATTTCGCGGTGCTGCGCCGTCACGCAGCAAAGGCTCTCGATCTCCTCGCGGCTTGCCAGTTCCTTGACGAGCGGCGCCATCTTGATGGCCTCGGGCCGCGTGCCGAATACGCTCATAATGCGCAGTTTTTCCATTTATGCTTCCTCTTTTTTCTCTTCGTTGGATTCTTCTTCAGGTTCCGCAGGCACGGTTTCCGCCGGTGTGGCGGTCTCTGTGCCCTTCTCCTCTGCCGCGGCCTTTTCCGCCTGCATTGCCTTGTCGATATCGCGGCGGAAGATGACGCGCGAGGCGAGGAACGCCGCCACCGCCAGCGCCATCAAAAAGAGCATCGCCTTGATCGCGCCGCTCGACGTCAGCACCACGGCGGAAAGGCCCAGAATACTGCTGATGACATACAGCGCCGCGACCGCCTGCTTCTGGTTGAGACCCATGTCGATGAGGCGGTGGTGAATGTGGCCGCGATCCGGCGCCATGGGGTTCTGCCCGTGGGCAAGGCGGCGGATGATGGCAAAGAGCGTGTCGAACATCGGCAGGCCCAGGATCAGGAACGGCACCGCGAACGACACGATGGCGTAATACTTAAAAAGGCCCTGAATGGAGATGGTCGCAAGGATATAGCCGAGGAACGTCGACCCCGTATCGCCCATGAACATCTTCGCAGGATTTCTGTTGAAGGGCAAGAAGCCGAGGCACGCGCCCACAAGCGAGGCCATCACGAGCGCCACGTCACTCTCGGAGACGAGCAGCGCAATGACGAGCATTGAAATGGCGCTGATCGTGGAAACGCCGCAGGCAAGGCCGTCAAGTCCGTCGATGAGGTTGACGGCATTTGTGATGCCCACGATCCACAGCACCGTGATGGGGATCGCCAGCCAGCCAAGATCCCAATACGGGCTATCGGCAAAGACGTTGGGGTTTGAAAGCGTCTGGACCACGACGCCGTGAAACACGGCGACGAGCGCCGCAAAGATCTGCACGCAGAACTTGAAGTATGCCCGCAGCGGGGACATGTCGTCCACCACGCCGAGCACGACGATGATGGACGCGCCGAGCAGGATGCCCTGCATCTGGTGATCCACCTTGACAAAGAGCAGCATGCTCACCATAAATCCGAGGAAGATCGCCAGACCGCCGAGGCGCGGCACGGGCTTTTTGTGCATGCGGCGGTTGTCCTTCGGCACGTCGATCGCGCCGA
>ENA-OPEC01000725-OPEC01000725.1-human-gut-metagenome-genome-assembly--contig:-NODE-725-length-26865-cov-5.508579_pt1 | contig 26865 bp, 19 predicted proteins | sample MGYA00241622_ERZ501507 | MGnify/ENA primary metagenome ERZ501507 (study PRJEB25962, sample SAMEA2042582) | human gut metagenome | biome: human gut; feature: human-associated habitat; material: faeces... | reverse complement strand
GGGAGCTCCGCCCCTTGACCCCGCAAGGGGGATTCCCCCTTGACCCTTTTTTTGCCGCCCGGCTTGAGTGCTTTTCCCTACGCTTTGGGTTAAGCGGCTTTTTCGCCTTTACAGCGGCAAGGGCTTCACATACCCCACCTCTACCCCAACTTCCTGCAGCTTCAAAATCATCGGCATCAGCCGCGCGTCCTCCGGCGTCTGCGTTACCAGATACAGCCGCACATTCGGCCCCATCCTCCGCATTGAAAGCATCACATCCACCATCTGACTATCCAAACGCGCTGTAATCACCACCGTACACCCCACCTTCCGCATCCGCCGCATTTCCAGCAGCAGCACCTTCGCGAAAGGCTCCGGATTGCTGAAATCCGCGCACGCAAGGTTTTCCAGCAGCATTTTCAGCCCCATGTCCTTGTCCAGCTCCACCGGGTGCGCGCCGGGAAGCGGAAGGCGCGCCGGATGCTCGGCTTTCGCTGCCTGTACCATCACCGACGCGGCGGTTTCAATCAGCGCGTCGCGCAGGTCGGCGTCTTCCTCCGAATCGGCCTGCTTTGGCGGTTCGGCGCAGTCCAGCAGGACGAGCGCGTCCGGCTGAACGGGGTCTTCAAAGCGGCGAACGAGCGCCTCCTGCTTGCGGGCGGATAACTTCCAGTGGATTTTCTTCATCGGGTCGCCGGGCTGATAGGTGCGCACGTCGGTGGGGTTCGTCACGTCCTCGGAAGCGCGCGCCATCGCTTCTGTGCCCATTTCGCCGGAGGACAGGCGGAGCGGCGCGATGTCGAACAGCTGCGGCAGCACGAGCAGTTCCCCGCCGTCCATATTCGGCTTCTGGCGAATCGTGCATACGCCGAAGAAGTCCGACAGCATCACGCTCTGCACGCCGGGGTGAATCGCGCCGACGTGCGCGGCATGGAAGGTAAGCTCCAGCGCCTGTGACCGCCCCGGACGGAGCTGCATCATCTGCGTACCGCTGGCAGTGCTGTTCGCGCCGTTGACGCTGGAGAGTTCCAGCCACATCGGGGCAAGCGGAATCCACCCGCGCCGCTTGACCTGCACGCTCAGCGTCACATCTTCGCCGCGCTGCACCCGCTCGGTGGAGGCGCGGGAGGATACCTCCAGCGTGGCGGACGCGCGGAACACGCCGTAAATCCCGCTCAGGCACAGCAGCGCAATCAGCAGCGCGGGCATCAGGAAAACGGGACTGCCGGTGGAGAACGCCGCCGTCAGCAGTGTCAGCGTGACGAGAATGGGCAGCGTCAAATGCAGCGTCACCTGCCGCGCCGAACGGTTCTCTGCCTGCTTCATGGCGCTCACAGCTTCACCGGCACGGGCGTATTCTGAACGATGCGCCGGACGACACTTTCCGGCGTCACGCCCTTCATGCGTGCTTCGGGGCTGAGCACGAGGCGGTGCGCAAGCACTTGCACTGCCATGTGCTGCACGTCCTCCGGCACGATGTAGTCGCGCCCGGCGAGCAGCGCGCACGCCTGCGCCCCGTGGATGAGGGCAATGGCGGCGCGGGTGGATGCGCCCAGCTGCAGGGCGGCATCCTGACGGGTGGCGGCGGCGATGGTTGCCACATACGAGCGAACCTCCGGCGAGCAGTAAATCTGCGTGACCATTTCCTGCATGGCGATAACATCCGCCGCCGAGCAGACGGGGGACAGCGTCGCCATCGGCTTCACCACGCCGGAATAGCGCTCCAGCACGTCCATCTCCTGCTCAATCGTCGGGTAGCCGATGGACAGGCGCAGGAAAAAGCGATCCATCTGCGCTTCCGGCAGGGGATATGTGCCCACAAATTCGCCCGGATTCTGCGTCGCCAGCACGATAAAGGGCTGCGGCACGGGGTGCGTCACGCCATCCACCGTTACCTGCTGCTCTTCCATCACTTCCAGCAGGGCGGACTGCGTTTTGGGGCTGGTGCGGTTGATTTCGTCCGCCAGCACCACCTGACTCATCACCGAGCCTTCGCGGTATTCCGTTTCGCCGGTCTTGAAGTTGACCAGCGTGTAGCCTGTCACGTCGGAGGGCATCAGGTCGGGGGTGAACTGAATGCGCCGGAACGTGCAGTCCAGCGATTTCGCCAAGGCGCTGGCGAGCGTCGTCTTGCCCACGCCCGGCACGTCCTCAATCAGCACATGCCCCCGGCACAACAGCGCAATCAGCGCATATTCGATAACTTCCTGCTTGCCCACGATAACGGTGCTGATATTGTTCATCAGCCTTTGAATCATTTGCCGCGGCTGCATACTGCGCCTCCTCTTTGTTGATTCCTCCATCAGTATACCCGTTTTCGGCGGATATTGCAAGCAAAGGGCGCTGTTTTTACATTTGCGCGCCGCGGAGAACAAATGAATTTTCAACGCTCGTTTATCTTTCTGCTGAATGCTTGACACGGTCAAGGTTTTATGCTATGCTTCGTATTTGTTGATATTCCCGGCATTTTGCCGCATTATGGGAGGAAAGCATGATTCGCATCGTCACCGAATCCATGTCCGATTTTACGCAGGAGGAAGCCAAGGCCGCTGATCTCATCGTGATGCCGCTGCCGATTCGCTTCGGCATGGAGGAATACTGGGATGACGGCGTATCCCTGACGCAGGATGATTTTTATGCGCGCCTGCGGGTTGCCAAGGAACTGCCCAAGACCAGCCAGGTGCCGGTGGAACATTACCGCAAGTGCTTCAACCGCCTGCTGGAGAATCAGGAGGACGAAGTGCTGGTGATAACCGGCTCGTCGAAGCTGTCCGGGTGCTACCAGTCGGCGTGCATTGCGCGGGAGGCGTGCCACGACCCGGCGCGCGTGACGGTGCTGGATTCGCTGAATGCGACGTGCGCGGAGTACATGCTCGTCGATCAGGCGCTGCGCTATCGCCGCGAGGGTGTCAGCGACATGCCGACCATGCTGGCGAAGCTGCGCGATGTGATGGCGCACTACAAAATCATCGGCATGGCGGCTGACCTCAAATATCTCGTCATGGGCGGACGCCTTTCGCCTTTGGTGGGCAAGCTGGGCAACCGCCTGAGCATCAAGCCGACGCTGAAGATTGAGGACGGCATCGTCAGCAAGGCAGGCATGGTGCACGGAATGGCGAAGGGGCGCGCGTGGTACATCGAGCAGCTGAAGGAGTGTCCGCCCGACCCGGACGTTCCGGTCTATATCGGCGGCGCGGACTGCCCGGAGACAGTTGCGCTCATCAAGTCGCAGATTGAAGCGGCGAACCTCGGCATTCAGGACATCCGCTGCGTCAAAATCGGGTGTCTGATTGGCACTTATGTTGGCCCTGAACTGACGCTCGTTGCGTGGAAGCGGAAATAATCAAAACGGCAGCTCTCCCCAAATCGCGGGAAGGCTGCCGTTTCTTTATCTGAATTTGCACAGCGCAACGTGCAAATCCACCGTCACATGCACATCGGCTCTTTGCGCCAGCGCATCCTTCTCCGCCGCCGACAAGTCGTGATTCAGTGGCGTCATGCGCACGAAATCGCCCCATAATTCCGGCGGAACGGGCAGTGTCTCATGTACCCGCACCGATTTTACCAGCTGTGCCTTCTCCCGCAGGTACGCATCCACCTGCCCTTCCTCGTAGGCGGACATGCCCCGCGCAGCGCGAATCTCCCGCAAATAGTCCTGCCCCGGATAGACCTTCACCAGCATGCCGTCCGGGGATAGTACGCGGCGGAACTCGTCGTAATTCGCGGGGGTCAGCACATCCAGCACGGCGGAAAACGTGCCGTCCGCAAAAGGCAGGCGGCGCAAATCCCCCACGCACCAGACGGCTTGGCAGGGTTGGTTGGTTGCTTGCAGAATCGCGTCCCGACTGATGTCGATGCCCGCACCGATGCTGTCGGTTCGGCGCGTCAGCAGAGCGTTCAGGTACCAGCCTTCGCCGCAGCCCGCGTCAAGCAGCTTTTGTGGCGCATCCGGCAGCAGCGCGTCGATGGCGTCTGCGACCGGCTGATAGCACCCCGCCGCGAACACGCGCTCACGGGCGGCAAACAGCGCCGCGTCATAGAATGTATCCGCCTGCGCCGAAAGCAGATTAACGCACCCGCGCCGGTTCACATTCACGGCGTGACCGCCCGCGCAAATCAAATTGTCGCCCTGCCGGGAAAGCAGACGGCGGCAGACAGGGCAAATCAGCCCGTGCAGGTCAGAAACGGCGGCAAACAGCTTTTCGCGCTTGGAAAGCATCACAAAATCCTCCTTGATATGCTGGACAAATAGGTCAAAGGGGTGTACAATATGCCTGAAATCCATCAGGAAAGGATGAGGAATATGTCTCGAATCGAAACCGTACGCGCCGCGATGATGCAGGCAATGAAGGATCACGACAAGGAGCGCAAGGAAGCGCTGTCGCTGCTGCTGTCCGCGCTGAAAAACAAGGCGATTGACAAGCGCGCCGACCTCACGGAGGACGAAGAGAACGCCGTCGTCCTGCGCGAAATCAAGCAGTGTCAGGAATCCATTGAGCAGGCGAACGGCCGTGAGGATATTATCGCGGAAAACACGCTGCGCATGAAGGTTTATCAGGAGTTCGCGCCGAAGATGATGTCCGAGGATGAGGTGGAGGCGGAAGTGACCGCTGTGTTGGCGGAACTGGGGCTGGATGCGCCGACCGCGAAGCAGAAGGGGCTTATCATGAAGACGCTCATGCCGCGCGTGAAGGGCAAGGCAGACGGCGCGCTGGTGCAGAATGTGCTTGCGCGGCATCTTGCGTAAGTCATTATACCAGAAATCGAAATCAAAGAAAAGGGGGAGCAGCCCGTATGAGCTGCTCCCTTTTCGATTGGGTCGAAGCATCAGCTCTCCGCCAGCGTAATCACCGTTTCTGCCGTTTTCGCGCCCACCACGTCGCCCCTGCAAGGCTCAAACGCAACCGTGCGCGTGCCGCTGCCCGCGTCCGTGAAGGACAGCTTGTAGGTCATCGTCCCGTCCGTTACGTCGTAGATGTAGCGGTTCACGCTGCCGTCAATGTACACGCGGATGCTCGTCGTGTTTTTGACAGTCATGGTGAAGGTGATTTCTTCGTTCAGCGCCGCCGTCGTTTTGTCCGCGCTGATGGCGGAAATCGTCGGCGCGGCTTCTGCTGGTTCGCTCACGTCGCGCATCGGCGGATTCGTCGCGTCCACAAAAGACGCTGCCGGAGCGGTTGCCGCGATGGTGGTTTCCCCCTTCGTTACGCTGATTGTCCCCGCCGTCAAGCCGTTCGCCGTTGCCGTAATCTTCATCACGCCGGAAGCGCCGTCGTGCTTCACCACGCAAAGGCACTTCCCGCTGAACGCAGCGTGCGTGCTGCCGGAGAGCTTTTCCACATTCGCGCCGTGACCGTTGTCCGTGCCGATAATCGTTCCGCCCACGACCGTAAAGACCACGCTGTTGTCAGCGTTCGGACAGAGCGTGCCGTTCTTGTCCTGCACATCGCAGGTGATGTAGACCAAATCATCCGACGCGGTGCTGACCGCTGTCTTGTCGCTGGAAAGCGCCAGCTTCGCGGGCGCTCCCGCCGTGTATTGAATGTCCTGCGCAATCAGATTGCCGGAAGCGTCGTAACCATTCGCAACCAGCGTTCCCGCCGCGTATGCCACCGTGTAGGCGTACTGGTTCTTCGTCCCGCGCTGCGCAAGTGCCTTTTTGCCCAGCGACGTTCCGTTCAGAAAGAGCTCAACCGACGCACAGTTCGAGTACAGCCATACGTCGATATTCCCGGATTCGTGCGTCCAGTGCGGCAGGATGTGAATCATCGGGCGGCTGTCCCACATGGACTGGTACATGAAGTAGATGTCCTTCGGGAATCCGCAGGTGTCCACAATGCCGAAATAGCTGCTCTTCGCCGGATACTTATTCCATTCGGTCGGTTCGCCGAGGTAGTCAAAGCCCGTCCAGACGAAATGCCCGCAGGAACGAGCGCTGCTTAAGTAGGCGTTCACCGTTTCTGCCGCCGTGTTACCCCACGAAACCGCCTTGTTGTCGTAGGACGGATACGCCATGTTCGCGCTGTCCGTCGCGTATACACCGCGGCTGGAAAGTGCCGAGGTCGTTTCGCTGCCGTAAATCGGGCGGTCGGTCTGGTAGGTCTGATTGTTGCCGTTGTAGTTGATGCCAACGACATCCACGATAGCCATCAGCGCAGATAGATTGCCGCCGGGGGCGTTGTTGCCCATCGTCGTCGGGCGGGTTGCGTCGAGGGCTTTCACGGCGCTGTTCACCGTCGTGCAGACGTTCACAATCTCGCTGGATGAATAGTCGCCGAGCGTCAAATTCGTGCGAACTTCGTTGCCCAGCGACCACATGATGACCGCCGGATTATTCCAGTCGCGGTGAATCGTGCTGGTCACGACTTCGGCGTAGTGGTCGGTGAAATACCGCCCGAAATCCTTCTGCTTCTTGCTCTTCGTCCAGCAGTCGAATAGCTCTTCCACCAGCAGCACGCCCTTGCGCTGGCATACGTCGAGGTATTCCGCGCCGAACGGGTTGTGCGTCAGGCGAATCGCGTTGCAGCCCATGTTGGTCAGGATGTCCACCTGCCGTTCAATGGCGCTGCGGTTCTCCGCCGCGCCGATGCACCCGCCGTCGTGGTGGACGCACACGCCCTTGAGCTTCGTGTGGATGCCGTTGAGATAGAAGCCCGTGTCCTTGTCGAATCGGATGCTGCGGTAGCCGTAGGTCACGCGCTTTGACCGCTGAACCCGATTGCCGACCTTCGCGCTGATTTGGGCTTCGTAGAGGTTCGCCGGGGAAGCCGTCAAAAGCGCAGTCGGCGCATTGCTGGGCAGAATGCTTTGCTGATAGCTTGCCGCCAGCCCCGCCACGCCGCTTGCGCTGATGACGGTCGTCGGGGCGTAGGTGGTCAGCGCCTTGTACGCGGCGATTTCAGCGGATGAAAGGGCGGTTTCAATGGGGGAGGCAAGCGGTACATAGATATATACCTCGTTCGCATCGAGGAACGCCTTGAAGTCATCGACGGTCGTCGTACCCCTTTCCGCGTAAGCGAAACCGATGATATTGCTGCTGCTGGTAGCAATGCCGCCTACGGTTTCACCGTTGATGGCAGCACTGAAATGCGTGCAGAATGTTCCTGCTGCATCGATGCCGTCGAACGTGCAAAAATAGCGGTCAACATTGTTTCCAGCCCTCGTCCATTTCATCGAAGATGTCAGCTTGATTTTGGTGATGCGCTGCACGCGCACTCCGCGCGCCAAATCCACTTCATCGCACACCCACTGCTGCCCGCTTTCATCCGTGTAATTGCCGCTGGATGCAACCGGGATGCCCGGCAGCGCATTCGGTGTTTGCAGCGTCTGCGAATTGTTCGCGCCGTCCGACACCGTGACCAACACCGTTCCGCCGTCACCCGCGCTGACAATCGGCACGGGCGCGGTCGGGGTCGGCACGCCGTTCTGCGTGCTTTTGCCGTACACATGCAGCGCCCCCAGCGGTTTTCCCGCCAGCGCGTTCTCGCACGTCAGCGGATTGCCCGATGCCGACACGCTTTTCCCGTTTTCTATCAAATCCCGCTGCTGCGCGTCGCTGATGTGCCATAGCTTCGGGCTACGATACGTTACCGTCGCGCTGACGTTCTGCGTTTCACCCGCCGCAATCACCGCCGACGCATCCGCCGTGCCGACTTTCGCGCCGTCCGGGTCGTACAAATCTACCGTGAACGTCGCGGACGCTTCCGCACCCGTCCTGTTCACCGCGTCGAACGCAACAACCGTTTCGCCGTTGGTCAGGTCACTGTCCAGCTTCGGGGTCGTCACGCGGATGTTCTCCATGTGAATCTGGTCATCCAGCAGCGTTACCAGTTCCACCGGGCGAATCATTCCGCTGCCGGAGTACCAGCGCGACGACGGCTGCTCATTGCGCACGAACACCGCAATCGTGTTCACGCCGCTGACCATCTGTTCCGTCGCATCCACCGCGAACGGGTTGTAGCCGTAATAGTTCTTGTGTACCTGCTGCCCGTTGACGTACACCGTCGATTCCATGTACACGCCGTCAAAGCACAGCACATACCGTCTGCCGTTCTGCTTGTCCACGCTGACGGTCGTGCGATACCACGCGTCGCCGCCGTCCAGATACCCGCCCTCATACGTCGCTGGGCTGGACGAATTGAAGTCCAGCGCAATAGACCAGTCGTGCGGCACGCTGACCGTCCGCCAACTTGCGTCGTCAAACCCCGCTTCCGCTTCCGCCGTCGAGGAATACGCCGTGTTCGCCGTCGCGGAAATCAGGTTGAACTTCCACGAATTGAGCGGAACAGCGGATACAAGCTGGTCAGCGGTCGTGACGGGGATGCCGATTTCCTCCAGCGCGCGAAGACGCGCATCCAGCGACGAAAACTGCTCCTGCAGCGCCGCAAGCGAGTAAAAACCGGGAACATCCGCCACGCGGTCGGTGGAAGAGGGAAAAACGCAGCCCGTTGCGGCGAAAATGCAGTTCTGCACGTCGCCGCTGGTCAGGGTGACATAGATTTCGATGTCGCCGGGCTGGGCGTAGGCGGCGGGCGGCAGGGTGACGGACGCAATGCTGCCCTGCGCGCTGCCGCTAAGCGGGATGGTTGTGCCGGTGCGCAGGTGCTTGACCGTGCCGGAAACGGCGGTGTCGCCAAGGTCAACGGGATTTCCCGCGCGGAGAACCGTGACGGTGATTCGGTGCGCCCGGCGCGCATCGGTGATGAACAGCGCGGGGATGTTCATGCGGCGCAGGGGACGGGTGAGGTCAGCGGTATAAGTGAGAGTAGTGGTAATGTCAGTCAATTTCGCTCCTCCTTGTGTGATGGGTACGGCGGCGCGGGCAGGTACGCCGCGAAATATAGGAACTTACGTTCGCTATATGCGCATGATAGCACGGATGCCCGCAATTGGCAAGAAAATTTGATTTCATTTGAATTGGCTTGATTTCATTTGATTTCGCTTGATTTTGCTTGAGATGGGGGATAGAAAGCTGCGCCTATCCGGCGCGATGGCGTTGCTCGCTTTTCCCTTGCTCCTTCTGCGCGGTTATCCGCATTCCTCCCGCCCTAATTTCGCCTCTCCCTCTTTCCTTTTCCCCCTCCCTATGGTATAATCATACTGGAATCCTATTTCCGAGGAGCAGAAGGCGTATGATGAAGGATCTGGTAGTCATCGGCGGCGGCCACGCGGGTTGTGAAGCCGCCCTCGCAGGGGCGCGCATGGGGCTTGATACCCTCCTGCTGACGCTGAATATGGACGGGATTGCCCTCATGGCGTGCAATCCCGTTATCGGCGGCAGCGCAAAGGGGCATCTTGTGCGTGAACTGGACGCAATGGGCGGCGAAATGGGGCGCGCCATCGACGATACGTTCCTCCAAAGCCGAATGCTCAATATGTCCAAAGGCCCGGCGGTTCACGCCCTGCGCGCACAGGCGGACAAGCAGCAGTACCAGAACCGGATGCGTACCGCGCTGATGACGCAGGACAACCTGACCGTCCGGCAGGGGGAAGTCGCCGCGATTGACGTCGAGAACGGGCATGTCACCGGCGTGACGACAACGACGGGGCAGCATATCTCCTGCAAGGTCGCGGTGGTCGCGTGCGGCGTGTATCTCCGCAGTCAGATTATCATTGGGGAGAGCATCACGCCGGGCGGGCCGCAGGGGCTGATGAGCGCGCCGAACCTCAGCGGAAGCCTGACGCGCATCGGCTTTCCGCTCCGGCGGTTCAAGACGGGGACGCCCGCGCGCATCGACGTGCGGACGATTGATTTCGACGAAATGACGCCGCAGCCCGGTGACGAGCCAGTGACGCCGTTCTCGTTTATGACCGACCGCGCGCTGCACAATACCTACGCATGCTATTTGACATGGACGACGCCGGAAACGCACGACATTATCCGCCGAAATCTCCACCGTGCGCCGCTGTATTCCGGCAAAATCCACGGCATCGGGCCGCGCTACTGCCCGTCGATTGAGGATAAAATCGTCAAGTTTGCTGACAAGGAGCGCCATCAGGTGTTCTTGGAGCCGGAAGGAATGCAAAGCCGCGAATGGTATGTGCAGGGCATGTCCACATCGCTGCCGGAGGATGTGCAGTGGGAGATGTACCGCTCCGTGCCGGGCTTGCGTCGGTGCGAGCTGACGCGGCTGGCGTATGCGATTGAGTACGACTGCATCGACAGCCGGCAATTGCGCCCGACACTGGAAAGTCTGGATGTGCGGGGGCTGTTTTTTGCGGGGCAGATTAACGGCACATCCGGGTACGAGGAAGCCGCTGCGCAGGGCTTGCTGGCGGGCATGAATGCCGCTTTGACGGCGCAGGGCAAGCCGCCGATTGTGCTCACGCGCGATCAGGCGTACATCGGCGTGCTGACCGACGACCTGACGACGAAAGGCACGGACGAGCCGTACCGCATGATGACGAGCCGCGCCGAGCACCGCTTATCCCTGCGGCAGGACAATGCGGATTTGCGCCTGACGCGCATCGCCTACGAGGCGGGTCTGGCGACGCGGGAGCGCATGGAGCGCACGGAACGCAAGGCATCGGAAACCGCGCAGCTGCTGGGCGAACTCCGCAAGGCGAAGTACACGCCCGGCGTCACGCTGAACGACTGGCTGGAGAAGCATCATCAGCCGGAAGCGCAGAACGGGCTAAGCGCGGTGGAACTGCTGAAGCGTCCGGAAATCACGCTGTCAGCGCTGGCGGAGCTTTCGCCGGAAATTAGGCAATTCGGCAAGCCCGCGCAGGAGCAGGCGGAAATCTCGGTGAAGTATGAGGGTTATTTGGAGCGACAGGAGACGCTGATTCGCCACGCGCGGCAGATGGAAGAGACGCTGCTGCCGGAGGATTTGCCGTATGAGGAAGTGACCGGGCTTCGGATTGAAGCGCGGCAGAAGCTGATGAAACAGCGTCCGCGGTCGCTTGCGGCGGCGAGCCGGATTCCGGGAGTGTCGCCCGCGGATGTGGCGGTGCTGATGGTGTTCTTGGAGAAGCATAAGGCTTGATGCTTGCGCAAGCTGGGGCTTCATGCTTCTTGGCTTGTGCCGGAACGTCCAATCCGAACCGTAGGTTCGCTGGATAAACACGCGGACACTGTATGCAAGTGTCACCAACTCAATCGCGAGAAAGGGTCAAGGGAGGAACTCCCTTGCAGGGTCAAGGGGCAGCGCCCCTTGCGGAGTCCAGAGGCAGCGCCTCTGGGGTCTCCCATAACTTATATGAAAGAAGGAATGACGATGGGACTGTTCGCAAAACTGCGTGAAGGATTAACCAAGACGCGTGATTCGCTGATGGGGCGTGTCGATACGCTGGTGAAGGAAACAAGGAAGATTGACGAGGACTTCTATGAGGAACTCGAAGATATCCTGCTCATGTCTGACTGCGGCATGAAGGCGACAACCGCCATTATGGATGAACTGCGCCGCCGCGTGAGCGAAAACAAGGTCAAGGACGCCGATACCGCCAAGCAGATGCTCAAAGATATCATGATTGAGCAGATGGACATCCCGCGTCCGCCGCTGCGCTGGCCGATGGTCATGCTCGTCGTCGGCGTGAATGGCGCGGGCAAAACGACCACCATCGGCAAGCTCGCCCTGCGCTTTCAGAACATTGGCCGCCGGATTATCCTCTGCGCGGCGGATACTTTCCGTGCGGCGGCGGCTGACCAGCTGACCGTCTGGGCGGAACGCGCGCGTGTGCCGATTGTCAAGCACGCCGAGGGCGCTGACCCCGCGGCGGTCGTCTATGACGGCATCCAGTCCGCCAAGGCACAGGGCGCAGATCTGCTGATTGTCGATACCGCCGGCCGCCTGCACAACAAGAAGAACCTGATGGATGAGCTGAACAAGATGCGCCGCGTGATTGACCGCGAGTTCCCGGAAGCGGATGTGCGCTGTATGCTCGTGCTGGATGCAACGACGGGTCAGAACGGTCTGGCGCAGGCGCGCGCGTTCAAGGAAGTCTGCGAAATCGGCGGCATCATCCTGACAAAACTGGACGGCACGGCGAAGGGCGGCATTGCGCTTGCCATCCGGCAGGAGCTGGAAGTGCCGGTGTGGTACATCGGCGTAGGCGAGGGCATCGACGACTTGCAGCCCTTCAATGCCAAGGACTTTGTCGAGGCTTTGTTCTAATACGTTTCTTTCTGCTTGAATTGCATTGTCATGCAGAGGATTTCGCCTCTGCGGAGGCGACAAGGGGGCTTTCCGATCGCCCCCTTGACCCCTTCGGTCGCCGCTACCATACTTTTGGGGTATCCATCGTTTAACCCAAGGTGTGTTGTAGCTTGAATCGGTTTTATCAAAATTAGGAGGGCAATTATGCCGTCTTTATCAACCTATTCGGCGGAGCTGGATTATGCCTACGCACCGGGGATGTTCCCGGCGATGGAATGCCTGCTGCACCGCCCGGAAAGCTGCCGCCGCGTGCTGCTGCATAGCCGAAGCGCCGGAACCGAGGGCGCACAGCGGCTTCGCGAGGAAGCGGAAAAGCACCATATCCGTGTGGAAGAGGCGGACAAGGCGCTTTCCCGCATTTCGGGGAAGGATAACTGCTTCGCGGCGGCGGTGTTCAGCAAGTTCGAGGATGACCTGAATCCGAATAAGCCGCATATCGTCCTGCATCACCCGTCGGACAGCGGCAATGTGGGCACGATTTTCCGCACGGCGCTCGGCTTTGATGTGCAGGATATCGCCGTCATCCGCCCATGCGTGGATGTGTTCGACCCCAAGACCGTCCGCGCCAGCATGGGCAGCATCTTCCAGCTGCGGTTGCATGTCTATGATGATTTTTCGCAGTATCAGGCGCAGTTCCCGGAACACGCGCTCTATCCGTTCATGCTCGACGGGTCGAAGTCCCTGCCGGATGTGTTGGGCGACATTCCTGACCGATGGACGCTGATTTTCGGCAACGAGGGCAGCGGTCTGCCGCCGGAGTTCAGCCGTCTGGGGCAGCCTGTGCGCATTCCAAGCAGCAATAAGGTGGATTCGCTGAATCTGTCCATTGCCGCGGCGATTGGGATTTACGCCTTTGCAAGGCGGTGACTTGTAAATTCTTCACCCACAGGCGAAATTTGCTTGACGCAAGGCCGCGCTCTGCGCTACAATGAAGAATGCGGAATCCCTTTTTCGGAAATTGGTAGGAGGAAAGAACCATGAAGCAAAGCATGAAAAAGGCGGCGCTGGTGCTGATGCTGGCGCTGGCGGTGCTGCTTGTGCCGCAATGGAGCAATACAGCGCTGGCGGTCACAACGCCGTCGGACATCACCACGGGCAGTGACCTGCCGCCCGCACCGCCGCTGCCTACGCCGCCCGCGAAAGGCGAAGTCGTTATTTCCGGCGCAAAGACGGTTCGCGGCGGCGAGAAGCTGACGTTCTCCGTCACCATCGACGGAAAAACCGTCCCGAACAGCGATTTGGAATGGACGCTGTACCCGGCGGATGCTTCGCTGGCGACCATCAAAAGCGGCGTTATTACCACCAAACGTGTGGCATACACGCACTATGTGCAGGTGTCGGCGGCGCTGAAAAGTGACCCGTCGCGCTATGCGAACTTCCGCCTGTGCATTGCGCCGGGCGTGAAAAAAATCACCGTCAGCGCGCCCACGATGTATGTTGATTTGAGCGGCAGCAAAACTTTGCAGCTGAAAGCGACGTGCGACCCGGAGGACGCGATTGCCGATGTCACATGGTCGAGCAGCAGCAGCAAAATTGCGACGGTGGATGCAAGCGGTCTGGTGACGGCGCGCAAGACCGGCAAAGTGACCATCACTGCCACGGCGAAGGACGGCAGCAAGGTCAAGGGCCGCATCACCCTGCGCGTCGTCAGCGGCGTGACGGGGCTGACCATCGAGGGCGCAGGCAGTGTCGCGGCGGGCAAGTCCATCACGCTCAAGGCGGTGATGACGCCGGCGGATGCGACGGAAAAGGGCGTCGTCTGGTCAGTGGACTGCGACAAGAGCATCGCCAGCATCAGCCAGAGCGGCAAGCTGACGACCAAGAAAGTCAGCGCGATTACGACCATTACCGTGACGGCGGTGTCCAAGCAGAACAGCGCGATTCGCGCCACCCACACGGTCACGATTCGCCCGGTGACGACGGGACTTGCGATTTCCGCGCCGCGCCTGACGATTGACCTCGCTTCCCCGACGCTTCAGCTGACGGCAAAATGCATCCCGGAGGACGCCTCCCAGCAGGTGGCTTGGTCGACCAGCAACAAGCGCATTGCGACGGTGGATGCAAACGGTCTGGTGACGGCGAAGAAGGTCGGCAAGGTGACGATTACCGCCAAGGCGACGGACGGTTCGGGCCGTTCGGCGAAAATCACCCTGACGGTCGGAAGCGCGGTTGGCACGCTGGAAATCCGCGGCGCAAGTGCCGTTGCGCAGGGCAAGACCATCACGCTGAACGCCGTCATCACCCCCGCTACGGCGACGAACCAGAAGGTTATCTGGTCGGTGGATTGCGGCAAAGACATTGCGACCATTGACCGGCATGGGCGCTTGAAGGCTGGCAAGGGGTTCACCGCGCCTGTGACCATCACGGTAACGGCGGTCAGCGCGGAGAACAGCGCGATTTCCGCGACGCGCACCGTCCAGATTCTGCCCCCGGTAACGACGGTTGCCATTTCCGCGCCGAGAAACTACATCGACGTGGACGGCGAAGACAAGACGCTTCAGCTGACGGCGCGCGTTTTGCCGGAAGATGCCGCGCAGAGCGTCACTTGGTCGACCAGCAACAAGCGCATTGCGACGGTGGATGCAAATGGCGTTGTGACCGCGCTCAAGGCGGGTACGGTGACGATTACCGCGACGGCGACGGACGGCACGGGTGTCCGCGCGAAGTTCACCGTCAAGGTACAGAAAACGGTCAAGTCGCTGACCATCAGCGGCGCGGAAAAACTCGGCGGCGGGCAGTCCACGACCATCAAGGCGACGATTCTGCCCAAGGATGCCGCGAATCAGAAGGTTATCTACTCGCTCAACTGCCCCGCGAGCGTCGCGACCATTTCGACCAGCGGCGTGCTGACCACGAAGAACGTGGCAGAAATCACGACGGTAACGGTGAACGCCGTCAGCGCGGAGAACAGCACAATTTCCGCAACGTGGACGCTTGTCATTTACCCCAAGACGACGAAACTCACCTTGACGGCAGCCAGCAGCTGGGTCAACGTTGGCGCGTCGGTGCAGCTGCATGTGTCGGCAACACCCGAAACGGCACAGATGCCCATCCGCTGGCGCAGCAGCAACACCCGCGTTGCGACGGTGGATGCAAACGGCGTTGTGCGCGGCCTGAAGGCGGGTACAGCGACGATTACCGTCCGCACGACCGACGGCTCGAACAAGCGCGCGTCCGTGCGCGTGACGGTCGGCATTCCGGCGACGGGCGTGGTGATTACAGGCAACCGCATCGTCCGCGCGGGTGCGACGCTCCGGCTGATGGCGACGGTGCAGCCCGCGAACGCCACGGTGAAGCGTGTGACGTGGGCGGTCAACTGCCCCGCGAGCGTTGCGACGATTTCTGGCGACGGGAAGCTGCGCGTGTCCGCAAACGCGGAAACACAAATTGTCCTCGTCACCGCGACGGTGAATGACGGTCAGCGGGTGAGCGCGGCATACCCGGTGTACATTCAGGGCAAAGCCCCGGTGCCGCCCACGCCGACCACCCCGGAAGCGCCGGAAAAGTAAGCAGAATAAAGAACAGACCAGCATGGTGTGATGCCGTGCTGGTCTGTTTTGATTGTGGATGTTTTTTGAATTTTGGCTACTGGCAGGGACGCTTCGCTGTCTGCGCCTTTGTTGGCGGTTTTCTTGGAGTTGAGCGTCCGAGCAACAGTTGGGGCGTTGCCACACCCCCCATAAGGGACGCTGTCCATTGACCCCTCCGCGCGATTGAGTTGGTCGCTTTTCCCCTATTGTTTCCGCGTGTTTATCCTCTTTTAGCCCTCGAAGGCGAAGGGGGCGAGCGGAAGCCCATTCCGCCCAAACAGCGACACCTTCCCCCAATTCACATATGCATACCTTACCTTCGTCGGGTGGAGCACTGCCACGCTCCGCAAGCGCATCTCCGCCCCATCCAGCGTCACCGACTGCACAGGGTGATACGCCCCGTCCTCCCCGGCAATCTCCAGCAGCAGTTCGCCCGTCTCCCGGCGCAGCACAGGTGCGCTCAGCGTGACAACGAGCGTATCTCCCTGCGTATACTTCCCCAGCGCGCGGGGGGATTCCGGCGCGTCCATGCCATAGACGACGCGCAGGGCAACGTCGCACAGGCGCTCACCAGGGGTACGCTTGTCGGTCGGGTGGATGTTGTCGAACTCGCCGCAGTCCAGCAGAATCGCCAGACCACCGGGCTGGAGGGCGCTCGCCGCGCGGGCCTGTGCAAGACGCAGGCGCGCCCAGTCGTGCTTATCCTCGTCGCCGGCGGCAATCCACATCGGCAGCTGCACGTTGAGGAAGGGGAGCGAATCGTCGCGGAAAAGCTGACGCAGGCGCATCACCATCGCAGTCAGCAGCACATCGTAATGCTCGGTTTTCGCGGTGTCATCCTCACCCTGATAATACAGAATGCCGGTCAGCGTCGCGGGAACGACGCGCTTGGTCATTGTTTCAATCAGCCCGCCAGGACGATACGGCGAACCGGGACCAACCGGCGGATGCCAAGGGCAGGGGCCGACGGTTTCGTTGATTTCCGGCCACGAGATACCGGGATTGTCCTTCTTCAGCTGAGCAACATGCGCATTCCATGCGTTCATTTCAACCCAGAAAGCATCTTCCTCCTGCCGCCACTGATCGAAGGGCTTGTCGCCGCCCTGCTCACGGTAGCGGGTGATGTAGCGCTGCCCTTCGGCGGTTGCTTCCAGCGCTTCCTTGTCCATCCAGCAGGTCACGGATGTACCGCCCCAGTAGCAGTCAATAATGCCGATAGGGCAGTCAATCGTCCGCGCGAGTTTGCGGGCGAAGAAGTACGCCACGGCGGACATATCCCGCGCATAGCCGGGGCGGACACGCTCCCAGCGGGAAGCGGCTTCGGCTGCAATCGCGTCGTCATCCCAGACGCTCTTTTTCGGGACGTTGAAGTAGTGCACCAGCGGGTCGTCATGCGCCGCGATTAAATCTTGCCCCTCGTCGGCGTTTTGCAGTTCCAGCTCCATGTTGCTCTGCCCGGACGCGAGGTAGACTTCGCCAATCGAAATATCGGTGGATGTGCACGTTTCTGCCCCGCAGGTGACGGTCAGCGTGCAGCTGGTCGCCTGTTCCATCGGCGGAAGATGCAGGAGGAAGCGTCCGTCGCGCGCTGTGCAGATGCCTTCGGAGAGAATCAGCCCATCCGCCGTCATTACGCGCCCGGTGACAGTTTGCCCATCCGCCGCCGTACCCCAGACGCGCACTTCCTTGCGGCGGCACAGGACAGCGCCATTGCCAAACAGGGGCGCAAGTTTGAATTCAATCGCCATTAGTCGTCCTTCTTTCCCATAAACGCGAGATTGTGCGAGATGAGCAGGCAGCGCTGGCGCACGCAGTCCGGCGAACGCAGCGGGTCTTTGGGCGTGTGCAGCAGATAGTCGCACAGGCGGTCAATGTCCGTTTCGGCGACGTGCAGGCGCGTGTCCGACGAGGCATAGTAGATGTACACCTTGCCGTCGTCATCCGCAATTGCGCCGTTGGAGAACACGACGTTGCTCACGTCGCCCACGCGCTCGTGCCCCATCGGGCCAAGCAGCATCCCCGACGGCTCGGCAATCACGCGCGACGGGTCATCCAGCGCCGTCATGAAGGCGTACAGCACATAGCGCAAACCTGCCGCCGTGTTACGAACGCCGTGCGCGATGTGAATCCAGCCCTTGTCGGTGCGAATTGGCGTTGCGCCCGCGCCGTTTTTGCTTTCGGTGATGGTATGGTAGCGGCGCAGGGAGATGATTTTCTCCTCGTCAATGACGGGATGCTCGATATCCTTGCACAGTCCGAAGCCGATGCCGCCGCCCGAACCCGTCTCGATGAAATCATCCATCGGACGGGTGTAGAAGGCATATTGCCCGTCCACAAATTCGGGGTGGAGGACGACATTGCGCTGCTGCGGCGAACGGAGCGTTTTGAGGTTCGGCAGACGCTCCCAGTTCTGCAAATCTTTTGTGCGGACGATGCCCGCCGCCGCAACCGCCGCGGACAAATCGCTGCTGGTGCGGTCTTTGCTTTCGGAGCAGAATACGCCGTAAATCCAGCCGTCTTCATGCTGCGTCAGGCGCATATCGTAGACGTTCGTTTCCTCTGCGCAGGTATCGGGGAGGACGACAGGATAATCCCGGAAGCGGAAGCCCTCAGTGGGCTTGTCGGATTCCGCGACGGCGAAGAAGGACTTGCGATCCATCCCTTCGACGCGCACGACGAGGCAGTACTTGCCGTTCAGCTTGATTGCGCCGCTGTTCATGGTGGCATTGACGCCGAGACGCTGCATCATGAAGGGGTTCGACGCGGGGTCAGCGTCGTACATCCAGAAGGGCGGGATGTGCTCGCGGGTGAGGACAGGGTAGCGGTAGCGGGTATAAAGCCCGTTATAGAAGTGGTCATTGGCGGGGTTCGGGCGCGCGATGAGGCGCTCGTAGGACTCCATCAGGGAGGAAAAACTGCGGATTTGCATAGCAGTGGTCGCTCCTTTGCATTGTTTGTTTGGTACAGGTGCTAAGGAAATTGATTTTGATTGTGGCAGGGGGAATCGCCTCTGCGGAGGCGACAAGGGGGCAATGGAAACAGACGAAGTCTGCGGTCGCCCCCTTGCCCCCTTCGGGTCGCCACTAACGAAGTTGATTTTTTTTTGAATCATCAATAAAAGTATTAACTTTCCGTTCATCAGGAGATTTTCGCCATGCAATACTGCGCCTTGGAAAAAGAGGGTTTTCTGGGGACATTCTACGAGCGCGAAACGCCGTCGGAGAAGGCCGTCATCCTCGTGGGCGGAAGCGGCGAGGGGCGCACCGTCAAGGTTTTGTAGCCTTGCGCGCGGAAAATCGGCATGAGCGGGCTGTCCCTCGGCGCGGCGTGTACGCTGCTGTGCGCGAATGGGAAAATCACCCGAAGTGACGCAGCGTCTGCTGGCGAAAATGATGACGATGGAAGCAAAATACCCGGAGGAGTGCAACCGCGCCCGCGCGGACAGCTGGACGAAGCTGGTTGATTTCTTCCAAACATGGTGAGGAGGTGTCTGCTCTGCCAAAGGAATTGCGCAGCGCGGTTTCGCGCGGGATTCTGGCACTTTTGATGGCGTCGGGACTCATCCTGACGCTTTTGTGCGTCACGGGCGAATCGTCGCTCTGGGCGCTTGCGCTGGGGACAAGCCTGCCGGTGATTGCGCTGCTGTCCATCCTGCGGACGCGCCCCGGCGGAAAAGTGCTCGCGGCGGGCATCACCGCGGCGGGCGTGATTGTATGGCTGATTGCAGGCGGCGCGGCGGACGCGGTTGAGGTCGTTCGGGCGCTGCTGCTGCATTTTTCGGGGCTAACGGCGGCGCTTCCGCTTGTCGCGCGACCTTTCGCGGCGATTCTCGGCGTAACCTGCGGTTTCATTGGCTATGGGCTGACCAGCCGCCGCGTGGGCGCATATCCGGCACTGGCGACGGTGCTGCTGATGGCGCTGCTGCTCTGGCTGGGCAATCGCCCGGACGCGCTGTGGGGCTTGCTGCCCGCCATCATCCCGTGCGTTGCGCTGCTGATGGTGTCCGGGTACGACGAAATTTCCGTCACGCGCGTGCTGCCGCTGACGCTTGTTGTCGTTCTGCTGAGCTTCACAGGCGTTGCCATCGGCGGCATCACCGTTCAGCCGATGAAGGAAGCGGCGGATGCCCTGCGCCAGAAAATTTATGACTACCTTTTCTTCACCAGCGCGCGCGACGTGTTCTCCATTGCCTCACAGGGGTACTATCCTCAAGGGCCGACGCAGCTTGGCGGCGCGGCGACCCCCAGCGAACGCCCCGTTCTCCGTGTGAGCGGCAGCGGGCGAATTTACCTGCGTGCCGTAACCAAAAGTTCATACACAGGCAGCATGTGGATTGACGAAACAGGCGGGCGGCGCTACCTGTGGAGCAGCCCGCGCTGGCAGAATCTGCGCTCCCAGACATTCGACCTGACGCTGCCGGACGAGACACTCGCGGCGAATCTGCCAACAAAGACCGTCACCGTCACCATGCTGTCGGACAGCGCAAGCAGCCTTTTCGTGCCGCAGCGCATCCGCGAATTGTCCGTGGGCAGCGGCATCGTGCCGTATTTCAATGCGGGCAGCGAGATTTTCGCGACGCGGAATTTAACCTCCGGCGACACATGGACAGCGACGTATGTTGATTTGACCGCCGGACAGAGCGGCTTGGCGGAGCTGATTGATGCGGGCGCACAGCTGACCGACGCCCAGTACGAGGACATCCGCAAGCTGTACACCGGGCTGCCCGGTCACCTCGAACAGCGCCTGTTCGACTTCGCGCGCAATGCCGCTGGAAGCGCCGATTCACCCTACGAAATGGCGCGCAGCATCCAGTCGTATTTGCAGGCGTACTGCCGCTATTCGCTGGATATTCCCGAACAGGCGTCGAACCTCGATTTCGTATCGACTTTCCTGCTGATGACGCGCGAGGGCTACTGCACGCACTTCGCCTCCGCCATGACGGTGCTGTGCCGCATGGTCGGGCTGCCCGCGCGGTATGTGGAAGGCTTCGTGGCGGATGTGGACGCATCAGGGCAGACGGTTGTGACCGGCACAAGCGCCCACGCGTGGACGGAAATCTACTTTCGGGGCGTGGGCTGGGTGACGTTCGACGCAACGCCGTGGACATCCACGCAGAATGCCTCGTCCGCGCCCAACCAGCCGGATGATCTGCCGACGCCCTCGGTTTCGCCGTCTCCATCGCCCTCCCCGTCGCCTTCGCCAACACCCTCGCCTTCGCCGGAGATGGACGACTCATCGGCTTCACACGAACCGACCAGCACGCCATCCCCCGCACCGTCGCCCTCGCCGGAAGCGAATCTGCCGACGAATACCCCTGAACCCGCACCGGCGCCGCCGGACAATCCACCGCCGGACGTGCCGTGGCTGCTGCTGATTCTGCTTGCGCTGATGGCGGCGGCTGGCGGGCGCATTTGGTGGACATTGCCGACCACGCGCGACAAGCAGGCGAAGGATGAAAGCGCACGCTGCATGGTATGGATGCAGGCGACGCACGATGCCCTGCGGATGGCAGGCTTGCGGCGCGGACGCAGCGAAACGCCGCAGCAGTTCTTCCAGCGCGCGGACGAAGCCGTTCACGCGCAGGGCGCACTGGCCGTCGTCGGGGAAATCGAGACGCTGGCGTTCTATGCACGCGCGGACTTGCTGCCCAGCGACACACAGGCGCTTCGGCAGGCGTATCAGACGCTCTGTCAGGGCATGAAGCCTCTCCGCAAGGCATATCTGACACTCTACCGGGCAGTTGTGCCGATGAAAATGCGCAACTTTACACAAAGCTAATACCAAAAACAGGGCTGCCTCGAGCGTGAAGCAGTCCTGTTTGTATTTACCTGATAGTTACGAAATTGTCTGGTCGAAGAACACGTTTTCGTCGCCCGTCGTGGTGATTCTCATCTGTACATGGACGCCCTGTTCCGTCTTTTCCACCGTCAGCGTGTCCTCCTCCACCATCTCCAGCTCGAAGATTTTCAGCGTCAGCCGACCTTCCTTCATCCCCCATGCCCCCAGCGCCGGCGTATCGGCTTTATCGCGCATGAAGAAGGGTTCGCAGTGCACAGCGCGGTGAATCGTGTGCCACTTGCCGCGCCCGGCAGTGACGAGCAGCTGCCCCTGCGTATTCCGCATTGTCAGCATATCGCCATCCAGCGTCAGGCGCATCCAGACGTTCGGCGCATCCAAGTTCAGGTATTCCGGCGGAATCGGGCTGCCGTCGTCCTCCGGCAAATCGCGTTCGTAGCGCAGGTTTGCCGTCTTTTGGCGCAGTTGCTCCGTAACCTCTGGTTCATCCACAACAGCATCCGATTCGTACTTCATCAGCACCTCGTCGAAGTACGCATTCAGCACGCCGCCCATGTTCTGCGTAAGGCAGTTTGTGACCAGAATGGTGTCCGTCGCCGGATGCACGACGCAGAGCTGCCCGTACATGCCGGCCGCGCGGAACGCCCCGTGCCGACACTGCCAAATCTGGTAGCCGTAGCCCTGCGCCCAGTCGCTGTTCGGGTCGTCGCCGTTGCCAATTTGCCGCCTCGTCGCCTCGCGGACATACCATTCCGGCACAAGCTGCTGCCCGTTCCAGCGCCCGGATTGCATCAGCAGAATGCCGAGCTTTGCGATGTCCTCCGGGTGCAGGGAAAAGCCGAAGCCGCCCGTGCAGATGCCGTTCGGGTCGCGAATCCACCGCGTGCCGGTGATGCCCATCGGCGTAAGCAGCTTGTCGCGCAGGTACTCTTCGAGGTCGATACCGCGCTGTTTGAGGGCGGCAGACAGCATATACGTCGCGCCCGTATTGTAACGGAAAGTTTCACCGGGTGCATCCGCGAACGGTTCACGCAGGAACGCCGAAATTGCGTCATCCCACGCATTTTCTTGATGGAACGGCTCGTTCCCCTGCCCCGTTGACATCATCAGCAGATGCCGAATCGTGAGCATTTGCAGCTGCGGTGAATCCGGCGCGTTCTTCGCCTGCTCCGGGAACAAATCGACAATGCGCTCATCCAGGCGGATTTTCCCCTCGCCCGCCGCGATGCCAATCGCCATGGCCGTGAACGTTTTGCTCAAAGAATAGACAGTGCGCAGCTGCTCCTGCGTGTAGGGCGGCCAATATGCTTCGTACAGCACCTGATTATGGCGCAGCAGCATCATGCTGACAACGCTGATGTTCTCTTTTTCCAGCCGCTCCAGCAGCTTCAGGATGTTCCGGCTGTGCAGCCCCATTTCTTCCGGGGTTGTCCGCATCAACTGATTCATGGTTTCCGCCTCCTTCAAATCGCGAAAGAACCCAAACTCGAGGGTGAGCGACATGTTTTTCTCCACGATTTCCGGCACGCGCAGCACCCCGAACCGCCACAGCAGCGGGTACACATAGCTCACGCCGCGGATATCCCCCAGCGCCTTCGGGCGGTCGGCATACCCAATTTCCCGCGCGCGCCGGAACGCCAGACAGACACTGCTCCACGAGAGCGTCTTGCTCTTCTCGCGCCGGTCGATGAGCAGTTCGCGGTTCGGCTGCCCGTTCTGCCCGATTTTCAGGCAGTAGGTGAACGGCAGCCCCGTCGCGGTGCGAAACGTCAGTCCCTGACACGCCACCACCGCGCGCCAGAGTGCCTCTTCCGCGTTCTCCGACGCCCCTTGCAGCGCCTGAATCGCTGCTTCGGCTTCGTTCGTCATGCGCATTTTCCTTTCGCTTCTTTTTCCCATCATAGCACATTTTCCCGTTCCGCGCAAGTTTCTTCTACTATATGCCGAAAATCAATGGGGAGAATAGCCAAAAAACAATACAAAAACAGCAAAAAGGGCTTGACAAGCGCGCAAATTGCGTGTATGATTGTCGCATAAACCGGTGACGGAGAAGAGTACCTGCTTCTCAGTCCGGCACAGGGAGTCGCTGATAGTGGGACGGCGGCGCGGACGGCAGCAGCGAATGGGCTCCGGAGGGTTTGCCCCAAGGTGGGGAACTGGGGAAGCAAGGGCGCGCGCGGAAACGTGCGGATGCGATTGCTTTCCATCAGCCGCATCGTAGGGCAGAACGGGAATCTGCACCCGTTATCATGGCAGCGCATATCAAGTGTATGCGAATGAGTGCGCTTTTCGTACAGAAAAGCGAAGCTGAGTGGCACCGCGGGAATACCGCCTCAGTCGGAAACGACTGGGGCGTTTTTTGTTCCAATAAAAAACGACGACTTAGGAAAGGAAGGTACCCCATTATGATGAAGAAGCTGACTGCCCTGCTGACTGCCCTGTTCCTCCTGCTGAGCGCGACCGCCCTTGCGGACGAGGTGATTCACATCGGCATCATCCAGTTCGCCGAACATGGTTCGCTCGACAACTGCCGCATCGGTTTCATCGAAGGTCTGGCCGAAGAAGGCTTCGTCGAAGGCGAAAACGTTGTGTTTGACGTTCAGAACGCGCAGGCGGACACCGCCATTTCTGCCCAGATTGCCGATGTCATGGCAGGCAAGTACGACATGATCTGCGCGATTGCGACCCCGGCGGCGATGGCTGCCTTCAACGCCGCGGAGGATGCGGGCATCCCGGTCATCTACACTGCCGTGTCCGACCCGGTCAGCGCCATGCTCGCCGGCGCCGACGGCAAGAACCCCGGCAACATCACCGGCACGAGCGACGCGCTGCCTGTGGAAGCCCAGCTGAAGCTCATCCGCGCACTGATGCCCGATGCAACGAAGATTGGCATCCTGCACACGACGAGCGAAACCAACAGCGACGCGACCCTCGCCCTCTACAAGGAACTTGCCCCGAACTACGGCTTTGAAATCATCGACAAGGGCATTTCCACCGGCGCTGACCTCCCGATGGCGCTTGACGCGCTGCTCCCGCAGGTGGATTGCACCACGAACCTGACCGACAACACCGTCGTCAGCTACCTCGCCGTTGTGCTGGAGAAGTCCGAAGAATACGGCAAGCCCGTGTTCGGCAGCGAAATCGAGCAGGTCATCAACGGCTGCGTTGCGTCCGAAGGTATTGAGTATACCGAACTTGGTCGTCAGACCGGCCGCATGGCAGCGCGTGTCCTGCGCGGCGAAAGCGCCGAGGATATCCCCTACGAGACCATCAGCAATTCCTACCTGTACGTCAACCCCGATGCGCTGGCGGCATACGGTCTGACCGTCCCCGCGGAACTGTCCGAACGCGCCATCGACGTGACGGCAGAGTAAACAAGCCATTTCCTCTTCTTTCCTTCCGGCTGCCTTCCCGCAGCCGGAAGGGTCTTGCATGTCCGGGCTTCCTTCCTATTATTATGCAGTTTCTTTCCCCGCAAACATCCACACAACGAGGTGACTGATTATGACGCTGAACATGCTCATCGGCATTCTGGAGCAAGGGCTCATCTATGGCATTATGGCAATGGGGCTTCTCATCACCTACCGCATTCTGGATTTCCCCGACCTGACCGTCGACAGCTCCTTCCCGCTGGGCGCGGCGGTCTCCGCCACGCTGACCCTCCAAGGCGTTGCGCCGTGGCTGACGCTGCTCATCGGCTGCGCGGCGGGCGGCATCGCCGGACTGATTACCGGGCTGATTCACGTCAAGTGCCGCGTCCGCGATTTGCTCAGCGGCATCATCACCATGACTGGGCTGTACTCCATCAACCTGCATATCGCCCAGAACAAGGCGAATCTCCCCCTCTTTGGCGGCGATACTCTTCCGCAACGCCTTCACGAAGTCGCTGCCCAAGGCGATTTCCCCCTACACCACGCTCATCATCATCCTCCTGATTGCGCTGATTGCGAAAATTCTCCTTGACCTCTTCCTGCGGACGAAGTGCGGTTACCTCCTGCGCGCGGCGGGCGACAACCCGTCCGTCGTCACAACGCTCAGCCGCGACCAGGGCACGGTCAAAATCCTTGGTCTGATTATTGCGAATGCGCTGGTTGCGCTCGCGGGCGCGGTCATGTGCCAGCAGCAGCGTTTCTTCGACATTTCGATGGGCACAGGCACGATGGTCGCCGGGCTTGCGTCCGTCATCATCGGCACAAACCTCTTCCGCCACGCCTCCTTCCTCCGCACCACCACCATGGTGCTGATTGGTTCGATTCTCTACAAGGCGTGCGTGTCGATTGCGATTTCGTTCGGTCTTGACGCGCAGGACATGAAGCTCATCACGGCAGTGCTGTTCCTCGCGATTCTTGTGCTGTCCAATACGCGGAAAAAGAAGGTGCGCATTCATGCTTGAAATGAAGAATATTACCAAAATTTATAACCCCGGCACGGTGCAGGAGACCTGCCTGTTCCGCGATTTTTCCCTCACAATTAACAAGGGCAGCTTTGTCAGCGTCGTCGGCAGCAATGGTTCGGGCAAAACGAGTATGCTCAACCTGCTTTGCGGGTCAATTCCGGTGGATGCGGGGCAAATCCTCATGGACGGGCAGGACATCACCCGCGTGAAGGAGTTCCGCCGCTACCGTCGGATGGGGCGTGTTTATCAGAATCCAGCAATGGGAACGTGCGGGACAATGACGATTCTACAAAACCTGTCAATGGCGGACAACAAAGGCAAACCATTCGGACTGACCCCCGGCACGAACCGCAAGAAGCTCGAAGCGTATCGAGCGATGCTGGCGCCGCTGGGTCTGGGCTTGGAGGATAAGATGGATGTGCCCGTCGGATCGCTTTCCGGCGGTCAGCGGCAGACGCTGGCACTGCTGATGGCGACAATGACGCCCATTGACTTCCTGATTCTGGACGAACATACGGCCGCGCTCGATCCCAAGACTGCGGAAATTGTGATGCAGCTGACGAACAAAGTGGTACAGGAGAAGCATCTGACGACGCTGATGGTGACGCACAACCTGCGCCATGCGGTGGAGTACGGCGATCGCCTGCTGATGATGCACCAAGGGCACGTCATCATGGACAAGGCGGGCGACGAGAAGCGCGCGCTGAAGGTGGACGATTTGCTGGACGTGTTTACTTCCATTAGTATCGAATGCGGCAATTAAACGGGGGCAATGCCCCTGTTTTTTTGCAGCTTTACGCGCCTTATTGTTATTTTGCAAATTCCGCGTGTCGCTCCGTCGTGCGCCCGCGTCTCCCTTCCCCCCGCAGCCATGTTGAGTCGCGGGGGATTTTCTCTTTTCCCCCCAACGACAAGAAAATACCCTTGACTCTTGCGAATCAAGGGCTAATAGGAATCCGGCAGCGACTTATCCTCCCGGGCCGTGTCCAGCCAAGTACTTTCAGCA
>ENA-OPEC01000721-OPEC01000721.1-human-gut-metagenome-genome-assembly--contig:-NODE-721-length-26948-cov-3.040717_pt1 | contig 26948 bp, 19 predicted proteins | sample MGYA00241622_ERZ501507 | MGnify/ENA primary metagenome ERZ501507 (study PRJEB25962, sample SAMEA2042582) | human gut metagenome | biome: human gut; feature: human-associated habitat; material: faeces... | reverse complement strand
GTTGGACTCTGCCACCAAATGGAAGTCCACAGTGGGGTCGCCGTCACCGGTCACGTCATACTTGGTCTGTTCGCCGTAGGGGCTTGTGGTGATTGCATCGCTGACGATCGGATTTTCTGCCAGATTCAGCGGTGTGTAATACTCGTGCCAGCTCTGGAACTGTCCGTTTTCGTCAAATGTGGTCTGTCCGCTCATGGTGCTCATGAAGATGTTCTGGCTGTTGAACGGATTGTCGTTGCCCAGATGATCGATCTTCTGCACATCCTCGTCTACCATGTAGCCGATAGACAGAGCGTTGGTATTTTCATAAGCGGTAATGGTCTTTGCAGTACCATTTTCGTTGGTATAGTCGTATGCCCAGCGTGCTTCATATGCCGGATTCAGACGGCGGTTCTGATCACCGCTTTCCCCGCGGTCCAGCACATACTTGATACCCAGCAGAGAGTCCGCAATTTCGGTGTTGCCGTCATAGCGGGTATAGTAGCTGTGCATGCAGTAACCCAAGGTTTCAATGAAATTGATGGCACGGGTATTCATGACAGAACTGGAGTGTGAGATACCTTTCAGTCCGAATGCTGCATTATCGTTGACACAGCGGAAGAAGGTCTTTTCCGCACGGTAGAAGCCGTCGTCCTTTTCCTCCAGCATCTGTGTTGCCGCACGTCCGTTCTGCACGTAGTTCTGATAGGAGGCACGGGTGGAGTATGCCACTTCCTTGTCGATGTCCTTCATGGAATCTACAGCGTTGTAGGTTGCTTCGCCGCCTACCATGATCAGCATCATAGTGGTCAGGGCAACGCTTACGCCACGCTTGCCCTGCGTAATCTTTCCGCCCAGCATGAAGTACAGCAGGATCAGGTAAATGCCCATGAGTGCCGCAGAGATCCAGACAGCACCCTTTGCCATCTGGTCAAATTTCAGACCGGCAACAATGGCAATGATGACCGCCATTATCACTGCCGATCCGATCAGATGCTTCTTTTCGATGCCGTCGCGGTTTGCGAATGCAGTTGCCGCCATGGTCAGGAACACAAAGGACAGCAGGAATGCATAGCGGAACGGCAGCCAGTTCGGCACCTGTCCGCCGTGCCACATCATGTCTATCGGTGTGATCAGCATGCACATTACCATTACAGCGATCAGCAGAGAATAACCGATCTTCTTTTTCCGGTTGACCTTTTTGTTCAGGTAGAACAGGGGCAGTAGAACCAGTGTCAGCAGACCGCAGTAGATTTCCGGCTTGCCCTGTACGTTTACAGAGTCATACTGTGCCGGCAGCAGCTGCGGGAACATGTCCAGCAGGTCGCACAGGAACACCAGCAGCGGCGAATCCTGTGCATTTTCCAGCAGTTTCTTGCTCAGCGGGAACGACTGGAACCGGAAGCTGTAGTCCGGATCTGTGAATTCGAACTTACCCAGTTTCAGAGCGTTGTACACCGGCAGCAGCATGAATGCCGCACATGCCAATGCAATGACGGAAGAATACGCGATCCGTACAAATGCGGTAAAATAGTCATAACCCTTCCGCTTCTTGTCCGAGCCGAAGCACAGATAAAACAGGAAGTACAGGATCACGAAGAAGCAGATCATATAGCCGATATAGAAGTTTGCCACACACATCAGTGCCAGCGGAATGATGAAATTCAGCCGGCGGCCGTCATCGACCAGATATTCAATGCCCAGCATAATCAGCGGCAGGAATACCAGACCGTCCAGCCACATGGGGTCGATCAGCTGAATCACTCCGTATGCCATCATCGCATACATGGTGGAAAAGAGCAGTGACGGGTACGGCTGTACGCCGCGGCGTTTCTGTAAGAAGTAGTTAAATGTTGCACCGGCTGCACCCAGCTTGCACAGCTGCATGATCAGCAGGCTGCTCAGCATGAATTTCTCCGGCAGGAGCATGACGATCAGCGTGAACGGGCTCGCCAGATAATAGCCGATAATGCCCATAAACTCGCCGGAAAGATTTCGCGACCAGTTGTAGAAGATGCTGCCGTCACCCCAGAACGCATCACGGAGTGCCTCGAAATAATACACATACTGTCCGTTCAGGTCCAGACAGAGCACGGATTCTTCGCCAAAGGGGTAGAGTCCGAAAAGGGCGTATGCCAGATAGGTCAGCACAGCCGGAATGGCAAAGGCGATGAGATAGATCCGGTTCCGGACGATCCATCTGCCGATTGCAGAGATGACACTGCCGGCACTGAAACTGCGTTTCGCAGTCTGTGGGGCAGCTTGGATTTTGGTGGTTGCCATGAAAGTCCTCCTTAAATGATAAGATGATCGCCGGATCCCAGCAACAGAATCCGGAAAGTGTGTTCCGCCGTTCCCCTCCTGCGGACAGAACAACAGATACCAATATTATAGCACAATCTTTCCCGTTTGGCAAGCCCTTTTTATGCAAAAAACACGGAAAAGTACGAAAGCCATATCCCAAAATCCATAAAAACCACGAAAGCCGCCTGCCCTGCAAAATTTCCCTGCAAATGCAAAAATGCCCCGCACAGCACAACGCTGTACGAGGCATTTTCAAGGGAATGCTATTCTTCGTGCGGTACCGCTTTATGCAGTCTGGGCAAATTGTGAACGATACAGATCGGCATAGAATCCGTTCCTCTCCAGCAGTTCTTCGTGGGTGCCGCAGGCGTTTATTCTGCCGTTATCCATTACAACGATCTGGTCGGCGTCCATCACCGAGCTGATGCGCTGGGCAATAATGATTTTTGTGGTATTGGGGATTTCCTCACGGAAGGCCTGGCGGATCAGGGCATCAGTCTTGGTATCCACGGCACTGGTGCTGTCGTCTAGAATAAGGATCTTCGGCTTGCGCAGGATCGCACGGGCAATGCACAAGCGCTGCTTCTGCCCGCCGGAAACATTGGTGCCGCCCTGCTCGATATAGGTATCATACCCATCGGGGAAGGTGCTGATAAAGTCATCGGCCTGCGCCAGACGACAGGCATGTACCAGCTCCTCGTCGGTCGCGTCGGGGTTGCCCCAGCGCAGGTTCTCCTTTATCGTCCCGCTGAACAAGGTATTCTTCTGCAATACCATCGCCACATTGTGCCGAAGTGTTTGCAGGTCATAGTTCCGCACATCCACGCCGCCTACCTTTACACAGCCGCCAGTCACATCGTACAGACGGGGGATGAGCTGCACTAGGCTGCTTTTGGAAGATCCGGTGCCGCCGATAATACCAACCGTCTGTCCAGAGGGGATAATCAGGTCAATGTCATCCAGCACCGTTTTATCGGGACGCTTGGCATAGCTGAAGCTCACATCAGTGAATTCCACACTGCCGTCTTTGACCTCGTACACAGGGTTATCGCAGTTGGTGATATCACTTTCCTCATCCAGCACTTCCACGATGCGCTCGGCGGAGGCACGGGACATGGTAATCATAACAAATACCATCGAAAGCATCATCAGACTGGAAAGGATCTGCATGATGTAGGTGAAGAAGCTCATTAGGTTTCCGGTGGACATATTTCCAATGACGATCTGTTTGGCACCCAGCCAGGAGACCAAAATCATACAGGCATACACACAGCCTTGCATCAGTGGGGAGTTGAGGGCCAAGATGCGCTCGGCAAGTGAAAAATCCTTATAAATGGTGCCGGAGATGGTATCAAACTTTTCGATCTCGTGGTCCTCGCGCACAAAGTTTTTTACCACACGGATACCGGAAAGATTCTCCTGCACTACGCCATTCAGTCTGTCATAGGTCTTAAAGACCCGTTCAAACACGGGGTGAACATGTTTGATGATAAGGTAAAGCCACACACCAAGGATGGGAATGACGGCCAGGAAAATGAGAGAAATATCGTGATTGATGCGAAAGGACATGACCATGGCGAAGATGAGCATGGCAGGGCAGCGGATAAGGGTACGAATGATCATCATTAAAGCATTCTGCACATTGCTCACATCGGTAGTCATACGGGTGACCAAACCAGCGCTGCTGAATTTATCAATATTGGAGAAGGAGTATACCTGTAGATGATGAAACATATCATGCCGCAGATTGCGAGCAAAGCCTGCCGTGGCGCGTGCACAGCTCCGGCCGCTCAGTGCACCAAAAGTAAGCGCTACCAGTGCAAAACCCACTAGAATGGCACCATATCGCAGGATCATGCTCATGTTGCCGGCTTCTATGCCCTTATCAATTAGGCCAGCCATTACAAAGGGGATGGCCACATCCAAAAGCGATTCCACTAGCACATAAAGAGGGGAGAGAATCGCGTCTTTTTTATATTCCCGTATGCATTGGGACAGTCGTTTAATCAATGGTTCGTTCCTCCTTGCCAGGGGTCAAGTTTTCTATCACTTTATCTAGCAGGACATAAAGGGTCTTCAACTCTTCGCCGGTTAATCCGGCAGTCGCTTTCTGCTCTACCCGCAGGATATCCTGCTGCATTTGCGCCAGCTGTTCTATGGCGATCGGTGTTAGGACCAGTCGTTTAAGGCGGGCATCGCCCTCCACGGGTTCCCGCACGATCAATCCGTCCCGCATCATAATCTGCAATATGCCGGTTGCGGTGCTGCGCCGAATATGAAATGCTGACTCCAAGTCCTTTTGAAAGACTGGCTGGTCCTCGTGTACTTCTAAATAACCCAAAAACATTTTCTGCATCATGGTTCCGGGGTGGACTGTATCACGATTGGTGCCCAATTCTTGGTGAATCAAGTTGGAGATTCCTTTAATCTTCATGCATATAGACGGGCGCTTTATCTTCATATTGGCTCCTTTCTATCTTGTTAGGATGCTAACAATTATAGCGCAGTTATATAGTCATTGCAATCGTCAAACTTTACAAGATTAAAGCTAAGATGAAAACAATTTATGAACGGAGTGGGCGGGCATATTTCACATCTTTTACGGAAAAATCTCTGTTACTCTGCGCCTATCATTTTTCCCCACGGTATGGTATAATTAAACTGTATTTTTATAAGGAGGAGCACACAGTGAAAAAACAATTGCTTTTCCGCCGTTTTCCGGCGGTTCTATTGGCTCTGCTGACGGTACTGATGCTGGCGCTGCTGCCTGCCTGCGGCGGTATGACAACGCGGCCGATGGGAGAAGATGACCCGCTGGTGCAGGAAAACGGCACGCTGCTGGTTGAGGATGGCTCCTATTCTACGCCAGAGAAGGTGGCAGAATACCTGCATTTTTATGGCCATCTGCCACAGAACTATTTAACCAAGCAGGAAGCGAAAGCACTGGGGTGGGCTGCTTCCCAGGGGAACCTGTGGGAAGTAGCCGAAGGAAAATCCATTGGCGGTGATCGCTTTGGCAACCGCGAGGGTCTGTTGCCGGAAGCTGATGGACGCACCTGGTACGAGTGTGATGTGAACTATATGGGCGGCTTCCGCGGGGCGGAGCGGCTGCTCTATTCCAGTGATGGACTGATCTACTATACCGATGATCATTATGCGAGCTTTACCCTGGTTTATGGCGAGGAGGAAACACCATGAGAGAAGTTTATCTAGAGGGCCGGCTGATGACCGACCGTGCCGCGGCGCATGCAGAGATCAAGAATAAGCTATCCTTGCCGGAGTATTATGGTGCCAATTTGGATGCTCTGTGGGATTGCCTGATCGAAATAGGAGAGGAGACGGTTATTACAGTCTGTCATCCAGGCGCTATGTTTTCTGCCCTGCGGGAATATGGCTGCCGTTTGCTGATGACATTTTTTGAGGCAGAAAAAGAAAACCCTGTTCTACACATTATCATTGGGACCCACACAGCCAACCGAGAGGAGGAAACTGAATGAGTGCTGTTCATTTTCCAAAGGGCTTTGCTCTTGGGGCAGCTTCCGCTGCTACCCAAATTGATGGCGACTGCAAGGAAAGCAACTGGTATGAGTGGTACAAAAATGGAAAGATAAAGGATAACAGCGATCCCAATATCGCAACTGACCATCGCGGCCATTTGGAGGAAGATACCCGTCTAATGGCGGAAATGGGAATTCGTCACTACCGCTTTGGGCTGGAGTGGGCCCGGCTGGAGCCGCAGGAGGGCCAGTTTTCGCAGGAAGAGATTGAAAAGGTGCGAGAGGAAATTACGCTGCTGCACCAAAATGGCATTCATGTGCTGCTTACCCTGCATCATTTCTCCAATCCTCTGTGGTTTGAGCATCAGGGCGGCTTTTTGGGCAAAAATGCCGTAAAGAGGTACCTTGCCATGGTGGAATTTGCTGTGCGCCACCTTGGTGATCTGGTGGATGAATATGTTACCATCAATGAACCAAATGTCTATGCGGTCTGCGGTTATTTGGGGGCAGGCTTCCCCCCTGGGGAATTCAATATCTCCCATGCTCTGCGGGTAATGAAGGTGATGGGCGAATGCCACCGTCGGGCTTACCGGTTAATTCATAATATCCATGAAGAACTGGGCTATGCCGAACCCAAGGTTGGCCTAGCCATGCATATGCGCGCCTTTGTGCCGTACAATGCGAAAAATTTGTGGCATCGCATTGCTTGCCGCATTTCGGAATACAACTTCCAGACTAAGTTGAACAAGACCTATATGCTGGGCCCCGAGGGCCCCTACGCCGATTTTTTGGGCCTCAATTATTATGCTCGTACTGCTACCTCCGGCTTGGGGGATGGTACTTTGCCGAATGTTCCGGTGAATGATCTAGGCTGGGAGATCTACCCGGCCGGCATTGTGGAGTGCTGCCAAAAACTCCACGCCCTTCTGCCGGAATTGCCCATTTACATCACCGAAAACGGTACGGCCGATAATAATGATGCGTTCCGCCGTCGTTATCTTTATGAGCATCTCAAGGTTCTTTCGGAGAGTGGTCTGCCCGTCACCCGCTATTACCACTGGTGCTTTGTGGATAACTTCGAATGGCTGGAGGGCTTTACTGCCCGCTTTGGTCTTGTGCATTTCGATACCGATACTCATGCCCGCACCATCAAAAAGAGCGGAGAGTTCTATGCCCGTATGATTGCGGAGCATGGTATCACCGGAGAAATGGCGGCAGAGGTGGAAAAGGAGGTCTATCCCAATGGCTGATACCCCTTGGTGGAAGCAAAAAGTTATTTATCAGATCTATCCCATGAGCTTTTGCGATAGCAATGGTGATGGGATTGGCGATCTGCCTGGCATCCTCTCCCGGCTGGATTATCTGCAAAAGCTCGGTGTCGGCGCCTTGTGGCTTTCACCGGTCTATCCCTCACCCAATAAGGATAACGGCTATGATATCAGCGATTACTGCAATATCCACCCCAATTATGGTACGCTGCAGGATATGGATACCCTCATTGCAGAAGCAAAAAAGCGGGACATCCGCATTATTATGGATCTTGTTATCAACCACACCAGCGATCAGCATGAATGGTTCCAGAAGAGCCGCCGCCGCATAGAACCCTACACCGATTATTACATCTGGCGGAAAGGGGAAAAGGGCAAAAAGCCCACCAACTGGGGTAATTTCTTCGGTGGAGATTGCTGGGAGTACGATGACCTGCGTGGGGAATATTATCTTCATCTTTTCGCTAAGGAACAGCCTGACCTCAACTATCACAATGAAGCAGTCATCGAAGCGATTGAAGAAGCCATGCATTTTTGGCTGGAGCGGGGTGTGGCAGGCTTCCGCTGTGATGTCATCAATATCATCTACAAGGAAGCCATCAAAAACGGTAAGTGGCGTCCTGCCCTCACCGGCAGCGAGTATTATCTCTCCACCCCCGGCTGCCATCGGGTGCTGCACCGTCTCCATGAAGATGTGCTCGCCAAGTATGATGCCTTTACGGTAGGGGAGACGGTTTTTGTTACGCCTAAAATGGCGGATGACCTAGTCAATCCCACCCGTGAGGAACTTTCCACGGTATTTGCCTTTGAGCACATGGAAACCGACTGCTATAAAATCAAATGGTTTCTGCGCCGGTTCAACCCCGATTGCTTCTTTGCATGCCTTACCAAGTGGCAGAAGGCTCTGCCGTGGAATACCGTTTATCTTGAAAACCACGATCAGCCCCGCTCGGTTTCTCGCTTCGGTAATGATACCCAATATCATGATGAAAGCGCCAAGGCACTTGCCACGCTCGTTCTTACCTTGAGGGGAACACCGTTTCTGTATGAAGGGCAGGAGATCGGCATGACCAATTTTGATTTTCCAGATATGCAGAAGGTGCGCGATGTCGAATCCATCAATATCTGGAACATCGGCAAGCGGCTGCACCTGCCGCGCTCACTGCGCTGGCGCATGATAAAGACCAAAAGCCGCGATAATGCCCGCACCCCCATGCAGTGGAATGACAGCCCCAATGCGGGCTTTACTACCGGTACGCCGTGGCTTTCGGTCAATGGCAATTATCCCCGTATCAATGTAGCAGAGCAGGAGAATGCGCCAAACTCTGTTTTAGCGTATTACCGGCAGTTGATTGCTTTCCGTAATGGCAGTGAGATTCTACAAGCAGGTGATTTTTCCGAATTATATCGCAAGGATGGAGTTTATGCTTACCGCCGCAGTCTAAATGTCGAAAGCATTATTGTTGTTATCAGCCTTTCTACAAAGGAACGACCCAATCCCGTTTCAGGCACCGTTGTCCTTTCCAACTACGGTCGGCAGGAAAGTCCCGCCTGCCTTTCTCCTTATGAAGCACTTATTCTGCGGGAGGTGTAGGCTATGAGACATATCACTCAGCAGGAAAATACCTTTCTGCTTTCCACCGCTCATACTGCTATGCTGCTTCAAATTACAAAGTACGGTCATGTGGAACTGCTGCATTACGGCATGCCGGTATCCATAGAAGACGCCGCGGCCTTGGCAGCCCGCCGTACTATGCCCTATGGCAGCCAGGTGATGTATACCGAAGAAGACCCCACCTACTGCCTCGATAATATTCCTCTTCTCTGGTCGGGGGTTGGCAAAGGCGATTTTCGCATTTCTCCCATTGAACTGGAATTGCCGGACGGCACCCTTACCACTGATTTCGTCAATGAGGATTGTACCCTCCGTGCAGGGACGCTGCCCGCTGTGGGGTTGCCTGCTGCCTACGATGAAAGCGGTGAAGCGGAAACGCTGGTGCTTTCCCTCAGGGAAAAGAAATTTGCCCTGCGGCTGGAGATTATCTTCACCGTGTTTCCAGCAGCGGATGCCATCCCCCGCCGCACTGTTCTTTACAATGACGAAACTGTTCCAATTACTGTTCATAGCCTGATGAGTCAGCAGATCGATCTCCCACAGCTGAAGTATGAGATGCTTACCCTTGATGGTGACTGGATAAGTGAAACGCATGTGCATACCCGGTCGGTGCAGCCGGGGCGGCTGGTCAATGAAAGCACCACCGGCTTTTCCTCCAACCGGCACAATCCCGGCGTGATCCTACTGGAACAGGGAACAGGAGAGAATGCCGGTCTTGCCTATGGCTTTAATCTGCTGTACAGCGGCAGCCATTACACTGCTGTGGAGCGCTCTCCGCGTGACTTTGTCAGGATTATCTCCGGTATCCAGCCGCAGGGCTTCTGCTGGCGGCTTCCCGCAGGGGAAATTTTCCGTGCACCGGAAGCAGTGATGACTTTTTCCAATGAGGGCCTGAATGGCCTTAGCGGCAATTTCCACCGCTTTGTGCGGCAGCACATTCTGCGCGGAGAGTGGAAAGAAAAGCCCCGCCCCGTCCTCCTCAATAACTGGGAGGCGTACTTCTTTGATTTTACCGAAGCGAAATTGCTTTCCCTCGCCAAACAGGCCAAAGCGGTCGGCGTCGAGCTGTTTGTTTTGGATGATGGCTGGTTCGGGGCGCGAAACAGTGATACAGCGGGGCTTGGCGATTACACCGTCAACCGCAAAAAACTCCCCGGTGGCATCGAAGGCCTGGCGCAGAAGATCACAACGATGGGCCTTCGTTTTGGCCTTTGGTTTGAACCGGAATCTGTTAATCTGGAGAGTGAGTTGTACCGCACCCACCCAGAGTGGGCTTTACAGCAGCCGGGACGGCAGCCCTCTATGGGACGGCACCAGCTCCTGCTTGATCTTACCCGTCCTGAGGTGCGGGATTATATCGTTCACCACATTACCCATCTTTTGGACCATTGCCCCATCACCTATGTCAAGTGGGATATGAACCGCCACATGAGCGATCTTTATTCCGCTGTCACGGCGGGCGGGGAGCTGCCCTACCGCTATATGCTGGGGCTTTACGAGGTGCTGGAACGCATCTTTACCCCTCGCCCCCATATCCTTTTGGAGACCTGCTCCTCCGGGGGTAACCGTTTTGATCTTGGTATGCTGTGCTACTCGCCGCAGATTTGGTCGAGTGATGATACCGACCCGATTGAGCGTCTTTCCATTCAGAAAGGGCTCAGCTATTTCTACCCGCCCTGCACCATGGGCGCTCATGTTTCACAGTCGCCCCACCAACAGACTCTACGGCAGACACCGCTCTCCACCCGTTTCAATGTCGCTGCCTTCGGTGTTCTGGGATATGAATTGGATCTGGGCGAGCTTTCCCCGCAGGAGAAAAAGCAGGTCGCCGCGCAGATAGAATGGTACAAAAAATACCGCCCCACCCTGCAATACGGTGATTTGTTCCGTGTCCCTACCCGTCGCCAGGGTCTTATCAGCTGGGCGGCGGTCGCACCGGATAAGAAACAGGCTGTTGTCCTGCTGGCGCAGCGGCTTTGCACAGCGGCTCCTCCAGCGGACTATCTCACGGTTCCGGGGTTGAAGTCGGAGGCCAGATACCGTGTTGTTGCCGTACCGCAGCAGGTGGCGGTTGCTCGGTTCGGCGGCTTGGTCAAGCACATTGCCCCGGTCAAGCTTTCCACCGATGGCCTGGTGCTGCGCACGGTCAATCGTCACTACGCCCTGCCGGATGGCAGCTTCACCGCCATGGCTTCCGGTGCGGCATTGGCCAGCGGTATTCCGCTCAATGATCAGTTTCTTGGAACAGGCTACCATAAAGATCTGCGCCTTTGGGGGGATTTTGGTTCCCAGCTATATCTCGTCGAGCAACTCGACGAAAATGAGGAGGATAACACCAAATGAATAAACTGGATAGAAGAAATATGATTTTCTTCGGACTTGGTACCATTGGGCGGGATATGTTCTATGCCTTTGAAGCTAATGCCCTCATTTACTACCTTTCCAATGTTCTCAGCCTGCCGTTAGGCGTCTTTTTGGCTACCAGCATGGTTTTTACTGTGCTGCGTGTCTTTGATGCTCTGAACGACCCGCTGATGGGTCTGCTGGTGGATAATACTCGCTCCCGTCACGGACGCTTTAAGCCCCCGATGGCGCTGGGGGCCTTGGCGGGCGGTGCTTGCTACCTTGTCCTTTTTGCCGATTTTGGTTTGCGGGATTATTGGTTTGTGGCGGTGTTTGCCATTGCCTATATTTTGTGGGATATTTTCTATGGCCTCAATGATATTGCATACTGGTCCATGCTGCCCTCCCTTTCGGTAGAGCAGAAGACCCGTGAAAAGATGGGCGCCTTTGCCCGCATCTGCGCCAATATCGGTATGTTCTCCATCATGGTCGGCTGGGAGCCCATTACCTCCGGTATGGGCAATACCCCCAAGGCGTGGTTTACCGTGGCACTCGCCGTTACCATTCTCATGCTGCTGTTCCAGCTCTTCACACTGTTCGGTGTCAGGGAACGCAAGGATATGTTCCGGCGCGAGGAGGAAAAAACCACCCTGCGTGGCATGTGGGAAGTCCTCACCAAAAATGATCAGCTCCTGTGGACCACCCTTGCCATGTCGCTCTTTAATATCGGCTACATGAGCACCACCACCATGGCCATTTACTATATGCAGTATGTTTACGGCAATAAGGATATGTACGCGGTGCTGGCGGCGGTCGTTGGCATGGCGCAGCTGCTGGCGCTGGTCATCTTCCAGTCTTTCTCCAAGCGGATGCCGCGCGAGAAATTGTATCTTTTGGCTACTATCCTTGTTATGATCGGCTATGCCATCTTCTTCTTTGCTGAGGTCAGCATTATCCTCATCGCTGTGGGCGCTTTGTTTATCTTTATCGGTCAGGCGTTCATTCAGCTGCTTATGCTCATGTTCCTAGAGGACACCATCGAGTACGGCCAGTGGAAAAACGGTAAGCGCAGTGAGAGCATTACCCTCTCGGTGCAGCCGCTCATCAATAAGATTGGCGGCGCTGTTTCCATGGGCATTACCAGTCTGATGTTGGTCTGGTCTGGTATTAAGGTCGGCGAGACTGCGGCGGAGAGTATCTCGGCGAGCGGCCAGTTCACCGTCAAGCTTATGATGATCGTTCTGCCTGTGGTGTTCATTCTGGCAGGTTATATCATCTATCGCTGCAAGTTTAAGATTAATAAGGAAATGTATGACCGAATTATCAGTGACCTGCGGGTGCGCGGCGAACTGCACGCCGAACCGGCAGAAGTCATTGAAGTTGCTGAAACAGTCGAAGTAAAAATCACTAAGGAATAAACAGAATAAAAAACGGCTCCTTACCCGTTACAGGGCAGGGAGCCACTTTTCTGTTTTCCTGTTTCATTCCAGCGGCGGCAAAAATCGGTTCCGGCTATGTCGCTTTCCTCAACAGGCGCCAGCCCACCTTTCGTCGGGCGCTAGCCTGTTTTCGGTGGCTCATTGCCGTCTCCCGCTTTTTCCTCGCCGCCTTACTTTCACTCCGCCACGATCCCCTCAGTGTCCACCGCAAGCTCCATGATATTCCAGCGGTGTTCTAAGCGTTTGCATTTCTCAGCAAATTGGGCAGCAAAGCTTGCTTCATCGGTCAGTGCCAGTAGGGTAGGGCCTGCCCCGCTGATGCAAAAGGCAATCGCCCCGCATTGCTCCGCTGCTGTTTTTACTTTGTTGTATTCCGGGATCAGTTTCTCACGGTAGGGCTGGTGCAGCCGGTCACGCAGCGCCATGGCAATCAGCTCACGGTCGCCGCTGCCCAGCGCTCCCGCCAGTACCGCTGCATGGGAGGCATTATAGACCGCATCCACAAAGGCAACCTCTTTTGGCAGCACGGCACGCGCCAGGTGGGTGCTTAGTTCAAAGTCCGGTATCGCTGCTACCCACCGCAGCGTGGGAGAAAGCGGCAGGTTTACTGTTCGGGGCTTTCCATCCTCCACCAGGCTGGCGGTCAGTCCGCCATAGATAGCAGGAGCCAGATTATCAGGATGGCCTTCTATTTCATTAGTCACCTCCAACAGTTCGGCAGGGGGGAGGGGAGAACCATGCAGCAGGTTTGCGGCGGCTCCGCCCGCAATCAGTGCCGCGCTGCTGCCCAGTCCGCGGCACACAGGTATCTCCGCCCGAATATTCAGTGAAAGGCCTTCATTGAGTAAGCCAAGCCGACTTAACACCGCACGGTACCCCTGTACTGCCAGGTTTTCTTCATTCTGGTACTGCTCCGGACAGCCGGTGATCACAAGCTTGCCGGCAGGCAGTACTTCGCAGGTAATATAATTATACAGCGCCAGCGCACAACCCATGCTGTCAAAGCCCGGTCCGATATTGGCAGTGGTGGCGGGCACCCGCACGGTAATCTTATTCATTTCAGCCCTCCATCTTGCGGCGCACATAGTCCGCCATCTCGCTTACTTCTATACAGTCATGGTGCAGTACCGGCAGTGTTTGCAATTCCGCCAAAGGGGTTGGGACAGGCACACCGGTCAGTGCTTGCAACTTTGCCATTGCAGCAAGGGCATCATCCGGCACCTTCTGCCCCAAGGCTGCCAGCACTGCCGGTGCAAATTTATATGGCGAAGCGGTACTCAGCACCACCGTCTGTCCGCATAATACGGCTTTGTGCTGCTCCGCTACCGCCCACGCCACCGCCGTGTGCGGGTCAAGCAGGTACTTGTCCCGCTCCCACACTGTCTTTATCGTCTCGGAGGTCATTGTGTCGTCGCAGCATCCGCACAGGAATACCTTCTGTATCTTTTTCAGCAGCGTATCGCCGATCTGATACCACCCCTGTCCGTCCAGCTCTTGCATCTTCTCTGCCACCATTTTAGCGTCGCCGCCGCTTGCCAGATATAAAAGCCGCTCCAGATTGCTGGAGACCAGAATGTCCATCGAGGGCGAGGAGGTCTTGTAAAAAGGTCGCCGCCGGTCATAGCGCCCCGTCGTTAGGAACTCCGTCAGCACATTGTTGGCATTGCTTGCACAAAGGAGCTTGTCCACTGGCAGTCCCATGCACTTGGCAAAATAGCCCGCCAAAATATCACCAAAATTGCCGGTCGGGACCGAAAAATTCACCGGTTCGGTCGGATTTATTTTTCCGGTGCGGCAAAGTGTTGCCCAAGCGTACCAATAGTAGATGATCTGCGGGGCCAGCCGCCCGATATTGATGGAGTTGGCGCTGGAAAGTTCCGCTTTTTCTGTCGGTTTTACCTCGGCAAAGATGTGCTTTACTCCAGTCTGCGCGTCATCAAAATTGCCGCGTACCGCCGCCACCGAAACATTTTTTCCACGCTGTGTCACCATCTGCCGTTCTTGTATTTTGCTTACGCCATCCTTAGGATAGAATACCACAATGGAAGTGCTGGTCACATCGCAGAAGCCTTCCAATGCTGCTTTGCCAGTGTCACCACTTGTCGCGGTTAGGATCACCGTCTTGGCCTTATCATTCAGCAGCTGCTTCGCACCTGTGATAAGATATGGAAGCAAGGAGAGTGCTACATCCTTAAAGGCGCAAGTTGGCCCATGAAAGAGCTCTAGTACATGGTAATCGCCGACCATAACCAGCGGTGTTATGTCGGCAGTGTCAAATTTTCCGTAAGCCGCTGCAATCATTGGCCGCAGCATTTCTGGGGTGTAATCCGGCAGCAGCCGCACCAGTACGGCCTCCGCCATCCCGGCAAAGTCTTTCTGCAGCATTTCTGCTGGATCCAGCGGCAGAGCGGCCGGGTCACACAGGTACAATCCGCCATCGGGCGCTATGCCGCGCAACACCGCTTCGGCAGGGCTGGCAGTCTGTTTATGATTTCTGGTGCTGTTATATTGCATAGGAGTCTCCTTTTCTGCATCACCATACCGGGTGAAAGCCCCCGGCAAGTCTTGCTTTCCATCTTCTCATATGATATACTGTTTTTCGACGAAATACAAGTGATTTTTATGGAGAAACAATCGTATCTCTATAAACGACACATTTTACAGGAGGAAAAAAGATATGGTAGTTGCCCTTCTTGGCCACGGAACGGTTGGCGGTGGTGTATATGAACTGCTGAAGAACCGCAGCGATATTACAGTAAAATATGTATTGGACCGCAGCCCCATTGCAGAATTAGGTGCTGTTTCGGTCACTGATTTTTCCACGATTTTGAATGATGGGGAAGTGGATACCGTCGTGGAGGTCATGGGCGGTTTGGAGCCTGCCCATGAATATATGGTAGCCGCCATGCGCGCCGGCAAAAATATTGTCACCGCCAATAAGCATCTGCTTGCCGTCTATTATGATGAACTGACCACTCTTGCCAAAGAAACCGGTATCGGTTTCCGCACTTCGGCTGCGGTTGGCGGCGGCATTCCCTGGCTGCCCAATCTGCAGCGGCTCAAGCGCATTGGCGCCGTCAATGAGATTTGCGGCATTATGAATGGTACCACTAATTATATCCTCAGTATGATGCATAAGAAGGGCTATGATTACGAGAGTGTTCTGCACGATGCCCAAAGCTTCGGATATGCCGAAGCGGATCCCACTGCCGATATTGAAGGCTATGATATTCAGCGTAAGCTCATGATCAGCGCCAATATTGCCTTTGATGCCAGCCTGACTGAGCAGCAGGTGCCGGCCGCCGGGATTGCCGGTATCACCCGGGAAGATATTGCCGGCTTCAATGAAATGGGCTATGTCTGCAAGCTGTACGCTACCGCTAAGCGTGTCGCCGATGGAGCAATTCTTGCAGTGGTAGAACCCACCCTTTTTAAGGCAGAAACACTGGAAGCAGCTGCCCCCGCCAATTATAATCTCATCACCGCCGTTTCGGAATACGCTGGTCGGCAAAGCTTCTTTGGTGAAGGAGCCGGCCGCTGGCCCACAGCCGCTGCCGTTGTGCAGGATCTTCTTGATCTCTGCGAGAGAAAGCAAGGCTTCTATACACAGCTGTCCCAGCCGCTGCCTTCCAATAATATGTGTGAAGAGCGCCGGTACTATGTCCGTTATATCGTGGATACCTGGTTCATGGATGGTTGTGTGGAAAAGCGCTGGGGTAATGGCGTTCTTACCCGTCCGGTTTCTCCGGCACAGATGCACTCTTGGTATGTGGAAGCCCGCAGCAATGATCCCGGCATCTTCTTCGCTGCGCTGCAGGGTTAAGGGAAAGGAATGCCTATTATGTTAAAAGTAGTTAAATTTGGCGGTTCCTCCCTGGCCGATGCTGCTCAGTTCGAAAAAGTCCGCCAGATTATCACGGCGGATCCAGCCCGCCGGGTTGTGGTTGTTTCTGCACCGGGCAAGCGCTTTTCCGCAGATCACAAGATTACGGATTTACTTTACCTTTGCTATGCCCATCTTCAGTACGGCGTCAGCGCCGAAGGGGTATTCAGCATGGTGGTGGAGCGCTATCGTTCCATTGTGGCCGATTGTGGCCTTTCTGCTGATATCGATAAAGAGTTTTTGGCCCTTTATGAAAAGATGCAGCAGGGCATCAGCCAGGATGAGTTGGTCTCCCGCGGCGAATATTTCGCTGCCCGCCTTATGGCGGAATACCTCGGCTTTGATTTTCTCGATGCCGCCGAATGGCTCCAGTTTTCCTTCGATGGCCAAATTGACCGGGAGCATTCCTACGAAGCGCTTCGCCGCATAGCAGAAGACCGCAGCGTAGTCATTCCAGGTTTTTACGGCGTCATGCCGGATGGCCATATTAAGGTGCTCAGCCGTGGCGGAAGTGATGTGACCGGTGCTTTGGCGGCAGCGGCATTGGGGGCCGATGTATACGAAAACTGGACCGATGTTTCCGGTATTCTTATGGCGGATCCCCGCATTGTGGAAAATCCCCGCCCCATCGAGCGCATCACCTATAACGAGCTGCGGGAGCTTAGCTATATGGGAGCGCAGGTCCTGCACGAGGCCAGTGTTTTTCCAGTTCGCCAGGCGGATATTCCGCTGAATATCCGCAACACCAATGATCCGGGCCATCCCGGTACCCTCATTCGGGAGCATTTTGAGGATGAACTGGAAAGCGAAAAGAACCGTTTCATCACAGGCATTGCCGGCCGCCGCAATTTTTCTATCATTACGATGGCGAAGAACGGCCTGTCTTCCTCCATCGGCAGCCTGCGCCGTGTATTGGAAGTATTTGAACGGCATAATCTGAATGTAGAGTACACTCCATCTGGGATAGACAGTGTTTCGCTGGTTGTGCAAAGCGGAAAAGCGGCTTCCTGCCTTTACTCTATTTTGGGCGAACTGCAAAAGGAATTCCGCCCGGATAAACTGCAGGTGGCGGAAAATATATCTATTGTGGCGGCAGTTGGCCGCAAGATGGCGTTCCGCCCTGGTATCTCCGGCAAGATCTTTGCCGCTCTGGGTGAAAACGGTATCAGCATCCGCATGATTAGCCAAGGTCCAGAGGAGCTCAACATCATTGTGGGCGTGGATAACGCTGACTTTGAAAAAACGGTGCGTGTACTTTACGAAAGCTTTGTCAGATGACCGAGAGGAGAGAACATGCCATGAAAAATCCGAATGTGACTATACTGGGCGCCACCGGCGCGGTGGGCCGGGAGATGCTTAAAATCCTGGAGGAACGCAATTTTCCCATTGGGGAACTGCGCTGCCTGGCCAGTGCCCGCAGTGTCGGGAAAAAGCTGCCTTTTGCTGGGCGAGAAATCATGGTAGAAGAGGCAACGGATGCTGCCTTTACTGATGCAGATATTGTGCTGGGCGCAGCCGAGAATGATATTGCCCGTCGTTTTGCCCCGGCAATCAAGGCGACTGGTGCAGTATTTATTGATAATTCTAGTGCCTTCCGTATGGATGAAGATGTTCCGCTAGTTGTTCCGGAAATCAACCCGGAAGATGCTCTGCATCATCATGGCATCATTGCCAATCCAAACTGCTCCACCATCATCACTGTAGTAGCGGTTGCGGCACTGCGTCGTCTTTCGCCGATTACCAGCATGGTAGCTGCTACATATCAGGCAGTTTCCGGTGCCGGTGCCGGTGGCCCGGTGGAGTTGGAAGCCGAGGTGGATGCCCTGTACAAAGGCGAGCCGGTACAGCCCCATATATTCCCGTATCAGATTGCCTATAATCTTATTCCCAAAATCGGAAGTCAATCGTATGAAGGTTATACTTCCGAGGAAATGAAGCTCCAGAACGAGGGCCGAAAGATTCTGCACTTGCCGGAGATGAAGGTCAGCTGCACCTGTGTACGGGTGCCGGTTGTGCGTTCCCACTCCATCGCGGTTACGGCACGCTTTGAACGCCCCATTTCGGTAGAGGAAGCTCGCGCAGCGATTGCGGCAGCTCCCGGCTGCCGCCTGGTTGATGACCTTTCGCAGGATGTTTATCCCATGCCGTTGGATACCAGCGATCAGGATCTGGTGTATGTTGGCCGCATTCGTCCCGACCTTACCAATCCCAATGGCCTCTGTCTTTGGTGCTGCGGCGATCAGATTCGCAAGGGTGCTGCCACCAATGCTGTACAGATTGCCGAATTACTTCTTTAATTCCGCATTTTTCGCCGTTTCCATGCTGGGAGCGGCGAATTTTCTTTTTGTTCACAATTTTACCTGGAAAAACCCTTGACAAAAGCCACTTCATACGCTATTCTTATTACAGAACAACGCAAACGGGAAATGCGTTGTACTCCTTTGATTTGGCTTCACCAGAAAACTTATGCAGAAAAAGAACGCACGGCTCACCACTGTGCGTCTTTTTTTGTTGTTTTACAGACAGGGGAAAGACTTTCCTCATTTCTCACCGGCTTTGATAAGGATATCATGGCTGACCGGACGGTAAAATAGCTGTTCAATTTTTTGTGGTTCTCTCGTTTGTCCCAAGATCCACATCAGCTTGGTAACCGCGGCTTCCGTGGTCATATCATAGGCCTCCAGTACATCTAGGCCGGTCTTTAACCGATTGCCCACATGATATAGAAGTAAGTCACTGCCTTCATTAGGGACTTGAGTAGTCATTACAACGGTTTTCCCGGCCCGAACAGCGTTGCTGATCACATCGTAATAGCTCTTTGCACCGGCAGTCGGGATACCGCCTACACCGAAGCTTTCGATAATAACACCATCTTTTTTGCTTAGCATAAATTCCAAAAAATCTGCTTCCAACCCCGGTACCAGTTTGATCAGTCCCACAGAGGGGTCTAATTTATCGCTGAATACCGGTTTTTCTCGACATTCCTGGGTGATGTAATTCAGCAGTCGACCGTCTTGAATGACAGCCAGCTCAGGGTAATTGATGCTGGAAAACGCCTGAAAGCTCTTGGAGTGTGTTTTGCGTGCGCGGGTCCCTAGGATCACCCGGCCATTGAATACGATAGAAACCCCGTGGGCATCCTCGTTGGCGGCGTAATGGAAGGCATCCACCAGGTTGGTTTTGCTATCGGTGATCTCCAAATTGATGGGTTTTTGGCTGCCAGTCAGTACAATGGGCTTTTTGCTGTACTGGATAAGGTAACTTAGCGCGGCGGCAGTATAAGCCATGGTATCGGTACCGTGTGTTAATACAAAACCATCATAGTGGTTATATTCCTTTCGGATGGAATCCGCCATTCGCTGCCAGTGCTCCGGGGCGATGTTGGTGCTATCCAGATTGCACAACTGCAAGCAGTCCACACTGCAAAAATCGGAAATATCAGGGCAGTAGTGTAGGATTTGCTCGGTAGTTAGCTGCGGAGAAAGTCCACTTTCGGTGATCTCGGAGGCGATGGTGCCGCCAGTGCCCAGCATTAGGATCTTCTTCATAGGGAACCTCTTTTTGCATGAAAAGTTTTTAATTATTATCAGTATACTCTAAAAACGAGTCACTGTCCATGAAAACAAGCAATATCACCGAATAATCAGAGAAATTTTCAGTAACCATTTTGGAGGAAATCGTAGGCGGTGTACTGTCGAAAAAAGCCGATATCCGATATAATGAATGAGGATGGAAACGGGAAGCAAAAATTTGATCACCAAAATTTAATGATGACATCGGAGGGTATGACATGAGATTAGGAAAAATGTGTGGGCTCTTAATGAAAGCGTTTCTGGCTGTTTTGATGCTCTTTGTCACAGCTGCAGCAGTAGAAGTGTATTGGGAAGATGAGTTCGATGAGGCAATTGCCAATCAGTGCGAAAGTATTCTCCTTAAGGAGGAGTACCTCAATATGGATTTTGGAGAAGCAATTGTGGTTGATTTTGATACAGTTTTGGACTTGGATGGACATGAGCTTACAGCTTGTTTCAAAATCAAGGACGGTGCCAAAATGACGATCAAAAATGGTATGCTCAATATCTCTGCTTACCCAATTATAGAAGTTTGCGGCAGCGATGATGAGGAACGCCCAACAGTCTTGATTCTGGAAAATTTGAAAATCGAGGCATCCCGAGGTATCCAAATCAATAATGATGGCTATACCCGTGTTGAGGTCAATAATACAGAAATGCAGGCTCTTAGCTACCATGGCTGGTGCTTGCAAATATCCAATGCAGTTGAGGGAAATGCGGGCGTTGATATTCTCGTGGATGGCGGTGACCTATTTAGTGCACAAGGGTATGTCATTGAGTGCAATGGTGACGCGGAGGTTTCTATTAAGAATGCTAAGCTGGGCGGCGCGGCCGGTATTTTGATGCAGGCGGGGAGCCTCACGATGGAGAATACAGCTCTTGTTACAGAAAACAACTCTACGAATCCGAGCATCCCCACCAACGCTATTGCATTTACGCCGGCCGCTAATGCTGCCCATGTTATTCTCACGCTTGGCCCCGGCAATCAGATCAGCAGCAAGAGCGGTGCAATTTTTCATATTGTTCCCATGGCACAGGGCAGCGTTACGGCGCAAATCGCCATTACCGGCGGAACCTTCATCGCGGAAAATGGGCACCCACTGTTTTCCGCTTTGGAGAGGATAGAGAAAGTTGTTGAAATCAGCGGCGGCAGCTTTCCCGGTATTTCCCCGGAAGAATCCGCTGCGCTGGCCCCCTGTCTGTCCGAAAGCATAACCATAGATGAAGATGGCAATGTTGCGGCTAAGCCACAGGAACCGGGTGTCATTGTCATTCATCCTAATGAGGAAAATCAGACGCAGTCAAACCCCGGCACTGGTGCGCCCATCAATGCAATAGGTCAATGGTTATGGTCAATTGTATGTTGGATGCACTCCCAAGTAAGATAGACATATTCCGCTTGCTATGCTATAATTTGTCCGAAAGGGGAGATACGAAATGAGCCCAAACGAGTTTCCGGAGCTGCGCTCATTTTTTAATGAAAAAGAGCAGATCATTGCCATGCCGGCTAAACGAAAAAAACTGCTTTTGGCGGTCTACTATCTTTCCGATAAAATAGAGTCCGGCCGGGATTATACGGAATCGGAGATTAACGACCTGCTGGATGGATGGACAACTTTCCATGATCCAGCCATCCTAAGGCGGGAGCTGTATAATACCTGCCTGTTGGAACGCACGACCGATTGCCGCCGCTATTGGAAAGCAGAAAACATTCCTCCTTTGGCGGAATACATGGCAAAGTACACCTAGACAAAACAGGGCCATCAGCTTGCTGGTGGCTCTTGCGCTTTTCTCTAATTAAATATATTAAAAATAAATGATACTAAGTTATTTTATCATGTTCTATTTCACATAAATGGTTGCATTGTATTGAATGTGATGGTAGAATTAGGATGAAAATTAGGAAGTATAGTTCCAACAATCCCCTAGGGGATTCTACTCCAATTATCAAAATGAAAGTGGGAACCTATGCAATACACTAGCACTGGTGTTAATACAATTCAGTCTGCCTCATTTGCGGTCACCATGTCAATTAAGGCCGTGGATTCTGCTGCGCAGTAGCTCCCAACTGAGGAGCCACCTGTTGTTGAGCTTATGAGAAAGCCGAATCCCGTGCGGATCACACCTTTGGAGGTGACAGCAAGTTCTGCAGTAATCAGTGCGGCTACACCAAGTCCACCGGTTCTATCACCATCATCACCTGCCCCGATAGAAACAATAACGGCACCAAGGAGAACCCCGGTACCGGCGCGGCTCCTGGTAACGTTGGCTAGATCTTTGTTGGCCTGGCAGCCGTAGACGCTCTCTGCTTCGGCGCTAAAAAGTTCACTAAAAAAGATGAAGAGTAATCCCTAAGCACTAAAATATGGCCCACCCCGAATTCCCTTCGAGGTGGGCCTTTCTTCTATTCTGCTCATAGCTCCATCTGCTTGCCCAGATAGCTTGCCGCCGCCGCTATAAGCTTCTGTTCGGCCTCGCCGGGACGGTCATTCTCCTTGTTTTGCAGGAACATCACACTGCCGCATACATCCCCGGAGGAGATGATAGGGGACTGCGCCAGTGCGTAATAGGCCATGCCTTCAATGGGCTGCAGGGGCTGCCCATCGCCCGCCATATAGCTTTTGCGGTTCTCAATGTGATCCTCCAGGCCCGGTGATACCCTGCGCTCCAGCACCTCCCGCCGGTTGATGCCGCTGACCGCTACCACATGGTCCCGGTCGGTGATGAGTACCGGATAACCGGCCGTCCGGAACAGTACCTCGCAGTACTGCGCCGCTATGCTGCCCAGCTCACTGATAGGGGAATACTTCTTAAAAATGACCTCGCCCTCGTTGCTCACAAAAATCTCCAGCGGGTCGCCCTCACGGATGCGCATAGTCCTGCGGATCTCTTTCGGAATGACCACTCTGCCCAAATCATCAATGCGCCGTACAATTCCAGTAGCTTTCATATCTATTCAAACTCCCTCTCCATTTATTTGCTGTGCGGATAGTTTTTGCTGAATTAACAGAAATATACCGGTCCGGCATCAAAAGCGTGGCAAATGTACTATTTCTGTTCATTTCGGCATTTTACAATGAGATTTTACACAGAATTTACATTGTAAAGTTGTTGTTCCATACATTGCGGAAGTATGATACAATAAAATGGAACGGATAGGGGGAAACACCATGATCTATTGTGTAGAAGATGATAGCAGCATTCGTGATCTGATGGTATATGCCCTGCGTGCAGCGGGTTTTTCCGCCGTTGGCTGCGCCGATGGTGAGGAATTTTGGCAGGCCATGCATCGGGAAACCCCGGAGCTAGTTATACTGGATATTATGCTGCCCGGCGAGGATGGTATCTCCATCCTGAAAAAGCTGCGGGCGGCACCCGTCACCGCTGATATTCCTGTCATAATGGCCACCGCCAAGGGTACGGAATATGACCGTGTTATCGGATTGGATCTAGGCGCGGATGATTATCTCACCAAACCGTTTGGTATGATGGAAATGGTCTCCCGCATTCGGGCAGTGCTGCGCCGAGCCGGCCCCAAGTCCGCTCCAGCCGTTTTGCGGCAGGGCAGCATTCTCATGGATGAAGGCCGCCATGTGGTAGAGGTAAACGGTACGCCGGTTACCCTCACGCTCAAGGAGTACGATCTGCTGCGGCTGCTTTTGGAAAACCCTGGTCAGGTGTTCAGCCGCGACCGTCTGCTTTCCGCCGTTTGGGGCACCGATTATTACGGCGAGACCCGCACGGTCGATGTCCACATTGGTACCCTGCGTACCAAGCTGGGCGCAGCAGGAGATATCCTGCAAACGGTGCGTGGTGTTGGTTATAAGCTGGAGGCCGCCCATGAGTAAAAAAATCTTTCGTTCCATCTGGCTGGCAGCCCTGATAGTGCTTGTTCTCTCGCTGGTGCTCATCATGGGGGTGTTGTATAGCTATTTTACCGGTGTCCAGCAAAAGCAGCTTCGTATGGGAGCCGAGGTCGTAGCACAAGGCGTCACCCTTGATGGAAAAGAATTCTTTGACGGACTTACTGCAGAAGACTACCGCATTACATGGATCGACGCTGATGGCACCGTCCTCTACGATAACCAAAGTGATGCCAGCAGTATGGAAAATCACCTGATGCGTGCGGAGGTTCAGCAGGCACTGCAAAATGGTACCGGCGAAAGTTCTCGATATTCCGATACGCTGGCCAGTCGTAATTTGTACTGCGCCCGTCTGCTCCCAGATGGCACCATCATTCGTCTATCTGCGGCACAGCATTCGGTATGGGTGCTGTTGGTCGGGTTTGCTCAGCCTATCTGTGTCATCCTACTGCTGGCACTGGTGCTGTCCTTCCTCTTGGCGTCCCGCCTTTCCCGTACTATTGTGGAACCCATCAACTCTTTGAACTTGGACGAACCCAGTCAATATGTCGGCCGGGAGGAATACGCCGAAATTGAGCCTCTGCTGCGGCGTATGGCGCTCCAGCAGGCACAGATCCGTCAAGATCAGGATAAGTTGGAAAAAAGCTCGCAGATCCGTCAGGAGTTCACTGCGAATGTTTCCCACGAGCTCAAGACCCCGTTGCATGCAATTTCCGGCTATGCTGAACTGATGGAAAACGGTATGGTGCAGCAACAGGATATCAAGCCCTTTGCCCATAAGATCCGGCAGGAGTCCCTGCGTTTGACCGCTTTGGTGGAGGATATCATCAACCTTACCAAGCTGGATGGCGGCGCGGCCGGAATGCAGCGCCAACAGGTAGATCTTTACCGTATTGCGGAAAATGCCGTCGACAGTATTCAAGCTGCGGCGGCAGAAGCCCATGTGGATCTTACTTTATGGGGAGAATCTGCCTTCGTGGATGGTATCCCGCCGGTGCTTTACAGTATGATCTTTAATCTCTGCGATAACGCCATCAAGTACAATCATCCCGGCGGTAGTGTCAAGGTTCAGGTGATGAGCTACCCCGATGATGACCGTGTTATTGTTTCCGATACAGGTATCGGCATCCCGGAGGAAAGTCGCGACCGCATCTTTGAGCGTTTTTACCGGGTAGATAAAAGCCGCTCCAAGGAAGTAGGCGGTACCGGACTGGGACTCTCCATCGTCAAGCATGCCGCGCTCATCCATCATGCTGCAATCGTTGTGGATAGCACGCCCGGCAAGGGAAGCACCTTTACTGTAATATTCCCCAAAAAGAAATGAAAGAAGAGTGATCGTTTGACCTACGAAGAGATCCGCCAGAATGAAGCCGTCAATACCTACATCCGCCAGGCGGATGCCGCCCTGGCCACACTGGGCTTTACCGAGCATAGCTTTGCCCATGTGACACTGGTTGCCGAAAAAGCAGGCTATATTCTGCAAACACTTGGCTATCCGGAACGCACTGTGGAACTGGCCAAGATTGCCGGTTATCTGCATGATATCGGCAATCTTATCAACCGGGTTGATCATAGCCAAAGCGGTGCTATTATGGCGTTCCGTATTTTGGATCACCTCAAGTTTGACCCGGAGGAGATCGCCGTTATCGTTTCCGCCATCGGTAACCATGATGAAGGCACCGGCGTGCCGGTCAGTCCGGTAGCGGCGGCCCTTATCCTGGCCGATAAGAGCGATGTGCGCCGAAACCGTGTGCATAATACCGATCCCTCTACCTTTGATATTCACGATCGCGTCAATTACTCGGTCACAAAGGCAGAGCTGAAGATCAATGAGGCCCACACCCTCATCAAGCTCAAATTGACGGTCGATACTCATTTCAGTTCAGTCATGGATTACTTCGAGATCTTCATGCAGCGTATGCTGCTGTGCCGCAAGGCTGCCGAAACGCTTGGCCTCCAGTTTAAGCTCATGATCAATGAGCAACAGCTTATGTGATTCAATACTTGCCCATAAAAAAGAGCCGCCATAGTGCGGCTCTTCACTTTTACCGGCACTTTACATGGATTTTACAAAGTCTTGATAATGGTTTTGACCTTTCTTTATTATTCTTATCTTAGTTAAAAAGGAGAGTAAGGGAAAGGAATAATATAATGACTATTTTTAATGCATTGAACCTCATTGGCGGTCTTTGTCTGTTCCTCTTCGGCATGAATCTGATGGGCCAGGCCCTGGAGCGCCGGGCAGGCAGTGGCCTGCGCTCGTTGCTGGAAAAGATGACCCAAAACCGCTTGATGGGTCTGCTGGCCGGCCTTGGTGTTACCGCCGTTATTCAAAGCTCTTCGGCCACTACGGTTATGGTTGTCGGTTTCGTCAATTCCGGTTTGATGACGCTGCGCCAGTCCATCGGTGTTATCATGGGCGCCAATATCGGTACCACCGTTACGGCCTGGATCCTCAGCCTCTCCGGTATCGAGGGAAGCAGCCTTTTGGTGCAAATGTTTAAGCCCTCCACTTTTACGCCAATATTGGCGCTCGTCGGTATCATTTTGTATATGTTCTGCAAGGCAGATAAAAAGAAAGATACTGGAATGATTCTCCTGGGCTTTGCCACGCTCATGTTTGGCATGGAGGCCATGTCCTCTGCGGTTTCCAGCCTAAGAAATGTTCCGCAGTTCCGTGAAATTTTCCTCATGTTTTCCAATCCTATTTTGGGTGTTTTGGTCGGCGCGGTGCTCACTGGCATTATCCAGTCCAGCTCGGCATCGGTGGGTATCCTTCAGGCGCTGGCCAGCACGGGGCAGGTCACCTATGGCGCCGCTATCCCTATCATTATGGGACAGAATATCGGCACCTGTGTTACAGCGCTGCTTTCTTCCATTGGCACCAATAAAAATGCCCGCCGGGCAGCACTGGTCCACCTCAACTTCAATGTCATCGGTGCAACGGTTGGTATCGTCTTGTTTTATGTCGTTCGTGCCGTGGCAGCTCCGGCTTTGCTGGGGCAGGCTGCTAGCGAGTGGGGCATCGCAGTAGCCCATTCCATATTTAATATTCTTTGCACTGCGGTCCTCTTGCCAATGGGTGGTCTGTTGGAAAAACTGGTTCTTCGGCTGGTACCGGAAGGCAAACAGCCCCAGCAGGTCGCACACCCGCACCCGGGCCGCCCGGCAGCGGACCATGCCGC
>ENA-OPEC01000705-OPEC01000705.1-human-gut-metagenome-genome-assembly--contig:-NODE-705-length-27212-cov-3.042420_pt1 | contig 27212 bp, 7 predicted proteins | sample MGYA00241622_ERZ501507 | MGnify/ENA primary metagenome ERZ501507 (study PRJEB25962, sample SAMEA2042582) | human gut metagenome | biome: human gut; feature: human-associated habitat; material: faeces... | reverse complement strand
TCAAAAGCTGTTAGTTTTTTGTTATTTTCTATTTTGATTTTAACATTTTTTAATCTTTGGTCTCCGGGATATTTTTTTAGAAAAATTATTCTTATTGGTGTATATTTATTTACTTTTCCAATCCAGCATTCTGTTTCTGATTTTTTTGGATTGCCTGTAGATATTATGATGGTATTTATGGGTTTTCCAGTTTCTTCATGTAATTCCATGTCGTAACGTCCAGTATGGGTAAGATTACCATGAGTTAAGTTACCGCTGTAATGTTCATAATGGATATATGAATCATCAACCATTTCATATACAAAATCCATTAATAAACCCTTAAAATTAGGTGTTATTAATTCTGTAGAATATACCTTTTTAATTTTTGTACAAGGCAATGGTTCATGTATTTCATCTGTTTCTTTTTTTAATGCTTCTAAATAATCAAAGAGGTCTTGACCATAATATTTTGCTAATCCTTTTATTAATTTATCTTGTTTTTGATAAATCATTTTTTCTCTCCTTAATTGTTTAGTATTCTATAAATCGATTTGATAAAATACACTAATACTTTCTATTGGCCACTATATAAGTTGTTAAGTTGTAAATAACTTAAATAAAATAGTTTTGAGTAAATTTAACACTTTTAAATCAATATTTCAATAGTTTTTATAATAGTGGTGTGGATACAGTTCCAAAATATTAAGTGGAAAAATGATTAGATATATTTATATATATATATAGATGTCCAATATTTGTTTGATACATTACGAATGTTTTATTTTTCAAATGCTCTTAGATTAATATATTATATTGGGGCATTGGATAATTATTATTAAGGAGGGTACTATGACAAAAGACTCTAAAAAACAGATTATCATTAAAGGAGCTAAAGAACATAATTTGCAAAATATAGATTTAGCTATTCCTCGTGATGAATTTATTGTAATAACAGGATTAAGCGGGTCTGGTAAGTCTTCACTTGCTTTTGATACAATTTATGCTGAAGGACAGCGCAGATATGTTGAATCTCTCTCAGCTTATGCAAGACAATTTTTAGGGCAAATGAAAAAGCCTGAAATGGAATATATTGAAGGTTTGTCTCCTGCTATTTCAATAGACCAAAAAACCACAAAAGAAAACCCAAGATCTACAGTAGGAACTATTACTGAAATTTATGATTATCTTAGATTATTATTTGCAAGAATAGGGACACCCCACTGTCCAAAATGTGGAAAGGAAATATCTCACCAAACATTGGGCCAAATTGGAGACAGTATAATAGAAGAAAGGGAAGGTAAAAAAATACATATTTTAGCTCCGGTTGTTAGGGATAAAAAAGGCCAGCACAAGGATGTTTTGGATGATTTGAGAAACAAAGGATTTGTAAGGGCAAGAGTGGACGGTGAAGTTAGAGACCTTGAAGAAGATATTGACCTTCCGAAAACTTACAGACACAGCATTGAAGTAGTTGTAGACAGACTAAAAATAAGAAAGGATGTTGACTTTAAAAGAAGACTGGTTGATTCTCTAGAAACAGCTTCAGAGTTTGCAGACGGACTGATAAATGTACTGTTTTCAGATGATGGCAGAGATTATGAGAAAAAATATTCAGAACACTTTGCCTGTGTAGACTGTGGAATAAACTTTGAAGAACTCACTCCAAGGATGTTTTCATTTAATGCACCTCAGGGAGCATGTCCTGAATGTAATGGTATTGGAGTTAAAATGGAAATAGATCCTGATTTAATTATTCCAAATAAAAATCTTACATTAAATGAAGGGGCAGTTACTCCTTGGGCAAAATCAAATAAAAAAGAAAATTATTATCATCAGATGCTGGAAGCAGTATCTAAACATTTTAACTTCAGCATGGACACTCCGTTTAATGAATTAACCAATGAACAGCAGGATATAATATTATATGGCTGTGACGATAAAATACCATTTTCATTTAAACGTAGAAATAAATCTTATCAAGTTAATCGTCAGTTTGAAGGTGTTATTCCGAGAATGGAACGTTTATACATTGAAACCAAATCAAATTACAGCAGGAAATACATTTCCAAATTCATGAGTGACAGAAAATGTCATGTATGTCATGGAAAAAGACTTCGTCCTGAGGTACTGGCTGTAACTGTTGGTGGAAAATCAATAGCTGACGTAGTGGAAATGTCAATTAAGGATTCATATCAGTTCTTCTTGAATTTGGAACTTACTGACAGAGAACAGTTCATAGCTAAAGAGGTTTTAAAAGAAATCAGACAGAGACTTAAATTCCTTGTAGATGTTGGGCTTGACTATTTATCAATGGCACGTTCATCAGGTACACTGTCTGGTGGTGAAGCTCAAAGAATCAGATTAGCTACTCAAATAGGCTCCGGATTAGTTGGTGTTCTATATATTTTAGATGAACCAAGTATTGGTCTTCATCAAAGAGATAATGTAAAACTTATTGAAACACTAAAGAGACTTAAAAACTTGGGAAATACTTTAATTGTTGTAGAACACGATGAAGAAACAATATTGTCTGCAGATTATGTTGTAGATATAGGTCCTGGAGCAGGAGAACACGGTGGAAAAGTAGTTGCCTGCGGAACTCCTGAAGAGATTATGGAGTCACATGAATCTGTTACCGGTCAGTATATTTCAAGACGTGAAACAATACCAATTCCACAAACACGCAGATCAGGAAATGGTGAATCACTTATAATCAGGGGAGCCAGACAAAACAATCTTAAAAATATTGATGTTGAAATACCTTTAGGCAAGTTCACATGTGTTACAGGAGTAAGCGGGTCTGGTAAAAGCAGTCTGATTAATGAAATTTTATACAAAGGGTTAAGCGGAAAATTAAACAATAAATTTACCTTTGCAGGAGATTATGATAAAATTGAAGGTGTAAGCAACATTGATAAAATCATAGCTATTGACCAAAAACCGATAGGACGTACTCCAAGATCAAATCCTGCAACTTATACTGGAGTTTTCACGGATATTCGTGATTTATTTGCAGAAACTCCAGAAGCTAAAGCTAGGGGATATAAACCTGGCAGATTTAGTTTTAATGTAAAGGGAGGAAGATGTGAAGCATGTTCCGGTGACGGTATTGTGCAAATTGAAATGCACTTTTTAGCTGATGTATTTGTTCCATGTGAAGTGTGCGGCGGCAAAAGATACAATGAAGAGACTTTAGACATTCGTTACAAAGGTAAAAATATTTATGAAGTTTTGGAAATGACTGTTGAAGAAGCATTGGACTTTTTTGAACATATTCCGAAAATACATAAAAAACTTAAAACCTTGCTTGATGTAGGTTTGGGCTATATGAAAATAGGTCAGCCGGCTACTACTTTATCAGGTGGTGAAGCTCAAAGGATTAAATTAGCTAAAGAGCTTTCAAGGTCAAATACAGGTAACACATTATATATTTTGGATGAACCTACAACTGGTCTTCATTTTGCAGATATTAAGAGATTGTTGTCAGTTCTTGCCAGATTGACTGATGCGGGCAATTCAGTTGTTGTTATTGAGCATAATTTGGATGTTATTAAAACAGCTGATTATATTATTGATTTGGGTCCTGAAGGTGGAGATGGTGGTGGAAAAGTAATAGCTACCGGAACTCCAGAAGAAATAGCCAAATCTGGAACATACACGGGTGAATTTTTACAAAAAATCCTTAGTGAAAATATCACACCTTATGCCAAACAGCTTGTTAAAGAGAAAATGAGCAAGTAAATTTTCTCTTTTTCAACAAAGTATTTAATAAAGTTATGACATATTAACTTTAAGTTCACTTTTTTAGAAGTAACTAATATTTAAGGTGAAATATTTTGAAATTTGTAGATTTTTTCTCAATTTTTATTCGCGGAATACTTATGGGTTCTGCAGATATTGTTCCGGGAGTTTCTGGAGGAACAATTGCATTAATCACAGGTATTTACGAACGTTTGGTACATTCAATTAGTACAATTAATTTTACTTTCATAAAACCATTACTTAAAGGAGATTTAAAGGGTTTTAAAGAAAGACTATTCTATGAAATTGACTTTAAATTTTTCATACCATTATTATGCGGTATTGGACTTGCAATGTTGACATTAGCTAATGTTATATCCTATTGTATGGATGTATACACGGCTTTAACCTATTCCTTCTTTTTAGGATTAATTATAGCTTCATCATATGTGTTATACAGGCAAATGGATGAACTTACTCTCAAACATGTAATTTTTACTGTTATTGGGGCGGTTTTAGCATATATTTTTGTAAGTTTAAATCCGATAGCTATGAATCATACTTTGCCGATACTGTTCATGTCAGGTTTGATAGCTATCTGTGCAATGATTTTGCCGGGTATTTCAGGATCATTTTTACTTTTATTGTTAGGTCAGTATGAGTATATGTTAAATGCTTTAAAGACTATGAGTTTAAGTGAAATTGTTGTATTTTGTGCAGGTGCCCTTATTGGTATTTTAGGATTTTCCAAAGTCTTAAATTATTTGCTTGAACATCATGAAGGCATTACAATGGCATTTCTTATTGGTGTGATGATCGGTACATTAAAACTTCCTGTTGTACATATTGTAAATACAACTCCTCTTACATTTGCTGCATTATTGCCTTGTATTATCCTGGCTATTATTGGATTTGTTATAATTGTTGTTATGGAAACTAAATTCGATTATATCGAATGATTTTTCCTCTTTTTTTTTAAAATATTATAAACCTTAACGATATAATATTATATAATGATAATTCTTAAAAAAATAAAAAAACAGTGGAAATTATATCCAATAGGTTCTCCAAAAGGAGCATTGAATAATAAAAGAGAACCTGAGTATGTTGGAACTGTTAAATTTAAAAAATATGATGATTCAATAGCTATTTCCAGATTTGTAGCTGATTACAATTACTCGGATTCATCTAATTTATCAGAAAAATTAGTTCCGCCTCAGGAAGTAATTAAACTTTTAAGGAGTCAGGCTGTTTTTTTAGCAACTAGGGATGATGAAGTTGAGGATTATCTTAAATCACTGAATATTAAGGTAAGGCACACCAGAGTTTGTGATTTTTGCGCATTTGAAGGAAATATTACAATTGTAAACTCTGAATTTTCATATAAACACAATAATCAGTTGATATGTGAGCAGTGTGCATATGAAACAATTAAAAGGGAAATTAAACTTCAAGGATTTGATAAAAAAATATTCAGAAACCTTAAAGACATTTTAGATAAAACAGGTAATTTGGAAAAAACATTGTCTGTTCTCTCACCTAAATTTGATCCGCTTTCTAACAGAAATTTAACATTATTTGACAGAGTAGATACAAAATCCAAGTATAAAATACCTGATGTATCAATGAAAAGACTTAAAATACCTCATAAGTTCAGGGATATTTTAATTAAAAATGGAAATAAAAAATTATTGCCTGTCCAATATTTGGCAATTAAGGAAGGCCTTTTAAAAAATCAGGATTTGCTTGTTGTAAGTGCAACAGGAAGTGGAAAAACTTTGGTTGGAGAGCTTGCAGGAATAACCAAAACAATGAAAGGTCAAAAATTTATATTCCTGACACCTCTGGTAGCACTGGCTAATCAGAAATACCGTGATTTTAAAAGAAAATATAAAAAGTTAGGCTTAAAGGTAGCTATTAAAGTAGGTAGAAATAGGGTTAAAGCTAAAGGTGAATTGAAACTGCCTGACAGTGATGTTAAAGATGCAGATATAATTGTTGGAACCTATGAAGGCTTGGATTATCTTTTAAGAAACGGGAACTCAGCTTTATTGTCTAATTTAGGAGTGGTTTTAATTGATGAAATCCACATGATTGATGATGAAGACAGAGGAACAAGACTTAATGGATTAATAAAACGTATCAAGCATTTATATCCTCATTCACAGATTATCGGTCTTTCAGCTACTGTTAAAAATCCTGAATTTTTAGCAGGTGAGTTTAATATGAAATTGGTGGAATATTCTCAAAGGCCGGTTCCATTGGAACGTCATTTGGTTTATATCAGATCAGAATCTTCAAAACACCATATAATGCAAAAATTAGCTAAAAAGGAATTTAATACAAAGTCTAAAAAAGGTTACAGAGGACAGACTATAATTTTCACCAATTCAAGACGAAAAACTCATAAGATAGCTAATTTCCTCCAAAATAAAAAGGTCAATGCCGCAGCATATCATGCAGGTCTGTCCTATTATAAAAAAGAAAAAATAGAAAAAGACTTTGACAGGGGAAAAATATCTGTTGTTGTAACTACAGCTGCACTTGCTGCAGGTGTTGATTTTCCAGCGTCACAGGTAATATTTGACTCATTGGTAATGGGAAATAAGTGGATCAGTCCAAATGAATTTTCACAAATGCTTGGACGTGCAGGAAGACCAAGCTATCATGACAGGGGAATAGTATATTTGCTGCCTGAAGTAGGCCATGACTTTGACGGCGAAAGTGAAGAGGCAAAGGCACTGGATTTACTTGAAAGTGACAGCGAAGATGTATTTATAGAATATGATGAAGAAAGCTCATATGAACAGATATTGGCAGATATTTCTTCAAGATCAATAAAAACAACAGATGAGTTAAATAAATTCTATAAAAATATAAATATTCCGGTAGACATTAGACCAGCCATTAATGAAATGGAAGATTTGGGATTAATAGATATTGTAGGAAATAAATTAAACATAACAAAATATGGCCGTGCAGTATCAGTATCCTTTTTATCTCTGGAGGATGCGGATTATATTAAAAAATCAATTGATGATAGGGGATATCTAAAAGTCTATTTAAGAAAGTCTCCGTACTATAAGAAAAAAGACAAATTCAACAAATTAAGGGTAAAAATATTGGCTATTGGACTGCAGCTGGAAATGTTTGAAAATGCATATCTGTCTTCAGTTGTACATAATCAGATAGCAAACGCTTTAAAAATTAAATTTTCAACAAGACTGTTTGCAGAATCAACACTTGATATTATTTCATCAGGTGAAGCAATAAGTAAGCTGGACAAAAAATTCCAGGATGCTCTAATTAATATTCAATCAGATTTCTTAAAATGCAAATGTGAAGACAGACCGTTTTGTGACTGTCTGCAAAAGGGAATATCTGAAGTAATAATAAATGAAAGGCTTAAAGGTAAAGATCCGATTGATATTTCAAATAAACTGTTCAGGAAATATCAGATACAGGTCTATCCTGGAGATATATTTTCATGGTTAGACAGCTATGTTAAAAACTTAGATGCGATAAAAAGAATAGCTAAAGCATTTAACCGTAAAAAGGTAGAAAGGGAAGCACACAGATTAATCAAAGCTATTGAGAATGGATGAAACTTTTAAATTAGCTAATTTTGAGTTTTTAAAATAAATTAAATGAGAGTGGCATTTGCAGTCACTGCAGCCGAAATCAGCTATTGATTCCTCATTTTCAATTATTTTTTTAGCTATTTCACATTCCAGTTTTTCACCAGACTCTTTTGTATATATTTTTTCGATTTTTGAGTTTTTGTTTAGTAAAAGGTAATCAATATGCCAGTGCTTTTTCTTATTGTCTGACAGATGTCTTTTAACTCTGGATTCAAGGGAGTTCATAGCTGAACCGACATAAACATAACATCCTTTTTTAAAGTTAATGATTCCTAATTTTTTACCTATTTTAATTTTAGTGTCTTTCTCAACATTGATTATTAAACAGTAACTTCCTTTCATGTTTTTCTGCACCGTTTATTAGTAATTTATTATATATTTTTATTTTGTCAATGTTTTTTTAAATATGATACAATTAAATTTATTTATTAATAAAAACATAGTTAATTTTATTTTATTATTATATAAACTTATGAGGTGTTTTATGAGGAAAAGATTATTAATAGTATTTTCAGTCTTGTTTTTACTATGTTTGTCTGTAGTTTCTGCAACTGATGAAAATACTAATTCAAGCATAGTTGCTCAGGATTATGATGGAAATGAATTTTATGTTGATTTAGGTGGGGATGATAGTAACTCAGGTCAACTTAACAGCCCATTTAATTCAATAAATAAAGCAGTAGAAGTATCTAAATCTAACGATAATATGGTTATTCATTTAGGTGAAGGTACTTTTGAAGGAAATGGAAATGTAATGATATCAATCAATAAAGCTCATTTAAGTCAAGGTGGTTCAATAACTATTGTTGGTGCAGGAGCTGATAAAACTATAATTAAAGGAAGTAGTGCATATTATGCATTTAATATATATGCTGATTCTGTAGTTACTTTAAGAGATTTATCTATTGTTGATTGTAAAAGTGTTGAAGGTGGTGCAATATGCAATTCTGGTACATTGTTAGTTGATAACTGTATTTTCAGGAATAATTTTGCATTCAATACAGGGGGAGCTATATCTTCTATAGAAAATGGGGATTGTAAAATTTATAATTCAGTATTTATTAATAATTCAGTTATCTGTAATGATGAATATGAGAATGCTAATGGTGGAGCTGTTTATTCATTAAAAAGTGATTTATTAGTTGATTCCTGCAGATTTGTAGGTAATTTTGCAAAGGGTAACTGTTTAAATGCAATTTCTGGAGGAGCTATTTATGTAGGTGCTTATTTAAATAATGTTCCTTCTGTGAAAAACAGTAATTTTATTAATAATTATGTTGTTTCAACAAACTTCAGAACAAACTGGCAATATGCCAAAGGCGGATCCATTTATATGATAAACTGTAACTTATTTAATGATTCTTTTATTAATTCTAGTGTTACAGGAAATAATGGAGTAGGTGGATCTTATTATTCTGAACCTAAATACTTAAATAGTATTTCCAATATTTTGAGAATTAACTCAAGTGTTAATGGTGTTTTGGAAAGTAATATTTATCCTGCTGATTATGATGGAAAGTACTCTAATGAAGTTGTAGTGTATGTTTCTGTTAATGGTAATGATGAAAAGGGTAACGGGTCTTTTAATAATCCTTATGCTACAATAGCTAATGCAATTGCTAAATCAGTGGGTAATGTATATAACTTGAAAGTGTATTTGTTAGATGGAGTTTATAGTGGAGCAGGCAATACTAATATCAGTTTGCCATGTAGTAATATTCAAATTGCAGGTATTGGTTCTAAAGTCATAATTGATGGAAGTGGTTCTAATTGGTTTGCAGCTAATGAAAGATCAATTTCCGGATTTAAATATGCTTTATCTAATTTAACTTTAATTAATTTTAAAGCTAAAAGCATAGGATATAAAAAAGAAAATAATATTGGGGTTATTTCTAATTATGCAGATTTAACTATTGATAATTGTATTTTTAAAAATATTATAGGTTCTTCAATATCCAATTATGATTTGGCTAATTTAAAGGTTATTAGTTCATCATTTGTAGATTCAAAACACTTGGGATTCTATGGTGGTGTTTTATTTAATTATGATGCTAATGCAAGATTTTATAAATGTATTGTAAATAATTATTCTTCAACAGATATTTTTTATTCTACAGCAGTAAATACAGAAAATGTTTATTTGGAGTTTTTTAATTCAACATTTAAAAATTTAAAAAGCTTTGATTCCAGATGTAAGTTTTTAGGAGCAAGTAATACAAATGTTACTATGAGTTATGTTAATTATGCAGATAATGATTGCAATTTTGCAGTTGCTTATGATAAATCATTTATGAAAATAGATAATTCTGTATTTAAAAATAGTAACTGGTTAAGCGGGTCTGTTAATGGAATGATATGGAATGTTTGTAATTCTTCTTTTATAAATATAAACTCTTTAACTTTCAGTTCAATTAATGGTTATAAAAGTAATTTTAATGGATGTCTATTTGATGGAGGAAATGTGGAATTTAGAGGAAATATCATAACTGTTGGAAATTCAAGTTTTTATAATAATAAAGTAATCATTGTTAATAATGATAATCAAAAGGGAAATTTAGATTTTAATTATAATTATTGGATTGATGAAACTCCTAAAAATATGATGGATACAACTGCAAATGTTAAATTAAATTATTGGATTGTTAAACATTTATCTGCAGAAAACTTATTTAATGATAGCTATAAAGTAGTTATTTCTTATAAATTATTTGATGGAAGTAATTATAAAAATTATGATGTTAGATATGTTCCAATAAAACCTGTTAGATTTATTTTAATAACTTCCAAAGGAACTAATTCTTTAGATTCTGGTACATTGATTAATGATATCTTTGAATTTATTAATACGGCTAATGATGATAGAAATGTAGTAGTTAGCTTTACAGATAATACTAAATTAAATATAACTCTTTATAATCAACATAAAGTAGATACTAATATAGATTTATCTCAAAAAACAGCTAAAATAGGAGATATAGTTGAAATTAATGTAAATATTAAGGATAATAAAACAGGATTGGCAGTTGATTCAGGTATTGTTGAAATTTATTTAAATAATAAATTAATAAGCTCAAACAATGTTACTGGAGTAGCTATTAGTAAATCCATCACAGTTGATGAAAGCAAATCATTTTATAATATTTCAGTTATTTACAAAGGAAATAATAAATATTCAAATTCTTCAAATTCAGTTATATTGAGAATATCTTCACTTCCTCTAGAAACACTCATTATTTCTAAAGATTTAACTAAATATTATAAAAATGGAACACATTTTGATATTATTCTTAAAGATGTTTTAGGTAATGTTTTAGTTAATAAAGAGGTTAAAATCACCATTAATGGTGTCACTTATAAAAAAATAACTGATACTAATGGAAAAGCAAGATTATCTATAAATCTCCTCCCTGGAGTTTATAATATAACTACTTCATTTGAAGATGATGGTAATTATGTTAAATCATTAAATACCAATAAAATAGTTGTTTTATCCAAGATAATTACAAAATTTGTAGATAACAATAAATTTATTGTTAAATTAGTAAATGATGATGGAACTCCAAAAACAAATGCTTCATTAGCTATTATTGCAAATGGTGTTCAATATAATCGGATTACTAATAGTAGTGGTGAAGCTAGACTTAATGTTAGATTGAATCCTAGTAATTATATTTTTACTGTAACTGATGGTTTGGAAGTTGTTTCAAGTCCAGTCCATGTTTTATCAACAATTAGAACCAGTGATATTTCAATGTTTTATAAAGATGGAACAAGATTTGCAGCTAAATTATATGATGCGAATGGAAAAATAGTTTCTAATAAAGAAGTAGCAATTACAGTTAACGGAGTTACTTATAATAAATTAACAGACTCTAAAGGAGTTGCTTATTTAAATATAAATCTTAATCCGGGGGTTTATAGTATTTCAACAAGTTATGAGGGTAAAACTGTTTACAATACTATTTTAATTTCGGCTATGCCTGTTACTATAGTTTCATCTAGTATCCATATTCAACAAGGTACTTTTTATAAGGTTAAATTTTCTGATGCTTTGTCAAATCCAATCATCGGACAAAAAGTTGGAATATTTGTTAATGGAGTAATGTATTATCGTGAAACTGATGATTTAGGTGTTGCATCTCTTAAAATTAATCTTAATCCAGGTCATTATATGATAACTTCTGGTTTATTATCTAATGCATATGAAGCTAAAACTATGAATAATATTATAACAGTTAGTGGAGGTTACTTATGAGGTTTAATAAATGTATATTATTAGTAATATATGCAATTATAGCTATTGTAGTATTCACACCATTATATGCTGAAAATAGTAATAATACTATATTTACTTTACCAAGTGATGATGTTATTGTATGTGATAATGTTTATACTGGTAATGTAATTAATATTACTGATGATAATTATGGTGATTATTTTGATATTTATTCTGGAGAAATGTTTCCTGATGCTAATATTAATGATGGTGATATTATATGTATAGGTAATGTTACTGATAAAGCATTTGTTATCAATAAACAATTAGAAATTACTACTATTCATAATGGTGATGTTATTAAAAATGGTTATGTTAAGCTAGTTAAGGGTAGTGATGGTTCTAGTGTTCATGGATTAACTATTATTAATGATAAAGCACATTATGTTGTTGATGGTATACAAAGTATTGATTTAAATGGTATTGGTTTATTCTATACAAATAACAATTATATCTATAATAACTCAGTTCAATTAGCAGAAGGTAGAGGTGTATTTGCATTACCTATGGGTGCATCATCTAATAATAAAATATATAAAAATAAATTTGTAAGTACAATGAGTACTTGTGTGCCTATGAGTGAATGTGATAATAATATATTTGATGGCAATTATTTCCAATCTACTTTAGCTAATGTAATCTACTATAATCCGTGGGGTCATGCAGATTATTTTGGTGGTCATGGTGTATGTTATAATAATACATTTAGCAATAATTATATGTGTTCTTTAAATAGGAACTCTGAATGGGTTATTGGTATGTCTCTTTTAAGTAATTGTAATGTATATATTGTAAATAATACTATTACTAATGTTTATGATGGTATTAGGGGTTTAGGTTCAAACTCAATAGTAAAAGGAAATACTATAAAGAGTATAGAAAGTTTAGGTTTATCTGTTAATAGTGGTAATTTAACTATTGAGAACAATACATTTATAGATATGACTATGGCTATAGCTGTATTGAATGATAATATTGTTGTTAAAAATAATATAATAACAAATTCTTCAATTGGAATTTGGGTATTTGGAAAAAATGCGTCTTTAATATCTAATACTATTAGTTTAGTTGATGGATATTATGCAGTTAATGTTGAAAGTGAAAATGCAGTAATATTAAATAATAATATTAAAGTAAGTAATTTTGGTGAAGGAATTAGAGTAGCTAAAACTAATACTAGCATATTAAATAATACTATTCAAACAGCTGTTGATTCTGGAATTTATATATTATCTTCTAAAAATATTGTTAGTGGAAATAAGATATCTTCTAATTTGTATGGAGTTTATGTTGATGCAGCATCTGAAGTATACTATTATGCTCGTGGTGTATTAAAAGATTTGTATTATGTAAAAATTAATCAAGGTAGATTAAATTATAATAATATTAGTGGTAATGTTATCAATACTAAGTCCTATGGGATTTATTTAGTAGGAACTGTTTATAATACTACTATTGCCTATAATAATATTACTACAAATGCCGCAATTGGTATTGTTGAGAATATTACTGATCCATTTTCAAATATTGTTAGGGATAATATTGTTAATGGTGTGTTTTTGAATTATAGCGGTATAGTTATTAGTGATGATAATTTCTATGCCTATTTTAATGAGAACGGATATTTTAAATTTGATAATATTAAGTCTATTGTTTTAGTAATTACAAAGCTTTCTAATAAGGACTTGGTAATTAATCAAAAAATGACTATATTAAATGGCGGATCAGTTAATATATTATCTAATGTTACTTTATATTTAGTATCTGGAGCAAGTGGAACTTCAATTAAGTTATTAAACTTTAAAAACACAGATAAAAATGCAATTGTTTTGAATGATGTAAATGATGTGACTTTAGAACAAATTAATATGATGTTAACTTCTAAAATGAAAGATGTTTTTGGAATTTCTATAAATTCATCAAACAATATCAATATTGTATCAAATGATTTATATGTCACAGGTGAAAATAGATTAATTCAAGGTATTTTACTTAGTCATTCAAATAATCTCACAATTAATAATAATAGTGTAATTTTAGAAGGAAATAAAATAGCTAAAGGAATTGTTATAAATTCAGTGAATGTATCTAATTTAGTTAATAATACTATTCACATTCAGGGAAATGGAGTATTTGACATTGTTTTAGTTGATAATTCTAATGATTTAAATATCTCATATAACAATTTCATAGCTAGATCTACTAAAGTTGTTTCTCCATTGGAAATAAGTAATTCTAATAATTTTACTATGGATAATAATAATATTAGTGCATTTGCTAATTTGGTAAAATCTTTGAATTTCTCAAATAATAGTAATATTTTGTTAAATTCTACTTTCATTAAGTTAATTGGAGCATCTAAAAGTAGTGCAACTTTTGTTAATAAAGGTTTAAATAATGTTGAAGTAATAAATTCTATAATTTATTCAAATGCTTTAAAGTTAATTGATGGGAATATAATTTTAAATAAAAATAAATATGTAATTTATGATGGGAATATTGAAACATTCTTTGATTCACATGGAATATTTAGTAACTTATCAATAACTCAAAGAGACACTTTACTTTTTGATAATTTAAAATTAAAACATTATAATTTAATTTTTAATCAAGTAGTTACTTTAGATTCTTATTATAAAACTTCAGTAATTGATGCAACTTTAAATTTTAATTCAAAATCAAGTAATTCAACTATTGGAAATTTAAATTTTGATTTAGTTGGGAACACGGCATTTTATTTGAATTTTGCAAGAAATATTACTATTGAAAATGTTAATATTAATTTAATATCTTCTAAGGATGTTTCAGCTATTATAATAACTGGTGAAAGTTTTGACAATTTAATTAATAATAATACTATTAATATGAAAGGTAGTACTTCATTAACAGGAATTACTATTTATAATTATTATGATGGATATTATGGATTAAGTCCTAAAAACAATATAATTTCAAATAATAATATTATAATTGATTCAACTAGAGATGTAATTGGTATTTACATTGCAATGGCAGATAATACAATTATAAGGGATAATAATATAAAATTAACTGCAGGTAATATTGCATATGGTGTTTATAATATTTATTCTCCTGATTTCAAAGTATTTATGAGTACTATTTGGACTGCAAATACAAAAATTATTCATAATTTTATTGATGCAAAAGGTTCAATTGTCTGTTTAATTAACTCAATTGAAGCTAAAAATACCTTAGTTGATAGTAATATATTAATCGCTACAGCTGATGGTGGTTCTTATGGTTACTTTGGATATAAAACATCTGGAGATATAATAAGGTATAATGATTTCACAATAAATGGAACTTTAAATAATAGGCCATTAGCACCTAATGTAGGTCAAACTGGTATTTATTTATCAAGTGGTTCTTCTAATGTATTGATTTTAGAAAATAGTATTATCTCTAATTATACTTCTGGAAATGAATATGCAATTTATGTAGATGCAGATTCTAATAAAATTTCAATTGTTGACAATTATTTAATTAGTGATAATTGGAACAGATACTCTGATAATGCGATATATGCACCATCAGCTAATTTAACTAATAATGAACTTTATTATGTTTATGTATCACCTGAAGGTAGTGATGAATTAGGTAATGGATCTATTAACAATCCATTTAGAACAATAAAATATGCTTTAAGTAAGGTAATTAATAAAGGAATTGTTTATGTAATTGCAGGTAGATATATTGAATCTAATATTATTATTTCAAAAGTAGTTACTATTAAAGGATTAGGTGAGGTTATTGTTAATTGTGAAGGTAGTCTATTTAATATTACAAAATCTGGTTCATTAAAAGTGTATAATATTAAATTTATGAATGCATCTTCAGTTTCTGGTTCAACATTTTACAGTTTAGGAAAATTATACTTAGAAAATGTTTCACTAATAAATTCTACAGCTTTAACTTATGGTGGAGCTATTGTAAATTATGGGGAATTAGTCATAGCAAATTCTATATTTTCACTAAATAAAGCTGGAAATGGTGGAGTTATAGCTAATTATAATAAATTAGATATTAAATCATCAAGTTTTACTAATAATACTTGTTATATTAATGGATCTGGAGGAGTTATTTATAATTTAGAAAAAGGTACTGTTACTATGGATAACTGTAGTTTTGCTGATAATAAAGTTGATGCAGAATATATTACTCATAAAGATATGTTTGGTGTTCGTTTAGGTTCTGGAGGAGCTATTTACAACCGTGGAAATCTGTATATTTATAATTCAAATTTCACATGTAATAAAGCATTTAATTGTGGTGGGGCTATTGTAAGTATTACTGATGTTAAAAAACACAATCTTAAAGTAATTAACTCCATATTTGATAAAAACACCTGTTTTGCAGGTGGTGGAGGAGCTATATATATTGCAAATGCCAATGTTGATATTGCTAATTCTTCATTTACATCAAATGAAATTGGGGAAGATAGTGGTGGAGCTTTGTATTTTATTCAATCTAATGCTGAAATTTATAATTCCACATTCTTTAAAAACTCTGCAAATTTTGGTGGAGGTGCAATAGAATCTTGGAAGTCAAATATAACTATGGATTTATGTAATATAACAGATAATAATGCTGAACATGGTGGAGCTATAGTTTTCTATGGTGAACGTGTTGGAAATCATGTTACTGGTACTTTAAATATTTATAATTCGACAATTCATAATAATAAAGGATTTTATACTGGTGGGGCGTTTTATGTTATGGATTTAAATATGAATGTTAAAAATTCTAATATTTATAATAATTTTGGCGGAGATGGTAAAAATTCCCTTTCAGTTAACATATTTTACCCTATAAAACCAGTTAATAATATAGATTTAAATGGTAATTGGTGGGGTAGTAATAATGGTCCTGGAGAAGATGTATGGTTAAATGCGCAATATTATAGGGAATGGGTTAAAAATAAAATTACTTGGTCTACTATTAGTCATCCAAATCAGGATAATAATCCAAACAATCCTGGAAATAATCCAAGACCTGGTCAATCAACTAATAATCCAATTATTGGTCCAAGTACTGGAGGATTATTAACCCCAGGTTCAAATTCTGGTGGTTTTGGAACAGGTATAGGTTCTGGTACTGGAAATGGTTTTGGTAATGGTAATGGTAGAGGTTCTGGAAGTGGAAGTTCTAATGGTGGAAGCTCTGGAAATAATGGTGGAATATTAGGTTCAGGAACTGGATTTAATGGAACTGTTTACTCAAACCAAGGTTCACTAGGTGATCTGGGATCTTCTTCCAGTTCCGGTGCTGGTGGAAGTGATGCAGGTTCTGCAGCCCAATCATCAAACATGATGTATGAACTTAATAAAAATGTTAAAAAAGTATTATCTGATGATAATTTTATGTATGGTATTGTATTTTTAGCAATAATTTTGTTATTAATAATATTTGGATATAAACGTAATTCTAAAAAGGAGGATGAATAAATGAATAAATTTAGACCAATTTTAATCTTATCATTATTCATATTGTTCATGGTTTCATTAGGAGCTATATCTGCTGAAGAATTAAATTCTACAGTTGTAAATGATGCTCCGGCAACTGATTCAATTTATGTTGATTCAAATGCAACAATTGGTGGGAATGGTGCATTAAACAATCCTATGAATAATATTAAAGATGCTGTTAATTCAGTAGATAACAACTCTGTAATCCATGTTAAAGGAGGAAATTATTCTACTTCAGATAACAGTAAGATAATTATTAATAAAACAATTACTATTGAATCTTATGATGGAACAGCTGTAATTAATGGAAAATACAGTGATTATGTATTTTATATTACAGATAAAGGTTCTTTAACCTTGAAAAATATTGAATTTGTAAATACTGAATATTCAACTGTTAAAACATATGGTGCTATTGTAAATTATGGTAATCTTAATGTTCTTGACAGTTCATTTAGTAATGCAGTTGGTTTAAGGGCAGGTATTATATTGAATTATGGAACATTACTAGTTAATAATTCAGAGTTTAAAAATAATTCTGCAAAATATTATGGTGGAGCTGTAACTAACTTTGGTTTCGCAAATATTGTTAATTCATTATTCGAATCTAACACTGCTGCAGAAGGTGAAGCTATTTTAAATACATATGACATGTTTATTTCAAATTCTAGATTTATTGATAATAATATTTCATCAAATAAATATCAAAAAGTAGAAAGTTTAATAGATATTTCATCTTCATACTTTACTGAAAATTCTGATATTTTTGTTAAAGATAGTGGTATACATATTAAAGAATCTTATGTAACTTTAATTAATACATCAAACTCTGTTGTAGATATCAGTTATTCATTTATAAATACCTATGATTTCGTTAATTCAAGATTAAGTATTGATGATAATTTATGGTGTTCTAATGAAAATATCCCTAAACAGGCTAATAGATGGTTGGTTATGATTTTCGTAGATAAAAACACTGGAAGTTCTATAATTAAATCTAAAGCAGTTGTTGATGTTTTAGTTACTTTTAAAGTATGTAATGGAAAATCTACATATAATTTACCTTCTGATGTTCATTTACCTTCTGTTTATATTCAACTTGAAGCAGATAATGGTAGATTCAAAGAAAATGGAGGATATTTAATAAATAATGCATTTTCAACTACTTACTTTGATAATTCTAAAAGCACATTAATATTTGCAATGTTTGATGATTCTTTTGCTACTTTAACAGTAGGTTCTGGATTTAATAATGGAAAAATATATGTTTCAACTTCAGGTTCTGATGAAAAAGGAGATGGGTCTATTAATAATCCATACAAATCTTTAACTAAAGCAGTTAGTGTAGCTTTAAATGGAGACACTATTTTCATCGGAAAAGGAAGTTATTCTGGATTATATAATTCCGGACTTTTAATTAATAAAACTTTAACCTTTTCTAGTTATAATGGTGAAGTTAAATTATATAGAGATGATTTCCATATAATGTTTACTATTAGTCCAAGAGGAGTTCTAACATTAAAAGGATTAACACTATCTGCTATGGATAAATCAAAATTCATTCCACTTGTAAATAACTCTGGAAAAACAGTCATGGATAATTGTATTATTAAAGATGCTAAAGGTGGAGATAAGTATGTATGGAAAGGCAATGAAGTATGGCATTATCAATATTTCTCTAATCAAAGTATAATTTACACTAGTAATGATTTAATTATCAATAATTCTGTCTTCAGCAATTTAGAAGATATTGTTATTAGATCATACTTTTATACTGGAAGTAATTATTTTAAACACTTTGATGTGACTATTGAAAACTCAGTATTTACTAACTGTAAAGCAATGGAGTGGGGAATTACCTGGGATAGTAAAAATTATATTGATAAAGCAGATATTATCAGTCCTTCATTTATAATTAATGTAGGTGCAGAAAATGTCTTAATTGATAATTGTACATTTAGAGATAATGCAGCATCTGCTGTTCGTGTAAATGCATCTAAATCATTTTTAGTAGATAATTCAAGATTTATACGTAATCATGGATCTATTTATTCATTAACAACTGGAGTATTAAATAATACATTAATAACTGAAGATTATGGTCCATCTGTAGGTTTTTCAACAGTATTGTTAATTCCAATAATTAGAAATATGCAATCTATTGTTAATTCAAATTTTACTAAAAATAAAGATGTTATTATAAGTACTTCTTTTGTCCACTATGGTGATAATATTTATTTATATAACTGTTATTTTGGAAATAATACAAATTATTATGCTCAAGACCATAGAAACAGTAGTGGGGAAGGATTAATATTAAATGGCGGAAATATGACTGTAGATTATTGTACTTTTGAAAATAATTCCGTATTTTATGGTGGTGTATTTTATAATGATGGAACAACTGTAAGTCCTGGAAAACTTTATTATTCTAAACTAGATATTACAAATTCTATATTTTATAATAATAATGCAGTATTTGGTAAAGATATTTTCAATAAAGGTGGTGAAGTATTTGTTTCTGATTGCTGGTGGGGATCTAACAGAGGTCCAAATGATGAGAATATTTATAAGGCTGCAGGTACTGTGGAAGTTAAAAATTGGGTTATATTAACATTTGATATTGAAGATAATACATTAATTGGTAGTTTAAATAAAGTAACAGATAGTAAAGGTAATATTTATAATATTACTGGTAAACTGCCTTCTAGAATAGCTATATTTGAATCTTCAATGGTTAAAATTAATCCTAATGTTATTCCATTAATTAATAATCAGGCTAAGGTAAATATTTCATTTAATGGTGAGGATATTTCAGCTAGTCTTCGTGTTGATAATCAAACAATTAGTTTAGTATTTTATAATAAAAATACTGTATTCAGAAGCTGATCCGTCTGCGTAAAGAAAAAGATATTATTGTTTATGGTAAAGGAACTTCTTACTCTTTTATTTTAAAAAGTGTAAATGGTTATGTTATATCTAATAAAACAATTACTTTGTTGATTTTAAATGGAACTGATGTTTATCAAAAACACATATTAACAACTAATGCTTTAGGAGTAGCTACTTTAATTATTAATTGCAGTATGGGTAATTATACTTTTAAAGCTAGTTATGATGGAGATAATTATTTTAAACCAACACAAGGGAGTGCTAAATTAGTTGTAATGCCATATTATACATCTATATTTATTAAGGGAGATCAAACATTTTATGGAAATGGTAATTTCATTTATGCTCATGTTTATGATAATTTAGGGGATGCTATGGTTAACCAGATGATTTTATTTACCATAACTTCATCTGATGGAAATATTTATAAGAGATATGCCCTTACTGATTGGAAAGGTCAAGCAGGATTCTACCTTAATTTATCTGGTGGGAATTATAATGTTAATGTAAGTTATTCTGGTGATAATTGGCATTATGGGTCTTCAAGTACTGGTTTATTCAATATATTGTCTATTGGCACTAATGTAATTATTGAACAGTCTTTATTTAATGGTAGAGGCAATACTTTAACAGTATTGCTTAGAGATAATAATTATAGGGTTTTATTTAATGAAACTGTTGAAATAATATTGTCTGATGGTAAAGTTTCCCAAACATTTAAAGTTACTACTGATGAAAATGGTCGTGCAGGTGTTATTATTAATTTAGTTCCTGGTAAGTATAATGTTTATGTAAAATATGCTGGAAATAAATTGAATTCTCCATCTTCTGCTGAAGGAGATTTGACTATTAATCATGTACCTACTCAAATTTCTGCAAGTTCAGTAATCATTTTTGATAGTACTATGAATAGTTATTTGGTTAAATTAACTGATATTTATGGACGCTTACTTGTTAATGAAACAATTATCATTACAGCAATTAGTCAAGCTACTGGTGTCAAACAGATATTTAAAGTTAAAACAAATGGTGAAGGTATTGCTAATTTAACATGTAAGTTAGATATTGGTAATTATTTATTGAAAATTGATTTTAATGATAATGAATGGTATGATGGCAGTAATTATGCAAGTACTTTGATAGTAGTTGATACAGTTGATGATTTCAATCCATATGCTACTATTTTAGTTGCTAATGATTTAGTTAAGTTCTATAAAAACGGTACTCAATATATTGTCCGTTTGCAGGATATTTATGGCAATCCTATTTCAAATATGGAAGTTGTTATATCTATTAATGGTGTGAAATACACTAGAATAACAAATAGCTCAGGTGAGGCTAAATTAAATATTAATTTGGCTCCTGGTGTCTATCATGTAAATGTCACTTTTGAAGGTTATGGAGATTGGACTGAATCATTTGTTAATAGTTCAGTTACAGTTTTATCTCAAATCATCTCTAAGGATTTAACTAAAATTTTAAGAAATGGAAGTCAATTTATTGTTAAATTTGTGGATAATGCTGGAAATCCTATTGAAGGTAAACTAATTAGTATTTCTATTAATGGAATTGTTTATTCACGTGTTACCAATAGTTCTGGTGAAGCTAAATTATCTATTAATCTTAATCCTGGTAAATATGATGTTGTAACTTCATGTGGTGATTTTGTTAATCATAATGTCATTAATGTATTGTCTAATATTGATAGTGATGATCTTTCAATGTATTATAGGGATGGGTCTAAATTTAAAGTAGTTATCTATGATAGTGAAGGTAAAGTTAAACCTAATGCAACTGTTAAATTCACAGTTAATGGTGTTTCATATACTAGAATTACTGATAAAGATGGTGTAGCAGCTTTAAGCATTAATTTAAATTCAAATATTTATACAATAACAACTGAATATAATGGTATTGTTAATACTAATCAAATTTGGATTTATAATATGGCAGTTAATATGGATGCAGTTAATGAAACGGTTAAAAAAGGTACTGCATTTTATGTAAAATTAATTGATGTTAATGGAAATGCAATATCTGGTGGGCAAGTATCATTTAAAATTAATGGTGTTTCATATATTAGGTCAGTTAATGAAACTGGTTATGCAAAATTAAACATTAATCTTAACCCAGGTGTATATAAAATTATCACAGCATTTTCTATTAGAAATTATGAAGATAAATTACTTTATAATACCTTAAAAGTAACTGATACAAATTAATTTATTCATTTAATGAATAAATTTCTTATTTTTTTTTATCTGATCTGATTTTTAAATTTTAATTTCTGACTTATTTTTTCTTATTTTTTATTAATTCATTTAAAATTCACTGTAATTTAAAGTTTTAAATAATAAAATCTTTATTTTTTAATTATAGTTACAATTCTATGGTAAAAAATTATTTTGGGAGGGGTAATTGCTCAAGTAATGTTAATATTTCATATTTTATTATTAATCAGTATTGTATTTCTTTAGGAACAGTTTTATACTAGTTAATAAAAATATACTATTTGTCAATTCATGTTGACGTATTAATTAATGGAGGATTAATTTTTGAGAAATAAACTCGCAATATTGACTTTATTGGTATTATTTATTGTATCTATTTCTTGTGTTAGTGCTGAGGATAATTCTTCTGTCAGTGTTCTAAGTGGTTCTAACTCTGATGTTTATGTTAGTCCAACAGGAAATGATAATAATGTGGGTGATGTTAATAATCCATTTGCTACAATCAGCAAAGCAATAGATTCTAATGTAAGTAACATACACCTATCTGAAGGAAAATTTATTGGTGCTGGTAATAATGGTTTAACAATTGAAAACAAAACAATAACCATTATCGGAGCTGGTGTCGATAAAACTATAATAGATTTAAATGGGACTCAATTTATGGATATTAAGTCTACTAGTTCTGTAGTTTTAACTAATTTAACTATAATAAATGGTTATGGTAAGTATGGTGGAGCTATATATGGTTCTGGTAATTTAACTATCCAAAATTGTAACTTTAAAAACAACTCAGCTACTGCTGGTGGAGCTATTTACTTTGGGACCACTGCTAATTTAAACATTTATTCTTCTACCTTTGAAGATAATGTAGTTACAGGTAGTGGTGGTGCTGTTTTTTCTTATAGTTATGTGGGTATTTATGATTCTACTTTTATAAGAAATAAAGGTACCGGTACATCTTCAACTGGAGGTTCCATTTATATTAATGGAAATAGTGACAAATATTCTGTTTTAAATAGAAATATATTTAAAGATACATCTGTTGCAAGACAAGGTGGGGCTATTCATTTAAGTTATGGAAATGTTACTAATTGTATATTTGAAAATGCATCAACTACCGCTACTGGGTCAAGTAATGGTGGTGGAGCTATTTATGGATCTGATTTTAACCTTAAAAACAATACTATGACTAATTGTGTAGCTAAAAGTGGAAATGGAAACTACATATTTGCATTTTCTGGATTCAACGGAGTAGTTACAATTCTTGAAGGTAAAACCATTGATATAACTAGTTCTACTTTTAGTCTTAATGCAACTGCAACTGATGATATGGGTCATCCAATTCATGGCGGTTTCTACACATTTTATCTAGATGATATTGAAATAGGTAGTGCAAGTTCTGTAAATGGATTTATAACTGGTACATTTTCTAAATTATTAGATGATGGTAAATATATTGTTACAGTTTCAGGTCCTTTAAATAACAATGCAATCGTTAAAACAACTACTGCAAATGTTAAAATTGACCGTGACTATGTAGATTATTATGTATCACCTAATGGTGATGACGATAACAATGATGGTTCAAAAGATAAACCATTTAAAACCATTAATAAAGCAATAACTGAAGCATTTGCTAAAAATATCTATGTAAACATCTACCTCTTAGAAGGAACCTATTTAGGTACTGGAAATGTTAATTTAGCATTGACTAACTTAGGTTACCTTAACATAATTGGTGTGGATGGTAAAACAATAATTGATGGTAATGGTAAAGATTATGCATTTAACTTTGGCACTACACTAAATGTTAACATTAAAAATATTATATTCACTAATTTATACAGTAAAAAATATGCTGGTTTAATTAAAGGAGGTTCTGGTGATTTCACTGTAAATATTGATAATTGTACATTCGAAAAATGTAATGCAAAAACTTTAATTCAAATTAATGGTAAAGTAAATGATGTTATAATGAGGGAGAATGTTGTTTCTTCTAGTTTTATTACTAATGTTATTAGTATAAACAATCTTTTATTTGAAAATAACTCAGGTAATGGTCAGATTAGTGCTGAAAAAGGAATATATAATTCTACATTTGTAAATAACAAAATTACTGTTAAATCCACTACTGATTATGGAATAATATATGTTAGTCGTGCTAATTTTGTATCTGCTAATAATGTTTTCGAAAACAACACTGTTAAAGGATTATACATTAATAGAGGAAGTGCTAATTTTACAAGTATAAATGATACTTTTGTAAATAATGATGGTGTATCTGGTGGTGCTGTTAAAGGTGGAGGAACATTTATCAATGCTAAATTCATAAATAACAAAGCTACCAAAGGTGGAGCTATTTATCATGATTATGGAGTTTTAACTTTAAAAGATTGTATTTTTGAAAATAACAAAGCAGATGACGGTGATGACATATATGGTTACATAGCTCCAAATGGTATAACTGGTGGTTTATGTTTAAATATGTCTAATACTTTAACTTTAGTATCTACTAGCTCTTCTAATGTTAAGTCTGAATTGAAGGCTATTTTTGATTTAGGTGGTCTTAAAGTAAGTGGATATAATATTAAATTTTATTTAAATGGTGTTTATAAAGGTTCTGCTCCATTAGTTAATGGTGTAGCTACTTTTGTTGCTGTTGCTAATGATGGAAAATACGAAATTTCAGCTTCTGGAGATTATATTAATAAGACTACTGTTGTTAAAGGTGTGTTGAATGTTGATGCTAATCCTGTGTCTGTTTTTGATGTTTATGTTTTTGAGAGTGGTAGTGATGAATCTGGTGATGGTTCATTGGCTAAACCATTTGCAACTATTAAAAAAGCATTTGAATACGGAATGTCACAAAACACTTTAAGCTTAACAATCCATATTATCGGTACTTTGAAAGGTGAAGGTAATGTTAATCTTGATTTAGCACCACTTATAGATTTAACTATTGTTGGTGAAAATAAAGAAACCTCAATTATCGATGCAGAAAAAAATAAATACATATTTGACTTTACCCCAGCATACGACAACGTTAAAGTTTACCTAAAAAACTTAACAATTAAAAACGGTGTAACTACTACATATCCTACTCAGGGTGGTGGTAAGACAGTTGATGTTGGTCTTGTTCGTATTGATGGTTATTTAAGTGTGGATGATTGTGTATTTAGAAATACTACTGGTCATGGAATTTCTGCAGATAAACTATTCTCAACTCTTATAGTTAACAATACAAAATTCATAGAATCCAGTGGTGGAGTTTGTTCAGCTACTAAAGCATTAAATGTAATCGTAGCAAATACTGAGTTTATAAACTGTAATTTAGGTGTAAATAACAATGGACGTAAAGTTTATTTAACTGGTTTAATTGCAGTTAGTGATATTTTTAGTTCAACTAGTTTTAGTCCTAGGTATAATGTTACACAAGTATTGTTGGATAATGTAACTTTTGATGGAAATTATAATGGTACTAAAACTGTAGGTTCTGCTCTTTATTTAAGTGGTACAAATACTACTGTAATTAATTCTAAATTCACAAACCTAAAAGATATTTCAGCTATTCATGCATTTAGTGATGGTGGATATAAATGTAATGTAACTATTATTGGTACTTACTTTGAAAACAATACAAGGGATATTGATTATGGTTATGGTCAAACTAATGATTATCGTCCAATATTCTGGTTAATTAACTCAACATTTATTAATAGTGGAGCATTTGCATGTCCTGATATACGTTATCAAGATGCATGGTGGGTTGTTAATAATACTAAATTTATTAACATGACTAATCAAGTATTATTTAGAGGATCAATATCTTCCATACATAAAGATGATCCATTACCTGATGGTGTTAACAATATTATAACTATTATTAATTCATTATTCTTAAACAATGAAAAAGGTGTTCGCTTTATTGGAGGTAATGTTACTGGATCTAGTTTCTATAACACTGTAGTTACTGCTGGTGGATCATACGGAGTTTATTTGGATAATAATTTCTGGAATAGTTCTGAGCCTACTTATGTTTATAGTCCTTCTATTTCTTGTGGTAGTTGGATTGTTCCAGCATTAGTTACAGACAATGCTTCTGGTCCGGTTCAAACTATTAAACTTGTATATTTAGCATTTAATGGAACTGATTATTCTTATTATGATGTTTCTAAAGTACCTATTTTGGATGTTAATGCTACTTTTAGTGTTAGTGGTGGTATAATTAATCCGGGTGCTGGTATTTTTACTCGTGATGGTTTAACTGCTAATTACACATATAATGGTGTTGGTAATCAAGTTGTAACTGCAACTTTAAGTGATGGAAATATTTTAAAATTAAATGTAACTTTCTACAGAATTGATACATTTACAAATATGACTATTTCAAATAATGCTCCGCAAACTGGAGATTATATTACTCTTAATGTTGTTGTTCGTGATAAGAATGGTAAACTTTTAAATGGTAGTGTGAATGTTTATCTTAATAGTGTTTTAAAAGGAACTATCAGTTTAATAAATGGTATGGGTTCCTTTGATGTGTTAGCAGAAAAAACTGGTCCTTGTGAAATATTTGTTAATTATACTGGAGATTTAGATAATTCTTACTCAAGTAATATGACTATTGTTTCAGTTAAAAATACACAAATGAATGTTTCTGTTTCTGATTCAGATTCTGCAAGCAATGTTACTTTTACTGTGGACTTTGATCATGTAGCTAATGGTTTTGTATTTGTAACTATTGGTGGTGTAACTTACAATGCTACTGTTTCAGGTAAAGAAGCTAAAGTTATTGTGCCTCCATTAGCTGTAGGTAAATATGATGCTATTGTTTCATATAATGGTGTTGTTAATAAAACTGTTGCAGTTAACATATCTCCTGATAGAAATCCAGTATTAAACATTTCTGATATTGTGATGATTTATAAGGATGGTACTAGGATGGTTGCTGTTTTAACTGATT
>ENA-OPEC01000704-OPEC01000704.1-human-gut-metagenome-genome-assembly--contig:-NODE-704-length-27255-cov-3.337647_pt1 | contig 27255 bp, 16 predicted proteins | sample MGYA00241622_ERZ501507 | MGnify/ENA primary metagenome ERZ501507 (study PRJEB25962, sample SAMEA2042582) | human gut metagenome | biome: human gut; feature: human-associated habitat; material: faeces... | reverse complement strand
GGATAATGTGAGTGTGGTGGCTTCGCATCAAAAGGATTCCAGTTTATTGGGTGCTGCCGCTCTTCTTGAGTAATAATCCCTATACGGTTTGATTGAAAATAATAAATATTTTGCAGTTATATTATTTTACGCATAAATAAGGACTGTTAGAGAATTGTTCCTTTTGTAATAACTATGTAATTCTGCTTTCTGACCTTTGTGGCGGAATTATAATTTTCTATATTATAAACTTTAAATTTTGAATGCATGAAACAAGTAAATCTTAGAATCTATCGAACGATTCTGACCCTATTGTTGGGACTGTTCTTGTCGGCAGGTGCTTATGCACAGCAGATTTCTGTGAAAGGAACAGTAAAGGATCAGACTGGCGAACCTGTGATTGGTGCCAATGTGTTAGTAAAGGGGACGACTAATGGAGTGATTACGGACGTTGACGGAAACTTTAATGTTTCGGCCGATAAAAACGGCGTATTGGTAATCAGTTTTGTCGGCTATGTGACTCAGGAAGTACCAGTGGCAGAAAAACAAATGGTAATTGTGCTTAAAGAGGATACAGAACTTCTGGATGAGGTTGTTGTATTAGGGTATGGTGCGAATACACGTAAGCAGGACTTGTCTGCTTCAGTGGGTGTAGTAAGTAATACTGAAGAATTGGCTGCTCGCCCGGTAACTTCTACCGAAGGCATGCTGCAGGGACAGCTGGCAGGTGTTACCATTACGGCCGATGGTGGCGACCCAACTTCTTCTCCTAACATTGTGATTCGTGGTCAAGGCTCACAAGATGGAGACAATGTACTTTGGGTTGTGGACGGTGTTCCCGGTGCACCTATCTCATCCATGAATGATATTGAAAGTATCGTTGTTTTGAAGGATGCTGCTTCTGCTGCTATCTATGGCGCACAGTCTGGTGCAGGTGGTGTTGTGTTGGTAACTACCAAAAAAGCGAAACAAGGTGCTCCTTCGTTGACTTATGACGGCACTTTTGGTATTCGTCAGGCTACCAATTTGATAGAACCACTGAATGCGGAGCAGCAGATTGAGATGCGTAAGATATCTCATCAAAATGCAGGACTTTCGCTTCCAGTCGGTTGGGATGTTACCAAAAATCCATGGATAGGTACGACTCGTACTGATTGGATGGATGAGATTTTCCGCACTGCCTTCTACCAACGTCATAACGTAGCGTTGAATGTAGGTTCTGATAATTTTTCAAATCGTATATCTTTTGCTTACGATAATGATGAAGGTGTTTTGATTAATACTTTCAAGAAGAATCTTACATTACGTTATAATGGTAAAATGCAGCTGAACAAGTGGGTGAGCGTCAGTGAGGATTTTGTATGGCAGAACACTACCCAACGTTCCAAAGCTACGGATAACGATGCTTATACAGGACCTATCCTTTCGGCTATCTACATGCCGGCAAGTGCCACTGTCTATAATCCGTTGGACGGAAGTTATGGTGGTGTGACTACGGAAGATCCTGCCTATATTGAAAAATATGGTTCGAATTTCTCTGATATCCACGGGGATGCTGTAAATCCGGTACGTCTATTGGAAGCAGAGAATTTGTATGACAAGATAAGTGACATATGGAGCACTACCAGCTTGGAGATAGCTAATGTACTTCCTGGATTGAAGTTTACGAGTCGTTTTACTTATAATATGAAGACTAATCATTACAAGAAGTTCAATCCTATTCGTGATGAAGTAGGTAAACCGGCTTTGTCGAATAATCTTCAAGAAACTACTTACCGTAGAGATGCTTGGAAGACGGAAAATACCCTGACTTATGATAAGACATTCGGTGAACATACGGTTGGTGCCTTGTTCTCGACTACGGCAGATCATTCTGAAACGCGTGGACTGGAAGTGACGGGTAAGGATTTTGCGGATGAATCGGAATTTTTACAATACATGGCGTATGCAGGATCAGTGACAGCATCTGACTATTTGACTGGACCTGATGCCAATGTGTCGTTGATTGCCCGTTTGGCTTATTCTTATAATGACCGTTATTTTGCTACTGCATCTTGGCGTCGTGATTATGCTGGACGTTTGCCTAAGGAAAATAACTATGGTGATTTCCCTGCAGTGACCCTTGGATGGAAAATATCTAATGAAAAATTCTTTAAGAAGAGTGATTTTATCAGTTTGCTGAAATTGCGTGCTTCTTGGGGGCGTGTAGGTAATTTGAGCTCTATAGGGCTTAATTATAAGTCTGCTTTGTTGAAGAAAAGCTCGTGGACAGAACAAGCACAATATGGTCCTGAGGCAAATAATATCTGGAATACTTTGATTTACAACGGCTCTGCGTTAAATCCTGATTTGACCTGGGAAACTTCAGAACAGACTGACTTGGGCTTGGATGTTGAGATGTTTAAAAACCGTTTGTCGGTATCATTAGACTATTTTGATAAACGTACTTTCAATTTGATTCAGACACAATCAATGGGGTGGCCTTCTACTATGGGACTCGATGCCATGTTAATCAATCAAGGTGAAGTGCGTAACCGTGGCTTTGAGATTCAAGCTAATTGGAGCGATAAGATTAACAAAAACCTTTCTTATTTCGTATCGGGTAACTTCTCGTATTTAAAGAACTGGGTATCAGATATAGGTGTGAAGGATGCGGATGGCAATCCGGGTTTGTGGCCTAATGATAAAAGGTTCCGTAGCATCCCTTATATGATGCAGAGTACGGAAGGGGAACCTCTGAATTCCTTCTACTTGATTAAGACAGATGGTTTGTTCCAAAGTGATGCAGAAGTTGCCGAGTGGAATGCTAAACATGGAACATATGTGACCAATGATAATGGTGAAAAAGAGTGGGTAGGTATTCAGCCGAATGCCAAGGCTGGTGACTTGAAGTTTGTGGATCATAATGGCGATGGTAAAATTACGGATGCAGACCGTCAGTATATGGGTAGTGCGACTCCGAAGACGACTTTTGCCTTTACATTGGGAATGACGTGGAAAAAACTTTCTTTCAGTGCCATGTTCCAGGGAGTAGGTGGAGCAAAAGCTTTATATGTAGGAAAGTACATGCTGTTGAGTGATGTAGAAGGAAACTTTAACCGTTCCAGCGGGATATTGAATGCTTGGAGTCCTACAAATACCGGTTCTGATATTCCTCGTTTGTCAAAGAATGACCCGAATGGAAACTTTACGACTGCATCTGATTGGTATTTGGAGAATGCTTCTTATCTGCGTTTGAAGAATGTAACCCTTTCTTATGATTTAAGCGATGTATTCCGCAAGTGGTCTCATTTGAATGACCGTAACAGCCGTTTGTCTGTGTACTTCAGTGGTGAAAATCTTGCTACTATCACTGGATATTCTGGTATGGATCCTGAATGTGGTGGCTGGGATGCTTTGAAATATCCGGTATCTCGCGTATTATCTGTTGGTGTAAAATTGACTTACTAATAATTAATAGAGAAGAATGATTATGAAAAAAAATATATTATTTTTTGCGATGTCTGCCACATTGCTTATGAGTTCTTGCAGTGACTTCCTTGATGTGCAACCAGAGGGAGATGCTACTACAACGACTTATTTTACCAATGACCTGCAGGCTATTGATGCTGTAGATGCATTGTATGAAAGATTTCATCAGGAAGCTGTATATGGACGCGAACTGTTTTGGGAACAAGGTGCCGCGTGCGACGTTGTGTGGGGAAAGACCCGTGATTTTCCAACACTTGCTACATTGAAATATACAGGAGACGAATCCCCTTTGCGTACTATTTTTGATACTATGTACAAAGTGATGGCACGTTCCAACTGGGTAATACAAGAGTTGCTTAAGAAAGGGAAAAGCACCACTTTGAGTGATATTGAAAAGAGAAGTCTCGGTGAAGCTTACTTCACTCGTGGATGGGCTCATTTCTTGATTGCTTATCGTTACGGTCTTGATACACAAGGGGTACCTTTTGTCCGTTATGAAGATTTTGAAGGTGGCTATGACAATTCTATTCCTCCTCAGCAAGCTTCGGTCATCGATAATTATAAATTGATTATCTCGGATATGGACAAGGCAATAGAGTATTTGCCCCGTTTTGAAGAGTATGGAGATAATGATAGAGGACGCGCGCACGATGCGGCTGCAGTAGCTTTTAAAGCTAAAGTTTATGCTTATTGGGCAACTTGGGATGCTACACAATGGGGAAATGTAATCAGTATGGTCAATGAACTGGAAACTGCTTACGGACGTGATTTAGCCGGTACTTATGAAGAGTTGTTCTCTTCTGATTTCTCTAAATGGTGGAATAAAGAGTATATTTGGACTATTCCTGGAAATGGTGGCTCTCAAGGTGGCGGTTCGGAGTTTCCGGGAGTTGTCCTTGAGAACAAAGGCTGGGGACAATATAATGGCTGGGGACAGAACAAGCCGTCTTATGATATTTACGAAGAGATGTTGAAAGACGGAGCTGGTAATGACCGTTTGGTTCGTACGGTTTTAGAGTATGGTCAGGAATTTCAATTCTTGGGTGAATCCCGTGCTTTTTATTCAAGCTCGGATATTGAATCCGGTTTTATGATTAATAAATACATGGATCCCTTTAAGTATGAAGATGCAGCCAATAAGGGGTATATCAATACAAACGGAGACTGGCCGACGGTACGTATTAATTTTCCGGTTATCCGTTTTGCAGAAATGTTACTTTTCCGTGCGGAAGCTTATTTGATGACTAATAAAGCGGACTTGGCTACGGCTGATTTGAATCGCATTCGTAAACGTGCCAATGTTGCATTATTGACGGGCACTGCTACTATGGCTGACCTATATCATGAACGCCGTTGTGAATTGGCATTTGAGTTTACAGACCATTTATATGATTTGAAACGCTGGTATCGCTCAGGCAATACTGAAATAAAGGCTTTGGCTGCTGCCGAATTGAATGCCCGTCCGCGCGTACGTCATTATGCCAACCGCCAGGACCCTGCTTCCACATTCGTTGTAGGTGAGTATGAGGATTATACGGATAAGATTGCTTATCAGGATTACATGATCGTATTCCCTTATCCTTCGGTTCAGATTACCAAATCTGATGGTAAGTTAAAACAGAATCCTCATTATGATTGATATTTTCTCTGAAAGAGATAAAATATAAAAAAAGACCTCATTGCCATTGGTCTAATCTGCAGGGGTTGGTATTTTCGGGTATTGATCCTTGCAGATATTTCTTCTTTTTCTTTCATTTGCAAAGGCTATTCATAAAATCATTTTAATATACGGAGAGACGGCATTCCCGACAGTCTGCAGCGCTCTTCAAATATACAGTCTGATGAAATTAAAAACTCTTATATGTGCAACTACTGCCTTTTGGGCTTGCTGCTCTTGTACATCCGGTGAACTATCTCCCGTAGACTATGTAGACCCTTTTATAGGTACCGGCTTTCATGGGCATACTTATCCGGGGGCAACCGTTCCGTTCGGGGCGGTACAGTTAAGTCCTGACACGCGTGCCGGAAACTGGGATGCTTGTTCGGGGTATCATTATAATGATACGACTCTAAAAGGTTTTTCACACACACATTTAAGTGGGACCGGATGCATTGATCTTGGGGATATACTGTTTCGTCCTACTACGCTGAAACCGGATTTGACTACGGAAAACATTTACCAGCCGGCGGCTTTTTCCCATAAAGACGAAGATGCTTCTGCCGGATATTATTCGGTTGTTCTGAAAGAAGAAGGAATAAAAGCTGAATTGACGGTAACGGCACACGCCGGTATACACCGCTATACGTTTCCTTCCGGTAAAGAAGCATCTATTATTATAGATTTGACTCATTTGCTTGATAACGAATATATTTATGAGGCTGAACTTGAACAGACTGCCGCCAACGAAATAACAGGTATGCGCAGAACCAGAGGATGGACGGACAATCAGTACGTTTATTTTGTAGCCCAGTTCTCGAAACCTTTTCAGGCCATAGACTTTATACAGAATAAAAAGATGGTTTCTGCAGGAGTTAAGTTGATCGGTACCGATTTGCAAGCTTGCTTATCCTTCGATAATAGTAATGGAGAGCCGGTTATAGCTAAAGTTGGATTATCCATTGTCAGTGAAAAGAATGCACGTGAGAATTTGGAAACCGAGGTGATAGGTTTCGATTTTGATGCCGTGCGTAGTGCTGCCCGTTCCGCTTGGGAACAAGCTCTCTCTGCTATTACGGTAAAAGGCGGCAATACGGACGACTTGAAGAATTTCTATACAGCCATGTATCATTCTATGGTTGTACCCAATGCCGTGAGTGATGTCAATGGTGAGTATCGTCGTCATAATATGGAAATTGGGCAACTGCCAAAAGGCAAAGTGCAATATTCTACATTTTCGCTTTGGGATACTTTCCGTGCATGGAATCCGTTGATGACTTTGATTGATACAACTTTGGTCAATAATATGATAAATTCCTTTCTGGACATTTACGAATCTTCGGGTGAACTTCCTATCTGGCCGCTTTCTGCCGGAGAGACGGGAACTATGATTGGTTATCATGCAGTGTCCGTTATAGCAGATGCTTATATGAAGGGTATTAGGGGATTTGACGCGGAAAAGGCGTTGGAAGCTATGGTAGTTTCTTCTGAAAAGAACAAAAAGGGAGCTGATTACTATATTCAGAATGGCTTTATTCCTTCTAATATAAAGAAAGAGTCTATCTCTTGTTTGCTGGAGTTTGCCTATGATGACTGGTGTATTGCACGTATGGCTCAGGAAATGGGTAAGGATGATATTTATCAAAAGTATATTCAACGTTCCCAAAACTATATCAATGTTTTTGATGGTAATACGAAATTCTTCCGCCCCAAGCGGATGGATGGAAACTGGGAAACTCCCTTCAATCCTATTGAGGTAGGTCGTGCTTATACGGAAGCCACTGCTTGGCAGTATCGCTTCTTTGTACCCCACGATGTAAGCGGTATGGCACAACTGTTTGGTGGTAAGGAAGAGTTTATCACTGCACTCGATTCTATCTTTACAGTAGAGTCGGATGTACATGGCGATTTAGTGGATATTACCGGACTGATAGGTCAATATGTTCATGGCAATGAGCCGAGCCATCATATCGCCTATCTGTACGATTACGTCGGACAGCCTTGGAAGACGCAGGAAATGACACGCCGTCTGCTCCATGAAATGTACGCTCCTACGCCTGAAGGAATCATTGGTAATGAAGATTGTGGACAGATGTCCGGTTGGTATATATTATCCAGCTTGGGTATTTATTCAGTTTGTCCGGGAAGCAATGAATTTGCACTGACTACTCCTCTATTTGAGAAAGCGGTTGTCAACCTGGCAAATGGAAAGACTTTGACCATCCTTGCCAACAATCCGAAGAAGAATGTCTATATCACAAAAGTAGAATTGAACGGACAACCGATAGATGTCAATTTTATTACTTATGCACAGTTGATGGAAGGTGGAGAACTTCGTTTTACTTTGTCCGATAAGCCGAATATGGAGAGAGGTGTTTCCTCTGAAGCATCCCCTTATTCCTATACTAAAGATGAAGTCGTTTCCATTCCCTATGTGGATAAGGATTTGAACTTGTTTATGGATAAGGTAACGGTTGCATTGGCCACAACAACCAAGGATGCCGAAATCAGATATACATTGGATGGCAGCGAGCCCACAGAGCAGTCGGCATTGTACGAGCAGCCTTTTGAACTGGACAAGACCACTTTAATAAAAGCCAAAGGATTCAAGGAAGGTCTCCGCTCAAGCAGAACATTATCCATATCGGCAACGAAAGCTGAATTGAAGGCTGCTCTTTCTGTAAATCCTACTCAGAATGGTACATCTTATAAGTACTTTGAAGGCACTTACCAGAAAGTGGCTGATGTAGAAAAGTCACCGTTGCTGGAGTCTGGTGTCATGCCCGAACCTTCTATTAAGGGTGCTAAGCAGGAGGATCATTTCGGTTATATCTTTTCTGGATTGATAAATGTTCCCGAAGATGGGGTCTATACTTTCCAGACCCGTTCGGACGATGGCAGTGTCTTGTACATTCACGATGAGCAGGTAGTCAATAATGATGCTTCCCATGCTGCAATTCCTGCTACCGGAATGGTCGCGCTGAAGAAAGGTTTTCATCCTTACAAGCTCTATTACTTTGAAGATTATGAAGGTGAGTATTTGAGCTGGGCTTGGAAACTGCCTTCTGCCGAGAAGTTGGCACCCATCCCTGCATCGGCTTTATTTGTGAAATAATAGTTTAATATATATGCTATGAGAAAGTTATTTTTGTTATTTTTACCTTTGTTCGCTGCATCATGCGGACAGGTGAAGCAGCAGGCACCTGCACCAGAGCCCGTTAATGTCATGAGTTTCAATATTCGCTATGACAATCCGGAAGATAGCTTGGACAACTGGCAATACCGTAAAGACCGCGCGGCAAATGCCATCCGTTTTTATGATGTGGATATATTGGGTACGCAAGAAGTACTTCATAATCAGTTGGAAGACCTTAAACAACGATTGCCGGAATACGGAGTCATCGGTGTAGGTCGTGAAGATGGAAAGGAAAAGGGTGAATATAGTGCACTCTGGTATAAGAAAGATCGTTTCAACTTGCTGGATTCTGGCTATTTCTGGTTGAGCGAGACTCCTGAAGTTGCCGGTTCCAAGGGCTGGGATGGAGCTTGTGAGCGTATCGCTTCATGGGCAAAACTGCAAGATAAAGTAAGTGGCAAGGAGTTCTTCGCATTGAATACCCACTTGGATCATGTAGGTGTTGCTGCACGTCGTGAAGGTATAAGCCTTATGCTGGATAAAGTAAATGAGTTGAGTGGTAACTTACCCGTAGTAGTAACGGGCGACTTTAATGCTAGTCCGGAATCGGATGTCATCAAACACGTGACTGACCCTTCCAATCCGGAACACTTGACAGATGCACGCCAGGCATCGGCAATTGTTTATGGTCCGGCATGGAGTTTCCATGATTTCGGAAAGATTCCTTACGATAAACGTCCGCTGATTGATTACGTTTTTGTACGTAATGGACTGAAAGTTTTGAGGTATGGTGTATTGGCTGAAACAGAGAATAATGCTTTCCTCTCCGACCATGCCCCTATTTTAGTAACGGTTGAATAATAAAACAATAATTATGACTAAGATATTAAGAATATGTATCGTTATGCTCTTGGCAGTCTTGCTACTGCCGGTAGAGTTATCGGCACAAAGCCGCCGTGATAAAGAACAGACCTATGTTTTGGACCAACCTTATGAGGTGACAAAGATTACCCCTCCCCAGGGCAAGAAGATAAAGAATGTCATCTTGATGATTGGTGATGGCATGAGTCTTATGCACGTATATTCTGCCTGGACAGCCAATCGAGGCAAGTTGTTTTTGGATAACTGCCAGGTAGTGGGTTTGTCTAAAACCTATTGTGCCAACAAGCTGATTACAGACTCGGGAGCGGGTGGAACAGCCATAGCTACGGGGCAGAAGACAAACTATCATTCTGTGGGTGTAGATACCGAAGGACGTCCTTTGAAATCATTGGTAGACCTGGCTGCTGCTAAAGGTAAATCGACCGGTATAGCGGTGACTTGCCGTCTGTGGGATGCCACTCCTGCTGATTTTTGTTGCCATAACAAGGATAGGGATGCGGAAGCTGAAATCGTAGCAGATTACGTTAATTGCAGTGCCGATTATGTATTCGGTGGAGGTGCCAAGCTTTTCGAAAACCGTGAAGATGGACGTGACTTGTTTAAGGAACTACGCGATAAAGGATTTCAGACTCCTCGCAGTTGGGATGAATTGGCTGGCATAAAGAGTGGTAAGGTATTTGCCGTACCTTATCCCGTCGATACTCCTCTTCCTGCTGAACGTGGCGACCTTTTGGCACGTGCTTCATTGAAAGGTATCGAATTGCTGGACCAAAATAAAAACGGTTTCTTTATGATGATAGAAGGTTCGCAGCTGGATGACTACGGACACTTCAATGACATTGATTTGCTGATGCAGGAAACACATGACTTTGACCGTACTATCGGTGCCATTTATGAATGGGCTGCCAAGGATGGAGAAACATTGGTAGTAGTTACTGCAGACCATGAGACTGGTGGACTTACGTTGGTTGATGGAGATTTGGCAGAAGGCAGAATCGTATGTAAGTTCTCTACCGGTGGTCATAGCGGTGTAATGGTACCAGTGTATGCTTTTGGTCCCGGTGCAGAGGAGTTTACAGGGATTTTTGAAAATACTGCTATCTTTGACAAGATAAAAAAACTGCTCAATTTGTAATTTAAAAAATAACTATTTCCTATGTTGAAACACATTTTATTGGTAAGCTTGCTTTCTTTTTCCACTCTCCCTTTGCTGAAAGCTCAGAGCTGTGGCAATGATGAAAAGTATCATTTGCCTTATAAAAATACATATGTAAAGGAACCGCTGGTCACTGAAAATGAGTATCGTGTGGCAAAACCTGAGACGATTGTGCCGAAAAGCTTCGAAGAAGCTCGGCAGATTCTTCCCAATCCCATTTGGGGTGGACATGACAAGGAACTTGAAATGTATTGGAAGGCATGGGAAATAGCTATCGGCAATATTCGTGCTCCTCAAGCAGGCTCGGGTTTTGTCTCAAGCTATTTGGATACAGCTTATAATGGTAATATCTTTATGTGGGATTCCTCTTTCATTCTGATGTTTGCCCGCTATGGTACCCGTTTCTTTCCTTTCCAGAATACGCTGAACAACTTTTACGCCAAGCAGCATCCCGACGGTTTCATTTGCCGTGAAATAAAGGCGGATGGTGCCGATTGCTTTGAACGCTATGATCCGGTGAGTACCGGACCGAATTTGATGCCTTGGTGTGAGATGGTCTATTTCCATCAGTTTGGTGATACGGAACGCCTGCACAAGATATTTCCGGTACTTTGTGCTTATTATAAGTGGTTGAAATTGAACCATACTTGGAGAAATGGAACCTACTGGTCAAGCGGATGGGGGACCGGCATGGATAATATGCCCCGTGTTCCGTCGGAATACAGCCCTATCTACAGTCACGGGCATATGATTTGGTTAGATACAAACCTACAGCAATTATTTACTGCCAATTTACTACTTGAGATGGGCTTTTATCTGGAACGTTGGCAAGAGATAGAAGAGTTTGAAGACGAAGCCAAAATGCTGGGAAAATATATCCATGACAATCTTTGGGATGAAAAGACCGGTTTCCTTTATGACCAGTATGCTGACGGTACGCTCTGTACAACTAAGGGAATAGGTGCCTATTGGGCTCTGTTTACTGATGTATTGGATTCTGTACAGTTGGACCGTATGGTGAAGGAATTGGATAATCCTGCCACATTCAACCGGAAACACCGTATTCCTTCTTTGTCTGCCGATAATCCCAAGTACAAGGAGAATGGCCGTTATTGGCAGGGTGGCGTATGGCCGGGAACTAATTACATGGTGATGCAGGGCCTTGTGCAGAAAGGTTATGGTAAACTGGCACGGGAGATTTGTTTGAATCATTATGCCCAGGTGTTTGAGGTCTATAAGAAGACTGGAACTTTTTGGGAATATTATGCTCCGGAAAGTGCTGAGCCGGGATTTATGGCAAGGGATAATTTTGTGGGTTGGGCAGGACTTCCTCCTATTGCTGAATTGATAGAATTTATTATCGGTATTCGGGGAGATTATGCCAAAAAGCAGATTATCTGGGATATGAATTTGACGGAGATTAACGGCATAGAACGCTATCCTTTTGGTCCCGAAGGGCTTATCTCCTTAAAAGCTGAAGCACGCCGTTCTGCAAGTGATGAACCTCGTATTACAGTAGATTCCAATATCGATTTTGAACTGTGTGTACTCTATGGTGGAAAAGAGAAAAAGATAAATGTGACATCCGGTAAGCATACCTATTAAAGAAGAAATCAATCATGAAAAACAATATGTCAAGACGCCAATTTCTGAAGACTGGCGGGCTTGCCTTGGCTGCAATGACCTTTCAGCCCGCTTCCGTATTATCTTCATCCGGGACTTTCAACCAGAGATATGTTTCGTTGCGTCCTTCTGCAAGCAAAAGGAGCTTCATTTCGAAGGCAGTAGATGCTGCTATTGAAGAAGCAAAGCCTAAAATAAAGGACGAGAAGTTGCGTTGGATGTTCGAGAACTGTTTTCCCAATACGCTTGACACTACTGTCAGATATAGAGTGAAGAATGGCAGACCAGATACTTTCGTCATTACAGGTGATATAGATGCCATGTGGTTGCGCGACTCTTCAGCGCAAGTATGGCCCTATCTGCCGTTGATGAAGAAAGATAAGGACTTGCAGTTGATGGTGGCAGGACTTGTCAACAGACAGACTGAATGTATCTTGATAGACCCGTATGCCAATGCCTTCAACGACGGGCCGTTGGGCAGCTATTGGGAAACCGACCATACACAACATATGGTTAAGGAACTGCATGAACGCAAATGGGAGATAGATTCTTTGTGCTATCCCATTCGTCTGGCTTATCATTATTGGCAATACACGGAAGACACGTCTGTGTTCGATGAAAATTGGCATAAAGCTATGCTGCTGGTGGTCAAGACCTTTAAAGAGCAACAGAGGAAACAAGGCTTAGGACCTTATAGCTTTACGCGCGATTGCGACCGCCCTACAGATTCGCAGATTAACAACGGATGGGGAGCACCGGTAAAGCCGGTCGGCTTAATCGTTTCTTCTTTCCGTCCGTCAGATGATGCTACACAATACGGTTTTCTGATTCCTGCTAATATGTTTGCGGTTGTGTCATTGCGCCAATTGGCTGAGATAGAGGATAAAGTTTATGGAAACAAGGACTTCTCCGGAGAATGTATAACATTGGCAGATGAAGTGGATGCAGCTATCCGTAGGTATGGTACTTTCAATCATCCGGTTTGTGGACGTATTTATGCCTTTGAGGTCGACGGTTTTGGTAACGCGCTTTGTATGGACGATGCCAATGTACCCAGTTTGCTGGCTGCGCCTTATCTGGGTTATTGTTCTTTTAAAGATGCGATTTATCAGAATACCCGTAAAATGATATGGAGCGGCAATAATCCTTATTTCTTTAAAGGAAAAGCCGGTGAAGGGGTAGGAGGCCCTCATGTGGGATTGAATTATATCTGGCCGATGAGCATCATTATGAAGGCTTTTACAACGGATGATTCCGAAGAAATACGTGCTTGTCTGAAGCAACTTCGTGATACGGATGGAGGGACGGGCTTTATGCATGAGTCTTTCCATTCGGAGGATGCCGCGGACTTTACTCGTTCCTGGTTTGCCTGGACAAATACTTTGTTCGGTGAACTGATACTGAATACAATCAAGGAATATCCCAACTTATTATCCCAAATACTATGAAGATAAGATATTGGTTACTGGCTATGTCATTCATTTTTCTCTCTTGTGGGAGAGTGGCTGATGATGTAGAGGCAAACTATGGTATTATACCCATGCCGAATGAACTTGCTCCAATGCAGGGAGTGTATGTCTTGCAAGGGAAAAAAACAGTGGCTGTCCCTTCCGGGGAAGCCGCGATGAAAGTTTTTCATTATTTGGAGGATGCGTTGAAAAACACTTCTGTAACGCTGAAGGGTATTTCGGAAACGGGAAAGGCCGATATTTGCTTATCTATAGATAATTCCTTGCCCAATGAGGCCTATACATTGGAGGTTTCTTCCGATAGGATAAATATATCTTCCAATGAAACTGCCGTCGGATTTTTTTATGGTGTCCAGTCTTTGCTGCAGCTCATGCCGGCAGCCATTTATGATGGTGACCGGAAATACGAAGGAAAGATTAGGATTCCTGCTGTCAGCATTACGGATGCTCCCCGTTTCCCTCATCGTGGGGCTATGATGGATGTAGGGCGTAATTTTCTGCCAAAAGAGGAAGTGCTGAAGTTTCTTGATTTGATGGCATTCTATAAATTGAATAAATTCCATTTTCATCTGACAGATGACCAAGGATGGAGAGTAGAAATAAAGAAATACCCGAAACTGACTGAAATAGGTTCTTATCGTAAACAGACTCAGATAGGACACTCTGATTATTATTTTCCACGGCGTTACGATGGAAAAGAAAAGAGAGGCTATTATACGCAGGAAGAAATAAAGGAAATTGTGAAGTATGCATCCGACCGTTTCATTACGGTCATTCCCGAAATTGAAATGCCGGGACATGCATCCGCAGCACTGGCTTCCTATCCGGAACTTTCTTGCGGACTGGGAAAGACTTATGTGGTGCGTGATTATTTTGATGTTTTTGATGAGGTCTATTGTCCCAAAGAGCATACATTTGAATTCTTACAAAATGTGCTGACCGAAGTTATGGAACTCTTCCCCAGCCATTATATCCACATTGGTGGAGATGAGTGTCCCAAGAAAGCATGGAAGAAGTGTGCCCATTGCCAGCATTTGATGAAGTGGGAAGGTCTGCCCAACGAAGAAGCTCTGCAAAGTTGGTTTATCCATCGGATTGAGCAATTTGTGAACAGTAAAGGGCGTGACATCATCGGGTGGGATGAGATTCTGGAAGGAGGGCTTGCTCCTAATGCTACCGTCATGTCATGGCGTGGCGAAAAAGGAGGTATCGAAGCGGCTCACCAACGGCATAAAGTCATTATGACACCCGGCAAAAAGTGTTATTTGGATTACTACCAGGAAAGTCCGGAATTTGCCCCGTTGGCTATCGGCGGTTTTCTTCCGTTGGATACGGTGTACAATTATAACCCGCTTCCTGCTGAACTGACTCCGGAAGAACAAGCTTATATAATAGGTGTACAAGCCAATATCTGGGGAGAGTACATACAGACTCCCGAGTATTTTGAATATATGGCTTTCCCTCGTTTGCTGGCTATGTCAGAGGTGCAATGGACACAGCCGGAACATAAGGACTTCGAGTCGTTTGCCCGTAGGCTGGATAAGGAGTTTGAACGATTGGATTATTGCGGAGTGAATGCTTGCCGCAACTTCTATGAAGTCAATCAGGCTGGTGCGTGGAACAAGTCGCAGCAGACTTATGAGGTGACTTTGAACACCTTCTGTCCGGATGCCGATATTTACTATGCGGTAAATGATTCAACGGTCAACACTTCATCTTCCCTTTATAAGACTCCGATACCGTTGGACGAGGATGCAACTGTTTATTCGGCAGTTTACAGAGACGGTAAGCCGTTGGGGAAAGTGACCCGCAAGAGCTTTGCTGTAAACAAGGCAACCGGATGTGACTATACTTGTAATCCTGAAGCAGGATGGGAACACTTGAATAAAGGCTTCGGGCTGACTGATGGACGACGTGGCTATGCCCGCGACATGCGTCGCTGGATTAGCTTCTACCAGGATACTGTACAGATTGTAGTGGAACTGAAGAAACCTCAAAAAGTCAAGGAAGTGGCCTTTTCTTCTTTATGGCGGCCGGTAAATGAGATATGGCCGGCAAGGGCGATGAGTGTTTCTGTTTCAATGGATGGTCAGACTTTTATTCCGGTGGGCACTAAACGGCTGACTTATGATTTTAGCTTGACGGAAGGCACCCGTTTTCCGGCATCTCTTTCATTTGCCGAAACGGAAGCTACATTTGTCCGCTTGGAATTATTGAGTGGTGGCTTGTGCCCGAAAGGATATTTTCATGAAGGGTTGCAGAGTGAGTTGGCAATAGATGAAATAGAAATATATTAATCTCAAGAAATTATGAAGAAAATAGTTGTTCTTTTAGTTGTACTGTTGGGCTGTATGCCGGTAACGGCTTTTGCGCAGAAGCAATTCTTTTTTAAGGATGGCAGGTTTGTAGTAGCACAGTTTACAGATTTGCACTGGATGCCGGGTTCTGCAAAGTGTGCCGAAACGGCAGCTACTATCCGTGCTGTCCTGGCAGCCGAACATCCGGACATTGCTATACTGAGTGGGGATGTGGTGACCGATGACCCTGCTATGGATGGATGGAAAAGTGTAGTGGATATTTTCAATGAAGCCAAGATGCCTTTTGTGGTGATGATGGGAAACCATGATGCAGAATACTTAACGCGCAATGAAATCTATGATTTCCTCTTGAAGTCTCCCTACTATGTGGGGGCAAAAGGCCCTGAAGATATTATGGGATGTGGTAATTGTGTGATTTCTATTTATAGTCCGGAGAAGAAGGACCAGGTAGAGGCATTGCTCTATTGCATGGATTCCAACGACTATCAGCCTAATAAAATCTATGGTGCTTACGACTGGATTCATTTCGACCAAATAGAATGGTACAGAAAGCAAAGTAAACACTTTGCAGAGAAGAACGGTGGTAATCCCGTTCCTGCTTTGGCCTTTTTCCATATTCCGCTGATTGAATACAACGAAATCAGAGGTGACGGGAAAACTTATGGCAATGACAAAGAAGGTGGAGTTGCCTCTGCTAATATCAATTCCGGTATGTTTGCTTCCTTCCTTGACATGAGGGATGTAATGGGAGTATTTGTAGGACATGACCATGATAACGATTTTATAGGAATAGATAAAGGTATTGCATTGGGATACGGACGGGTGACCGGTGCGGATGCGTATGGAGAGTTGACGAGAGGAGCCCGTATCATTGAACTGTACGAAGACCAATTCAAATTTGACACATGGATTTCCACTCCTTCGGGAAGGGAGGCTGCCTACTATTACCCTTCAGGTCTGAATTCGGATGAGGAGCAGAGTATGGCTTATTTGCCGGCTACGGGAACTTCTCCCAAGAAGCAGGGCGTGGCATATACCTATTATGAAGGCAAATGTAAACGTGTTGCCGATATTGCCGCCTGCAATAAAGTGAAGGAAGGGGTGATGAAGAACTTCTCGATTGAAGAAGTAGCCGTCCCTGATCATTTTGCTTATGATTTCCGTACGTTGGTGAAAATTCCAGAAAGGGGAGTATACCGTTTCTATACTTTTTCCGATGATGGTTCTAAACTATACATAGACGGTAAATTGATTGTTGATAACGACGGTGGACACAGCGGACGCCGTGCCGAAGGGAAAGTCGCTCTCGAAGCAGGGTACCACGAGTTGCATCTGCTGTATTTCGAAGATTACATGGGCCAGGAATTGGAAGTCGGGTATTCGGGACGGAATGTTCTGGAAACCGTGTTACCTGATACCATGTTGTTTGTACCGGATTAAATCAGCGCTGGTAACTCTTTGTCTGGTACTCTTTCCGATATTCATTGGGAGAGACTTTCTTCAAAGCTTTGAATTGGCGGGACAAGTTCTTCAGATTGTTTATTCCGACTTGTTCCGCCACATCTGCAATCGGAGCATCACTGGCCAACAGCAATTGGGCAAAGCGTTCCATCCTAAGGTTGAAGATGTATTTGTGGATGGATTGCTGGGTGACTTGCTTGAAGCGAATCTCCAATAAACGGCGTGATAATGGTACTTGTTTCACTATATCCGATACAGTGATATCAGCTGCTATATTCTGATGGATATATTTCAGAGCGGTTTGGATATGGGCATCGGTGGTAGAATAGAAGTCGGTCGAAAGCCGGTTGATTATATTAACTGGTTGGAGCACTACGTCCTGATAAGTGGCCTCCTCATCATTCAATAGATGTTCTATGAGGGCAGCTGCCTCAAATCCGCCTCTTACAATGTTTTGGCTGATACTGGATAGGGGAGGGTCTGAAAGATTGCATATAATCTCATCATTGTCGACTCCTAATATTGCTATCTTGTCGGGCACTCTGATGTTGTTGACTTTACAGATTTCCGTAATGCGGTTACCTTGATTGTCATCGCAAGCCATGAGTGCCGTAGGTTGTGGCAATGACTTTAACCAGTTGAGCAGGGGCGGTGCTTCATAAAACCATAAGTCATCAAGGGATTGGTCCTGATAAGAATAGAAATTGTTTCCAAACCCTTGGGCTGCTATACATTCATAGAAACCCTCGCAACGTTCTTGTGACCATACCGTATCGCGATAACCATAGAATGCGAAGTTCTGAAAGCCTTTACTCAGAAAAAACTCTGCTGCCATTCTGCCGGTCTTGCGGTAATCGCCGGTGATGTTTGGAATATTGCTGAACCTTGATTTATAATCCTGGGCCAATGCGATAATTCCGTTTTCACGGAATAGCTCCACGTTGTCATCATTGTCAAATCTGCCGATGATTGCATCTGCATGCCATGTCTTTGCCCATTTCAAGACTCCTTCTATACCATGACTGTTTTTGTAGGAGGGTGGCATACGGCATACTACCCATGGCTCATGGCTTTTGGAATAGGCCAATACCCCCTTTAGCAGATTGTACGAAAAGGACTCTGTAAAATCGGTCAATAATATCAATCGAATCATAGCAGTTGACTAAATGTAACTGATTGTTACTTATACAAATGTTAGCTTAATTGACAAATATAGGATTTTATTTCTTTTTCTTCAAATCTTTTCCCTCATATTTGCAGATTGCTTCAATCCATTTTTCTTCCAGTGGCTTGGACTCGTGTTTGGCGAGGTCGAAGGCTACCATGACGGAGGTACATACGCATTTTACTTCTTGGGTTTCCGTATCAATGACCCGTTGGGCGAGGTGGAAGCTTTTGGTTCCTATCTCAGTGACGGCAGTTTGCACGGCGATATGGTCCGAACCATAAATCTGTGCGAGGAAGTTTGCTTCAATATGGACGACAACGATACCATCCTTTTCCCAATCTACATCCGGGCATACGGAAGCGAAATATTCCGTTTTTCCTAAATCATAAAAAGAGAAGTAAACAGTGTTGTTTACATGGCCGAATTTGTCGACGTCATTGAAGCGTAGTTGTATGGGCAGGGTGTGGTTAAATTGAATTTCTTCCATTGTTTTCTCTTAAACTTTGTTTATAATCGCTGCAAAAATACTATTTTTGCGTGTTAATCCGTGAACTTATATATCAAGAAATGATAGAAGACATCAAAAAAGCCTGCCAGGTAATGAGCGAGGGCGGGGTAATTCTGTATCCGACAGATACGATTTGGGGTATAGGTTGTGACGCTACCAATGAAGAAGCGGTGCGCCGTGTATATGAAATCAAGCAACGCTCTGACAGTAAGGCGATGCTGGTATTGGTAGATTCTCCGGTAAAGGTGGATTTCTATGTGCAGGATGTTCCGGAGGTTGCCTGGGATTTGATAGAACTGGCTGACAAGCCCCTTACCATAATTTATTCCGGAGCGCGTAATCTGGCTCCTAACTTGCTTGCCGAAGATGGTAGTGTAGGTATCCGTGTCACCAGTGAGGCATTTTCAAAACGGCTTTGTCAGCAGTTCCGCAAGGCGATAGTCTCTACTTCTGCCAATGTCAGCGGGCAACCGTCTCCCGGTAACTTCAGTGAAATAAGTGAAGACATCAAGTCTGCGGTGGATTATATAGTAGGATACCGCCAGGAGGAAACGGGACGCCCGAAACCGTCCAGTATCATCAAGTTGGGCAAGGGCGGAGTCATTAAGATTATTCGCGAATAAAAGGAAAAATGGCAGAGGACAAGAGGAGTTTGTTGCAGCGCTTCATCATATGGCGCGAAAAGAATATCAAGGAAAAGCGGTTCATACTGATTCTCAGTTTTCTTGTAGGTATCTTTACGGCATTCGCCGCACTGATACTGAAAGTCATCATACACTGGATACAGAACTTCCTGACGGATAATTTCAATGCGACGGAAGCCAACTACCTTTATCTGGTCTATCCGGTAGTGGGTATCTTCCTGACCGGATTGTTTGTCCGCTACGTGGTGAAGGACGACATCAGTCATGGTGTTACCAAAATCCTATACGCCATCTCGCGGCGGCAGGGACGCATCAAACGGCATAACACTTGGTCGTCCATCATAGCCAGTTCCATTACCATCGGTTTCGGTGGTTCGGTCGGGGCAGAGGCGCCTATTGTGCTGACGGGTTCGGCTATCGGTTCCAATCTGGGAACCATCTTCAAGATGGAGCATCGTACGCTGATGCTGTTGGTGGGATGTGGTGCTGCTGGTGCGGTTGCAGGCATTTTCAAGGCACCGATTGCCGGTCTGGTATTTACGCTGGAGGTACTGATGATAGATTTGACAATGTCCTCCTTGTTGCCGTTGCTGATATCTGCGGTGACGGCTGCAACTGTTTCCTATATCGTGACGGGTACGGATGCCATGTTCAAATTCCATCTGGACCAAGCTTTCGAACTGGAGCGTATTCCGTATGTCATTATGCTGGGTATCTTCTGCGGATTGGTTTCCCTTTATTTCACCCGGGCCATGAACTCTGTGGAAGGCGTGTTCGGAAGGTTGAGAACTCCCTATAAGAAACTGATAATGGGCGGTGCCATGCTGAGTATCCTGATATTCCTTTTCCCACCGTTGTATGGCGAAGGTTACGATACGATAGAATTGTTGCTGAATGGGATGAGCAATGCCGAATGGGACACGGTGATGAATAATTCCTTCTTCTACGGGCACGGCAATCTGTTGCTGATATACCTCATACTGATTATTCTGTTCAAGGTCTTTGCCTCGAGTGCCACGAATGGCGGGGGCGGTTGCGGCGGTATCTTCGCACCTTCGTTGTATCTGGGTTGTATTGCCGGTTTTGTCTTTTCACATTTCAGCAATGAAATAGAGATGACGGCTTATCTGCCCGAGAAGAACTTTGCCTTGATGGGAATGGCGGGGGTCATGAGTGGGGTCATGCACGCTCCGCTGACCGGCGTGTTCCTCATAGCCGAGCTTACGGGAGGATACGACCTGTTTCTGCCACTGATGATTGTTTCCGTCAGTTCTTATCTTACCATCATCATGTTCGAGCCTCATAGTATCTATTCCATGCGTTTGGCCAAGAAAGGAGAACTGTTGACGCACCATAAGGACAAGGCCATCCTTACCCTGATGAAGATGGAGAATGTGGTGGAAAAGGATTTTGTGACCGTGCATCCCGAAATGGATTTGGGCGAACTGGTAAAGGCCATTTCTGCCTCGCATCGCAATGTCTTTCCCGTGACGGATAAGGAAGGGGTGCTGATTGGCATTGTCTTGTTGGACGATATCCGGAACATTATGTTCCGCCAGGAGTTATATCATCGCTTTACGGTGGGAAAACTGATGACTTCGGCTCCGGCACGTCTGTATGATACGGACAGTATGGAGCGGGTGATGCGTACCTTTGATGATACGAAGGCGTGGAATCTGCCGGTGGTGGATGCGGAAAACAAATACTTGGGCTTCGTGTCCAAGTCGAAGATATTCAACTCGTACCGTGAAGTATTGGTACATTTTTCGGAAGACTGAGGACTTTTTGGTATTTACTATTTTACTATTTACAAGTTACTATTTGCCGTTCGGGGTGATGGGGCATTGTAAATCGCAAAGAAGATGCTTCGTACATTGTAAATGGTAAATTGTAAATGGGCAAATGAGCTGCCTCGCAAATGGTACATTGTAAATGGTAAACTGTAAATGAAATGGTGGAAAAGAAGAATTTGAGGATTGTATATATGGGTACTCCCGACTTTGCGGTGGAGGCTCTTCGTTGTCTGGTAGAAGGAGGTTACAATGTGGTGGGTGTCATTACGATGCCCGACAAGCCTGCCGGACGGGGACATAAACTCCAGTTTTCTCCGGTGAAGCAGTATGCACTGGAACATAATCTTCCGCTTCTTCAGCCGGAGAAGCTGAAGGATGAGGCTTTTGTGGAGGCGTTGCGTGCATGGAAGGCCGATTTGCAGATAGTCGTTGCCTTCCGCATGTTGCCGGAGGTGGTATGGAACATGCCGCGATTGGGCACCTTCAACCTGCATGCTTCCCTGCTTCCGCAGTATCGCGGCGCAGCCCCCATCAACTGGGCGGTGATTAATGGTGATACGGAAACGGGCATCACCACTTTCTTCCTGAAACATGAGATTGACACCGGTGAGGTTATCCAGCAGGTACGGGTACCCATTGCCGATACGGACAACGTGGGTATCGTCCACGACAAACTGATGCTGTTGGGCGGTCGCCTGGTGGTAGAAACCGTAGATGCCATTCTTGCCGGTACAGTGAAAAGTATTCCTCAAGAAGAAATGGCCGTCGTGGGTGAACTGCGTCCGGCACCGAAAATCTTCAAAGATACTTGTCGTATTGACTGGAACCGCCCGGTGAAGCGTATTTACGATTTTATACGCGGTCTTTCTCCCTATCCTGCCGCTTGGACGGAGCTGGTCCAACCCGGTGGAGAATCTGTTGTGGTAAAAATCTTCGAGACGGAGAAAATAGGGGAATCCCATCAACTGACTCCCGGAACCTTGCAGACAGACGGGAAGACCTATATCCGCGTTGCTGCCGAAGATGGCTTTGTCGGCATCTGCTCCCTCCAGCTTCCGGGCAAGAAGAAACTGAAAACGGATGAACTGTTGCGCGGCTTCCGGTTGACGGAAGGATACGTGATGAAATAACTGATTGTCATTCAGTGACTTCCTACTGCAAAACTACTGCACTCGTTTTGCAGCGTCACTGCAAACCACTTTGCAGTGTTGCTGCAACTAATATGCAGTGTGACTGCAACTGCTTTGCAGTGCTACTGCAACACGTTTGCAGTGACGCTGCAAAAGGTATGCAGTAAGTTTGCAGTGAGAGTTTTGACTTCCAATGTTAGGCTGAATTAAATCTTTTCTCTATATTTGTACATAACAAAGTTCGTAAACTTTAGAACATAACATTATGAAACCAATCATATCCCCTTCTATTCTCTCTGCCGATTTTGGTTATCTGGCACGAGACATTGAAATGATTAACGAAAGTGAGGCTGAGTGGGTACATATCGACATCATGGACGGTGTGTTTGTCCCTAATATTTCTTTCGGATTCCCGGTACTGAAGTATGTGGCAAAACTGTCGCAGAAGCCTTTGGATGTGCATCTGATGATTGTACAGCCGGAGAAGTTTATTCCGGAGGTGAAGGCTCTGGGAGCACATGTCATGAATGTGCATTACGAGGCTTGTCCGCATCTGCACCGCGTGGTGCAGCAAATTCGCGAAGCAGGGATGCAGCCGGCAGTAACGATTAATCCGGCAACTCCCGTGTCCTTGTTGAAGGATATTATTAATGATGTATACATGGTGCTGATAATGAGCGTAAATCCCGGCTTCGGCGGACAAAAGTTCATAGAGCATTCTCTTGATAAAGTGCGCGAATTGCGTGAATTGATTACGGTTACCGGTTCGCAGGCCTTGATAGAAGTGGACGGTGGCGTAAACTTGGAAACCGGTTCGCGTCTGGTAGAAGCTGGAGCAGATGTACTGGTGGCAGGCAATGCCGTTTTCTCGGCTCCCGACCCGAAAGAGGCCATCCGTGCATTAAGGAATCTGTAATCCGTCTTCTGGATTGATAATCGACAGCTGGCAACGGCATCCTTTCCTTCGACTGTTGATGCCGTTGGTAGTTGGTATTTTGTGTGGAGATGCGTTTCCACATGTGCTTTCTGCATGGGAGTATGTGGCAGGTTTTCTGCTTTTTCTTTTTATTATAGGTAGATACAAGCATACCGGATGGGTGTATGGAGCGGCGGTATACCTTTTCTTGGGTGGTACGGGGTTCTGCTTGATGAGTTGGCAGCAGGGAAAGACGGTATTTCCCTTTTCGGGCAAACCTGCTGTTTATAGGGTTTGTATCCGTGAGCATCCAGAAGAGAGGGAGCGCAGCATATTGTGCAGGGTTGCCCTGCTGGGAGAGGTAGAGAAGGATACAGTTACGGGTTGCCCCCGGAATCATCTTTTTCTGGCTTATTTCCCGAAAGATTCTGCTACGGTCACTTTGTGCCGTGGTGATGAGTTGCTGGTATCTACCCGGCTTGTTCCTCCGGCAAACAATGGTAATCTCGACGAGTTTGACTATGCCCGCTACCTGAGGCGGAAAGGTTATAGCGGCACGGCCTACGTGGCTGACGGACATTGGCGGAAGACGGGGCATGATGCCTCCCGCACTGTCAGCCAGGTGGCACTGGATTATAGGGAGAAAGTGATTGGCTTATACCGGAGTTTGGGCTTTGAAGCTGATGAATTGGCCGTGCTTTCTGCGTTGACGGTGGGGGATAAAGAGGAACTGAGTGATGATATTGTGGAGACCTACTCCGTCTCGGGAGCCAGCCATGTACTGGCACTTTCGGGATTGCATATAGGGTTTCTGTATGCTTTGCTCTTGTTTGTGCTTCGTCCTTTGTGGAGGCGATGGCGGCGGTTGAAACCTTTGTTGCTTTTGCTTCTGGTCCTTTTCTTGGTGAGTTTTGCTTTTTTCACGGGATTGTCTTCCTCGGTGGTGCGGTCGGTCATCATGTTCTCTTTGTTGGCGTTTGCCGGTTTGCAGCCGGAAAAGCCGCTGACTCTGAATACGCTGGCGGCAACTGCTTTCCTGATGCTGCTGTGCAAGCCGGTCTGGTTGTTTGATGTCGGTTTTCAGTTGTCATTCTCGGCGGTTGCAGCTATTGTACTTGTACAGCCTAAGTTATATGCCCTTTGGAAGGTTGACAATCGTTTCCTGCGATATTTGTGGGGACTTATGACAGTGTCTGTGGCGGCTCAGCTGGGTACGGCCCCTTTGGTCATTTTCTATTTCTCCCGTTTTTCCACTCATTTTCTGTTGACTAATCTTTGGGTAATTCCCATGGTGTCGCTCGTTCTGTATTCTGCTGTCTTTCTGTTGATGCTTACGCCGCTGCCTTTTGTACAACATCTGTTTGCAAGGGTAGTAGAGGCATTGGTACATGTCCAGAATGAAGTGCTCCGCTGGATAGAGCGTCTTCCCGGCGCTGCTGTCGATAATATTTGGTTGGATATATGGGGCGTTCTGCTCGTCTATCTGTTCTTGGGGATGGCATATTATGGCTTTCTACGCCTTACGGTACGTAGAGTCTGCTTTGCGTTGCTGGCATTGTTGGCAGTGGTTTCCTGGCATTCCCTTTCCATCATGTCCAATGCTTCCCGGCAGGGGATTGCTTTTTATAGCGTGAGAGGCTGTCCCGTTGTCCATTGTATGGCAGACAACCGTCATTCTTGGTTGGCATGTGCCGATAGCTTGCCGGATATGCCGTGTTTGTGCCGTGCCCTTTCTCCGCATTGGAACCGCCTGCGTCTGGAGACTCCCCGACTGGTTGCCGGAGATTATACCACTTCCGGCTTATCCATGCGTAACCAGATTGTCTCTTACGCCGGTAAGCGCATCTGTCTTCTTTCCGACAACCGTTGGAGAAACAAGAACTCTTCCCATCCCCTTTCAGTTGATTATCTGTATGTCTCCAAGGGGTATCAAGGTGGGATAGAGGAACTTACTTCGCTCTTTTCCATGGGCATGGTGGTGCTTGACGCTTCTCTTTCAGACTATTATCAGAATAAGATTGCCAATGATTGCGTTTGCTTAGGTATTCCCTATCTTCTTCTTTCTCAAAAAGGTTCTTACCGCATATTGTTATAAATCACAAACTTTTCGTACTTTTGCCCCTTCAATTTGTTATAAACGCCAAATAGTAAATAGTCAATCGTCAAATAGTAAATAAAAATATGTTGACCAAAGTAATAGAACAATCCAAGATAGACCATTTCACCAAATGGTTTGACCGTGCAGACAAGATAGTAATCGTTTCGCATGTGGGTCCCGACGGGGACGCCATCGGCTCTTCTCTGGGCTTGTGGCACTTCTTCAGCTCACAGGGAAAGACGGCGAATGTTATTGTGCCGAACGCCTTTCCCGACTTCTTGAAATGGATGCCCGGGAGCAAGGACGTCCTTCTGTACGACCGCTACAAGGAGTTCGCTGACAAGCTGATTGCCGAGGCGGATGTCATTTGTTGTCTGGACTTTAATGCTATCCATCGTATAGATGCCATGGGTGACGCTGTTCTTGCATCCCCGGCAAGAAAAATACTGATAGACCATCATCTCCATCCGGAGGATTTCTGCAAGATTATCATTTCCCATCCGGAGATATCTTCCACTTCGGAACTGGTTTTCCGCCTGATTTGCCGTATGGGCTATTTCAGTGACATTTCAAGGGAAGGAGCGGAGTGCATCTATACGGGTATGATGACGGATACGGGATCGTTCACCTATAATTCGAATAAACCGGAGATTTATACGATCGTCAGCGAATTGATCAAGAAGGGGATTGATAAGGATTTGATCTATCGTAAGGTGAATCAGGTCTATTCCGAGTGCCGTTTACGTATGATGGGATATGTGTTGTATGAGAAGATGAGGGTTTATCCGGAACAACAGGCGGCTCTTATCACGTTATCGAAAGAGGAACTGGATCGTTTTCAGTACCAGACTGGAGATACGGAAGGTTTCGTGAACTTGCCGTTAAGCATAGAGAACGTAAGCTTTAGTGTCTTTATTCGTGAGGACAGCGATTACATAAAGGTATCGCTTCGCTCTGTGGGCGATTTCCCTTGCAACCAGTTTGCCTCTACTTATTTCAACGGGGGTGGACATAAAAATGCGTCCGGAGGTGAGTTCTATGGCTCTTTATCTGAGGCCGTAGCCGTGTTTGAGAAAGGTTTACAGGAATTTAATCCTAATAAATCAGAAGATTTAGGCAAACATGCGTAAGGTTTGACGAAGATTATTTACATTTGCGATTCATTCAATTAAAGACTAACAAATGAAGAAAGGTTTTAATATCCTGTTGATTCTGTGTGCCGCATTAGTTGCTATCTCTTGTAGCAAGACAAAGTCGTACACGGATATGTTGAAAGATGAGAAAAAGGCAATCGAGCGTTTTATCGATGATAAGGGCCTTGAGATCTTAGATGATTTTCCTGCTGATAGCGTATTTAAGGAAAATCAGTTTGTGCTCTTGGATAATGGTGTCTATTTGAATATTATTGATAAGGGAAGCGATCAGAGAGCGGTGCAATATAAGACGAAAATGTTGTACCGTTGTAAGATGAGTTACTTCATGGATTCTACTATTGTCGCTATTGAGAACTATGGCCCGCATAGTAATGGAACTTCTCCTATCGCTTTTACATATGGGGATTATTCGAAGAATTCACCTTATGATCCCTCTTATTATTATGTAAGTGAGGGAATGCAAGAGCCTTTGAAGTATGTTGGAGATCGGGCTAAAGTGAAAATGATAGTGCCTTTCAAAAGAGGAGCCTATAATGATCAATCAAACGGTCAACCTGTATATTACGAAATTCTAGAATATATATTTGAAGAAAACTTATGACACTAATTAAATCTATTTCCGGTATTCGCGGTACAATAGGCGGAGCACCGGAAGACGGATTGAATCCGTTAGCCATTGTGAAGTTTGTAGC